>SDBV01000834.1_pt1 | contig 44739 bp, 34 predicted proteins | sample 2277081 | NCBI WGS metagenome assembly SDBV01 (sample SAMN10402039, study PRJNA504765) | marine sediment metagenome | isolation source: marine sediment core GS10_PC15, 223 cmbsf | place: Arctic Ocean: Southern Knipovich Ridge | collected 2010
CCTCGATACAGATTTGCGACCACGTTTCGAAGCCCGACAGGTCGGCCAGGATGTCTTCGATGGGGCGAAAACCGCTTTCGAGGATGTCTTCCTCGTTAGGCTTCACGGCCGGTTGCTCGACGTCGAAGATGTAGACCACGCCCAGGTGGACGCTGCCGACTTCCGTCTGGTCGTCGTTGATCAGCCCCACGCATTGGGCCTTGTAAGGCGTGTCGATTTGCACTTCCTCGTCGAGCTCGCGTTGCATACCTTCTTCATAGGGGCAGCCGTTACCCGGCGTCTCGGCATCGGTCGACGAGATGTGCCCGCCGATCCCCACGCTGTGTTTGCGATGCAGCCGCCCCTCGCCCATGCCGGAACCGCGCGTGTACTGAAACACGGTCTGACGCCCCTGTGGGTCCTGATGGCGGAAGATCACGTAGGGGATCAACTGCTTGTAGCCCGGGTCGCCCTCGACGTCACCTCGAGGAAGATAACGCGTATGCTCCCCGCTAAGCAGCGTATCGAAGTAACGATCCACCTCGCCGCAAAAGCCCTGGAAATGACCCAGGCTATGAAACAACTCGGTAGGCACAACCAACACGCGTTCGGTATCAACGTCAGACACAGGCATATCCTTTTTTTAATAAAACGTTACTTGGCGGCCAGTTTTCGCAGTACTGTCTGTAGGATGCCGCCGTGGCGATAGTATTCCAATTCGACCGGCGTGTCGATTCGTACCGTGGCCGAGAACTCGCGAACCATGCCGTCGGCGGCCGTCGCGCGAATCGTCAGTTCGGCCCCCGGTGCAAGGCTTTCGTCCAGCCCCGGCAGGTCGAAGGTCTCTTCGCCGGTCAGTCCGAGCGACTGCCAGGTCACGCCGTCGGGAAATTGCAGTGGCAGCACGCCCATGCCGACCAGATTACTGCGGTGGATCCGCTCGTAGCTGGCGGCGATCACGGCGCGAACGCCCAGCAGTTGGGTCCCCTTGGCGGCCCAGTCGCGGCTGCTGCCCGTGCCATATTCGGTCCCCGCCAGCACGATCAGCGGAACACGCTGCTCTTGATACTTCATAGCGGCTTCGTAGATGGTCATCTCCCGGCCGTCGGGCAAATGGCGCGTCACGCCGCCTTCGGTGCCGGGAGCCAAGAGGTTGCGGAGCCGAATGTTGGCGAACGTGCCGCGGGTCATCACCTGATCGTTGCCGCGACGGGAACCGTAACTATTGAAATCGAGCGGCCGAACGCCTTCGTCTTGCAAATACCGGCCTGCCGGGCTCTTGGCCGCGATGGCTCCGGCCGGCGAGATGTGGTCGGTCGTCACCGAATCGCCCAAGGCGGCCAACACGCGGGCCCCGTGGATCGGCTCGATCCGGCTCGGCTCGGTGGCCAGATCGATCAAAAACGGCGGCTCTTGAACATACGTGCTCTCGGCTTCCCAGGGGAACAACTCGCCGGCCGTCACGGGAATGTCGTTCCACTTTGCGTTCGATGCGAACACGTTGTCGTAACGTTTGCGGAACATCTCGGGCTCGATCGCCCGGGCAACCGTTTCAGCAATCTCCTGGGTACTGGGCCATATATCCTTCAGGAAGACCGGCTGGCCGTCCTGGTCGGCGCCCAACGGGTCGGCGACCGGATCGAAATCGACCGTGCCGGCCAAGGCATAGGCCACCACCAGCGGCGGGCTGGCTAAGTAGTTGGCTTTGACAAGTGGGTTGATGCGGCCCTCGAAGTTGCGATTGCCGCTGAGAACGGCGGCCGCGACCAGATCGCCCTGCTCGACGGCGTTGGCCACCGGTTCCGGCAGCGGGCCGCTGTTGCCGATACACGTCATGCAGCCGTAGCCGACGGTGTGGAAACCCAATTGTTCGAGCGGCCCGTCCAGACCCGTCTTTTGCAAGTAATCGGTCACCACGCGCGAGCCGGGGGCCAGACTGGTCTTGACATGCGGCTTGACTGAAAGTCCCTTCTCCATAGCCTTCTTGGCCAGTAAGCCGGCGGCCAGCATCACGCTCGGATTGCTCGTGTTGGTACAACTGGTGATCGAGGCGATCACGACGACCCCGTGCCCCAGCGTGCTCGTGCCGCCGTCGGTCGACGCCTCGGCCGTCCGATGGAGTTGGTCGTCCGAGAGGGCGAAACCACGTTGGCTGATCGGCGCCTTGAGCGTCTCTTGGAAGGCCGGCTTCATGTTGGTCAGCGGGATACGGTCCTGCGGACGTTTCGGGCCGGCCAGACTCGGTTCGATCGTGCCCAGGTCGAGCGAGAGGACCTTGGTGTAGTTGGGGGTCGGCGTCTGGTCGGTGCGGAAGAGTTGTTGCTGCTTGGCGTAGCGTTCGACCAGGTCGACCTCCTCGTCGGTTCGGCCGGTCTGGCGGAGGTAGTCGAGTGTCCGGGCGTCGATGGGGAAGAAGCCCATCGTGGCCCCATACTCGGGCGACATATTGGCCACCAGGGCCCGATCGGCCACGCTCATCGGCGACACGCCGGGGCCGAAGTATTCGACGAACTTGTCCACCACCCCCTCGCGACGCAATAGTTCCGTGATGGTCAACACCAGATCGGTGCCGGTCGCGCCGGCGGGGAGTTGGCCGTGGAGTTCCATGCCGATCACCTCGGGGGCCAACATGTAGAACGGTTGGCCCAGCATGACGGCCTCGGCTTCGATGCCGCCCACGCCCCAGCCGAGCACACCCAGGCCGTTGATCATCGTGGTGTGGCTGTCGGTGCCGACCAGTGTGTCGGGCAAGGCGACCGGCCCGTCGAAATCCTCGCGGAGCACAACCCCCTTGGCCAGGAATTCGAGGTTCACCTGATGGACGATACCGACCGACGGCGGCACGACGCGGAAGTTGTCGAAGGCCTGTTGGGCCCAACGCAACAGCGCGTAGCGTTCGCCGTTGCGTTGGAATTCCAGGTCCACGTTCAGTGCCAAGGCATCCGACGAGCCGAAGCGATCGACCTGCACCGAGTGGTCCACAACCAGATCGACCGGCACCAGGGGATTGATCCGCTTCGGGTCGCCGCCGATCCGCTGCATGGCACTGCGCATGGCCGCCAGATCAACCACGGCCGGCACGCCCGTGAAGTCTTGCAAGACTACCCGAGCCGGCTTGAACGGCACCTCGACCGCTGTGCCGGCGCCCCAACCGGCCAGATTCTTCACATCATCTTCGGTCACGACATAGCCGTCGCAACTTCGCAGCACCGATTCCAACAGCACCCGGATCGAGAACGGCAGGTCGGCGACGGTCGTCAGGCCCGCCTCTTCCAGTTTCGACAAGCGATAGATCCCCACCGACCCCCGGCCGGAGTCGAACGTATCGCGAGCCCCAAAAGGATCATGTTTCTTCATATTATACTACTCCAGATCAAACCGCTTGCGGCTTTGCAATGCACATGAATTACAGTCGGCAATCTCTCAACCGCTTCGCATAAGGTGAATTCGGGCTATGCCCCGGATGCAACGGCCAACCGTCATATTCCTTCACAAACGGCCAATGTTGCTTTGGTAACTTCCACTTCACAGGATTGTTTTCGATATACTTGATGACTCGGCGGATGCCGTCGGGGTGGTCGACGAAGATCTTCCAGCCGGGGGCGCCCCAGACGGGATGGTCGAAGCTTCGTGCGTGCGCGTTACAAAGCCGCAAGCGGCTGGATTCTTGTAGGTTTTCGAGCATTCGCTCGGCTTGGTGTTTGTGCTTGCGGATTAACAGATGTAGATGGTCGGGCATAATGACGCAGCCGTAGCAAGTGTAGTTGTGCTCGGTTATTGCTTCCTCGATACCTCGGGCAACGGCTTTCACTTCTGAGTTGACAATCTTCTCCACGGAATACTTCAATACCTCGCTTGCCCGGTGCTGGAACTCGCGGATTTCCCGAGCGATCGGTTGGATTTCCTTGCGGCCGTGGTGCAGTTCGCCTAACTCGGCAATTACGTCATCAGCCACGCTGTTTGACATGCTTCCCCGAGGATCGTTCGGCAACCAGCCGCCGTAGATCGTCCACATCAGGTGATGGGCAATGACGATCGGGCGCGGCATGGGAGTCCCTTTCTTCCTTTCTTGGCCGCTTGCGGCTTTGCAGTTTCTTCGTGATTCACTGCAAAGCCGCAAGCGGCAGTTATTGGCTAATGAAATCCTATCCGATCCCCAGCGGCGTGGAACCGGACCCGCTGGGGGACTAGCCGCTCCCCTCCGGCTGGAAATCCGCCCGCTTGCATCGCCCGAGCGGACCCACTACGATGGAGCCCATTGAAAACCCGAAACCCTCAGGAGCACCGCCATGAGAAAAACTACCCTGTTGTTTGTCGCTTTGACCCTCTGTGTTTCCCTTGCCCAGGCAGAAATGCCCGCCAATTGGGATGTCTTCTCGGAAGATCCCGATTCGAAAATCTCGGACACGTGGGGATATGCCGACGGCGTGGTGATCTGCAAGGGGACGCCCCAGGGCTACGCCTATACCAAGAAAGAGTACACCGATTTCGTGTTCGAACTCGAATGGCGTTGGCCCGAGGGCAAGAAGCCGGGCCGCGGCGGTGTGCTGGTGCGGATGACGGGCGAGCACAAGATTTGGCCCAAGAGTCTCGAAGCTCAGATCAATTCACCCGACGCCGGCGATTTCTGGGGGCTGGTCGGCTATCAACTCGAAGGACCGGCCGAGCGGAGCAAGTCGCTCGAACATCCCCAGTTCGGCAAGTTAAGCCACGTTAAGAAGGCCAAGCAGGCCGAGAAACCGGCCGGACAGTGGAACCAATACAAGATTACCGCCAAGGGCGACACGGTCACGTTGGAGATCAACGGCCAGGTCGTCAATCGGGCCACCGGTTGCGAGACCACCCCGGGCAGGATTTGCCTAACCTCCGAAGGCGACGAGATCCATTTCCGGAATGTTAAACTGAACTCATTGGACTGACATTACACTTTTTTCTACCAAAGGAGATGCACCATGCGTCGAATCACTCGCTTGTTGTTTGTGGCCGTTGTACTTGGAACTCTCTGTGGCCGGGCCGTTGCCGCCCATGATTCCAAGACTGTCAAACTCTTCAATGGAGCTTGCCTGGAAGGCTGGGACTGCTTTACGATCAAACCGGAAGTCAAGATGCAGGACGTTTGGAGTGTGAAGGACGGCCTGCTGATCTGCAAGGGCCAGCCGCTGGGTTATATTTCCAGCAAGAAGGAATTCACCAACTTCAAGCTGCTCGTCGAATGGCGTTGGGCCCCCGGCAAGCCGCCGGGCAATAGCGGCGTGCTGCTGCGAATCACGGGCGACCCCGTCAGCTTCCTGCCCAAGTGCGTTGAAGCCCAACTCCAGAGCGGTGCCGCCGGCGACATCTGGGGATTCTACGGCTTCGGGCTGACCGGGCCCAAGGAACGGTTCCGCAAGATCGAAAACAACGATCCGCTGGGCACGTTCGTCGGCGTGGGCAAAGCCAAGGCAGCCGAGAAGAAGCCGGGCGAGTGGAATAAGTACGAAATCACGCTCGACGAAGGCACGCTCACCCTGGTCGTCAACGGCGAGCAGGTCAACCAGGCCACCGATTGCGACATCACGGCCGGCAAGATCGGCCTGCAGTCCGAAGGCGGCGAAATCCACTTCCGCACCGTCGAGTTGACCCCCATCGAGAAGTAGACCGAATCGCGTCGTGTGATTCCGAAAAACCCGTTCAACGGCGAGCCGGTTTCGGCGGCGGTAATCGTTTGACCGGCGAACTGGCACGCTTCACTTTCGAGTGGGAGCGTGGCAGTTTGGCTTGGTAGGATGCTGCGAGTATGCCTCGTGGCTGCGGCCACTGTTGGCGACGGCTCGGGGGAGCCAGCCGACGGACTCGATTGCTTGCCGCCGTGGCCGATATCTCGGGCGAGATGGCGATTCGCAGCCGGATCGACCGGTTCGCAACGACGCCTTGAGGCGCCAGAAGCCAAGGCGACCAACTTGAGCCCGAGGACTTGGCCGGCAAGAGTTTCGGTTGTCCGGGATCGACAATCCGCAACGAGGCGCTTTCGCCGATGACAAGCTTCAGCGAGGTGGTCGTCTGCGCGAGAACGGGCATGGCCATGATGGCCCAAAGACCGAAAACGACGGCCGGGACCGGCCGCTTGGTTCTCGATCGGTATTCCCAGCGCGTGCGCATAGTCATTGCGAAACTTCCCTTCCCTCTTGATATCGGGCCGGGGGGGAAGGTAAGTTAAGCAGAATATGGCGAGATTTCCGATTTTGCCGAATATAGCGATCACTAGCCGGCCGCCACGCCCGGACGCTGGGTGGCCAACTCCATGATTCGCTGCTCGGTGGCCTCCTTGCGGCTCAATTCGCCCGTCATGTGGCCTTCGCAGAGGACCAGGATTCGGTCGCAGAGGGTCAACAACTCGGGCAATTCGCTGGAGGTGACGATGATCCCCAGCCCCTCGCCACAAAGTTTGTCCATCAGGCGGTAGAGTTCGGCCTTGGCGCCCACGTCGATACCCCGGGTGGGATCGTCCAACAGGAGCACCTTCGGGCGAGTCAACAGCCAGCGGCCGATGATCGCCTTTTGTTGGTTCCCGCCGCTGAGCGTGGTGATGGGCGCATCGATCCGGGTCGTTTTCACGTTGAGTCTTTCGACCGATTGCCGGGCCATGGCCTGTTCGCGTGGAAAGCGGATCAGCCCCATGGTGCTGGCTTCATCGAGCGAACAGATGCTGATGTTCTGGCCGACGTCCAAGTTGGCGAAGAGGCTGAGCCGTTTGCGATCTTCGGTCACCAGTGCCATGCCGCCGTGCATGGCCTGGGCCGGGTGGCGAAACAAGACCGGCTTGCCGTCCAGCAGGATCTTGCCCTCGGGCAGTTCGGGACTGGAGCCGAAGAGACATTCCAGCAGTTCGGTGCGACCGGCCCCCATCAGCCCGGCGATCCCCAAAATCTCACCCCGGCGGAGCGAAAAGTCGATCTCGCGCAGTCGCCACTTCTGCGCGTGTCCGGGCCAGGGTAGCGACAGGCCGTGAACCTCGAGCACGACGTCTCCCGGCGTTCGCGACTGGCCCAGATCGGTCTCTTCGATCTCGCGACCGACCATCAGGTGGGTCACCTCGCGCGGCGTGGCCTGATCGCGCGGCAAGGTTTTCACCAACTGGCCGTCGCGCAGCACGGTGATCCGGTCGGCCAGTCGGAAGATTTCGTCCATCTTGTGCGAGATGTAAAGGATTGTCACCCCGCGCTCGCGGAGCCGATCGATGACGCGGAACAGCCGGGCCACTTCGGCCTCGGTCAGTGCGCTGGTCGGCTCGTCCATGATCAGGATGTCGGTGTCCAAGGACAGGGCCTTGGCGATTTCGACCAGTTGCTGATCGCCGACGCGCAATTCGCGCACCAATTGATTGGGGCGGATCTCGCACTCCAGTTCCCGAAGCAAGCGGCCGGCCGCGGCCTCCATGGCCCGATCGTCGAGCAGGCCAAGTCGACTGGTTTTCTCCCGCCCCAGGAAGGTATTCGCAGCGGCCGATAGTTCTTCGACCAGGTTCAATTCCTGGTGAATCATCGCCACGCCCGCCAGCTCGGCCTCGCTGGTGCCGCGGAATTGCACGGCCCGACCGCGCACCGACAGCGTCCCCTCGTAGTCGGTGATCACCCCGGAGAGACACTTCATCAACGTGCTCTTGCCGGCTCCGTTTTCGCCGACGATGGCGTGCAGTTCGCCGGGGAGGATGTCGACGGTCACCTCATGCAGCGCAACCACGCCGGGGAAACGCTTGCTGACCTGTTGGAAAGTGACAATCGGTGCGTCGGGCATGGAAGGCTCCGGACACTGCAAAGCCGCAAGCGGCAGGAGTGACGGTCTAGTCGGTATGGAAGACCTCTTCGATGCCGAGCCATTGGTCGCCGTCGGGGGTGTCCGGCAGGCGGATTTGGCACGGGTCGGTCAATGCCCACCACTCGTTGGTCTTCAGGTCGTCCTTCATCAATTGTATATCGGCCTCGAGATCGCTGCCCGTGTACTCGAAATAGCTGAACAGGTAGAGCTTGCCCTCTAGTTCAGCCAGGTAGATCGAGTAGTTGTGCATGTTGCACTTGGCGATCATGTCCAGAATCTCGGGCCATGTTTCGGCATGCAACTTGATGTACTCGTCTTTCTTCTCGGGGTTCAGGCCAATCACCGAGCCGTAACGGGCGACCGTGTCAGTCGGTTCGTCGTCGGAGTCTGCCTGAGCTTCCCGATCACCCTCGCGGTCCGACTGGCCGCAGCCGAAGCCGATCACCGCTCCCAGCATGAGGACCGAGCCGACGGCCAGAACTTGTGAGGCGCGTTGTTTCATTGTAGGTTTCCTTTGAGGAGTGAGGAGAGTTGCCAAAATCGCACCGAGGTACAGCCCCTATTGTGCGGCACGGCCGGCGGGCATGTCAAGCAGGGACGACGAAGCGCATACCGTCAGCACACGGGCGAACGCGGCCGGGGTGATCGATTCGAGAGCAGAATTGCGGCCAGTTCGACGCTGGTCGGCTTATTCGGACGAGGTTGTGGCGGGCGGGGCCTCGTCACCGGCAGGCGGCGTGCATCCGGCGATTACTCCGAGGCTGAATCCGAGCAGACAACAGATCATCAACATCTTTCGGGTCATTTCTCTCCCTTTCCAGTAGTGATTCCCAATAGCGAAGCCAGCATTCTATTCCCCCGACCCCACGGCCGCAAGAGCCGGAATGGCCCGTGCCCACCCCATCGAGGGGAAAGTATCGCGGTCGGTCCGGCTCAATTCGGGCAAGTCGGCGGCCGATCCTACCTATAGGACCATTCGAGCCCACCTTTCTATCCCCGCGTCTTCCGCATGTCCCAGACACAAGCTTCCCCGAGAAGCGCGCCCGCAGGCCGCGCCGAGGCGGATTTCCCTCGCCCTATCCAGGGCTGGCAGCTCGGGGAATTGGCCGGCGAGGGTAGTTTGTCGAGCGTCTTTCGAGCACGTCCGGCCGACGCTTCGGCCGATTCCCCGGCGGCCTACGCCCTGAAACTGCTGAAACCCGAGTGGGAAAACGATCCCCGGGCGGTCCGCTTGCTCGCCCGCGAGGCCCAGGTGGGGCGGAGTGTTTCCCATCCGCATTTGATCTCGATCCTCGACACGGGCCTCCGTCATAAGCCCCGATTCGTGGTGATGCCGTGGCTGGAAGGCCGCACCCTTCAAGCCGACCTCGATGCGCGACGGCATCCCAACCTGCCCACGGCCTTGTGGATTGCCCGTCAGATGGCCGAAGCGTTGCGGGCCCTGCACGAGCACGGCTGGATCCACGGCGACGTGAAGCCCGGCAATATCTTCCTCTGCGGCGAGGGACACGCCACGCTGGTGGACCTGGGTTTTGCACGTTTCGGCGACGAGACCGGGTCCGCCATTCAGCGTGAGATCACCGGAACATGCACTCACCTCGCGCCCGAGTGGATCACGTCGGCCTATCGGGCGGACATTCGCAGCGACGTCTATTCCCTGGGCGTTGTGCTGTACGAGCTTCTCTCGGGAACTCGACCGTTTTCCGGGGGGACCTTGGCCGAGTTGGCCACGCAACACAAGCAGGCCGCCGTACCCGATCTTACCAGCCTGGTTCCGGATCTTCCCGAGGAGGTAGTCCGGCTCGTTCGCCGGATGCTAGCCAAAGATCCGCTGCGCCGACCGCAAACGCCCAAGGAATTGGCCGAAGCCCTCGCCCGGCTGGAGATCGCCAGTCTTCAACGACGCTGATTCGGCTTTTTCTATCGGCCGTGCCGAATCTCGTTCCCACGCTCTGCGTGGGAACGGACTGCCTGGCCGCTCTGCGGCCCCGCGACGGCGCAACCGATTGCGCTCCGCTTCAGCGACGCGGAGCGTCGTGGCATTGCGTTCCCACGCGGAGCGTGGGAACGAGAGAAGTGGACAATCACGCGATGGTAGTGGAGGCGAAGGGGATCGAACCCTCGACCTTAGCATTGCGAACGCTACGCTCTCCCAACTGAGCTACGCCCCCGGGTTTTCGCACCGCTGTCTTATTGTCGACCACCGGCGCCGAATCCTTTATTCTACGGCCCGGGATGCGTTTGTCTAAGGGGGGCCGTGTGCTTAATCGAGGTTTAGGCTGTGCAGGTAGGCCTCTTTCTGGGATTCTGGCCCCAGTTGTCGGGTGACCGCCCGCCACCTGTCGGCTGCCTGGTGCAGTGCCTCGGCCGGCGTTTGCTCGGCGGCGACTGCTCGACGGACCGCCTCGTCCAGGGCCGCTAGATACTCGGCTCGACCTGGAATTCGCAGTGCCATGACCGATTGCTGCCGTTGTAGGGTTTGTTGGGTCAGTTCGGCGTATTGCAACGCCGCATCGGCGGCCGGGGCTTCGACCCAGGCCTCGGGCGCCGCCAAATGCGAGTGGCGAAACAGAGTCGTGGCCTCGCTACGAACGCAAACTTGGGGGCTGAGTTCTGCACCGGCCAACCAACAGAGCAATTCGGTGGCCGGTTGCTGCTGAGTGGAAGTCGCCCAAACCGTGCCGACACGACCGGCCATGGCCAACAGGGGTACGCGACCCGGTTCGTCTTCGCGACGCTCTTCCCAGGACTTGCTGCCGATGTTGTAAGCGGCCGACGAGCCGGGTAATTCGGCAAAGACGACGCGAATCTCGTCCGAAGTTTCCCGCGGATCAGGCAACTCGGCCGCGGCGGAAGGCCAACTCAGCGCCATCCCGCAGCGTCCTTGCCAGAAAGCCACGCGCACGGCGGCCGGGTCCGATGCGAGTTGCTCGGCCGACCCGAGCTTTGACGCAGCTACCAGTTCTTCCAACGCTCGGACGAACGGCTCGGTGTCGATCAACGGTTCCATGGTTTTCATGTCAAACATCGTGGAATAGTAATCTCGATGCTTCACGTAAGGGGCAGCCCGGGCCAACAGCACGATGCCCGCCCAGCCGGGGCCCAATGGTTCGAGCGTTCCGCACCAGGCGTCGGCCTTCTCCGGAAACTCTTGTGCCAACAGTTCGCCCAACTCGTGATATTCCGGCCAGGTTGTCGGTGGTTTACGGTCGAGCTTCTCCAGCAGGTCGGCCCGGCAGTAGCAGGTCAGCACGGGCGAACCAAACGACACGCCGAACACGTCGGTCCCCCAGGCGGCTTCCCGAATTTGCAGCAGTTCGAAAACCTCGCTAAACTTGGCCTCGGGCAACGGAGCCACGAGTTTTCTTTCGGCCAAGGGGCCCAACAGAGAACTGGGGCAAATGACCGCATCGACTTTCAGTTCCGGCGTCAACTCTTGTTGTCTGATCGAATCGATCCGGAACTCACCACCGGTCCGCGCGTTCCATTCCCCTTGCAACGGCTCGATGGCACGCACCAAGGCCGGATCGTCGACCACCGCCACGTGCAACGTAACGCCGGCCAACGGAGCGTTGCTCGTTGTCTCGTCGGCCGGTTGCGGACCGGGGCAGCCGGAGAGCAGCAGGCAACATTGTAAAGCCGCGACCAGTGGTCGCGATCGTCGTGGGTAGGGGTCGGAATATGGCATAGTGTTTCTTTGTACGGCTGCGGTGGTTGGTGGTTCGGTGCAAAGCCGCAAGCGGCCCGGTTGTGCATTTTGCAATCTTCATTCTGTGCTGCACAATCCCCCCTCCCCGGTTGTCGGCGGGTGAGGCGGTCGGTTACAATCTCTGTATCCGTTTGGGCTCCGGTGAGAAAAGGATGTGGCAGCGATGGGCGTTTATCTGGGAATCGACATTGGCACCTCGGGGACAAAGACCTTGGCCATGCGGGCCGACGGCCGGATCCTGGCCGATGCGATGGAAGTCTACCCCTGTTACGTCCCCAAGCCCCTTTGGAGTGAGCAAGACCCCGAAGATTGGTGGACCGCCACCGTCAAATCGGTCCGCAAGGTCATGAGAAAGGCCAAGCTCAAGCAGGCCGACGTCCGAGGGATCGGGCTGTCGGGCCAGATGCACGGATCGGTGTTTCTGGACAAGCAGGATCGGGTCGTTCGAAGGGCCATCTTGTGGAACGATCAGCGGACGGCCGCCGAGTGTGACGAGATCGAGCAACGGGCCGGCGGCCGAAAGAAGCTGATCAAGATGGTGGCCAACCCGGCCTTGGCCGGCTTTACGGCCCCGAAAATCCTCTGGCTGCGAAATCACGAGCCGCGCAAGTTCGACAAGACGTGCAAGGTCCTGTTGCCTAAGGACGAGATCCGACGCCGATTGACCGGCGAGTATGCCACCGAGGTCAGCGACGCCAGCGGGATGTTGCTCTTGGACGTGGCCAAGCGAAACTGGTCGAAGAAGCTGCTCTCGGCCTTGGACCTGGACATCGACCTGTTGGCCACCTGCTACGAATCGGAAGACGTCACCGGCACGCTGACGTCCGAAGCGGCCAAGACCTTGGGCCTTACGACCGGTTGCGTAGTGGTTGGCGGGGCGGGCGATTGTGCGGCCGGGGCCGTCGGCAATGGGATCGTCAACCGGGGCGTGCTGTCGACATCAATCGGCACATCCGGCGTAATGTTCGTCCACAGCGACGAAGTGAAGATCGATCCGAAAGGCCGCGTTCACACCTTCTGTCATGCGGTCCGCGACAAGTGGCACATGATGGGTGTGAACCTCTCGGCCGGCGGGTCGTTGCAGTGGTTCCGCAACGAGCTGTGCAAATCCGACATGGCCGACGCCCGGCGGGCCGGCAAGGAAGTCTACGACCGGTTGACCAAAGAAGCCAAAGCGGTTGCCGCCGGCTGCGAGGGACTGTTCTTCCTACCCTACCTGTCGGGCGAACGCACCCCGCACGCCGATCCGGACGCTCGGGGTTGCTTTGTGGGTTTGACGTTGGCTCATACGCGCGGTCATCTGATCCGCGCGATCATGGAGGGCGTGACCTATTCGATGCGGGATAGCTTAGAGATCTTCGACGGGCTAGACGTACCGGTGCGTCAGATTCGGGCGTCCGGCGGCGGCTCGCGGAGTCCCTTGTGGCGGCAGATCCAGGCCGACACCTTCGGGCGCAAGGTCGTCACGATCAACACCGAGGAAGGCCCGGCCTACGGCGTAGCCCTGCTGGCCGCCGTGGGGGCCGGAGAGTATAAGAACGTCCGCGAAGCCTGCGGAGCAACGATCCGGGTGGTCAAGGAAACGGCCCCCGACCGCAAGGCCAAGCGGCATTACGATCAAGCGTTCCCCATCTACCAGCAGCTATACGGCTCCTTGAAGAACGACTTCAAGAGCATCGCTGCGTTGGAGAAGTAGAGTGGTCTTGTTTTATCGTTATGCCCCGCTGGCGTTGATCTTTGCCGTCTTCTTCATCCAAGGCGCTGCGCCGGTGCCTGAGGTCAACGAGCCGTGTTACTTGGGCAAGGCGATCCATTATTGGAATCCTGACTGGGTCCAGGGTGACTTCTTCCTGGAGACGAAAGATACGCATTCGGTCTTCTACTTCACGTTCGGCTGGCTTTCGCTGTGGCTCTCGCCGACCGTGTTGGCTTGGGTGGGCCGGGTGTTGACTTGGGCCTTGCTGGCGTGGTCGTGGCAACGGTTGAGCTTTGCCGTGATCCCGCGGCGAGGGTATTCGGTCCTCACGGCGGCCCTGTTGGTTGGCATGATCGAACGCTGTCATCTGGCCGGGGAATGGATCGTCGGCGGTGTCGAGGCCAAGGGGTTTGCCTTCGTGTTGGTCTTCCTCGGGCTGGAGGCACTGGCCCGAGGCCGTTGGAATCGGGTATGGTTGTTTCTCGGTGCCGCGTCGGCGTTTCACGTGCTGGTGGGCGGGTGGTCGGTCGTGGCGGCCGGGTTGGCTTGGGTCGGCTTGGGTCGCGATCGGCCCAAGCTGCTCCCCATGCTGCCGGCGGTTGCGGGCGGATTCCTGCTTTCCTTGCCCGGGCTGATCCCTGCACTGATGCTCAACGGGGGAGTCGACCAGCAGATCGTGCGGATGGCGAACCAGATCTACGTCTACGGTCGGCTCCACCATCACTTGAACCCGACCCAGCTTCCCGACGAGTACGTGCATCGTTTCGCTCTGTTGCTGGGCCTATGGTTGGTGCTGCTGCTAATAACCCCGGCCGAGAGAGCGATGCGTCGGCTCCAGACGTTTGTGGCCGCCGCGGTTGCCATCGGGCTGGTTGGGGTGGGGTTTAGCTTTGCGGCAGTTTACGACCAGGCCTTCGCGGCCGACATGCTGCGGTTCTATTGGTTTCGCTTAGCCGACGTGGCCGTACCGCTGGGGGTGGCGCTGGGATTGACGGCCTATGTCGTGCAAAAGTTCGACGTCGAACCAAGGACGGGAAAACTCTGGCTGGCGGCGGCGATCCTGCTGGGGGCGGCCCACGTCGGAGGGCATGCCGTCCGGCGACCGATTCCCGTGCGACCGCCGGGCATGCGAGTGCCCCACTACGGATCCTGGCGGGAGGCGTGCGATTGGATCGCCAACTCGGGCCAGATTCCGCCGGATGCCCGATTCATCACGCCCCGGATGTCGCAAACCTTCAAGTGGTACGCCGGCCGCGCCGAAGTGGTCAACTGGAAAGAAGTCCCGCAGGATGCCGTGGCCATCTACGAGTGGTGGAACCGGATCAACGCAATCCACGCCGCCGGTGGCAAGACCCCCGAAGATCGTTGGTGTGAATCGTTGACGGACGTGGACCTGGACCGCCTGCTGCACGTGGCCCGGCGATACGACGCCGATTACCTGATCACCCGTGCCGAACCACCATTGCCGCTGGAGTCGGTCTACCAGAACCGCAAGTATGCCGTATATCGCATGCCGAACGCCCACGATTAAGGACATGGCCAACGGCCCTGGCCGCTTGGGCGGAGGGGTGGTATACTAATTCAGCCCGTCTGGGAATTGGCAGCGAAAGTGGTTGTCGAAAAGCCCGCCGACTGCGTCGGCGGGATCCCCCGGACGCAGTCCGGGGGCTTTGACACCCGGATTTCCACCTCGAACAATTCCCGGACACCCTCATACGAATTCAGCGAACCGCTAGAAGATCGCACTTATCCCTGCCCCCAACGATTACCCCCTATGTCACACCTCCGCGCTGCCGTCTTCGACATGGACGGCCTGATGTTCAACACCGAAGACGTTTACACGCTGGTCGGCGCCGAGCTGATGGGTCGGCGAGGGCGCGAGTATACCGAGGAACTCAAAGACGCCATCATGGGCCTGCCGCCTCGGAAGACCTTCGAGACGATGATTGACTGGCACGATCTGGATGACGGCTGGGAGGAGATGGCGGTCGAGTCGAACAAGATCTTTATCAACCTGTTGGGCGATCACCTGGCCCCGCTGCCCGGGCTGTTCGAGTTGCTCGATGCTTTGGAGTCGGCCGATATTCCCAAGGCGATTGCCACCAGTAGCCAGCCCACGTTGGTCGAACCTTGCCTGACCCCTTTCGACTTGCGCCGGCGGTTCGATTTCGTCTTGACGTCCGAGGACGTCACCCACGGCAAGCCTCACCCGGAGATCTATCGGACGGCCGCCGAGCGATTCGGCCTGCCGCCGGCCGAGATGCTAGTGCTTGAAGACAGCGAGAACGGCGCTCGGGCGGCGGCGGCTGCCGGTGCGTTCACGGTGGCCGTGCCGGGCGAACACAGTCGGAACCACGATTTCAGCGTCGCCCGACTCGTGATCGACAGTCTGGCCGACCGGCGGCTCTACGATGCCCTGGGTATCCCGGCTTCGTTACGCTAAGTAGCATGCAGTGCTAGCACTCGGTCTCGCCGTGGACTTCCACCTTGACCGTCTTGCGATGGACGTGATAGACTGCCGGTTGTATGGTTCGGTACTTATGGACGAGTCTCGGGCGAGGTCGCCAAAGAAGGAGTTTTCCGGATGCTGAAGACGTTGGGAGTGGTTCAGGCGTGCTTTGATTCGACCCGGTTTCGCAGGATGATTTCGCGTCGGTTGGGCGGACAGCCGTTATTGAGTTGGGTGGTTCGCCGCGTGACGGATTGCTTGCATCTGGACGGCGTGATCGTGGTGGCTTGCGACACGGCCGAACAACGGTTCGTCGCCGACTTGGTGCCACCCGACGTACCGACCTTCGTCGGTGCCGAATCGGACGCCCTGCAACGGTTCGCCAAGGCCTTGGAAGAGTATCCGGCCGAGGCGGTGGTTCGCGTTCGCGGTGACAATCCGTTTGTCGATCCGGCACTGATCGACCGGCTGATCACAACGGCCGAGGCGCATCCGCAGTGCGACTATGTGAGCTATTGCTCGCGGGACGGGCAGCCGGCCGTTCTCTCGCCGGTGGGTATTTGCGCCGAATGGTTCCGTACCGGCGCATTGCACCATGCGGCCCGATCGAGTCGAACTCAGGCCGATCGGGAGCAAGTGACGCGATACATTTATTCACACCCCGAGAAGTTCAACCTTCGCCTGATTCCGATCCCGGCCAAGATCGATCGTGAGGACGTGCGTTTGCGAATCGATCTGGAAGAGGACTGGGAGCACGCCTTGGCGATTCACGACGCCCTGGGACCCGAGGCTTTGGATTGGCAACGGATTGCCGAGCTATTGGTTCATCAACCGGCCATGCGCCGGCGGATGGCTACACTGAACCGCGTTCATGGTAGTGCGTAAGAGCGGTTTCGGACTGTCGAAAGGATTCGATTCTTCGTATGAGCAGGAAGCTCTTTCCCCGCAATGTTCCGGCGCCGTCGGTGCGTGGCGTGTTGTTCGACGCTTGCAACGTCCTGTATGACAATACGCTTTGGCGGCGCTGGCTGCTGCAACTCCTTTCCCGACTGGGGTTGCATACGAATTACCGTTGCTTCTTCCGCGTTTGGGATCGGGAGTTCCTCGACGAGGTTTGCCGCGGCCGGCGGACGTTTGGTGAGGCGTTTCGCTCGTTTCTCCGATCGGCCGGGCTCTCGTCCGGACAGATCGACGAAGTCGAGGCGGCCTGCAAGGCTCGCCACCGCGAGTTGCAAGCCGGTACGCTCCCCCTGCCGGGTGTGAAGAGTACGCTCCACCAACTCCACAAAGCAGGCGTGGTCCTCGGTGCGATCAGCAATTCGGAGTATTCGGCCTCGGCCCAGCGGCAATGGCTCGATCGTTTCTCCTTGGGCGGGTGTTTCACGACGGTCGTCTCGTCCATCGACCTGGGGCAGACCATGCCCGATCCGGGCTGCTACATGAAGGCCCTGGGGGAAATGCAACTCTCTCCGAAAGAAGTCGCGTTTGTGGGGCACGATACGCTCGAAATGTCCGGCGCATCCGAACTGGGGATGCCCACGATCGCGTTCAATTTCGAGCCCGACGTACGGGCCGACGTCTACCTCACACGGTTCGAGGAATTGGTTGACGTGGTGACAAGACGGCCGTTCCTGACTGCCGCCGGATAAGGAGGTCCGCCGTGAGACTCGTTCTTTACACACGATACGATCTGGTCGACCAAGAGGCACAAAGCAAGAATGCCTTGCCCGACCTGAGCCTATTGCTCGAAGGTGACTGGCCGGCGGAAGAGCGATCGGCTGGGCATGAATCATTGGATGCAATCCTTGAGAGCCGCTACCAGTGGATCGACCAACAGGCGGCCGAATTGGCCGAGCAGTTGGCGGAAACGGATCGAGCGATCTGCACCTCCGGTCCGGCCGTTGAGCAGATATCGTCCCTGTTTCTGAACGTCCGCAGCCTGCGATATTATCTAGTGAAACTGCTCCGGCCGTTGGCATACCTCACGGACTGGCGGCCGCTTCGCCCCGGCGACTACGTGGAATTGGTGGCCGCCGAGGATCGCGACCGGGACTACGCCGAGGTGATCTCGCAGCTCTGCCGGCTTGCGGGCGTCCAGTATCACGTTCGCTGGATCAATGCCAGATGGCAGCCGGGGGAAAGTTTTCCGCGAAACCCGATGTGGCGTCGCATGGCGGTCAGGTTGGCCGACCGTCTGCAGCCGACGATCGACGACGATTCCCGCCGCCGCGTTGTCTTGTGCGGGAATCCGCGCGTGCTCGACCCGGTTTGCCGCGCACTGCTTCGCCGCCGTTGCGAGTTGTCGTGGCTGTACGATCGATTCGCCGTCGGCTCCTGGCTCCGTTGGCAGGCTACCAGCATCCGGCAACTCGTCTGCAACGGGAGTCTGGGGCAAGAGAATCTTCTGGCAGATCATCTGCCTGAGCGGGTCGCCTGGCGGGGTGTTAACCTCTCGGGCCCGATTGGCCAATGGCTAAGCCAAAGGATGGCCGACCGCGGGCCGCGCCAGACGCGGGTCGTCGAGCAGATCGATCAGCATTTCGCCCGAGTGCGGCCGGAAGCGGTCGTGGTAGACGAAGACGCGACGCCGTTTGCCCGGGCCACCGTCGCCATGGCCCGACGGCACGGGGCGCGAACGTTCGTCGTACAACACGGGGCGCCGTGCTGCCGGTTCGGGTTTGCCCCGTTACTGGCCGATCGGATCCTTGTTTGGGGCCAATCGACCGCCGATCGACTGCAAGCGTGGGACGTGCCGGCCGAGCAGATCGGGATCACCGGGCTGCCGCAACATGAACCTTGGCAGGACCAAGTGCCGCAGGTCGTCGAAGAACGACCGGCAGAATCGTCTCGCCTATCGCCCCCGAATCGACCCCCGCGACTGCTGTTGCTGACCACGGTGCCACCGAGCGACGCGCGCCCCGATGCGATATCACTGCAAATGACCGGCCGCTCGTATCGCGAGATGCTCCGCACGGCCTTTTCCACCATCGCGGGCATCAACGGCGTCGAGTTGACCGTGAAGCTTCATCCCCGCTCTGGCGACGATCCGGTTGTCCGATCGTTGCGAGCCGAGTATCCCACGATTCGTACGCGTGTGGTTCGCAAGGGACCGTTGGGCCAATGGTTCGAGGGGATCGACTGCGTGCTCAACTGCGGTTCGAGCGCCGGCGTCGAGGCCACCTTGGCCGGGCTGCCGGTGATCCAGTTGGCGCCGAGGGGGACCGACGGATTCCTGCCGCACGACCAATGGGGCATGATCGGCACCGCACGTACGGAGACCGAATTGCAGCAACTGCTCACTCAGGTACTCATCGAAGGCAAAAGACCGAACCGCACGCCCGATCCGAACGTGATTGCCACGTTCGGCCGGCCGGCTGCCGAGCGGATCGCCGAAGAAATCCTGGCTCTTGAAAGCTACTTGAAGCAATTCGTCCCTCGACCCCACACACGTGAATCGGCCAAGGCAGCCTGATTCTGTTCATCGATAACCCGCAACCAATCGATCATCAACCGTGGCCACCGGCGCTGAAACCCTCCGCCTGAATCGAGACGCGGCTCCGCTGAGCGGATGGAGGCGGATGTTTCGCGATTGGGCCATGGTCGGCTCGGCAACGGCCGTCTGTCATGCCATGGGCGCCGTGACCAGCCTGCTGTTGCGGCTGTTGCTCTCGCCGGTCCAGATGGGTATTTGGCAGGCATTGAAGCTATTGCTCAGCTACGGCAACTACGCCAACCTCGGCATCAGCAAAGGCGCTGCCCGGCAGTACAACGTCGCGCTGGGGCATGGTGACACGGCCCAAGCCCGGCAAGGGCTGAATCTGGCTTTCACAGTCAACACGATCAGCAGCCTTGTCTATGCCGTCGCGCTGGTGACCGCCGGCATCTGGATCGCCAGAACGGGCGAAGGACCTTGGGCCCCGGTTTGGGCCGGAGGACTGCTGGCGGTGGCTCTGCTGACCGTGCTGGGACGCTATGTAACTTTTCACGTGACCATCCTGCGAACGCGCCAAGCCTTTGCGGTCACCTCGCGACTTTCGATCCTCGAAGGTGTGTTGACCCTCTCGGTCGGCGGATTGGCCACGTGGCTTTGGGGACTGCCGGGGCTCTATCTGGCCACGCTTGTCGTGTTGCTCGGCTCGCTCGTTTTCCTTAGGCGCCACGCGGCGACCTCGCTTCTCTGGGCATGGGATACGGCCGAGATCCGGCGGTTGATCGGCATGGGCGCCCCGATCTTGCTGGCCGGTGCTGCTTCGTCGCTGTTCCGATCGTTGGACAAACTGATGATCCTCGGCTACCTCGACGATTGCGAGTTCCAACTCGGCTGCTACAGCTTGGCCCTGATGGTGACCACCCAACTATTCGGCCTGGGGAACATGCTGTCGTTAGTCTCCGGCCCGCGGTATGGCGAGAAATACGGTCACTCAGGCGACCGTCACCTGGTGGCCCAATTGGCCGCCCGAGCTAGTGAACTCCAGGCCGTCGCGATCGCCTTGCCGGCCGCCTTGGCGTTGGTAGCCGCTCCGCCCGTGCTGCATTGGCTGCTGCCCGACTATCGCTCGGGTCTGGCGCCGCTGGCATGGCTTGTGCCGGGTGTGATCGCTTTGTCACTGGCCCAGCCGGGCAGTCAGTACCTGATCGCCGTGGGCCGGCAACGTCGAGCGCTGGTCGTGGTGCTGATCGCCACGGCCGTAGCAGCGATCGGGAATCATTTGGTCCTACGAGCCGGGCTGGGGCTGAGTGGCGTGGCCATGGCAACGGCCGCCGCGTACTTCGTCTATTTCCTGCTCACGCTGGGCGTCTCGCTATGGATCGATCTAGATCGGGCCGGGCGCCTGCGCTACTTGTCGATGCTCACCTTGGCCCTAGGCCCTACTTTGAGTGTGGCACTCATGTTTCAAAGCGCAAGTCTCCTGCTAGGCCGCGTCATGCTGGTCACCGTCGTTTGGGGGCTAACCCTGGCCGTCGGCTGGTATCACGGCGGCTGGAGAGAGCAGTTCCACCAACAACAATCCGCGTAGCTTACAAAGAAACCAATTACCCGTATGTCTCACATCCCGCTCGAACAACTCGAACGCCGTTGCCAGAAGCCGGACCATCGCCGGATCGGCAACTTCATGGCCCGACGCATCACGCGACCGGCGGCGCTGCGGGTTACTCGGGTGGTTATTCCTTGGGGCGTCTCGGCCAACTGGGTCACGTTGGTCGCCTGGGCGTGCGGCATCGGGGCAGCCGGAGCCTTGGGTTGGGGAAACACGGGCGGATGGCTGCTTGGGGCCGGGTTGCTTCAACTGTGGTACCTCTTGGACCACGTCGACGGCCAGTTGGCCCGATGGCACGCGACGGCCTCGCTCGACGGAGTGCAACTCGATTACCTCATGCACCATACGATGAACTTGCTGGTCCCGCTGGGGATCGGCTGGGGCCTGTTCGCGTCCAGGGGCGAACCGTTTTGGGCGGCCGGCGGGTTGGTGCTGGGCGTTTCGCTACTGCTTCTCACGCTCCATCACGACGCCCGTTACAAGGCGTTCATCCAGCGACTAAAACGTTTTGACGGCCGACTGGAAGTCATCGGCGGCGGTGGCGGTCGTCCCAGCCCCCAGCCACCGATGCCGCGAAAGCCGCACAAGCTGGCCGCCTGGATCGCACGTAAATCCTGCGAGATGCACGTGATCATCAACCTCATCACACTGATCGCCCTGGCCGGCTGGTTAATGGGCGATATGCGGTTGGCGCGTATCTACCTGGCCGCCATGGCGCCCACGGCCGTCGCGGTGGCCGCCTGGACCCTGATCCGCTCGCAACACCAGGGCACGGCCGAACAAGAATTCGCCGCATGGTATCGCCTCCCACCAACCGCTTGCGGCTTTGCAAAAAAACCCCAACCAACCAAACCCCTCGCACAATGACCGTCCACCTGCTGATCCTGAACTACAACGGCCGCACGCTCATGGCCGACTGCCTACCATCGATTCTTCGGGCAGCCCAGACATCGCGCTATCGGTGCGAAGTGGTGGTGATCGACAACGATTCCACCGACGATTCGGTAGCTTGGCTTGCCCAACACTTCCCGCAGGTCCGCGTCATTCGCCGGCCGAACCGGGGCCTCTGTTCCTTCAACGACGTGATAGCTGACTTGTCGGGTCCGGTGGCCCTGTTGCTGAACAACGACATCAAGCTCGATCCCGACAGCGTCGACCCGCTGGTTGCCCCCTTGTTGGATACGCCCGATTGTTTCATGACGGCGCCGCTCTGCTGGCAGGCCGACGGGCATACGTACGAAGGTTTCAAAACGGCCGTGCGTTGGCGTTGGGGATTGGTGCAGGCCACGGCGCTTTACCCGGGCTGCGAGCGCTGGGCCGGGCAACCCGGCTTGACCGCCTCGGCCGGGGCCGCGTTGGCGGTCGACTGCCGGAAGTTCGTCGAGCTTGGCGGGTTCGATCCGCTCTATCTCCCCGGCCGGCTGGAAGACCTCGATTTCGCTTTCCGCGGCTACCAGGCCGGCTACCACGGGCGATACGTACCCGAGTCGGTCGCCTACCACCTGGGCATGGCCACATTCGGCCGCGTGTTCGGCGAGCAAGGTTGTCAGCACTTGGCCCTGCGAAACACACTGTTGTTTCAATGGAAGAACCTACGACATCCTCGGCACCTGTTGCGACAGATGTGCAGCCTGCCCATCCGAGTAGCGTGGGACCTTTGTCGAGGGCCGTCACACTGGACGTTCCTTCGCGCGCTGGGCGGCGCACTGATGCGAGTGCATCGCTTGCGAAGAAACCCCTATCGGGCCGCAAGGTCGATCCACCGCGAGCGAGAGTTCTTCCAAAAGTTTCATCCCCAACAAATGTCTATAAAGCCGCGCCCGTCGGTCGCGCCCTGCCATAACCCATCACTGGAAAACGTAACGTGAGCAAGAACACCTCGAAACTGGCGACGATTGCCCGATGTACGGCAACGGGGGCCACACCGGAACCGATATCGGAACCCGATCTAGCCCGGCAATATCCCCTCTCGCGTTGGTACCTTCGCCCGGCGGCCGGCTGGCTGGCCGCGATGCTCGTCAGCACACGGATCCGGCCCGTTCACTTGACCTATTGCGGATTGTTGGCCGCCGCGGCGGCCGTGGTGACGCTGGGCGTTTGGCCCGGCGCTACGCCAATTGCCGGCGGGTTCGTGCTGGTTTATTGGTTCTTCGATCGGGCCGACGGGCAGTTGGCTCGACGGCAGCGGACCGTTTCGCCTTGGGGCGCGTGGCTGGACGCCAACGTCGACGAATTGGCCGACGTGGCCCTGCACGTGGCCGTGGCCGCCGTGATCGCCGCGAGCCTGTTTGCTCCTTGGGCATGGTTGCTTTTGGTCGCGTTCCTTGGCGGAAAGTACTTGCTGATGTACGGGCTGATGCTGGAAGAGGCCCACGCGGTTTCCGAAGAGGAGCAGAGCAAGGAGCCAATCAAGCTCGACCCGAGAGAAGCGGTCTACCAACTGTTGGCGGCAGACGACCGAAGGCTGGACCAAGGTCCTTCCGAGCCGGTCGAACCGGTGCCGAAACGCCCAGAGGTTATCGTGCGGTGGATTCGCGAGGCCTATCACCTGCTGGGCAACGCCGACGTGCGCACGCACCTGCTGGCCGTGGCGTTGTTGACCGGTTGCTTGACGGCCGAGTTGGCGCTGGTGGCCGTTTACTACAACGTGCGGTGGATCGCCCGTTACTTGCTGGTTGCGCGACGCTTGGGAGCAACCGCATGATCCACCGGCCGACCATAACCGCCGCCCTGATTACGCTCGACGAGCAGCGCAACCTGACCGAGCTGCTGCCGCAACTCGATTGGGTCGATCAAATTGTGGTGGTCGACGGCGGCTCAAGCGACGCGACGGTCCAAGTGGCTCGGGCTCATGGTTGCCACGTGATATCGAGAGAGTTCGATACGTTTGCCGCGCAGCGAAACTGTGCTCTGGAGATGGCCCGATGCGATTGGATTCTTTCGATCGACGCCGACGAGCGACCCACGCCGAAACTGATAGCCGAAATCCGCCGCCGGATTGCCACCACCCGGATGTCGGCATTTCGCGTACCGATTCGCAGCACGATTTTCGGCCGCCCGATGCGACGTTGTGGCACGCAAGACGATCAACCCGTGCGGCTGTTCCGACGCCATGCGGCCCGATGGCACGGCATGGTCCACGAGGTTCTGCAAGTTCAGGGGAGTATCGGCCGGCTGGAGAATTGGCTGACTCACCGAACGATCGAGGACTTGGGGATCTTTCTGACCAAGATGCACCGCTACACGCGGTTGCAGGCGGAGGCTCGCATGGTGGCCGGTCGACGTCCGAGCTGGCACGACGCGTGGACCGCCCCGCCGAAGGAAGTCTTCCGCCGATTGATCTACAAACAGGGCCTGTTGGACGGTCCGGAGGGCTGGGCCTTCTGCCTGCTCAGCGGCCTGTCCGAATGGGTCTTGGCCCGCGAACATCGCCAAATGTCGAGAATGTCTTACCACAGAGCCATCAACCCCTGACAAATCCCGTGTCCGATTCACTTCCCCTATTGCCGCTGTTGCTCGATGACGTTCCGCCGGGACTTGTTCGGGCGCTTGCGCAGGAGGGTGTTCCGTTTCGTCATCGGCACCACGGCGCCCTCGATGGTCGGTTCGTGTTGTTCGATTCGCGTCACGGGTCGCGCCCTTCGCTTGCCTTGGGACAGGTGGGCATCGACGTCGACCAGTTGCGGGAAGGTTCCGGCGGTGATCCCATGGCGATGCTGGTTGACCAACGGGCACACCGCCATCGATGGCAAATTGCCGGGCTCTCGGTCAGCGAGGAGATTGCCCGGGTCGATCAACGTACCGTGCGAAGGCGGATTCTCGACCTCTTGCGAGAGGCAATCGAACGGGAGGGCGGCGTCTGGGTGACTATGTCGGCCTATCCGTTCCCCTATCGAAGTGCGTTGAACTTCCGTATCGACTATGACCAGTTCGATGCGGCCGACTTTCACGCCACGCTGGACACGATCGCCGGTCACGAAGAGGCCACCAGTCATTACGTCAACGCGGCGGCCTACCTGCCGCACGATGACGCCTTGCGGCGGCTGGCCGGTTTGGATGTCGGCTCGCACGGATACCATCACCATACGTATCGCACGGTCAAAGAGAACTTCACCAACATCCAACGCGGCATCAAGACGCTCGAGGTGCTCGGTTTCGAGCCGTCAGGGTTCGTCGCGCCGGGCGGGCGGTTCAACCGCAACTTGCTTCGAGCGATGGAGCAATTGGATGTAAGCCACAGTTCCGAGTTCGCCTTGGCCTACGACGAGCTGCCGTTCTTTCCCGGGGATAGCAACGTCCTGCAGATTCCCATCCATCCGATTTGTCTAGGGCTCTTCTTGGAGAACGTGGAAGCCGACGGGCCCCGGGCCGCGGCCGCTACGCAGCAGATCGTGCGGACGGCCGTGGACTATTTTCGCCAAACGGTCCGCGGCAAGTATCGCCAGGGCGAGCCGGTCTTCCTTTACGGACATCCCACCGGACGCTTAGGCCGTTATCCACAGGTGTTGCGTGCCGTGTTCGATACGGCCGACGAGTTCGGAGCGATTTGGAAGACCACACTGAGCGAATTCGCCGCTTGGTGGCGTGCCCGAGCGAAGGTGCAGCTTCGGGTCGTCCGGCATGGCGAACGGTTCGAGGTCCAAGGAAACAACCGGCCGCTGAAGTACCGAATCGGGATCGAATACTGGCGCGGCGAGCACGTGGCTCGCATGCCCTTGCGCCGGCGCGGTCTGACCTTCTCGCCATCGGCGTTGGCCTACGAGAGCCGCAAACCACGTGCGAACGTCCGCCCGGTTCGCCTCGATCAGCCCGAGGGCCTCCGCGGGCACCTAAAGCGCTTGATCGACTGGGAGCAAGAAACTCCCATCAACGAAATCCCCAGAGGCACTCTGCGCAACTGGACCAAACGCATCCTACGCACCCTCCGAGGTTAGCCGCTTGCGGCTTTGCAACGAACCACAAAAATGCAAACAACAAAACAACCCCAAGAACAACGCCTCACCCACCCGCGCCCGACCATCCTGCTGGCCGGCAAGCGCAACGCAACAATCGCTCCCGGCGGTGGCGAGATCCAAATGACGGCCACCGCCCGGGCCTTGCCGGAGGTGGGCGTTGCGGCGAATCTCTGGCAGTCGCCCGGGGAATCGTTGGGGGAGCAGTCGTTGGCAGAGGCCGATTGCCTGCACCTGTTTGGCAGTTTGCCGGAACATCTGCCGACGATCGAGGCGGCCCGGCGGCGGAATATGCCGGTGGTCCTCTCGACGATTGCCTGGTTCGAGTTGGCCAATTGCCTCCGTGAGCCGAGCCCCTTGCCGAACCGCCTGGCCGCGTGTGCACGATTCTCGCTCCGGTCGGCCTGCCCTTGGTTGCCTTCCTGGCGGCGGCGGCTCTATCGGTCGGTCGATCTGTTGTTGCCGAATTCCAATGCCGAGGCCAAACAACTCGTTCGATACTTCGGCATTTCACACAAGAAGATCCACGTAGTACCCAACGGGGCCGATTTGCGATTCGCCCTCGCCGACCCCCGGCCGTTTGGCGAAATGGTCGGTATGCGAGAGTTCGTCCTCTGCCCGGGCAGGATCGAACCGAGAAAGAATCAGCTCGCCTTGCTCGACGCCATGCGAGGAACGGGCGTACCCACCGTGGTTCTCGGTGACGTGGTGCCGGGTCACGAGTCGTACCTGGAAGAGTGTCGGCGGGTCGCGGATGGAAACGTGCGGTTTGTGCCGCGTCTGGATTACGACGATCCCTTGTTGGCCAGTGCTTACGCCGCCTGTGGCTGCCTGGCGCTGACGAGTTGGTTCGAGACGCCGGGTCTGGTCGCGTTGGAGGCCGGCATGTCGGGTACCCCGTTGGTCTTGCCGGAAGGAGGCTCGGCTCGGGAATACTTTGGGCCTATGGCTGAGTACGTCAAACCGAACGACCTGCCGGGTATCCGACAAGCCGTGACCGACGCGCTGTCACGCGGCCGCGACAAATCATTGGCCGAATTGGTCCGCGCCAACTTTTCCTGGCAACGTACGGCCGAAGCCACCCGAGAAGCCTATGAACGAATCCTCTGATACAACCCGATCGCAACGCAGACGGCGGTTGCAGCGCCGACCGCTGGGGCGCTACCGGTATGTCCGATTGCGGTGGCGGGTACTATTCGCGATCATTGATTTCCTTGGCGAAACGCTCTTCGGAATCGTTCGGGCCATCCGACGCTCTGCCACAGCCAAGAAAGTGGATCAGCCGCGAGTCGTCTTGTTGGTGCAATTGGACCACTTGGGCGATGCTATCATTTCGACGTCCATGCTCCCGGCCCTAAGGCGACGCTATCCCAATGCACGGATCGAAGTGTTGGCCAGCCCTTGGAACCGCGAAGTGTTCGAGGCCGCTGAGGAAGTGGATCAGGTGCTGGTTTGTGGTGCGAACCGTTTTGCTCGGGGAAGCCTTCGCCGGTTTGTCTGGATGGCCGCCGTGCTTTGGTGGGGTTGGGGCCTGCGGCGGCGCAAGGTCGATTTGGGGATCGACGTGCGGGGAGACTTCCCGGTCGCCGTGATGCTTTGGCTCAGCCGTGCCAAGCGACGTTTGGGATGGGACTGTGCCGGCGGTGGATTTCTGCTGACCGATCGAGCGGCCTACGTGCCCGATCGCCCCGAGGTCGACTCGCGAATGGCCCTGCTGAGGGAACTGGAAATTGAGCCGGCCGCCGGGAAACCACATTTTTACCCTACAGAAACGGCTCGCTGCTCAGTCGCACAACGTCTAGCCGAGCATTTCACAGCCGGCTCGGGCCCTTGTGTTGTGCTTCATGTGGGTGCCGGCACGGCGGCCAAGCAGTGGCCGACGGAGCACTGGCGGGAACTGCTGGGACGGTTGGTGGTCGAACTCGGAGTTGAAGTCATATTGGTCGGCGGCCGTGGCGATCGTATAATCGCACGTGAAGTGTTGGGCGAGAGGCCTTGGCCGAATGTGGCCGACTGGACGGGCCGACTTAGCGTGATGGAATTGGCGGCCCTGCTGCAGCGGGCGGACGTTTTCGTAGGCGCAGACTCGGGCCCGGCTCATTTGGCGGCCGCCGTGTCGACCCCGGTTGTTGTGTTGTTCAGCGGGACGAACAACGCGCGGCAATGGCAACCCCACGGTGGGCAAGTGGCGGTGGTGCGTCATCCGGTCGAATGTTCGCCCTGTCATCGCGAGCGTTGCCCCATGGCCGGCCACCCTTGTCTGGACGGCGTACGGCCGGATCGTGTGTTGGCCGAAATAAGACGTGCCTTGCCGGCCCGTTCCGATTCGAATTTCGACGTAAGGCTACATGAAGAAGGAATCAACCGTTGATAGCACCCCTTCGCGAGACAGAAGCTCGACCGCGTTCGGCCCGATTGCGGCACGCGCACCGGGTAGTGGCGTCCACGTTGCTGAAGAAGCCCGGGCATGTCGATGAGAACGCGCCGCCGGTGGCTCGTTGGAAGGCCTGGACGTTTACGATTTGGGTAGTCGTGGTCACGGCCGTTTATGCCGGATACATGTTAAGGGTTTGGTAGTACCAATCTCCCCTCTCCCTTTGGGAGAGGGGCCGGGGGTGAGGGCATAGAAAAGATACGCAAGCCCTCACCCTAACCCTCTCCCAGAGGGAGAGGGGACCAGTTTGCAACAACACAACACGAGTCGGCAACCTACGAGAACTCATGATCGATCAAGTCTTATCACTGGCGGCACTTTGCGTCATGGGGCTGGCGGCGTTTGGCCTGGGACGCCCGCTGGTGCGCGGGTTGGTTCCCCAGCAGCGAGATCCATTGTCGGTGGCCGTCTGGAGCCTGGCCATCGGGCTGATCGCCATGGGCTGGTTGCTCTTGGGGTTGGGGATGGTCCGGCTTCTGTATGCACCGTTGATTGGCGTCATGACCATGGCCGCTTGCTTCTGGGGGATCGGTGAACTGATTCGCGGTCAACAGATGGCCGGGCCGGGTGAACTTGGCGCGAAGGACGATCCCGAGCAGACACCTTGGGCCGAGCCGGCATGTTGGCTTAGCCGGGCCATTCTGGCGGCCGCCGCTGTGGCGTGCTTCGGATCATTGGTCGGGGCCATGGCACCGCCGACCGCCGGCGATGCGATGTGCTATCACTTGGAGTTGCCCAAGCGGTTTCTGTTGGAGCACCGTCTGCTCTACTTGCCCTACCACGACAACGCTACGTTTCCGCTGCTGACGGAAATGTGGTATCTGTGGGCACTGGCCATTCGCGGGCCCGTTTGTGCCCAACTGGTTCACTGGGCGCTGGGTGGATTGCTGGCCTTGGGAACCGTGCTGTTGGCCAGGCCGATCCTCGGGCGACGCTGGGGTTGGATTGCCGGGGCGGTGGTGCTGTTGACACCCGGGATAAACAACCAGATGACCGCCCCCTTGAACGACGTCGCCTTGGCCGCCATGACCACGCTGGCCGTGGCCGCTTGGTGGCGAGCTCAAGTGAACGAAGAGGGATACCGCTGGTTCGTGTTGGCCGGTTTGGCGGCCGGGGGCGCTTTGGGGACCAAGTATCTCGCCCTGTTGTTCGCCGCGGCGATGGCCGTGGCGTGGGCGGCGGCATGGATTCGTCGGCCCGGACAACGGCGTTTTCTGCTGCAAGGAGCAACGATCGCGGCCGTGGTTGCGATCAGTGTGGCGGGACCTTGGTATCTTCGGGCCGCATGGCATCGCGGCAATCCGTTCTTTCCGTTCTTAAGCGAAGCGTTCCATCGTGCCGATGCCGTGGCCGACGGTCGCGGCACCTTGCCGCAGAGCAAGTCCCCCTTGGGCCGCACACCTAAGGGGCTGGCTGCCGCGCCGTGGCAGATCACGATGCAACCGGAACGCTTCGGCGGCCGGGGACATCAACTGGGAGTGCTCATGCTGGCTGCCGTGCCGGGGTTGTTTTTCACGCGACGGCTGCGAGGTCTAGGGATGCTGTTGACGGTTGCCGGGACCTATGGGCTGCTGTGGTATCTGCTGCGGCAAAATGTGCGGTTCCTGTTCCCGATCGTTCCATTGCTCAGCGTGGCCGTGGTTTGGGTGTGGATCGAAATGCGCCGCTTTCCGCCACCGGCGAGATGGCTCACCGGCGTGACGTTCGCCGTAATCCTGGCCGCCATGGCCATGGTCCCCTTGAAACGATCGTACGGCTGCCTGGCAGTGGCCGTGGGTTGGGAAACTCGCGAGGACTACTTGCTGCGGCATGAACCGACCTACGAAGCGGCCGTGGTGGCCAATAAGATGCTCGGTCCCGAGGCCCACTTGTTGAGCCAAGATTATCGTGCGTTCTACTTCGATCGTCGCGTCACGCGAGAGAACATCTACCGACGCTACACGCACTTCGACGAACAGATCGCCGAGCCGTCCGATTTCAGCCGGCAGTTGCGCCGTCGCGGGTTCACCCATCTGCTTCTGGCCGAGCAGCTCGCCGGGGACGGTCCGCCTTGCGATTCGACGCTCAGTCGTTTGGCCGAAGCCCAATGGGCCGGCGATCGGGCCGACGAACTGCTAAAGCTGACCGACTATCGTTTCGAAGACGCCGAGGGCAATCAGTGGCGTTATCGTCTGGTGATGCTGGGAAGCAGTAGGCGGTAGCTGGAACGGCGGCAGTTGGAATTGTGAGCGGAATGGCGCTAGCCACCGGTCGCATCGCGTGCATATAGCCCCGGCAAAACCGGCGGCTAGCGCCTTGCCGCTCACGACTCCAGCACCTACTAGGTTACCGGTGGCGGTGTTGGGCTTGGTGGGGGCGGTGGCGCGGAACGTGGCGGGGCGTCTTGGGTCGCGGTTGCCTTGGCTTTCTTGTGGACTCGCCCAGCGGCCGGTTCGCCGTAGCTGGGCTCGGGAACCGTGTCGAGAAGCTTCTCGATTATCTGCTCCACGTCGATCCCTTCGGCGTCGGCATTGAAGTTGGTGAAGAGCCGATGTCGTAAGACGGGAAACGCCATGGTCCGAATGTCCTCGGCCGATACGGCAAACTTGCCGTGCAGAATGGCCCGGGCCTTCGAGGTCAAGATGATGTTCTGCGCGGCCCGGGGCCCGGCGCCCCAAGCCAGCCAGTTCTTCACGAAGTCGGGGCTGGATGGTTCCTTGGGCCGAGTGGCGCGAACCAGATCGACCGCATAGTCGACCATGTGTTGGCTGGTCGGCACTTGGCGGACCAACTGCTGGATCCAGAGGATGTCTTTGCCTTGCAGCACGGCCTTGATGTCAGGCTGCGAGGTCTGGGTCGTGGCCAGCACGATGTCGCGCTCTTCGCTACGGGTGGGGTAGCCGATGTTGATCGAGAGCATGAAGCGGTCCAACTGGGCTTCCGGCAGAGGGTAGGTCCCTTCCTGTTCGATCGGGTTTTGCGTGGCCATCACGAAGAACGGCTCTTCGAGCTTGTGGGTCTTTCCGGCCGCCGTGACCTCGTGTTCCTGCATCGCCTGCAGCAAGGCGGCCTGGGTCTTCGGCGGCGTACGGTTGATTTCGTCGGCCAGCACGATGTTCGAGAAGACCGGCCCGCGGACGAAGCGAAACGTCCGTTGCCCGGTGGCCGCGTCCTGGTCGATGATCTCTGTGCCCGTGATGTCGCTGGGCATCAGGTCGGGCGTGAATTGGATCCGGCTGAAATGCATGGCCAACGCCCGGGCGATCGTCGAAATGGTTAGCGTCTTGGCCAACCCGGGCACGCCGATCGTCAGGCAGTTGCCGCGAGCGAACATGCAGATCAACATCTGCTCGATCATCTCGTCCTGGCCGATGATCACCTTATGGACCTCGCGGACAAGCAGTTCTCGAGCCTGCCCGACCCGACGAACGGCTTCTTCGGGGCTCATCTGGGGGGTGCTTGACGGCATAAGAGGCTCCCGGCAGGTTTCATGCTTCTTCGCTGATCTTCAAATGTCGCTATATCCGCGACACTTAACACTATACACTACTTAATATGACAACGCTATGTTGACGGAACCATCGTTGTCACCGTTTAGCAGACCTACGGAATTCCCGACACCCTCAAATAACTTCACAACGGTCGAGGCAGAGAAGATGCGGCGATTTCGAGCGATCTTGACGGTCGCGGCAGTGTTGATTGGAGCCAGTGGCGCCTTGGGCCAATCGTTCCGGCGGGGGGGAACTGAGTTCAATGCCATGCGGCCGATTGTCCTGCCGGCGGGAAAGGCCTTTTCGGTCGTCGTGACCGAGTTTCTGCACCACGGCGAGATCAACCCCCAGGGGAGCAACCTGCTGGTGGCGGCCCGCGGGCAAAAGTTGGCTCCCGTGCGAATCCTCCAGCTTGGGCCGGGTGACTTCTGCCGCTTGGCGTTTCAGACGCTCGAAGGAGAGGACCGTTACGAAATCCTCTACGGAGGCGAGCCGCCCAAGAAACCGGCCCCGCCGTGGACCAACCGCGACGGATTACTGCTGGAAACTCGACGTTACAAAAACTGCAACCTCCAGCAGCTCGATTCGGTTCGCGAGGCGTTCAACTCGGCCGAGCCGTATGGCAGCGACTATGTCGAGAACGTCCAGCACTCGCGCAATCCGTTTTCGTTGAAGGTCGAGCCGTTCCTCAGTCGCTATAGCGGCACTCTGCACATCGGCAGTGCCGGGCGGTACGGGTTTCTCACCTCGAGCCGCGATTGTAGCTTCTTGTTGATCGACGGCAAGGAAGTGATCTCCGCGCCCGGGCGTCACGGGCCGATGTACCGGGCCAAACGGGGCAGTCGGGGGGACGTGCAGCTTTCGGCCGGGCCTCACAAGTTCGAATACTACCACGCCGCCGCCGGGCCGCAGGCCATCATGGTGGCCGCCTGGGAAGTCTCGCCGACCGACCCGAAACCCCAACCGGCAGCCATCCCCGGCAGCGTGTTCCGTACCGGTTCGATCGGTCGCGTGCCGGTCGGGAGCGTGACCACGCGGAAGGCCAAGCTGGTTCCCGACTTCACTTTCCGCATCGTCGGCGACGTCCCCCTGCCGGAGAACGACTTGCCGTTGGTTGGCGTTGCGTTTAGAGATCTTTCGCCCAAGGCCCTGACCATGTCGGGAAGAGTAGGTTGGGATTTCGGCGACGGACAGACTAGCGACAAGCTCAATCCGAATCACGTCTACCTTCGGCCGGGACTTTACACAGTAACCTTCTCAGCGCGGCGCGGCACCCGGGTGATGAAAACGACCAACCGCATCTACATCGACCGCCCGCCGCTTACGATCAAGGACCGGAAGAAGTTCCATCAACTGGACCAGTACTTGCCGACATTCGAGTCGTACGACCCGAATCGGCTCGATGCGGGCTCGTTGCGGCAATTGGTGTTGGCCTATCAAGCCAAGGTTTCGGCCCTGGAATCGGCGCTTGATGAACCGGCCTCGGACGAGACGGAAGAAGAGCAACCGACCCCGGAGGATCCTACGCATTACGTGGAAGCGGCCGTGACGGCGGGTAGAGCGGCCTTTGTAAAAGACTCTGCTGCGAAAGGGGCCGAGGACTTGCTGCAGTTGGCCAGACTGATCGGCCCCATGGCTCGCGATCGGCTGGGTGATTCGCAGACCGCCGCGAAAATCTATCAAGCGGCTGCCGAGAAGATCGGTCTCGGCGCGGCTCGGGCGGAGTGCGAAATCGAAGCGGCCGACGTGGCCGTCAACGACCTGATCGATCCGGCCTCGGCCAAGAAACTGCTCGACGCCGCCGCGGAGCATCTAGCCGGCAAGAAGACCGGGCCGGTGGCCGCTCGATTCCAGCGGGTTCGGGCCGACTACCTGGCAGCGACCGGCAAGGGGCAAGAATCTCGAAAAGCCTACGCCAAGGCGGAGAAACTACTGGGGGTTTCTCGCACGTTCGTCGAGCGGACCACGTGGCGAGGCGCCCACAGTCGTTCGACCGAAGAATTCATCAAGCAAGGACAATACGATCGGGCGGCCGCGCAGCTCAGCGCATGGCAGAACGAGTTTCCCGCCGAGAAAGTGGACGGCTACCTCACCCTGCTTTACGCCCGATATTGGGCCGGGCGAAAGAAATATCCCCAAGCCATCGCCCAGGCCGAGCAGCTCCAGACCGTCAGTCCCGACTCGCCCTATGTCGATCGGATTCTGCTGTTGGGGGCGCAGTGTGAGGTCGAGCGAGAGCGCATCGATCGGGCGTTGGCCACGCTGCATTCACTCGTCAAAGATTACCCGGGCAGCCCGCTAGTACCCGAAGCCAATAAAATGATTGCTCGCCTCGAGGCTCAGCAGCAGGAGTAGTTTGCCGTGGTAATGATTCTCTCGGTTCTTGCAGGAATGTGTGGTCCGACGGCACACGCTGTGGAGATCACGGCCCATCGCGGGGCGTCGCACTTGGCGCCGGAGAATACGTTGGCCGCCGTCGAGTTGGCTTGGAAGCTCAACACCGATTCGGTCGAAATCGACGTCTACCTGAGCAAGGACCGGCGAATCGTGGTGATCCACGATGATACCACCAAGCGGACGGCCGGCACCGATTGGAAAGTCAGTGAACATACGCTGGCCGAACTTCGAACGCTCGACGCGGGAAGCTGGAAAGACCAGAAGTTTCGCGGCCAGAAGATCCCCACGCTCGAAGAGGTGTTGGCCACGATTCCCGCAGGCAAACAGTTGTTGATCGAGGTCAAGTGCAAAGCGGACATCGTGCCCTTGTTGAACAAAACGCTCGAACGATCGGGCACCCGCGCTGCGGAGGCGGCGGTGATCTCGTTCGATTTCGACGTGGTGGCCGCGGCCAAGCGGGCCATGCCCGAGCGAACGGTCCTCTGGCTCCTGTCGGCCACGCCAAAGCGCGACAAGGAGACGGGCCGTGTGCTGGTGACTCTGGCCCAGCGGATTGCCAAGTGTCGCTCGGCCGGTTTGGATGGGCTGAGCGTTTCGCGAGAGAGTGAATTGAACGAGAGTTTTGTCAAACAGGTACACGACGCCGGTCTGCAATTGCACGTCTGGACGGTCAACTCGGCCGAGGAAACAAAACGCCTGATCGCTTTGGGCGTCGACGCCATTACCACCGATCGGCCCGGCTGGCTGGTCCAGGAATTGACCGAGGAGTGAGTTCCGTGAATTGCAAACGAACCCGGCTGGTTTTGTTTATCGCTGTGTTTATCGGTCTTTTCGCACATGCCGTGGCGCGGGCGGCCAAGGTGACCGTCGATTTGGGTAACGCCCGGGGTGTGACGTTGGTCGGTGCAATCAACCGCTGGGATCTGGACGGCAATGCGCGTCGGCCCGTCGATCCGAAAGCGAAGATCGACGCCCCTTATGTCGATGCAACGGCCGCCGCGGTTGGCAAAGGGAAATGGGTCTTCAAGGACCTGCCCTCGGGAACCTACGACCTGTTGATCCTAGCCGAAGGGCGCGTGCGGATCGAAGGGTTTCAGTTCGTACCCGTTTTGGAGTTCGATCCGTTCTTCCCACCCGAGGCGGAAGTCGAGGAAGATGCTCGGGAATATGTCCTCGACCACATCAAAAAGTCGCCACACTACGAGAACAAGGTCGAGCCGATGTATTTGGCCGGCGACGAGAAGACGGTTCGCGTATTGGTGATGCTACTGCGCGACAAGCCGACCACCTACACACCCGGCGCGGGCACCATCCGGCACGAGGTCTGGCAATACACGTGGCAGTACGGCGGCTGGAAGAAAGAGAAACGCACCAGGGTCTTCGATCGGATCTTGATGCAAGTGAGCGACCTGCGCCGATGGACCTGGCTCTGGGACGCCAAGCTTGGCGGGATCGAAGTCGAAGACTCACCGTTGACCATCGAGTATCAGCTACCCCGATCTTCAGACAGCAAGAAGCTCAAGGGCTTGTACCCTTATTGAGAAGGTCGCAAAGTCAATCGTCGGACGAAAAGAACCCGAAGTAAGTGGCCGCGTTGTTGTAGCAGACGTCGCATACCAACTGGCCGAGCAGGTCGAGATCGTTCGGCAGCAGGCCCTGTTCCATTTCCATGCCCAGGAGGTTGCAAAGAATCCGCCGAAAGTAGTCGTGGCGCGGGTAGGAAAGGAACGAGCGACTGTCGGTCAACATGCCGACGAAACGGCCTAGGAGTCCCTGATTCGAGAGCGTGTTGAGTTGATTTTCTATGCCCTGCTTCTGGTCCATGAACCACCAACCGCTACCCAACTGCATCTTACCCGGCGTGCTGCCGTCCTGAAAATTGCCGAGCATGGTGGCCACGACGTCGCTATCGGCCGGATTGATGTTGTAGACGATGGTCTTCGCCAGTTGGTCATGCCGATCGAGCCGGTCGAGGAACTTGGCCATCGCTTCGGCCTGGGGGAAGTCGCCGATCGAGTCGAATCCCGTGTCGGGCCCCAGGGCCTTGAAGAAGCGGCGGTTGTTGTTTCGCATTGGCCCGAGGTGATATTGCTGCGTCCAGTTCTTCCCGTGATTCAACAACGCGAATTCGTAGAGCATGGCCGACTGGAACTTCAAGATCTCCTTCGACCGCAATTTGTTTCCGCGGCGAATTCGACGAAAAACCGCACTGACTTCCGAGCCGGTGTAGTCCTTCGAGTAGAACGTGGCGATGCCGTGGTCCGAGATCCGGCAGCCCATGCTGTGGAAGAAATCGTGACGCTGCCGGATGGCTTCCAAGTAATTATCGAAATCGTCCTTGATATCGACGTTGCATGCTTCCGCCAAGCGTTCGACCCAGGCATTGAAATCCTCCGGCGAGTCGACCGCCATACCGCGATCGGGTCGAAAGGTCGGCAGAACCTGAATCTCAAACGAGGGATCGCCCGCGATCAACGCATGGTACTGAAGGCTATCGACCGGGTCGTCGGTCGTACAAACCAACTCCACGTTCATTCGCCGCATGATATTGCGACACGAGAACCCTTCTTCGGCCAGCCGGGTTTTTCCTTCTTTCCAAATACCCTTGGCGGTCTCCGGTCCCAACAGCCGATCGTCGATCCCCAGCGGTCGCCGAAGCTCCAGGTGGGTCCAATGATACAAGGGGTTGCGAAGCAACTGAGGGACCGTTTCGGCCCACTTCTCGAACTTCTTCCAGTCCGACGCTTTGCCCGTGCAGAATTGCTCGTCCACGCCCGCGGCACGCATGGCACGCCACTTGTAGTGGTCGCCATACAGCCAAGCCTGCGTGAGGTTCGCGAACTGATGATCTTCGGCAATCTGCTGCGGGGGGAGGTGGCAATGGAAGTCGATGATCGGAAGATCGCGCGCGTACTCGTGATAGAGTTCAACGGCACGATCGTTCTGCAACAGGAAATCGTCGGTAATGAAAACCTCATTCACCGCAAGCATCTCCCTTTTCGGCCCATGCATGTCTCCCCTGGAACGCGATTCATCAGCATTCCACTATAACCGCTGCCATAATGCAATGCAATGAGATCGCAATAAAAGTGCCGAGCCTACGCAACCGAAAAAGCTTGACAAGATCGCCCAAATTCGCCCTGGAGGATGCAGAAGCCCTAGTGCTTCCACAGGTTACGGCAAGTGGCCGGCAGCTCACACGCTCTCGTCGAGCACCCGATCGTAGATTTCCGCCACGCCGGTGGCCATGGTTCGTTCCGAGAATCGCTCGGTGTGCCGCTTGAGCGCACTGGCTCGCAGCTTCCGCCACTTGACCTGCCCGGTGATGATGCGTCGGATCACCGCGGCCAGGTCTCGCGGATTGTCCGGCTCGGCCAGTAGCCCGTCTTTTCTGTCGCGGATGACTTCGGTAACGCCTTCCACTCGGGTGGCCACCACCGGCACGCCGGCCGCCATGGCGTCGAGCACCACCATCGGCAGCCCTTCACCAAAAAGGCTCGGCAGTACCAGCAGATCCATGTTGGCCAATTCGCTGTCGACGTCTTCTGGGAAGCCGACCCAGTCGACCAACTCCGTCACGTCGAAGCCTTCGGTCAGGGCCTTGATCTGAGTTTCGTAATGCGAAGTTTCGAAATCGCCGACGGCCCGCAGGCGAACCGCCAAGCCTTCCTCTTTCAGAATGGCCAGCGCACGCAACAAGACTTCCATCCCCTTGCGAGGTCCAAAGTGTGCCACTGTGCCGAGGGTCCACTCGACTTGTGAAGCGTGACGCGGCGGGACCGGCTCACGCGATGCAACGCCGTTGGGGACTACCGTAACCGTGTCTTTGTTGAATCCGCGGCGATGGGCATACTTCTTCATGCTCCCGGAAACCGCAATCAGCGCCGAGGCCCGGCTAAGACTCACGTGTTCGGCGACGCGGTTGATGCGAGCCCACAACTCTTGATTCGAGTCCTGCGAAGTAGGGCCATGAACGTGATGCACCATCGGCACACCCGTGAGTTTCGACACCAAGGCCGTAATGATCGCGGATCCGGCCGTATGCGAGTGCAGCAGATCGTATTCTTCTTCCCGAACCACCTGCACCAGCTTCCACACCACGCGGAAGTCGAATCGCCCACGCAGCGGCATCGAATAGACCGGGGCATGTTGCGACTGCCTTCGGTGGGGAAACTCCTCGCCTTGCAAGCAGGCGAAGCCGACCTCGTAGCCGAAGCGGTCAAGTTCCCCAGCCAACAAGTCTTGCACCCGTTCGGCGTCGGCGTAGTGCTGCCCGTCGATTACGTGCAGCACCCGAACGGTTCGCATGGCGGCGAATCGTTCCGAGAGCGGGGTCTCGATCGACGCGGAGTGATCGGTGAGCGTGGCGGTGGTCATAAGACGGGCCCTGATGGTTTCTCGGATTGCAAGAAAGGTCATGGGACATCACAACGAACTGAAACCATGGCAAGAGACGTGCCAACCGTCAGGCGGCCGGCCAGCGGATCCTGGAACGTCGCTTGCAACCACTTGCGAGCCAAGGAGTTACGTCGACGAAAGATTTCCCCCGCACAAGAGGACGGGAGGTCCGGCGGGCGGCCCGCGTTGCCGAACGACTCGCCGGATGATGACAAAAAGCATCATCCGGACGTCCCCGGGCCGTTGTAACCATCGGTGCGTGCGGCGCATCTATACTGATATCAAGCCCCGGCAAGGAAACCCGACCATGCAATGCAAAGAGTTATTAGCCCTATTGAACGACTACGTCGACGGCGATTTGGCCCACGAACTCGACGAAGCCTTTCGCGAGCATCTTTGCGGCTGTAGCCCGTGCGAGGTCGTGTTGGACAACATTCGCCACACGATCACGGTCTACAAGGCAGGCCAACCGGTCGAGTTACCCGACGCCGTACAAAAACAGCTCCGCGGCGTATTGCGAGAACGCTGGGACACCATGTTCCCACCAGTCGAGCAATAGATCTATAAAGCCGCGACCGCTGGTCGCGCCCAAGCCCGTCAAGAAAATGGTGTGCCACTGCTTCGAAGAAGCAGTGCTGCTAATGTCCCCGGCCCAAAGCACTGCTTCTTCGAAGCAGTGGCACACCCCATTGGGGGAATCAACTCGGGAGCGATTCAGGCGCGACCGGCGGTCGCGGTTTTATGGGGACTTCATGGCCAGTGCGGCGGTGGGGCAGGCTTCTACGCACTTGGTGGCTACTTTTTCTAGGGCTTCGTCGAGGGTTCGGTTCAAGGGGACGCCGACTCGGACGTCGAAGCCGCGGCCGATGAACGTTAGGCCTAGCGATTCCTTGGCCTGTGTGGCGATCTCGATGCACAGGCCGCAGTCGATGCACTTGCCCGACTCGTAGATCACTTCGGCGTGCTGCCGATCCTGTTGGAAGCGGCGTCGCTCGGCGGCGAAGTGGCGGGGATCGGCCTGATGCTCGGCCGAACACTGGCGCAACTTGCAGTTGTGCAGCTTGCGGCAATCGCAGTGCATGCAGCGGGCCGCCTGCTCGACGGCCTCGTCGGCCGCGTAACCGTCGGCCGGATCGCGTCGTGGACTTTCGCTTGCCCCGGCCAGGTATTGGGCCAACTCGTCCGGCTCGAGTCGGCCGATCCGCGAGTTCAGCGGTTTCCCCGGCCCGGTGACCGTTTGGCCGATTAAGTACTGATCGATCGCCACGGCCGCCTCCTTGCCGTCGGCCGCGCTGCGGACGACCATCCCCTTGCCGCGGACCGCGTTGCCGCAGGCAAAGACGCCCTGCCGATCGGTCCGGTAAGTCTCTTTCTCTACCCGAACGCCGCGCGGCGTGGTGGCCAGTCCCCAATCGTGGTTGCCGGATCCGCAGGCCAGCAGTACGGCGTCGAACCGACCGCATAGATCGTCCAGCGCATCGATCGGCCTGTTGAGGTTCAGCGTAACGCCGAGCCGTAGAATCGTGTCGATTTCGGCCTGCAGCACGTCGCGGGGTAACTCTTCTTCGGAGGTTTCGATCCACAACCTTCCGCCCGGTTTTTCGGTCCGTTCAAGAACGGTCACGGCGTTTCCCTGTTGGCGCAGGTAGTAGGCGGCCGCCAAACCGGTCGGTCCGGCGCCGACCACAGCGACCTGCTTGCCGGTGTCCGCATCGCATAGCGGCAGATACGGCGCGTTGCCGTCCAGATCCGTATCGGCCACGAAGCGTTTCAATCGGCAGATGGCCACGGGCCCGTCGGCCGGTTTGCGGCGGCAGGCCTTTTCGCAGGGCGCCGGGCAAATTCGCCCCAACACGGCCGGCAAGGCGATGTCGCGTTTGACCGTCGCGATGGCCTCGCGCAACTGCCCGGCCGCGATTTGACGAAGCATCAACGGGATGTCCATGTGGGCCGGGCATCCGAAATAGCACGGGGCCAGGCAATCGCCCAAGTGGTCGCTCAGCAGCAGTTCCAAGGCCGTGCGTCGCGCCTGCAACACGTCGTCGGTTCGCGTTTCCACCCGCATCCCCTCATCGACCCGGGTCGCACAGGCCGGCACGAGCCGCGCGTTGCCGTTGAGCTTGACCAGACAGACCAGACAGGAGGTCGACGGCCGATACGCCTTCAGGAAGCAGAGCGTGGGGATCTCGATACCAACACTCGCGGCCGCGTCGAGGATCGTGCTCCCCGAGGGTACTTCGAGTTCGCGTTGGTCGATGGTGAGCTTGGGCATGGCCTAGCCGCGGGTTTGCTTGAACAATTCGTCCTTCATCGCCAGGATATTCTCCGGCGGGACGTCGTACTGGATGTTGTGTACTTGGGTGAAGACCAGATGGGCGTCGGGGCCGAACTCGTCGAGTCGGCGGCGCACGTCGGCCCGGACGACTTCCGGGTCGGACGCGTTCAGGGCGTGTTGGGTGTCCATTCCGCCACCCCAGAAGGCGATGTCACGGCCGAACTCTCGGACCAGATCGCGAGGATTCATTCCGCAGGCGCTGACCTGGACCGGGTTCAGTGCGTCGATGCCCATTTCGATCATGTCGGCCACATAGTCGGACACGGCCCCGCAGGCGTGCATCACGACCTTCTTGCCGGCCGCCTTGATCCGCGCGACCGTTTCGGAGATGTAGGGATAGATCATCTCCTTATATATGGCGGGCGAGATCATGCCGCTTTTCTGGGTACCCAGGTCGTCGGTCAGGAAGACGATGTCGAACCACGGCCCGAAGGCCTCGAAGAAGGCGTCCATCCGCTTGAGATAGACTTGATGCAACTTACCGAGCAAGGCATGGGCCAGATCCTTGTCGACCATCAGGTCCATCAGGAAATTCTCGAACCCTCGCATCATTTGCCCGCTCTGCAAGTAATGCAACCGCCAAGGCGTGACGACGGCCCGATCGGTCGATTCGTACTGCAACTTCGCACGCCTGCCCATGGCGTCCAACGGCTCGTCGTAGACGTACGAGTAGTCCCAGCGCTCGAACAGCGGATCGAAGTTGTCGAGTTCCTTGGCCGACGTGATCCCAGCCAACGGGTTGCCGACCGGGTCGAAATAATGGGCTTCGACCGTTCGCTTGGCGAAGACAACACCTTGAGGATTCTTGCCCACCGAGGTTCCGTCCGGCAGATCCTCGATGTCGAACAACGCGGGCAAGATGACTTCCGGCCCGAACGGCGCTTTCCAGATCTTTGTTTCTTTCGAGCCGAACACCAACAGCTCGGCGTCGACCTCAAGGGCCTCTTGCACCTGCTCGTCGTTCTTAGCAACAAGCTGGATCAGGCAGGCCGCGTGGATCGGTTCCTCGGGCAGGCCCAAGTGCTGCCGCAGCTTCTGGTAGGTCAACACATGGACGGCCGAGCAATCGGTACCGCCGATGTCGAAGGGAACATAATCGGGTTTCTCGCGGTTCAGCACCGCCAGCACGCGTTCTCGGCCGGTCATTCTATGGGGTTCCTTCTTTGTTGGTTGGTTTTGCAAAGCGCAAGCAGCTTATTCTACTATCACGGCATCGGTGGGACAAACCTGACGGCAGGTGTCGCACCGGATGCACTTGTCCAGGTCGATCGTGTGTTTGGCGTAGGGGGTCATGGCAATGGCGTCGACCGGGCAGTGCTGGGCACAGAGCGTGCAGCCGATGCAATCGTCGGTCACGCGATATTCGATCAGCGCCGCACACTTGCCGGCCGGACAGCGACCTTCCAGGTGGGCCTCGTATTCCTCGCGGAAATACTTCAACGTCGAGAGGACCGGGTTGGGGGCCGTGCCGCCGAGCCCGCAGATACTCGATGTCTTGACCTGCCGGGCCAACGTTTCCAAGGCTTCCAGATCACCCGAGCGACCTTTGCCCGTACATATCCGATCGAGGATATCGAGCATCCGCCGGGTGCCGATGCGGCAGAACGTACACTTGCCGCAGGACTGGTCCTGGGTGAATCGCAGGAAGTATCGCGAGATGTCGACCATGCAGTCCGACTCGTCCAGCACGACCAGTCCGCCGGACCCCATGATCGCGCCCACGTCGGCCAAGGCTTCGTAATCGATCGGCGTGTCGGACAACGTGGCCGGCACACAACCGCCGGAGGGTCCGCCGATTTGCACGGCCTTGAACTGCTTACCGCCGGCCACGCCGCCGCCGATCTCGTTGACGATCTCGCGCACGGTCACGCCCATGGGGACCTCGATCAGCCCGCCGCGCCGGATCTTGCCGGCCAAGGCGAAGACCTTCGTGCCCTTGCTCTTCTCGGTGCCGAGCTTGGCGAATTTTTCGGCCCCATGGCGGAAGATCCAGGGCACCAGGGCGTAGGTCTCGACGTTGTTGACGGAGGTCGGTTTCCCCCACAGTCCCTTCTCGGCCGGATAGGGCGGTCGCAGCCGGGGCATACCGCGGCGACCTTCGATCGAGGCCAACAGGGCCGTCTCCTCGCCGCAGACAAACGCGCCGGCGCCCTGCTTGATCGAGAAACTCAACCGAAAGTCGCTTCCGAGCACCTGCTCGCCGAGGATGCCGCGTTCCTTGCAGAGCCGTAATGCATCGCGCACCCGGGTGACGGCCAGGGGATATTCGGCCCGGATGTAGAAGACGCCTTCGTCGGCCCCCACGGCATAGGCGGCAATGGCCATGCCCTCGATGATCCGGTAGGGGAACGATTCCAACAACATGCGATCCATGAACGCGCCCGGGTCGCCCTCATCGCCGTTGCAGATGACGTATTTCTTGTCGCCCTCGGCCTGTCGGACCTTCGACCACTTGATCTCGGTGGGAAACCCGGCCCCGCCTCGACCGCGCAGGCCGCTGAGCCCTGCTTGTTCGATCACGTCTTCCGGTGAAAGCTCCTCGACGCAACGTCGCAAGGCCTCGAACCCGCCGTGACGTTCGTACTCGTCCAGGTCCATCGGGTCGATCTGCCCGCAGTATTCGGTGGCCACGTGTTGCTGCTTGCCCATGAACGCGCAGACGGGCCCGTCGCGGGCGTCGATCGCATGGCGGGCGACCGGATCGCCGAGCTCGTCGGTCAACAGCCGGTCGAGCCATCGGGACACACGATGTTCCATGCGCCGCACGAGGCTTCGGGGCTTGAAGTGTTTTAGGATGATCTCGGGCGCGTCCTCGGGCGTAACCTTGGAAAACAACTGCGACGGCTTGCCTTCCGGCAACACTTCGACCAACGGTGTCTGGTGGCACATGCCGACACAGCCGACCCGCTTCACTACGGCCGGGGCGCCCGTCTCGTCGAGTACCCGGCGGACGGCCTGATGCACCTTGCCGCTGCCGCTGGCCACGCAGCAGGACCCCAGCCCAATGCGAATCTCGCCCAATGGACCTTGCGGCAATTGTACGGCCGGCTTGGGGCGTTTTACCTCGGCCTTTTGCTGTCGAAGGAAATCGTCGATCACCTTGCCGATCGTATGCGGCGTGAGGTGGCCGTAGGTCAGCCCGTCGATCTGCACGACCGGGGCCAAGGTGCAGCAACCTAAGCAGGCGACCTTCTCGACGGTGAACCGGCCGTCGGGATCCGTATCGTCGCCGTCGCGGATGTTCAAGTAACGCTCGAACGCGTGCTGGACCAGCCCCGACCCCTTTACGTGACAGGCCGTGCCATGGCAGACGCTAATGATATGGTCGCCGACCGGGTGGTGGCGGAACTGGGTGTAGAAGGTCGACACGCCGGTGATCGAGGCGGGCGTGATCTCCGAGAGTTCGCACACGCGAGCCAAGGCCTCGGGCGGCAGGTAGCGATAATGCTCCTGGATCGCCTGCAGGATGGGGATGACTTTCTCAGCCCCCCGCCCGACTTGCTGGACCGTCCGGTCAACGAAATTCAGCTCGACATCGCTCATTATTGCCCGATGCAGAATAGGTGTTTCTTTCCCCGGATGTACATCCGCCCGTCTTGGAATGCCGGGCTGCTGACGCATCCTTCGCCCAGTTCGCTTTCGGCCGTGATTTGGCCCTCCTCGCGGTTGAACTCGACGACCCAGAGTTTGCCGTTCTTTGCCGGTCGGCCCTCTTCGTCGACTTCGCCTTCTTTTTCCACTTCACCGAACAGGTAGATCCGACTGCCCACCATGCTGGGCGAGGAGGTGAACTCGGCTTCGAACTCCAGCTCCCAAAGCATCTCACCCGTCTTGGCATCCAGGCACGTGAAGAGGGCCGAGGCGGGCAGTAGGAAGACGAACTCGTCGGTGACCAACGGGCTGCACGTGTCGGGTAAACTGTCTTCGCCTTCCCACAGGATCTCGGTCTGGTTGGGTTCGTCCTCCGGCCCCAGGCGGATGGCCGACCAGATGCAATACTCGTTGCCCACGTGGACCATGCCCGCATGATAGACGGGCGACGGCCCGCACTCGCCGTGCGTGCAATCCGGCTGCCGCCAGAGTTCCT
>SDBV01000835.1_pt1 | contig 44732 bp, 27 predicted proteins | sample 2277081 | NCBI WGS metagenome assembly SDBV01 (sample SAMN10402039, study PRJNA504765) | marine sediment metagenome | isolation source: marine sediment core GS10_PC15, 223 cmbsf | place: Arctic Ocean: Southern Knipovich Ridge | collected 2010
TTCCCCAATAGGATCGGCCATAATGTAAAACCAATTTCAAGTCGATGCAGGCTTTTTACCCGCCTATTGCTTTGTATTTATAATAGTTACAGCGTTTTCTTCGTCAAACGTTGGGACACTACTAACTCTATTTCAAGAATCGAATCACAGCGGTATTTTTGATTAGCTCGACCAGCATTGACAATATCTCTATTCTTACACTATATTTTTACCGCATAGTTATACACTGATAACAATTCTCAAATAGAAATTATCCAAATGATCAATTTGTTGACAAGTATTCGCTGGAAATTATGCTTAGTTCTCTGTCTGTATTGCGTCTCGGTATTTGCACAGCCATGGATGCATTCCCATATAGATTCAGATGATACTGTTAACCAGCTTCATGTTCACGTTGGCGAGGATTTCCAGCGCGATGAGCAGGGGCACGGCAACGATCACCGCAATGACAGTGAGCGTGCAAGTACCGTTCAGGAAAACATCAATCAACCCCAAGTGCAATCGACTATCAATCATCTGTTGTTAAACAGCTCAAGTCTGGTGGCATGCCAACCAACACAATCTTATTGCCGGATAGTACTAACCCCCTTCCCGGTCCGCACTCCGGATCCGTTACAACGAGATCCAAACAAAATAGCGGCAACCGGCACAATCACACTTGAGAAACCGCCAAGATTAAGTTCGATTGTTATCACGTCCCTGACTGACCTCTCGCCTCCCAGAGCCTGATTATCCCCGTAATCTGGTAAAGCGGCCCATTGGCCGCATCCATATCTTATCAACACATTTAAAACTCAGACAAGAAACCAACCATGCGGAATTGCTATATTCCCGTCCTGCTGGTCCTGTCCGTATTTATCCGCGGGGGAACGGTACAGGCGGAAAAGATCACAATGAACCAGGCTGTTGAGCGTGCGCTTGAAATCAACCCAACGCTTGGTATCCAAAATCTCACAATCGAGCAGGCACTGGCTGAGCGCCGGACTCGTTCACTGCTCCCAAATCCTTCTCTCAACTACGACCGGGAGAAACTGGATCTTAACGGTATCGATGGCGGCGAGTGGGTTGTTGCCGCCGAAATGCCGCTCAATTTCCTCTGGCGGCGTGGTCCGCGTATCGGTGAGGCCGAAGCTCTTATAGAAGCTGAGAACTTCGGTCTTTACAGCAAGCGGGAACATGTCAGGTTTCAGACCCGTCGGACTTACCTGGCTGCGCACTACGGCAACCTGGAACTCGAAGCCCGCCAGGAATCCGCAAATATTCTGCTCGATATCAAGCGCAAATCCCTGTTACTCAAAGCCGAGGGAGATATCAGCGGGTACGACCAGCGCCGGATCGCATTCGAGGTTTTGCGGGCCGGGCGTGACCTCGTAGCTGCTGAAAATGAACTAACCCGGCATGAGTCAAAACTGAGTCTGTTGGTTTATCGGGATAATCTTGAGATGAATGTGGAAACCGAGGATTCGTTCGCTGGTGAATTGCCGGAGCTTATTGTGGAAAAGCTGGTATCCGCCGCTCTCGAACACAGGGGCGATCTTCAGGGCGCCCGTGCCCGGATTGCAGCCTCCGGGGCTGCCGTGAAGGCCGCTCGCAGGGATGCCCTGCCGGGAGTGAACCTGGGGTTGGGTTATAAGCGTCAGATTGACGGATTCGAGGGACCGTCGGGAAAGATAAGCATCGAACTGCCACTGTTTAACAGAAACCAGGGAACGGTGGCAGGTAATCAGGCTCGTCTCGATGCGGCCAAACTGACGGTAACGGCGCTTGAGCGGGAAATCGAGGCGGAAATCATGGCGGCCTGTCAGAATTATAACCGGCTGAGAGAGCAACTGGCCGGGTACAGGCAGGCCATCCCCGAAAACTCGCAAGCAATGGTTGAGACCGCTGAGTTCTCTTACATGGAGGGAGAAATATCCCTTATTGAACTGATTGACGCGGTAAGAACTTACACCGAAAACGCCACGTTACGTTACGGACTGCTCAGGGACACTTACCTCGGCCTCTACCGGTTAGAATATCTGATCGGCGGTGAGCTGCAATGATTCTAATAAACAATCAGGGTGATATCATGCAAAAGTTTTTATTCTGGATACTGACGGCAGCTATCGCCGCAAGCGGATTGGCCTGCCGGGACAGCGGCGAGAGTCATACTGACAGCTCAACTGACGAACACGCCCACGGCGGCGACGCGGTTGCGGTAACGTTATGGACCGACAGGACCGAGTTGTTTATGGAGTACCCGCCTTTGGTGGAGGGCCAGCCGACTAGCCTGGTAGTCCACCTCACTGTTCTCGAAACCTTCGAGCCGGTGCGGTCTGGTATTCTCACGGTAGAATTAACCGGCGGGGGAGAACGCTACGAAGTGGTCAGCCACGAGATCGCACGGACTGGAATCTTTTTGCCCGAAGTTACCGTGCCTTCCGCCGGAACATACCGGCTGACCCTGCACATTGAAAGCGAACAGGTCGATGACCGGATCGATGTGGGCGAGGTTCAGGTTTATCCAAGCGGACATCATCTGCCTCATGCGGATGAAGCCGCGCCCAACGGCGAGGAAGTAAGCTTCCTCAAGGAGCAACAGTGGCAGATTGAGTTCCGCATGGCTTTGCCACAATTCAGGTCCCTGAAAGCGTCAGTCAAGGCACGGGGGGAAATCCTGCCCGCCTTCGACAAGCACGCCCAGGTGCCAGCTTTGGCCGCGGGATTCGCCGATCCTGTATTGAACGCAGGCGCTCCCCAGGCCGGAGAATGGGTTGAAAAGGGTCAAAAGTTGATCACGATTACTCCTTCCGCATCATCAAAAGCGGGCTTTGCGGATATCCGCGGCGAGTACCTGCGGGCCAAAGCGGAGTACGAGCGGGCAGAGCGCCTGTTGGCCCGTGAGGCTGTCCCTGAGCGCCGTCTGAACGAGGCCCGGCTTAAGTTCGAGGCCGCCGGAGCAGCCTATCGGGCTGTCACGGGTGGCGAACCATCCAGTGGCGACAGTAACCTTCAACTCAACTTCACTATCCGCTCCCCCCTGGCGGGATTTGTGGACAAGGTAGGATTCAGGCTTGGTGAGGAAGTCCTTCCCGGCCAGCCACTGTTCACTGTTACCGACCCACGCCGGGTCAGGCTGGAAGTGATGCTTCCGATCACACTCTTCGGCCGGGTGGACAGTATCACTGACGCGGTATTCAGTATCGAGAGTAGCGAAGAAGCATTTGTGGTGAGTGAACTCAACGGGAAACTCCTGTCCGTGGGGCAGCAGGTGGACCGTCAATCGCGGACCGTACCCGTGGTGTTCGAAATGGACAACCCGGATCGAAGGCTGAAAATAAACATGTTCGCGGAGGTATCGCTTTTTACAGGACAGACGGTGGAAGCTTTGTCCATCTCCCGTTCGGCTATACTGGACGATAACGGTCAGCCGGTGGTTTACGTCCAGGCCGGGGGAGAGTCGTTTGTCAGAAGAGAAATCGAAACCGGTGTCAGTTACAGGGGATTCACGCAGGTGCTGAACGGGATCGGCGCGAATGATCGAGTGGTGACTGCCGGAGCCTACCAGGTCAAACTGGCTTCGTTGTCCAGCATTGTGCCCACTGGGCACGGGCATGCCCATTGATAAGTTATGATAAGCAGTCACTGGTAAAAACAGCAAAATAATTGGAGAAGCGATGTTTTCCAGACTGATAAATCTTTCCCTCAAGTACAGGCTCGTTGTGGTTGTAGGCGCGCTGTTCTTCCTGATCAGCGGGGTGATTACCGCATTCCGCCTGCCGATAGACGTATTCCCCGATCTGACCGCACCAACCGTAACCGTACTCACCGAGGCCCACGGGATGGCCAGCGAGGAAGTGGAAACACTGGTCACCTTTCCTATCGAGACCGCTGTCAACGGCGCCACGGGAATCCGCCGGGTCCGCTCCGTGAGCTCAGCGGGTATTTCAATTGTCTGGGTGGAGTTCGACTGGGGTACGGACATATTTATCGCCCGTCAGATAGTCACAGAAAAACTGCAAATCGCCCAGCGCTCGCTGCCACCGATGGCCGATCCGCCGGTGCTGGCCCCGATCTCCTCGATCATGGGCGAAATCATGCTGGTAAGCCTCACTGCCGACAGCTTAGCTTCGCGGAGCGAGCAAGTCAGCGAGATGCAACTCAGGGAGATAGCCGACTGGACTATCCGCCGGAGGCTGCTGGCGGTGCCGGGTGTTTCACAGGTGGTTCCCATGGGCGGGGAGGTCAAGGAATACCAGGTGCGGGTTAAACCGGACCGGCTGGCCGCCTATGATGTGACCCTGAGAGAAGTTTACGATGCAGCTGCCGAGTGCAACGTAAGTTTTTCCGGCGGAAGGTTCATGGACGCCGGGCAGGAATATTTGATCCGAGGTCTCGGACGGGTGCAGAGTCTTGATGAAATCAGCCACTCCGTGGTGGCCGTGCGTGGCGGTCAGCCGGTGCTGATCCGCGATGTTGCGACTGTTAGAATCGGTCCGGCGGTAAAATTTGGCAACGCGTCGGTTAATACCCGGCCGGCGGTGATCGTGATGGTGCAGAAACAGCCGGATGTAAACACGCTGGCCCTTACCGAGGCTATCGAGAAAACCCTGGCTGATATAGGGCGCACCCTGCCGCCAGGGGTCATTGTTGACACCTCGATCTACCGCCAGGCGGATTTTATCACCGTGGCTATTAACAACGTGATGAGTGCACTCCGGGACGGGGCGATCCTGGTGGTTATCGTCCTGCTGCTGTTCCTGGGTAATATCCGTACTACAGCCATCTCGGTTGTGGCCATCCCGCTGTCTATCGTAGCCGCCATTTTTGCTTTCAAGATGTTTGGCGTGACGATCAACACAATGACCCTGGGCGGGCTGGGAATTGCTATCGGCGCACTGGTTGATGATGCGATTATTTATGTGGAAAACGTGTTTCGAAGGATCAAGGAAAACCACCATCGTCCTCCAGCGGAAAAACGACCGGTGCAGGAGGTGATTGCCGAAGCCTCGACCGAAATCATGGCCCCGATGATCAATGCGACACTGATTATCATCATTGTCTTCGTCCCGCTGTTCTTCCTTAGCGGCGTTGAGGGCCGGCTGCTGCAACCGATGGGGTTTGCCTATATCACTTCGATTTTCGCTTCACTGCTGATCGCCCTGACAGTCACCCCCGCACTATGCTCATACCTGCTGCCGGAATCTAAAGCAATGCAGAGTGTGGGTGACAGCTGGCTGGTCAGCAGGTTAAAGAAGGGATATCGCCGGGTGCTGGATGTGACTCTGCGCTATCCACGCGCCGTTATCGCGGCTTCCGCTCTGACCCTTGCTGTTTCGTTGGCGATAGTGCCCATGCTGGGCAGGTCTTTCCTGCCGGAATTTAACGAGGGTTCGCTTACGCTCAGCGTGGCAACAATGCCCGGGACCTCGTTGAAAGAGTCCAACGGGATCGGCAGCCTGGTTGAGCGGATAATGCTGCGGCACCCGGAAGTAATATCTACCGCCAGGCGCACAGGCCGTGCCGAGCTCGATGAGCACGCGCAGGGAGTAAACGGAGCGGAGATCGATGTGGATATCGAGCTTAACGGCGCCGACAAGGATGAGTTCCTGGAGAGGCTGCGCAATTCCCTGGCAATAGTACCCGGTACCAGTATCACTATCGGCCAGCCGATTGGCCACCGGATTGACCACATGCTTTCCGGCACCAGGGCCAACATAGCGGTGAAAATTTTCGGCACCGATCTCTATCGTCTTCGCGCGCTTGCCCAGGATGTACAGGAGCAGATGAAGGACGTGGAGGGGCTGGTTGATCTGGCCGTGGAGCAGCAGGTGGATGTCCCGCAGGTACGGATCAAGCCAAACAGGAACCGGCTAGCCGCATACGGGATTTCTGTGCGGGAGCTTGCGGAGATGGTGGATATCGCACTGGCCGGAGAGGAAGCCTCGCAGGTGATGGAGAATCAGCGCAGTTTCAGTCTGAACGTGCGCTACGACTCGTCGAGCTGGGGCAGCCTGGAAAAAATCCGCACGGCAATGTTCGATACGCCGACGGGGGCCAAGGTACCGCTGAGCGGTCTGGCCGATATCTATTATGAACGAGGGCCGAACTCTATCAGCCGCGAGAATGTCCAGCGGAAAATCGTGGTTCAGGCCAATGTCACAGGCGGCGATCTTCGGGGAGTGGTCGAAGAAATCCGTGACAGAGTGGGAAGCAATGTTGAACTTCCTGAAGGATACCATGTCGAGTACGGCGGGCAGTTCGAGAGCGAGCAGCAGGCTACCCGGACCATATTTTTACTCAGCCTGCTGGTAATGGCGGGTATTTTCCTGATCCTCTATATCGAGTTTGGCGCGGTGAGGCCTTCACTGTTCATCCTGGCCAACCTCCCCCTGGCTTTGATCGGTGGTATTTGGGCGGTGTACTTTACCAGCGGTGTAATAAGTATCGCCTCGCTGGTGGGCTTTATTACCCTGTTTGGAATTGCAACGCGCAACGGTATCCTGATGGTCAGCCATTACCAGCACCTGCTCAAGGAGGGCCTGGAGTTCGGTGAGGCAATTGTCCGGGGATCGATTGAGCGGCTTAACCCGATTTTGATGACCGCCCTGACCGCTGCGCTGGCGCTTGTTCCGTTGGCTCTGGGCGGAGGTGAACCTGGCAAGGAGATTGAAACACCGATGGCTATTGTTATCCTTGGAGGGCTGATAAGCTCAACAGCTCTGAATATGATCGTTATTCCCAGCCTGTTCAGTGTGTTCGGCAGGGGGGGAGCAAGGAAAGATTGAGGCAGGTCTTTAAGCACCAGGATCAATCCAGCTATCCCGTTTCCCGGGGCTCCGCGTTGGGGGAATATCCGCAATATTCCCCCGGCGCGGAGTAATTTTACATTTTAAATTCGTTCAACCGTACTGTCACACTTCTCCGAATTATCCGCCAATCGAACCGCTTCCCGTTTGAACTCTGAATCATATCTCTTCTTGCTCAATCTCATCGATACACCTCCTGAACTCAAGTCATTTTGAGTATTGGAGGTGTCCACAATATTGTAGCAATATCAGTGTGTGCAAATATTCCTTGCCAGCAAATCACCAGATTCAAACATCGATCTGGTTTAAGGAGGAGTACAAATGGAATAGTTGCTGATAAAAAACATGCAGAAATTCTTGACACTTTGACAAAGAACAGATAATGTTATTCTTAGATTGAGAAATGGTTGTCAAACTGTGGAAATAATAATGTGCAGGTTTTCTATTTGCTTACCGAATGGAAAACCGCCGAATTCAAACCATTAACCACCCAAGTTGTTTTCCGGCAGACATATGATATCAAAGCAGTTGAGCATTTATCGCTGTCCGGCGCATATCTGGTGATCCGTATCAGGAAGCAAAGTTATTGGCAAGAAGATAGCTCAGGAGATAATGCGCTCAATGCCTTATGAGCGGTCCTATCAAGATGGTTTGAATAACCAATGAGAGGAGGGCTGTGAAATATTCTTTAGCTAGATCGTTTAGCCTGTTGCTTGTAGACAACCCTTAGTAACGGAGTATTGTTCCTATCCAAAGGCTCGTGGGTGAAGCCTTTAAGAGACACTCGCCAATTAATTCTCCAAAAGAGAGGTTTTATGTCTCGAAAAATCAGTATTCTTGCACTGTCGATCTGCCTTTGTGCGTCATGGGCCAGCTCGGTCTTCGCTGAGGATGCCGTTATCAGGCTGGTTGGTAAATCCCCGGCCCAGGTGCATCATGATCCCTTGGATAGTTTGTTTTTGTCGAGCGGGCTCAGCACCATTGGTCTGGGCCAGGCAATCTACATCAAGAGCGATCTTGAGGGCGCCTACGCGTGGACGATAGCGGGTCCGGCCGGTTCAGCCGCTGTGTTGAGCGGAACCACCGATCGCGAAGTCTCGTTCAAGCCCGATTCGGCAGGGGCTTACGTGGTCACGCTGAGCTTTACCGATGCTGATGGCACAACCAGCGATTCGGTTACGATTAACGGCGCCACATATGTAGGTGCCGAGAGCTGCGCGGGTTGCCACGCGACGAAGCATGCTCAGTGGCTGGAAACTGACCATGTATCGCTGTTTTCGATAGAGTTGGACAACGCTGCGGGTCACTACGGTGAACACTGCATCATGTGCCATACCACTGGCTATGATGCCGATCCCGCTGCTGTGAACGGTGGTTTTGACGATGTGGCCACCGCTGAGGGATGGATTTTCCCGGAAACCCTGCAAGAGGGTAACTATGCTGACCTGGTGGCCAACTATCCCAATACCGCAAAGCTCGCCGGCATCCAGTGCGAGAATTGCCACGGTCCTGGCAGTGAGCACCTTGCCAGTTCCATGGCTGACAAGGCTGCTACGATAGCCACCAACTTGTCAAACGACGCCTGTTCAGTCTGCCACGATGAACCCCCCCGTCACGACAAGGGTTCGGAATGGCGTAATTCAGCTCATGGCCATCACGGGGCCAATCCTCCGGCCGACGAGCATTACAACCGCTCCGGAACACGTTGCGCGGGCTGCCACACCGCCCAGGGATTTTTCGACGTCAACCTGGCGAACGTACCGCCGGAAGATGCGTATTCCTATATCGACGGTATAACCTGCATGGTCTGTCACGATCCGCATGACGCCACCAACGAGTACCAGTTGCGCGCAGTCAGGGATTCGTCCAACACGGATTCACTCGGTGTGCCCCAGGCCGCGTATATCTCCGACGGTACCCCGGGAACCACCTGTAACGTCTGCCATCACCTTCGTTCGGGTAAGGAAAAACCTGGCGAGCAGGCTCCGCATCATTCGCATCAGTCTGAGATGCTGGCCGGTACTGTGGGTTACATGAATCCTGACGTAACATATCCGGAGACCAACCCGCACGCCACGCTCACCGAAAGTGGCTGCGTAAGCTGCCATATGGCAAGTCCTGCCTACAACGCTCCAAAGAACGGCTTCGTTGGATCTCACACTTTCAACATGAAGATGCTGGCAGATCCGGAAAACGAGCATGCACCCGCGGTGGATATCTATCATACCGAAGTTTGCGCGGATTGCCACCCCGGTATAGGCGAGAATTTCGACTATAACGGCTTCCAGAGCAAAGTAACGCTGATGCTCAACGAGCTGGAGCCGAGATTCCCGCTGGCTACTGTTGGAAGGCTTGCAGGCTCCGTACCCGCTCACGAGCAGGCGGAAGTGGATGCCAGCGTTATTACGGTTGACCAGATGAACGCTGTCTGGAACTGGTTCATCGTCAGTTACGATAACAGTAAGGGCATCCACAACCCGGCAATGACCATGGCCCTGCTGGAAGACGCCCTTTCGCTCACGACAGCGACTGCTGAGTGCCTGAGCTGCGATATCAACGGCGACGGCAAGCTCGGTATCTCTGATGCTATCAGTCTGATCCTGATGGGCGCTGAGGACAACACCCAGGCCTGTATCGATCGCAACGGCGACTATGTCTACGATATCAGAGATGTGATCAAACTGGTCTCCGATATCTGGGCCGGAAGCTGTGGCGGCACGATGTTGGCCGGCGCCGGTGTGGAACTGATCCACACCCAGATGGAACTGACCGCCGATCAGATCCAGCATGTGCAGAGCGTGATTGAGCAGATGGAGCTGACAAACGAGCAGGCAGCGGCTTTTGAGGTTGCCCTGTTTGGCGACGGCAGCGGCAAGAGCAGTCTGCCGAAGGCTTTCTCTCTCGGCCAGAACGCTCCCAACCCGTTTAATCCCAGCACCACGATCAAGTTTGCGGTGCCGGAGGGCAAGGTCGGCGTGGTTACGTTGAAGGTCTACGACTTGCGCGGCCGTCTGGTTCGTTCCCTGGTCGATGACGCCAAGGAATCAGGAAACTACACTGTCTTCTGGGATGGCACGAACCAGAACGGGCAGCAGGTATCCAGCGGTGTGTACTTCTACCGCATGGTTACCGGAGAATTCACGCAGACCCGCAAGATGGTCATGCTGAAGTAATCCTGAAAGTTGGTTGCTATTAGATGTAAATAAAAATAGTCCGGCAGTGTGATGCCTGTTCCTGATCATTCTCTCGCTCACGATTGAGAACAGCCTATCAAGGTTACCGGGACAACCTTGAAATTCAGGGATCAGAAGATCGCTGCCGGACTATTTTTATTATTTGAATACTTTGAGGTTTGTATCCTTCAGATACCCCTGTCTCGCAAATAGAGGAAATAACACTACGAAATTATCAGCAGTGAAACTTGATATAATCGCAACATTTTAATAAACTACTATCAAAGTGCACTCAAGAATTATTAACATACTATCACCAATCTCGCCATTTATTTTTACATTTTGAAAAATAGCGTTCCCATTAGTTCTGCCTGGCCATTGATTATCTTAATCCGGTTTCCTGCTATTTTCTTACCAATACTTGAAATTATCTTGATCGGTAGTAGAACATCTAGGAGCGGTCATAATAATTTGAGTGCAATCCTAATTTGTGGCTTTGGAGAAATAATGCTTTTCAAAATAGGTGTAGTAGCTAAGAAATTAGGACTGACCGAAAAGCGAATCCGCGAGTACGAGAAAGAGGGGCTGATCAATCCAATTAGAAAGAAACCCGGCATGCATCGGGTATTCAGTTCATTTGAGATAAAGCAGATCAAGAGAATCAAACACCTCATCCACGATCGTGGTTTAACCATTAACGGTATTAAGCACTTGTTGGTCATGGCCCCATGCTGGGTTGTACTTAAGTGCAATAATCCTAAGATTTGCCCGGCGTATCAAAATCCTCATAAGCCCTGCTGGAAAATTAAACAGGATCTGGAGACAGATTTTCCCTGCATGGGTACTTGTGAGCAGTGTGCTGTTTTCTTATCTCGTAACTTTGAATCTCAGTATCTTTTTAACAAGCCCTGAATGGGAGAATTGAACCGGTCTGTACTGGGGTGCACCCCATAGCCGGGCAGTACGTGTTGAAAATTTAAGTGGGTTGGAGCTTGTGAAGACTAACTGATCGCTAACGGCAAACTGCTTGAGTTGAGTATCATTTCCAGAACTAAGTTCATCGTATCTTTAACGTCCACTCGGATTACCTCCCCCCAAGACTCTGACACGATTCACCCTGCAACTTCCTCCAGCCACGGTGTACAGTGGCCGAAGGAGGCAAGGCATGCCGTTTTTAGAGAGAGAGAAACGTTGAGGATGCGAGGTACGGTGGGTGTACGAAGCGTAGGGCCACGAAATGTATGTCGTCAGAACATGTTAGACATCCATGATAAGTATAGTCAAGGGGAAAACAGAGATTCCCCATATCCGGCATGGATGCGCTCCGGCGGTTTTTCAAATTTAGTTGTTGTTTGCCGATTTTTTTATCTGTTGTGAGGTCCGCAGTCCTAACGACTATTGGCGGGATGCATAAAAAGTGAAGGATATGACTAATAATAAATATCTTATGTGGATGATTTCTTATTCAATTAAACATCGACTGGAATAAGCTCAGGCGGGCCCGACTAGATTTGAAATTTGGTCGTAACAGGTGAATGGTGACGAAGGAAAAATGGATCATAGATAAACTCCGCGCCAAAGTCAAAAAACCTAACCCATTGCAGGTTATACTGTTATAGCCATTGAGAGCTTAGAGCCGGAATCTACTTGAGAGAAGACTGAGGAATACATCAAAACAGGTACCCTATGGCACCCTGTCAAAATAAAAAAAGCTTAACCCGTTACAGGTTAAGCTCTTATAATCATTTGGTGCCGAAGGGGGGAATTGCTTACAATTTCTTAACTCTATAATAGTCAACAAGATAAAGATTGAGAAATGTAGTCAAGGTGCCCTTATCAGGGTACGAAAGGGCACCTATGGGCACCCAAGTCCACGAAAGGGAAAGTTGCCTATAAATTCCCGCCTGTATCTCGATTATTCCAGCACAATGACCAACGGCCAAGCATATTATGCTGTATGCTAAAATTGCATACTGCTTCAAAGAAAAAAGTCACAGCCAATGCTTGACTGTGACCTTCGAGGGGCTCTGACACATATTGACACAGTTTAGTAATTCGTGTGACTTCAAATCGCAACTTAACGCATAACGTCTTGAGCGTCTGACTAATGTGTCAAGAAATCCAGCAAACCCTTGATATATGGTACGCCCGAGAGGAATCGCCCCCCCAACCTTCTGATCCGTAGTCAGAGGGGGGAGGGGGAGGGATTCTCATTCTAAGTCCTTATATTTAACCGATAATAAGGTTAAGATAAGGTTGTAATCGGATAATAATCATACTTTGATTATGCCAAGAATGCCATAAATAGCGTGAAAGTTGTTACAGGATTGTGACAAAAAATGGGAGAAAATGATAATTATTGAGAATCTTTGATAATTTTACCGTCACATCCTTGTGGTGGATAGCAACGTGTTATTTCGACACGAGGCTGATTCAACCCCGAATCCGAGGTGCATATGAGAAATCCGAAAAATGCTTCCCGTATTCTGTTTCTCGCTTTAATGGGCATGGCTTCAGTGAGGCCGGTGCAGGCCCAGGTTGAAAAAACGTTTCAATGGCCTGGCTCCGCCAGGGCAGCGGTTTGTATGACCTACGATGACGCGATCGACAACCATCTGGATAACGCAGCGCCCGATTTGGAAAGCGTGGGTCTGCGTGGCACATTCTACGTGCAGGGGGCTTCTTCCAGCCTGGCGTCGCGCATCGAAGACTGGCGCGCTATGGCCGCTCGGGGGCACGAACTCGGCAACCACTCTCTGTTTCATCCCTGTATCCGGCAGCGTGCAGACGGCACCGAATACGATTGGTTACTTCCCGAATATGACATGGGCCTTTACTCCGTCCGCCAGATGATTGCGGGAATTCGACTTTGCAACACACTGCTTACCGCAGTGGACGGTCACACCAGACGCACTTACGGTGCGCCCTGCGGAGATAGCGAGGCAGGCGGGGTCTCGTATCTGGACAGCCTGCCCAAGCTCTTTACCGCGCTACGCATCAGCGGGGGAAAGGCGCCGGACAACATGCGAAGCGTGGAGCTCGGAGGCGTGACAGTTCCGTTGCAGAGCGCCACCGGTATGGACTTGCAGCAGTTGATAGAGATAGTCGAGGATGCCGCCGCGAAGGGGACTATAGCAGTGCTGTGCTTCCATGGCGTGGGAGGCGGCCACTCTATCAACACGACACGTGAGGTCCATCGCGGGCTGATCGAATACCTGAACGAGCATCGCGATCGCCTCTGGACAGACACCTTTATTAACGTAACCGACCACATTCGCTCTGAGCGTAAGCGCTTGGGCTGGGATTAGCCTGGCAGTTCCGATACTTGTTACACATGTCGGGGCCGGGCACAACTGTAGTGCATCGGAGACCACGCATCCAATATTACCAAAGATGTGATCAACATGGTAGAAGGGGAACTATCCGCCACCGGCCCGAAACGAATGACCTGTAATTGCCAAAGCTCTTGACTTTGCCTCCAAGAGTTGAGTATATGTCGTCAGAACATGTTGGACCACTTTAGCCTAATGGCTAAGAGATGGTTTTGCCGATATTAATTGATTCAAGCCGCCATCACCTGAATCTGTTCTATGAATACTTGTGGCATATTCCGCAGAAAACTTTGAAAATTGGATTGTCAATATTGGCTTAATTGACAGATAATTGTGAGATTTATTGCCCTCACTCCTATACGACTTCAATCGGAGAGTCCAGTCTGATGAAGTTCAAATCGTTGCAATATCTTCTCATTTTCCAAATTCCAAGAATCCAGATGGCATTTCTGATTGGTCTGTTGCTCTTACTACAGGCATTATTGCCACCTATCTGTAGAGCTTATACCGGCAGCGACATGTCAAACGTCAACTGGCGCTTTTTTCAAGCCTCTGATGGCATGCCGGAGTCATGGACCAGGTTTGTCACTGTGTCCCCGACTGGCAGACTATGGCTTACTCATGGTGGAGTCGCTGAAGTAAGTTGGATGGATGGCTGGCCGGATTCTATGGGTAATCTTGTACACAGAATACCTAACCCGGGGACCTATTTAAAAGTTCGTGAAGATCAAAACGGCCAATTGTGGTCGATCTATTCAAACGGAATTCAAGTATTTCGAAATGACCAGTGGAGGCAATACGAAACGGAGCCACTGACAACCATTTCCTGGTTTGAAAGTCTTGTCCCACAAACTCCATTCCTCCCTGCCGGGCCCAATGAAATAATATATCTGCTCCAGGATAAAATCTGTTTATTCAGTGTGCTAAGTCAGAACCTTTCAACAGTTCGGAAAGCCGGCCAGGCTGGTCTGGGGCAATTTATTGATCTGTCCTCCGCAAGGAGAGGTGGTTTCTGGGTTTCTGGAGAAAGGGGCGTCGCCAGGTTCTATATCAATGAGGAGACCGGACAAATTTCCTGGCGGGAACATATTCCGGAATTCAAGTATTTGAGAAAATTTCATTCCATAATCGAAACCAGTGATGGCGAACTGTATTTAGCCGCCATTGACACCAGAGACGGCCAAAGCAAGCTGGTCCGGTATGATTTTTCAGATTGGCAAATCCTCAGTGGCCACACTGGGTCTGTCGTGAAGGGATGGCCTGGTGAAAATGGTTACTGGGTCATGAAGCCTGATCGTTCGCTGTCTTTCGTATCCAATGACGGTGGTGAAAGAATAATCAAAGATGGAATTCTGTCAGCCCATGTGTTCGATGTGGCGGTAGATACGAATGACATTTTCTTCCTCGCTACATCTCATGGTGTAGCACGATACACACCTTCTCTCTGGCGTGTTCCTGATGGCACCATCGATTTCACGGAACCAATCCATGCAATTCACGAAGACTCGCTGGGTAGAATCTGGTTCGGTTCCAATAACTATATTCTCAAGCTTGAGGATGGTGTGTGGACACAATACCGGATACCGCGAGGAAAGGTGTTGGAGTCGTTCCGATCCCGAGCGATCTCCAGTTTGAAAGATGGAAGGATTGTAATCGACGTCGCTCAGATGGATGCTGAAATACTGCTTTTCAATCCGGATAGTGAAACCTTCGATTTTATTCCCTACCGTCCCGACGATGCCGGCCTGGGCCAGGAGATGGAATCGAGGATCATCTTCGAAGTTATCCCCCGCCGTGACGGAACTATGTGGGTCAGAACCGGAACGGTTGACGGCACTCAAGAGGAATCACGACTGGAAGTGTATGATGGTGAATTGTTTACGACTGTGATGGATGAAGGCGCAATCGCGGGTTCAAGAGATATTATCGAAACTGTCAATGGTGATATATTTATCGGCACTGCTTCGGGTAGAATTCTTATCCATTACAGCAAGGGTGATTACAGGTTTTACGATGAAACCGATGGTTTTACAGCCAATGGAGTTTTCTTTCTGCACGAGAATGAAGATGGGACTGTCTGGGCTGCTGGCAGAGAGCAAATTCTTGAATTTGATGGAGCTAAATGGTCGACTGTCAAGGCCGGACTTGACATTATTTACTCGATTAGCGGAGATCTTGGCAAGAACGTTTGGGTTGCTTCAGGGACTGGTGTGCATAGGTATGTGGACTCCCTGTGGATTACTTACACGGTCGATGATGGCTTGCCCAATTCGGCGGCGCTGTCTGTGCTGAGAGACAGCAAGGGAAACGTGTGGGCGGGAACCACCAGGGGATTGGCGCTTTTTAATCCGGATGCCGACCATGACCCGCCGGAAACGTTCATCAGCGAAAGAGATAATTTAACGCAGGTCCCTTCACATGGTGAAGTGCGGCTGATTTTCTCGGGAGTAGACAAATGGCACCACACCCGGTCCGGGCATTTGCTGTTTTCTCACAGGCTCGATGGCGGTCCATGGTCCAATTTCCGCGGTGGCTCACTGGTAGATTATAAAGGTCTTGACTACGGCAGCCATCGTTTCGAGGTACGGGCCATGGATTTGAATATGAACCTGGATACTGAACCTGCTGCTTTTGATTTCATGGTTCTTTTGCCATGGTACAGAGAACGTGGTTTTCTGACCATTTTAGCCTTCGGATCAACGATCATTCTCGTGCTGCTGGGTGTGGCCATTCACCGGCACTTCCTGCTGGAAAAGTTGGTGATAGAACGGACGAGTGAACTACAGACGGCAAACGTAAGTTTAATGCAAAATCAGGATGAGCTGGAGTATCTGCTGGAGAATGAAAGATTGCTGGCAAGAGTGGCTTCGCTGCTCAATTGCCCGGACTCCTTTTTCGAGCTTACCGCGGAGTTGATGGAAGTAATCGGGAGTTCCATGGGGTTGGATATTTCCAGTCTGGTCGTAAAGCGTGGACCCGGGCAAACAGGGGAGACAGTCGATGCCTGGGCATCGGCGGCATATTCGGCGGAACATGAAATCAACCGGCCTGACTGCGTTGGCGAAATTTGCTCCTTGTGCGAGCATATGGCCGACGCCGGTAGCCATTTCGCCCCTGGCCTGGCGGGCATTGGCGAGGAGAATTACCGATTTCTGCAACGCCATGCAATAGGCTCCTTTGCCTGTATCCCGCTGACCCTGTCAACTAATGAAGCCGCATTTATATTCCTGGCCCGAATGGAGCCACACCAGTGGAAAAGCCAGGAGCAGGAACTGTTCAGTACTATTGCGGATATGATAGCCAATTCCTGGCAGCGGCATATCCATTTTCAAGCGCGCCTGGATGCCGAGAAAAAACAGTCTGAGGCTGTTCAAATGGCTGAGAAAGCCTCTCGGATGGCATCCATTGGTGTAATGGCTGGAGGGATAACTCACGAAATCAACCAGCCCCTGAACGCTCTCAAGCTTAATTCAAAGCAGGTTCTACTATGGATTGAGCGCTCCCGGGACATGCTGTCGGAAAAAGTTGTCGAAAAGCTCAAGAGAGTGCCGGAGTATGTCAACCGCATTGATGAGATAGTGAAGCACATGCGGGAATTCTGGATATCTCCGGACCAGAAAGTGGATGAAACGTTTGATTTGAATGAGTCCGTGCGGCACGCTCTCACGCTGATCAAGAGACAGATCAATACTCGAAACACCCAGTTCAACCTTGCTGTTGAGACGGAGGAGATGCTGATTAAGGGTAGCCGGATTAGCGTAGAACTGATTGTGATCAATCTGGCTGGAAACGCGGTCCAGGCCCTGAATAACCTTCAACAGCAGGAAAAAGTTATCGATATCTCTGTCCGAAGTAGCGGGAAAAAGGCTGTTGTCGAAGTCAGCGATAACGGTAAGGCGATGTTCGCGGGGGAGGAAGAGGAGATTTTTGATCCATTTTACTCAACCAAGAAGCCAAGCCAGGGAATTGGCCTGGGTCTTGCTATTGTAAAAAGACTGACTGAAGAATTGCATGGGCATGTGCAGGCAAGTGTCAACAGCAGGGGAGGAGCAACATTTATCGTGGAAATCCCATTGGTTGAGCAACCGTGAGGGTGATGATTTGAAGATTCTCGTAGTCGATGACGACAAATATTCCAGGACTGAAATGACAGAATACCTCCAGGACGAACTGGGGCATCAGGTGACGTCCTGTGGTTCTGGCGCCGAGGCGTTGGACCTGTTCGAGCAGCATTCATATCCGCTTGTGTTTTCTGATATCAGAATGCCGGGAATGGATGGAATCGAGCTGTTGAAAAGGTTGAAATCCGGCCCTAAGGGACGGAAAGTAGATGTTGTCCTGGTCACGGGTTACGGCGATGTCAATACAGCCATTAGTGCTTTCCGAGCTGACTCTTACGACTATCTGATGAAACCTGTCAATCCTGAAGAGCTCAATGTTATCCTGGCAAGAATCGCTGAGCACCATTCACTGTTGAAAGAGAATTATGATTTGACACACCGGTTCGAAAGCAAGGTTGCGGAGGCCACGCAGGAGACAGTATTGGAACTGGAGCAACTGCAAAAAACACTGGCGGAAGCTGTTGGTGTGGGGAGAATTGGCGTCTTTTCCGAAAAAATGCGCAACGTGGTTAATCTGACTAAGCGAATGCATCAGGACAGGTCGGTGCCCGTGCTGATCGAGGGCGAAACGGGTACTGGCAAGGAGATTATCGCAAGACTGGTTCATTATGGGCCCGAAACAACCGCCGCACCATTTGTCTCGATTAACTGTTCGGCAATTGCACCGAATCTATTTGAAAGTGAGTTGTTTGGATATGAAGGAGGCGCTTTCTCCGGAGCGAAAAGGGCGGGGCAGAAAGGTAAGTTCGAGCTGGCCCAGGGAGGAACGCTGCTGTTGGATGAAATAGGCGACATCCCTTTGGAGATGCAGCCTAAACTGTTGCGCATCCTTCAGGAAAGGGTGTATTACCGGGTCGGCGGGGTGAGGGAGAAATCAGTGGATCTAAGAATAATCTGTTCCACTAACCGCAACCTGGAAATGATGTCCCAGCAGGGGAAATTCCGCAGCGACCTGTATTATCGACTCAACACGGGCAAAATCTTTATTCCGCCACTCCGGGAAAGAAAAGAAGAAATCAGGCCTTTGGCGCTGATGTTTCTTGAGTATTTTGTCGAGCAGAAAAGGCGCAATTTTAAATCGATCAGTGACGAAGCCATCAGTATCCTGGAGAAGCATAATTGGCCAGGCAATGTACGGGAGCTTCAGAACCTGATAGAGCGTGTAGTCCTGCTGTATGATGATGAGGAAATCAGGCCTGGTCATCTTAGAATCCTGGAGGCGGAAGCTGAAGCGGATTTGCCGCTGGAGCGATGCGAGGATGATTCCCTTACCATCTGCTTTGCACCAGATGGCTTGAAACTGGAGGCTATCGAGAAAAAGATAATAGAGAAGGTCCTTCGCCTGTTCGATGGTAATAAAAGCAAAACCGCGAGATACCTGGGAATTAACCGGGCCACACTTTATAATAAGCTCAGCGACAATCCCGCCAAATAAGCTATTCCTCCACACATTTACGCGTATATGTAATCAGCTTCCGCCGCTGGGGACGGGAACACTACGGCCCCATCTTTTTGCCGGTCCTGGTCAACGCTATCGAATACAAAGTTTGAACCTTGGGTACGAGCGCTGCATTGAACAGCGAGCGCATTCCTCGTGGCTTGCTGCGGGGAGTCTTCAATAATTCGAGGCGCGATTGCCTGTCGTTTCCGCCCGTGCATTGCAGGCATGCAAACAAGCGGGCTGTTACCTCGAATTTCTCATTCGTGTATAGGCTTTGTTAGATACAAAAAAGTGTCTAAAATGTCGGCACCTGTCAGACGGCTGTATGTTTATTATACACATTATTTTGTATCCGATTTTTTCGTACCCTCCTTTGTACCACTTGCCAATCAATGCCTTAGATCACTTCAATCAGTTACCTCCTTGTTGGCACCGTTTTTGTAATTAGTTAATTCACATGCATTTTGGCAAAAATGTTAGGATCAGGATGATTTGCTTCCGCTTTTCGCGAATGAGGATATCGATGGATGCCAACAAGCTTGCCGTGGTTTCATTATTAAATGTGTTGTCCGGTACGCAGACAATCCGTTTGAGTGATGCAGAATATATCGGAAGTTCAACTCACTTTCCCTCCACTGGAGTGATTATGAAATCATAATTCTACGTTTGGGTCGAATGCGACTTTGCCAAATTCTACAATCCTGGAGGCTATTCATGATTCTCAAAAATCTGTTCCGGCAGTGGAAGGTTATAATTGCCGCGATTCTGGCAATTGCATCCTTCGATATTGCCGTACTCCATGCGCAGTTGAACACCGGGAAAATAGAGGGTACTGTCCGGGATATGGATACGGGGGCACCTCTGGCCGGTTGTCAGGTTGTTATCGACGGCACCCGGCTTGGCAATGTTACCAACCAGGACGGTTACTTTTTTATCCTCAATACTCCTCCAGGCAGAAGGGGGATCACGTTTTCCTACACCGGTTACCAGAAAACAACTGTTTCGAATGTCCTGATTCTCGCTGGACAGACAATCACGGTGGATGCCGCGATTAGCTCCACGGTGGTCGAGTTGGAAGGGATAACAATCGCCGGAGAATCGCAGCTCCTGATGCCGCGTGATAACACGGGAACAAAACATCGGATGACGGCTGAGAAGATCGAAAACTCTCCGACAGCCACTCTTGAAGACCTGATGGTGCTTGAAGCGGGTGTTCAGACTGGCGGAGAGGGCGGGCTTGGCAGGGGACTGCGCATTCGCGGCGGTCGTATCGGCGAGGAAGGATTGGTGGTAGACGGCGTTATGGTGCGTAATTTCACGGCCAATGCTTATCTGGAAGGCGGAGGTTGGCAGCTTGAGCAGGAGTCGTTTTCCAAGGGCGAAGACCCGACTCCGCTGGAGTTTTCCACCAGCTCCGTTGAGGAAGTGGACATTATCACCGGCGGATTCCAGGCCGAATACGGTAATGCCCAGTCCGGAATCATCAACATCGTCACCAAGAGTGGTACCCCTGATATTAAAGGTAGTATCCGGTTTACGACCGACGAGGCTAATCCGCGTACCGCTGACTATGGTTACAACCAGTTGCAGGCCAGTGTCGGTGGTCCCATCCCCGGGATTTCCAACCTGTTCTGGCATTTTTCAGGCGAGCTCCAGGGCGTCGAGGATACTTATCCGACCCACGCAAGCGAAGGTTTTCGTGGTGTTAACCAGGGTTTTGTGGACAGGCTCAATGAAGCGGTGCGCAACGATCCGGTGTTCGGCGCCCAGGATCCGGCGTTTACACTGGATATGCTGGCCAGTGGCTACGAGTTCTGGGCACAGAAAGAAGGGGTGGAGTCGAATTTGTTTTCACCGGTTCATCCAGCTCGCCTGCCAAACAACTGGCAGGACAGGACTCTTGGAACATTCAAAGCTACCTATGCACCGTTTCCCGGTTTATTTATCCTGGTCAGCGAAAACATCTCCCGCAACCAGCGGTCATGGGATGAAGGTGCTAATTACTTCTATGACGGATGGATTACCCCCGAGCAACTTCCCACCAGGGACTGGCAACCTGGTGAGGAATCGGCATTTATTCCTCAATCAATAGGCCGAAGGACGAAAGCGTCGAATTTTCTGGCCGGTTTCGACTGGAGTTTCCTGCGCAGGAGCGACCAGAATGCCATCCTCCAGTTTCGCTACAGTAATTTCAAGACATCAGATATAAATATGTCAAATCTCCCGGTTAACTATTTCCGGGAAGACCATACGTTCCTTGGCTGGTCATGGAGCCAGATTCCGTTTGAAGTGGAAAACTATCCGGGCAAGCAGTTTCCTAGTTCTAAAGAGATGATCAAGAAGTGGTTTCCGGATGGCGTCGGCAACAGAGTCAGCGATTGGGCGTATCATACACCTTTCGGAATGGAGACAGATTATTATCTGTACCGTCTGAACCATTACTATACCCGTGAGCGGCAGCATAATTTCAAGGCCGATGTGGATTACCAATGGAACAAGGCCAATCGGGCCAAGTTCGGTGTTCAGTTCACCAAGTTTGCCAACCGCAGGTACAACATCCGTAATTCAAACAGGATTCGCTTTGATACCGAGTTCGCTTATAAGCCGGAGCTTATGGGCGTTTACCTTCAGAACAGAACCGATCTGGGTGATTTCGTCTTCGATTACGGTCTGCGCTACGACGGATTCAAGCCGGTGGATAACTGGGGTCTGAAAAACGGCGATCCGTTTGGTGATGTTTACAAGGTCAAAAACTTCAGCAGCTGGTCACCTAGGTTCGACGTTGCTTTCCCGGTCACGGACAGAACCCAGATGAGATTTTCATACGGCAGGTTCACCCAGGTTCCCGGCATGTCGTTTATTTTCAGCAATAGAAATTACGGTGGCCTGGAGTACACCCGTAACGACGCTTTCGAGTTCGGGTTGAGCTGGCTCATATCCAACGATATTATCCTGGATGTCGTGTCCTATTACCGGGATATCGATGGAAACATAACCAGCAAGGATGTTTTCCGGGATTATTACCGCGACACCGAAAACCGCAGGGTCAGGGAGTATGTTAACGGTTATGCCAACGGCGACTTTGGCAATATCAAGGGTGCCGATATTACACTTGCCAAGCGTTTTTCCAACAATTTTGCTTTCAATGTTTCCTATACTCTTCAGTTCTCCCGCACCACCGGTTCTTATGCGACAGCGATCGGATCTGACTCCGAAACATCTGGCTTGACATGGGCGACGGCCTTCCATGATCCGACAACAAGCGTTGAATTCCGCCCGCCGGAATATCTTGGTCCGATCAACGGGGACCGTACCCATATGCTTTCAGCTAACCTGAACTACGTGTTCCCGGAAGATTTCATGTCGGGGTCCCTGGCCAACATGTTTCTGAACAACCTGAGGCTTTACGGAATATTCACCCTGCAGAGCGGGCAACCGCTGAGTACCACGGATCATACATGGGTGGAAGATGCTGATCTGACGTGGTTATCCTCTGGCACGTCCGGCGTGAATGTGTTCAGGGGCAGGTGGACTACCAACCTGGATCTGAGGATCAACAAAGCCTTCCGTTTAGGGTCCGCCAGGCGGCTCAGCATTTTCTCCGAGATTTTCAACGTGCTTAACCACAAGAATCCCTATCCCTATCCTTCCACCTACACACTCAAGGGATTCCGTGGACAAACCGGTGGCGAGGACATTGTCTGGAGCGATGACCTGGATGTTCGGCACAAGTCGTGGTTCAAGCGTGATTTTAATCAGGATGGAGTGCTGACTGTCGAGGAAAGCGCAAAAGGGGCCATGGCTGCCTCACTGATGAGCAGCACGATGAACAAGAAGTATTGGGGCTTGGCCCGCAGGGTCCGTTTCGGGATTGAATTCGGTTTTTAATCAGTCGTTCGATAACTGTTGGCTGAAAAAGTCCTTTCAGAAATTAAGCAGGAGAAGTGATATGAGAATACTGAGAAAATTATTGCTGATTACGGGAGCCGCTGTCCTGTGTGCACTATATGCCGCGCCTGCCGCCCGGGCGGATGCTGTCAAAACACAGATGGCCACCGGGAACAATGTTGGCTTCTGGTTTGGAGATCAGGAAGGAGGGGTTTTCAGACCTCCTAAAGATCAAACCCATTACTGGCCCCAGGGCTCAGGAAACGCCCTGACGCCGCAGATCATGAATCATTCCGCGCATTGCATAAGAGATTTGAACGGGGATGGAATTGCCGCGGACACCATGGTTTCGTTAAGCCGTGGCGGATATCCCTGGTACGGAAACGCCACGCTGGAATCTTATGATCAGATACTGGCAAAGTATGAAGCAGGCGTACAACTGGAAAGCTGGCTAAGCTCCTACGGCGCTGTCAGGCAGTTGGATTTAGTCCAGGTGTGGTCTTCCAAGGACCCTGACGATCTTGCCAACTGGCCTGTCCAGTTTCGCGAGGGAAGACAACCGGGAGGCGCGCCGGTTATTCATGGGGCTGAGACATTAGTCACTTACGCTAACGATATTTGGGAAGACGAATCTCTGCCGGTTACCGGCGTGTCCAGCGAAGTGTCCGCATATTTCCTCAATTTCGGGGAAAGCAACGATATGGTGTACGGCCACACTTTTATGCGCAATATGAGTGAATATACGTCCTGGAATAAATTTATCCGCAATGCCCCCGGATTGATTCCGGATGGATACAAAGGTGCTGCCTGGGATGAGTTTATGATTGCCTTTAGCATATACAATTTCGAATTCAATGGTGAGGACTCCGGTTACGCCTGGCATCCCCAAAAAGAAATTCTGGCAGTCATTGATCCGGACGGCCTCAATAGCGGTTTCACCAAGGGCTATACTCCCATATTTGCCCATAAAATGCTCAGGTATCCCTCGCATAACGGTGAAACGATGGAATTCAGTAACATTCACTGCGGTGGATGGGCGGTGCAGTACGGTTTCGACAATCAGTTGGATCCAATGCAGAACAGGATGCCAAAGGGGCAGACCTGGAGAATAGGCATGGATCTGCCGACCGATGGTTACGACCAGCAGATCAATCCTTACACTGGTGAAGTCGCCAGGGGGTTCCCGGGTGACCTGAGGGGCACGCCTCGGGAAAATGAATGGGCTTTCGGAATACATGGCACTCAAAATTATGTTTATTATGCGGCACTGCACGATATCGGGTTGCGGGATACTTTGAGTTTCGATTATGTCTTTATGATCGCTTATCCCAAAAATCCCCCTCTCACACTGCCGGTTAATGAAATCAGTTCCATCGGCGATCCCGCCACCATGGAACAGTTCGAACCAATCGAGCACATGGCGGAAGTAGCGCAGATCGTGTTCGATGGCGGATACGTATTACCGGAAACACCGGTTGCTCCTCAGCTATCTATAATTCCCGGCGACAGGCAGGTAACAATTACCTGGAGCGATGCGAATCTTAACCAGCCGGATGCGTACTACGATTTTCTGGAGGATAATGGTTTCAATTTGGATGGCTACTATCGCGAATATGATTTCGAGGGATTCCGTCTCTATCGCAGTTTCTCAGGGCCTAATGATAATCATTCAGAACTGCTCTGGAATGGCGGAGTATCCACAAACGATTTGAAATTCTTTTACGTGGACAAGATTGATGACGATCTGCTTGGCAGGATGCGCAACGGCATGAAAGTGTGGTATGCTCTCGTACCGTTCGACATAAACTACGATAATGTCTCCGGAGTAGAATTCAGCCTGCCCCTTGAGGGAGCGGGAAAAGTATGGTACGGCAATACAGCGAAAGGTCTCTATTCGGTTATTCCCCGCAGTGATGCCAGCAACTTTAGACCAGCCGAGCTTGTTACCTCTTACTACGTAGCTCCAACGGAATATTCCGTTGCCCCGGTTACGGCCAGTTCAGTTGTAATTGAAGGCTCGGATGGGTTGCTTACTCAGGCGCCTGTCTATCTAATTCCGACATTTGATGCGGAACTCGTGCCGATTATCAGCGAGAAGATGACCGAAGATTTCACGGTAGGGCTCCAGGTACTTAATAAGCTTGAGCCAAATGGTAATCGTTGTGGCCGTCGCTATCTGGCGTTGGTAGATGCTTCGGGAAACATCATCGATGACTCCGCACCGTTTGTAAATGTGCGTGGAGGCCACAACCCCGGTCCTACCGTCTACAATGCCGGCATGTCCAGTGATGGTGCTGCCTACTCTGTTACCGGAGCGCATTTCGGCGGCCGTGGCAATGATTTCCATACTCAGATTGACGGGGGTGGATACAGTGGAGCCGATTTCGGCATTCACAAAAGCCGCTGGGGCTGGGATGGTTACGACGATCAACGTTCATCTTATACGGGTAACAGTATCTTCCAGGGCCTGGCGCGAGCCGGCGAGTTCGTGATTACCTGGAGTTCCGGCGGTTCCGGCGTGACTGTTTCGGTAGAAGATAACACTCATGGCCGTAGTGTGCCGTTCAGTCCGTTCATCGATGGTGATGGATGGGGATTCATGCCTCCGGGTGTGGAAGGTGACGTTTTCTACGATGAATGGGGTAACGGCGAAGGCGGCAGTGATAGAGTTGTGATTCCGCAGTCAGGGCGTCCAACGCTGCTGGTGGAAAGCCTGGCGTCAGATAATACAGAGAATTTCACTCTCTGGGTTAACGGCCAGATGATCCATATCTCGAATATTACCGCCATGCCGTCCGCGGGCACGGTATTTACGATGAGAACAGCCTGCGGTAGTTGGAATGGAGCAGGAACCGAGTTCACCCAGGCGCCGGATGTGCTCTATCCGGGAGATAAATGGATGTTCGAGGTGAAGGGGATGTCCATGGAGCAGGAAGACATTGATCTGAGCAAGATCAGGGTTGTTCCGAATCCATATCTCGCCACTTCGTTCCTGGATGTCGGCGATGCGTCGCGGCGGATTGAATTTGTCAATCTGCCTGACCGTTGCACGATCAGGATTTTTACACTTTCCGGTAATCTGGTTAACGTGCTTAACCATATCGGTGCCAACAGGTTCGGCTGGGGCAATTACCTGGATGTTGATGAACTCAACCTGGCTGGCCAGCCGAAGGCGTACAGTGGTTGGGACAACCATGGTGGTACGGAACCCTGGAATATGCTCAACCGTTTCGGCCAGCGGGTTGCAAGCGGCTGCTATTTCTATCATGTAACGGATGCCAGAGGCGAAACAAAAACCGGCTCGTTCTATATCATCAACTAAAGGGCAGTAACCTGTTGATGTTTAATCTATTGCCGAATTTCTTCTCTGATCTCTGGAGGTTTGATATGTGGTTAAGGATGTTTCAACGCACTCTGTTGGATAGTTCATTTCTGGCGATTCTGCTGGTGGCATCACTAAGTGGCCAGGGTGTTCAGCCGCGTGAGTACACTGGGCTGGACAAATATATCGGCCAGGGACGGCCTGAGAGCAGTTCGATGGTGGGAACCCGCGCGGCGGAATTTCTGGCGATTCCTGTTGGCGCGCGGGCTATTGCCCTGGGCAGTGCATTTACCGCTGTCGCTGACGACATCTCGGCCATGTGGTGGAATCCCGCGGGGCTGGGGTTTATCGAGAACACTCAGTTTATGTTCAATCACGCGGATTATACGTTGGATTTCAGTTACAGTTATATCGCGGGCGCCACGCCAGTAGCCGATGGCCGAATCGTGCTGGGTGGTTTTATTGGCTACATGAACTATCCGCAGATGGAAATCACCACCGTGCGAAGTCCAAATGGCACGGGCAGCTATTTCAGCGCCTATGATACCCAGATCGGTGGCTCCGTGGCGATGCATTTCTCGGATCGGTTCATAGCAGGATTGAATGTAAAGTACGTGCATCAAGATGTTTACAATAATTTGGGGGCCAGCGCCTTTGCCATTGACGCCGGGGGTATATACCACGCTGAATTGCTCGATAGGGAGATCAAGTTCGCTTTCAGCATTCAGAACCTCGGAACAAACATGACCATGCAAGGGCCTAATCTGTATTTCGATGCGGGTCCCGAGACGCCTGGAGGCAATGTGCCGGACGGGTACGGAGACTATAGCGATGATCCCACAGCCATATCCAGAAGGCATACCAGGAAAGCTCAGTATTTAACTCATACATATAGACTCCCTACATCGGTTAAGGTGGCTCTCTCGTATAACTTATATACTGCCGAGAAAATTAACTGGCTTGCCGCGGGTGAGCTTTGGCGTAACAGCGGCATTCCTATCAGTTACAGCTTCGGCAGTGAGGTAAGCTATAGCTTTACACCTCATACCACAGCGGCGATAAGAAGTGGCTGGAAAGTCCAGACCGACGAATTCAATGACAGTCTGGATGATTTCGGGTATGCATACCTGGGCGATGATCCCACCTGGCGGGGGCTTAGTTTTGGTGGGGGAGTGAAACGCGACTTTGGAAGCCGATTTATCGAGTTTAGTTATGCATATCGCAATAAAGGACGATTGACCGCGGATAATTTCTTCACGGTCTCATTCGGATTTTAGGCAAGTCAGGCCGTACCGGTCCCTCGGCCTGTCAGGCGGGGGACCGGTATAATATCCTTAAACGGATACACGCAAAACGCGAGACTGGATAGAATCCAATACAGTCTTGTCCCGGTGTTCCTTCTGCTGCCAGTCAGCAGGACGAAATGGCTGGTAATACCGGGTTGCGTTAAGAGAGCGCTTAGAGAAAGAGGAGTTTACATGTCCGCACAAGGGTCGCGGAAACATTCGAATATTAACCGCAGAGATTTCATAAAAATTGGCGCCTCCGGCGCTGTAATCGCGGGAGCGGGTTGCATTAGTAAAAAAGAGCCGTTGATTCCGCGCAAAAGAATGGGAAAAACAGATATCAAGGCTTCTATTGTCGGAATGGGAGGTGGCAGCGCGCTGTCAATGATTCAGGACCATGAGGAGGCTGTTGCATTAATCGAGTACGCTTACAAAGCGGGGATAAATTTCTTTGATTCAAGCCCGCTCTATGGGGGGAGATCAAGCCTGCAGCGTTTCGGTAGGGCTTTGAAGCCTTTCCGGCGAGATATTTATTTGTCTTCCAAATACGAAGCCAAGCTTTCGTACGATGAAGTTATGAGTAGCTTTGAGCGAACTCTGGATGATTATCAGACCGACTATATCGACCTGGTGCAGATTCACAGCATAGAGAGCATGGAAGAGGTGGAAACGATGTTCACTTCCGGTGCCCTCGACGCCTTGGTAAAGTTGAAGGAAGAAGGTGTGGCACGCTACCTCGGAATCACCAGCCACAACCATCCCCCCGCGCTGACTTCCGCTATTGAACGGTTTGATTTCGACGTCGTTCAGATGGCTTTGAACGCCAGCAAGGTTCCCTTTCTGTTCGAATTTGAGGAGCGAGGCACAGGAAGTTTTGAAGAAATGACGTTGCCGGTGGCATTGAGCAAGAATATGGGCGTTCGGGCATTCAAGGCCACCGGACAGAGACGGCTGATTGGAGGGGAAGGAGAAAGCGGGAAAGCCGGTGCGCTGGAACTTATTCGGTATTCTTTAAGTCTGCCGGTGGATGGTATCATCCTGGGGATGCATAAGTACGAGCATATAGATTCGGTAAAACAACTTGTCGCTGATTTCAAGCCGATGACCAGTTCTGAGATGAAAGCAATGAACGATCAGTTGGCCGCAAGTGCCAACAAGTTGACCCTGGATTACCTTCGTCCTGAATATGTGGATGATGGGATGCCGCGCGCTCACCTGGCCTGACCTTCGATCAGAAGTAATGGGCAGGCGCGTAATCGGCAATCCGCGGATTGTGCTGAATGGAAGCTCAATTTGCTTATCCCCGTTCACCATTCAGGAGCACCCCCATGTCTCAAGAGAGAAGAACTTCGAGGAGGCGCTTTATAACCGGAACCGGCGCCGGGCTCTGTGCACTGGGCCTCGGAGCTCAAGCTGAGTCGATGCCACGCAGTACTGGTGCAAAGATGACTTCTCGCCGGGAAGTCAGGGTTTTAAGCGTTACCAGGCAGGGCGTTGAGAGCGAGGATATTGTAGGAGGGATGATTGAGCAAATTAAATCGGCTCCATATGATGCGGATATAATTTGCTTGCCGGAATCATTCTCGACTTCCGTGAAAACGGCCGAAGAAGTGCCCGGGATGTTAACGGAGAAATTTGGAGTTATCGCAAAAGAGTTGGCCAGTTATCTGATATGTCCAATGCATATAAGCAGAGAGGGGCGCGTTTTTAACTCGGCTGTCCTGCTTGATCGCCGGGGGGAAGTGGTCGGGCAATACGATAAAATTCATCCGGTTTCAACTGAATGTGAAGCCGGAGTAACGCCGGGCAACACACCACCACCCGTTTTTGAAACTGATTTCGGTACGATTGGAATCCAGATTTGTTTTGATGTCAACTGGCTGAAAGAATGGGAAGTCATCAAGCAACAGGGAGCGGAGATAGTATTCTGGCCGTCGGCGTTTATCGGCGGAAGAATGCTGTCTGCCATGGCTTGGATGTTCAAATACTACGTAGTCGGTTGCTGCCGTAGAGACCCCTCGCAAATATACGATATAACAGGTGATTTGATTGCAAGCAGCGGATCCTGGGAGCACTGGGCCTATGCCGTTTTGAATCTGGAGAAAGCCCTGATAGAAATTGCCTATAATTCCCGGATACTCCGGGAGCTCAAAAGGAATTATGGAGATAAGGTGTCGGTTGAGTATTACCATGATGAAGATTGGGTGATAATAGAAAGCCGTACTCCGGAATTACGGATATCGGACTTGCTTGCTGAATACGATTTGATTCCTCATTGGGACTATATCAAAAACGAAGAGGAGTTGCAGGACAGATATCGTGGGTGAATTGAACAGCGAGTGTATTCCCCGCGGCTTGCCGCGGGGAGTCTTAAATCGGGAGCCATTCTTGAAAATCAAAGGAAATATTTCAGCAGTGTTCTTATTGTTTTTTGTTTTTATAACTTCAGATCTGTTTGCTCAACTTGAAGTATCGTCAAAACCAGATTGGCTTGAAAATGGAATTATTATGGCAGGGAACTGGGAGCCTCTGATATTCAGGGCAAGAAGGGGACATTTTCTGCGAGAGGATTATGTCGAACGCTATAAAAAAGAGCATACCGAAGAGACTGTAATAAAGCTGAAAGAGCAGGGTGTAAACTTTATAATGACACATGCATATAAGGGTTTTGGCCTGGAGGCTGAACAGGAAGAAATCCAATATGCTAAGAAATTGGCACAGCATTGCAGAAAACATGGCCTAAAAGTTGGAGCATACATCAGTAGTGTGATGTTTTATGAAACTCTGTTTTTGGAGGTACCGGAGGCGAAAGAATGGGTGCGCAGAGATGAAAATGGATATCCCTCTCATTATGGAAGCCAGACTTACCGGTACAGAGTAAATATATTCCGGAAAGATTTTCAGGAATATTGGAGAAAAGTTGTCACAACTATCATCAAAGAAATCAAACCCAACCTGATTCATTTAGATAATTTTGCCCTGATGAAAGACCCCGATTCCGATCATTCACCATATACCGCCAAGTTATTCAGGAGTTTTCTGAAAGAAAAATATACTCCTGAAGAATTAGTTAAACGGATAGGATTTTCAACACTCGATGAAGTTAAGGTGCCGGAATTCAGTTTTGGGAAATCGCCGATAAATTTGCAGGTTATACGCAATCCTCTTTTGCAGGAATGGATTGATTTCAGGTGTCACAGTCTTGCGGAATATTATAAAGAGATTGCCGAGTACATAAATGAAATCGACCCCGAAATTGTATTGGAATGTAATTCCGGCGGATTGTCCGGAAATAACGGAATCAGAAACGCTGTCGACTATTCAAGGCTTCTCGTGCATGGAAACGCATTCTGGACCGAAGAGGATAACAACGTTGCACAAGCTACGGATGACGGAAGATTAATCTCAAAAATCAGGTCGTATAAGCTCGGCGCAATTCTCAATAATGTAACGTTCGCTTATACAAGCGGGCATTGTTTCGATGATCATCCCGATGCGTATCAACTATCTATTGCAGAGGCATTTGCTTTTAACAGGCAGACACCTGGAATGGTATGCTGGATAGAAGAAGATGGGCCAAATATAGATCCGAAATCGTTGATCTACCTCGATTTTTTCAACAGAAATAAAAACTTGTATATGCACACCGATAATATCGCGGATGTCGCGGTGCTCCATTCGTTTCCATCGATGGCATATAATAATGATGCTCCGCAATATAGTACGATACTTGCCGAACAATTGCTCATACAAAAGAAAATCCCTTTTGATATCATATTTGATGCACACCTGGCAGATCTATCAAAATATAAGGTTTTGATTCTTGCCAACCAGGAAGCGATGGCGGATAAAGAAATAAACCTGATACGCGAATTTGTTAAATCCGGCGGCGGGCTTATTGGTACAGGCAAATCGACTGTTTATAACGAGTGTAAGATTCGCAGACTGGATTTTGGACTCAGTGACCTGTTCAACTGTCATTACTATCATGACGAGAATTACTATTATGAAAAAACAAACAGGGGCAGACCATCTTCTGTGGTTAAAAACGAGTACGGAAAAGGGCGTGTTGTCTATCTCCCTGAAATTGTTCCGTCAATCGCACCTCCTTCCGGAGGTTTCCAGGGGAATGTCAGCAATAAATACTGGAAGATGCCTGAAAATTCGGATGAACTCCTGAATGCGATAAAATGGGCATCAATGGATGATATTACCCTCGAAATCGATTCTCCCGATTATATCGTGGCAGAGCTATTGAAGCAAAAGGATACCGGTAAGTTTATGCTTCACCTCGTAAATTATAATGCTAATGAAAAGTGCAGCGATATAGGAGTTGATATACGCCTGCCGGAAAACAAACAGGGCTTTAAAATTACCCTGTATTCCCCGGATATTAAAGAACCGGTTTCTTTATCATCTAAATATGCAAATGACAAATTGTCATTTACCGTGCCGGAAATAAAGAAGTATGATCTGATAGTTATACAGCAAAATGATTAATAAGGATTTACACCACTAAAGGAATTGTGGATGGAGTTTATAATTTTTTGCGAGACATTATGACTAAAGCAAAGGGAGAACTCGCAATGAAAATCTCGGTTATGGAGTTTTCGAAGTTAAAGGGGCAAATCCCAAATAAAAGGCTATCGGTAATAGTTGGAATAGTATGCCTCTTTGTTCTCATCCAGGGGCAATATGTCTTCTCCGCTACCTCAGCAAAGCCCCATACCCTGGATGAGATCAACAAGCAGGTTTCACCCGGCAGTATAGTTCTGCTGGAGAGCGGCACCTACACCACACCCATTGCGCCTGCATCCTCCGGCACGGAAGACAAACCCATTATCTATAAACCGGCCAATGGGGCAAGTCCGCTGTTCAAGAATGTGAGTCCAGCAATTAGCATGAAAAATAAGTCTTTTGTGAAAATAGAAGGCGTAAAGTTCCTGGACTGCCCTCAATTCATGTCTATCGAATCATCTTCACACATAACTATTGAAAATTGTGACTTTGAGAACGGTGAAGCCTGGGAATCTTGCAGGTTGAAGAAAATGGGCGACTATTTTCATTTCAAGAACAACTCATTAAAGAATGGGACCGACCTTCTTACTATTCAGGGAGGCAGTTTTCATTTGATCGAGGGCAATACTTTTAACAAGGCAAGTCATACCTGTCTGGTTTTTATGGGTGTCCACAATTCGGTCATTCGAAATAACCGGCTGATTAATCCCATTCAAAAGCTTCTCGAGATATTCGCCACTCGCAGCAGGGAGTGGTCGGGGCCTTTTCGAAAGAGTGAGCACATTCTGATTGAAAATAACCTGTTCGGGCCTAATGGACATGGAGAGATTTACCAGGGAAAAGAACCTCCCGCAAGCTGGGGTACCCAATTTGCCGGCGTGAAATGTATTTTACGGAACAACATATTTGCCGGTTGTGGCGGTGGAATGGATTTTACCGGATATGGTGAGATTGGCGGGGATGGCGACTCTCCGGAAGCTGTATTCAACAATAGTAATCGTATTTACAACAACACGATTTATTCCAATGGACAGAAAGGCCGCTATGGAAGCGGTCCGGGGATTTTGCTTTCCCACAATGAACACACCGAGTTTTTCGACAATATCTTCATTAATAATATACTCTACGCGAACAGAATCTTTAAAGATGCACACACGCAAGAAGATGTGCCGAGTGTCCAGATTGCCTTTCGTAGTCCGGCCAATCCTGCTGAAACCCGGTTCTATTACAATAATATCATGGCCAGGAGCGGCAGAGATTCGACAGTCTTCTGGTTAAAGCGGGAAAACAAGGGTTATACCTTGAATGCCTATGAAGCGACTTTTCCCAACTTTGGCGGGAACAATATTCAGGCCGATCCCCTGTTCGTAAATGCCGAACCTGACCTGACAAGCCTAAACCGAAATGAATATGAGTTGCATAGGAGGAGTCCATGTGTAGATGCGGGGGGCTTCTTGACGCATGCGGTTGGCGAAGGGGTGGGCAGTGCTATTAATGTTGATGATCCATATTTCTTCTCTGATGGGTTTGGTGTGGTGGAAGGGGATATAATTCGTGTCGGCGCAGAGGAAGTCCAGGTGACGACTGTTGATTACAGCAACAAGCAGCTAATACTCAGTAAACCGATTCAATGGACCGACAAAGCGCCGCTAAGTTTGACTTACAAGGGAAGCGCGCCAGATATCGGAGCCATCGAAAGCGACTATTTCCGAGATTTCGACGGCAATGGTCAGTTAGGGCTGCAGGATGTGATCAGGCTTTGCCGGATGTGCCTGGAAGATTACCCGGATGCAAGCGCGGACTATAACCAGGACGGTACCTGCAATGTAGTAGACGTTCTGCTGCTGCTGCTTGATATTAAATATTTAAAGCTCTGGTTGTAGGTCTTGTCAACGCTGCCGAACAAAGCATTTCGAACGCTGATGTACCCCAGGGTATTAAAAGAAATAACTCCCGGATTCACTATATAGAGATCGAAAGTGGTTTTCTAAGCCGACCTACGATCTTAAAATGCAGAAAAAAACGCATTCAAGAGGTGAAATATGGCACAATCACAGGCTGAAAGTCTAACGGTTGGTTTCAAGGATGTATTGCTTGGAGACTTAGATGGCGTCAAAACGGCCGGAACGTAAGGGAAGGCACAAGGCATCATGGTCTTTTACGATAACGGCGGCAAAAAATATATCGGCAAGTGCAAAATTACCGGGACCTCCACAAACCAGCATACTCAAATCGAATGCCATTAACGGTATTTGTCACTTCACCTATATGGAAGTTTGCAATGAGAAAAATACTGATCGCAATACTTTGCCTGCTGAGCGCAACGGCGCTTGTAGCCCAGGACAGGTTCCCGGATACCACACTGGTCCGGCCGGTGGAAATCGATGATGTGCTGAATAATCCCGGGATCGGTTTCACGACTTTCCAGCGTTTCAATGGTGACGATCTCAATGTAGGGAGCGGATGGACAGAGGGTTTCCCGATCGAGCACCAGGAGTTTGACGGTGACCTGACCAATCCCGACCATCCCGCCACAACCCTGGCCTACTTTCGGGTGTACTGGAAGTTTATCGAACCCGATGCCGATGACGATTATAACTGGGCGCTGATTGATATGGCGCTCAAGACTGCCGCCGAGCGTGGTCAGACTCTGATTCTGCGGATCGCCCCTTACGGCACAGACAAAAAAAACGACGTGCCATTGTGGTATCGCGAGATTGTTGGCCCGGAGAAGCCGGACTCGCTCAAGGAATCATATGGCTGGCGTGTACCGGCCAATGACCCCCGCTATGTAAAATACTACACAGACATGGTCCGCGACCTGGGCAGCCGCTACAACGGCCACCCGGACCTGGAACTGGTTGACCTCTCTATTGTTGGATTCTGGGGCGAGGGCGCTGGCAGCTCGGAGATGACCCGGGAAACTCGCGAGGCGCTGGTGGACGCCTACATCGACGCGTTCCCGGATACCTATCTATCCATGTTGCTTACCGACGAGAAAACCAACAAGTACGGAATGTCGCGCGCCGATTTGGGCTGGAGGGTGGACTGTATCGGCGATCTGAATTTCTGGTCCGAGGAAGAGGGCGGCTGGACACACATGTACGACTATTACCCCTTCGGAATAACCAAGTTCGGCTTGAAAGACGCCTGGAAGAAATCGCCGATCAGCTTGGAAATTTGTGGCACTCTCCTCTCGTGGCGAGACAAGCAGGGATATGGACTCAAGGAGGTCCGCTACATATTTGACCAGGCGCTGAAATGGCATATCAGTTCTTTCAACGCCAAAAGCTCCCCTGTCCCGCCCGAGTGGTGGCCCGAAGTCAACCGCTGGTTGAAAAAGATGGGCTACCGCTATGTCCTTCGACGCATCACCTACCCGGACAAAGTACGCCCCCACGGTAAGCTGGGATTTCGTACCTGGTGGGAAAACAAGGGTGTGGCTCCGATCTACCACGAATTCAAACTGGCTCTAAGGCTGGTTGGAAAGAACCGCACGGAAGTGTTCTGTCTTGACGAGGACATGCGCAAATGGATGCCGGGGGATATTATCTGGGAAGACGCTCTCTACCTTCCGCATGATATGCCCGAAGGCGACTACGACCTTCAGATAGCCGTCCTGAATCACCGCACCCTGAAGCCCGCTGTCAAGCTGGCGATTGAGGGGATAACCGTCGATGGCTGGTATTCTCTTGGCAAGATAGTTGTTGAGGAGGACTCGTTGAAGTAAAAGCGATGGCGCGCCCTGCACGGTCATTGCTTACGATCTTGCCACAATTCATGTACCAGTCATAATGTTAGGGCTTGGGTTTAAATTGCCCTCAGATTCAATAGTATTGCTATGGCTTCAGATCACATAGAGTGAGATTGAATATTGTATCCCTTCAGAACATGTTGGACAATTGGTATTGTAAATTAAGAGACACTTCTCAGTAAATGCAACTGGTTTTTGCGATCTCCTTTCCCAAGGTTAAAAGCTGTATGTCGTCAGAACCTATTGGACAGTGACCGATAAAAGTTAAGGTACACTTCTCAGTAATTGTAACTGATTTTTCCGTTACCCTTTCTCGATGCTAAAGCCTTCCCCACCCTCAGAGTTTCTCGTTTGATCAAATCTATCAGCGACTAGCGCTACCTTCTGCGTCCGCTTTAACATTGGCAGGAGTCAGATAGTCGATTGATTCGTGGTAGAAACCCATGCACTTTTCGAGTTGCCGTCCCAACTATCCGTGCATGAATGTTTTCATCACGTTCTTGATAGAGCGATGGACTGGAACACTTGGAGAGATTAAGGAGGATTATCACTAAACGGGCACCCTACTGGCACCCTATGGTACCCTATGGCACCCTGTCAAAATAAAAAAAGCTTAACCCGTTACAGGTTAAGCTCTTATAATCATTTGGTGCCGAAGGGGGGACTCGAACCCCCACGGGATTGCTCCCACTAGTCCCTGAAACTAGCGTGTATACCAATTTCACCACTTCGGCACCGAATACAGACGAGGCGGGCTGGCATGCAACCCGGGCGCCTTTCCAGGCGTCCGCCCCCATCACTGGGACCCCCGTGTTACCAGTCGCGTAAAATAGCGATATCCCCCCAGCGGTGTCAAGCATTTTTCTTGATTTTCCGGCTCTAAAAATCTATCATACATAACTCTCATCCTTTCTGGAGTGAACATCTCTTTCAGACAGGGTGTAGTATTGTTACGGAATGTTGAAAGATTTATTTCAAAGCTGAATAGTGTGGTTGCGATGACGGCTAAAGACTCACAGGATGAAGAAAATGTCAAGATAGTGTGCCGCAACCGCAAGGCCCGGCACCTGTATCATCTGATCGAGGAATACGAGGCTGGTCTGGTGCTCACCGGTACCGAGGTTAAATCGTTGCGCCAGGGCAAGGTGAGTCTGCCGGAAAGCTACGTCCAGCTCCGCGAGGGAGAGGTGTTTCTGGTCGGCTGCCATATCGAGGAGTACACCCAGGGCAACCGTAATAACCATGATCCCCTGCGGGATCGTAAGCTGTTGCTGGGGGCCAGGGAAATCGAGAGGCTGCAGATACGCGTGCACGAGCGTGGTTTTACGCTGGTGCCGCTCAGTATTTACTTCCGTGGCGGCTGGGCCAAGGTCAAGTTTGGCCTGGGGCGCGGCAAGAAACTGTTCGATAAGCGCGAGGAACTCAAGCGCCGCACCGACCAGCGCGAGACCGAGCGGGAAATTCGACGTTCACAGCAGGTATGAGCTAAATTGATGAGATCATCGCCGATAAACCGAATTTACAGTTCAAGCTGCATTGTGATTCTGGCGCTGATTATCCTGCTGGTTTTGCCCGGGAGGGCTGCCCCGGATAATCTCAAACTGGTGCGTGGGCAGAACGAAACCGAGCTTACGGTGTTTACACTCGATGCCGGTGGCTTTCTGGACCTCGGTGAACTCGCGTTCGCCCTGGGGGGCGAGCTGGCCTGGCGCGTGCCGGGAGCAGAGATAACCTGGCGGCTCGGCAGGGTGGAATTCGAGTTCGATGACATGATGGCTTTCTTTCGGGCAAGTGGCGATAGCTATCAGTTGGTGGCGGCCTCCCGGCTCCAGTCGGGACGGTTTCTGGTGCCGCTGCAACTGGCGCTTGAGTATCTCCCACGCCTGTTGCCCGGACGGTTTGAGTACGAAAAGCACGGCGGCCGCTTGATCGACAGCGGAGTTTCCGCGCCACAGCGGCGCTCGCAGCAGCCAGTGGCTACCCCTGACGGGCAAAGTTACCGGATTAGAACAGTGGTGATCGATCCCGGCCACGGAGGTAAGGATCCAGGCACGATTGCCCGAAAATACAAACTTCACGAAAAGCACATTGTCCTGGACATAGCAAAAAAGGTCGTAAAAAACCTCAACGATAAAACCAATCTTAATATCCTGCTTATCCGGGATAGTGATAAATACATTCATGCGAGCGATAGAGGCCCGGTTGCCAATAAAAAGAATGGTGATCTGTTTGTCAGTATCCATGTGAATGCCTCAACGAGCAGAAGTACAAACGGCTCTAAAACATTTTTTCTCAGTGAAGCCAAGACCAATGAAGACCGCGCTACCGAGATGCTGGAAAACGAGGCGCTGAAATACGAATCCAAAGGGAAAGCCAGCCAGGGCAAAGCGGAGATCAGCCTGATTCTCCAGGATATGGCTCAGAATGAGTACCTGCGGGAGAGCCAGGACCTGAGTATGTTTATTCAGCGGGAATTGGCGGATATTAACGGATTGAAAGACCTCGGATTGGGGCAGGCTAATTTTGCGGTACTGCGCGGAAGTTACATGCCGGCCGCGCTGGTGGAAACAGCCTTTATCTCCAACCGGCAGGATGAGCAAAAACTTAATACTCCGGCTTTCCGCAACAAACTGGCCGGAGCGATTACCAAAGGCATAATTAAGTATGTTGAACAGTACCACCGCAAGCTGGCCAACGGCTCCTGAACTTGCGGAAATTTAACACAGGGTGGGGTGATTGTTTTGAATGCTGTGGCAAAGATACCTGTCTTTTTCGCTTTGAGTTCCGTGCTGGCGGCTCTTGTGCTTTCCGGTTGCACCGGATACCGGACCTATAACTCGGTTTATTGGGCCAAGGAAGCCTACAAGCAGGGCATGGCCGAAGTCGAGCGGGTTCAGCAGCAGTCCAAGGGTATCAATTATGCCTACACCAGAATAGACCAGTCCAGGAACCAGGTGCAGGGACAGCAGTTTTTCGAGGAGGCGGCCCGCAAGTGCCTGGCCTTTCTGGCGCAGGCTCCGGAGGGAAGGCGCAGTGACGATGCGCTGATCCTGATGGGCAAGGCGTTTTTCCAGCTCAAGCGGTTTATTCAGGCTGAATCGAGTTTTCGCAAGTTGCTCGATACACAGCCAAAGAGCAAATTCCGCGATGATGCCCAGTACTATCTCGTACTGATAGATCTGGACCGCGGTGATATCGGGCTGGCCCAAATGGGTATCGAACGTCTGCTGGATAATTTCCCCAAGAGCGAATTCCGTCCGCTGGCCCAGTTCCATCTGGGGCGTACCCTTTTTGAGCAGGGTAACTACGAGCGCGCCATGGAGGTGTTCACCGGCCTGTACGAAAACTACGATGATTTCGACCAGATGGACGACGCGCTTTCGCTGGTTGCCTCGATTCATTTCGAGAACACGGATTATGAGAGGGCGCACGAAATATTTTCCGAGCTGTATAAAAATGGCAACAATGAGGTCCGCAAGTGGGAAGGGCTGATTGGGATGGCTCGCAGCCGCAGCAGGATGGACGAGCATGAAAAAGCACTCGAACTCTACAACCAGGCGCTCCAGAAAGCGCGGTTTATCGAAGAGCGCGCCGAGGCCCGGCTGGGGATTAACGTGGAATATACCTTTCTAAACCGTTTTCGCGAGGCCAAAACCGGATTCGATCAGATTGTCGAGGACGTACCGCGCACAGGATATTCCGCCGCCGCCTGGTACGAACTGGGACTGCTCTACAAGGATTATGTTAAGCACATGCCCGCCCTTGATTCCATCGTGGTGGACAGCCTGGAATTGCTCGAGTTCAGGCTCAATACTAAAACCATGGAGCCGCTACTGGAATTGAGCCAGCATCTGCTGTCATACAAGTTGTCGGAAATGGCGTTTCGCGGGGTGCGGCGCGAAGACCAGAACTCCGTGTTTCTGGAAGCCTCGCTGGACGAGGTGGCCGATGTGCAGGACCTGTTTACGATCTACGTGCAGATTGAAGCCAGCGACAGCACCACCAACCGGGATGCCCTGGCCAGGCTTGAGTTCCTGCTGGGAGAGAACCATGAAAACAACGCTGAATTTGTCCAGGCGCTTACCCGCTACGAGCGTGTCCTGTTCGAGTATCCCAATACAATCTGGGCGCCTAAAGCGGCTGTCAATATTGCCGGGGCCAATGAGATGATGGGTGACACTGCCCGGGCCCGCCAAGCTTTGCAACTGGTGGTCGACAATTTCCCCGATACCCGCTATGCGGACAGGGCGCGTGGTGAGTTGGGCCTGCCTGTCCCTGAGCGCCCGGCTAATTTCTATCTCGATGAGTTAATGGCTTATGCGCCGCCAAAGATTGAGCGCACACGAGGCCCGGCAGGGGGCCTGGCCCCCGGAGCACGTCCGGCGCCGGGCCAGGAATCATGGCTGCAGATGCGCCGTCGCCTGTATTGGGAGAAGTTCGGAGCCACCGCGGGAGGTGGTGCTTGATACCATCTTTCCAATGGGTACAGGTCAAGGGGATAGAACGCCTGGCGGATAAAACATATTTGCTCAGTTACCACCGGCCGTCTACGGCCCATGCCGTGCAGCCGGGGCAGTTCTGCATGATCAGCCCGCCAGAGGGAAAATCAAATATTTTCCTGCCCAGGCCGTTCAGCTATTACAGCACCGATGGCGGCAGCCGGGTGGAAATCCTGTTCCGCACTTTCGGCAAAGCTACGCGTTGGATGGCCGGCCTCAGGCCGGGCGACAGAATCGGTGAGTTCGGCCCGCTGGGCAATTCTTTTGCCGTACCCAAGAGTGCCGATCATGCAATACTGCTTGGTGGAGGGATCGGCCTGCCGCCGATGGCGATGCTGGCCGGGCGGCTGGCAGGGTCCGGAGTGGCCCGGATCGATCTGATCTACGGTGAGCTGGAGGGAGCCAGGGTGGTTGATCTGGCCGCCACGCTGCCGGACAACGTTAAGCTGCACGTGGCCACGGAGGATGGAGCGGTGGGCCACAGAGGGCTGATCACCGAGATTTTCGCCCCCATGTTCGCCAGCTGCAAATCACCGCCGGCGGTCTATGCCTGCGGGCCCAACCCGATGATGGCCGCTGTGGCGAATATGATTTCCCCGGAAAAGGTGGAACTCTACCAGACCAGTTGCGAGGAGTACATGGCCTGCGGCAAGGGAATCTGCCAGGGCTGCGTCGTTCCGGTCTGGAACGGGGATGAGACTGTTTACATGCGATGTTGCACGGAAGGTCCTGTATTCAACGGTTTCGAGGTGGCATGGACGCACGCCTGAAAATCCGCGCCCTGGGACTGGAGTTCCAGAACCCGGTGCTGGTGGCCAGCGGCACGTTCGGCTACGGCGATGAGTATTGGGATGTGATGCCGTTCAGCGAACTCGGCGCGCTGGTGACTAAAACAATTACCCGTGATGTGCGCAAGGGCAACCCGCCGCCGCGGATTGTCGAGACTGATAGCGGGATGCTCAACTCGATAGGGCTGGCTAACGTGGGCCTGGAAAAGTTCCTGACTGAGAAGCTGCCCTGGATTATCGAACACGCCGGAAGTTCGCGCGTGATTGTCAACGTGGCCGGTTTCAGTGTGGAGGAGTTTATCGAGGTGGCCACCGTGGCAGGTGCTGCGGCGGGGGTCGATGCCCTTGAGGTCAATCTGGGCTGCCCCAATGTCAAGGCCGGTTACGTGCATTTCGGTGCCGATGTCGAGAGTGTGCGCACGGTGGTGGAAGGTATCCGCGCCCAGGCCGATCTGCCGCTGATAATCAAGCTCACGCCCAATGTGACAGATATTGCCGCGTTGGCCGAGGCGGCGGTGGAGGCCGGGGCCGACGCCCTGAGCCTGATCAACACGCTGCCGGGAATGAAAATCGACGTCAAACGCCGCAAGCCCGTTATCGCAATGGGGTTCGGCGGCCTCAGCGGACCGGCGGTGAGGCCGGTGGGAGTGGCCTGTGTCTACAAGGTTTACCAGCGGATGGTGAGCATGGACCACCCCGTACCCATCGTGGGCATAGGAGGAATCTGCAACGCGGAGCACGCCCTGGAGTATATCATGGCCGGGGCCAGTCTGGTGCAGGTGGGTACCGCCAGTTTCGTCCATCCCAATGCCGCGCGTCAGGTTGTCGATGGCCTGGCCCGGTGGTGCGAAGAGCAGGACGTTGATAATATCGGTGAGCTGGTGGGAGCGGCCCACAGGGTTTAGGCGATACGTGAATTTGATACATAAATATAGATATGTAGAGACAGTAGTGTCACAGCGTAATTATAGTATTAACAATTGGATAGCAGAGTTTATTTTTCAGTTTAGGAATTATCCTTCTGCAAACGCTTGTAAAATGGGCATTCTTTCAAAAAGTGACAAACTCAAAATCTGTAGAATTGTGTAGAGAGACAATTCTAATTGCAGTTCTTTTTTAACGATTGCTAACATAAACGTCATTCCCGCGAAAGCGGGAATCCAGGGAAGTTGTGAAGACATGTTTTGTTTATCTTCTTGCAAGTAAAAAAATGGGACTCTTTATTATGGTGTCACAAACTACCGCTTAGTATAATCTGGATTCCCGCTTTCGCGGGAATGACATTTTTCTTACAAAGTGCTTTCTGAATAGGATCGGCCATAATGTAAAACCAATTTCAAGTCGATGCAGGCTTTTTAACCGCCTATTGCTTTGTATTTATAATAATTACAGCGTTTTCTTCGTCAAACGTTGGGACACTGCTGATGTAGAGACTTTTGAAAAACCGGACGACTTTAATGTTATGAGGAAATTTTTCAGATCACTCATTTTTGTGTATAAAAAATATTCAGAGCTATTGATTGTAACTGCATTATCTAATTGTAGATATGCCCCACAATAATAAGTTTTGGAAAAAGAGTGGGGGAGTTCTATTCTTTAAAGACAGCGTTAGGAAAAAATAATGACACAGGATCAGGTGCTGGAACTGTTTGCTCAATACGATGCCTACCTGGAGGGCCATTTCAAGCTCACCAGCGGCCTTCACAGCCCCCATTATTTCCAGTGCGCCCGGGTTCTTCAGCACCCAGTGGCGGCTGAGAAGCTGGGCCGGGAACTGGCCGTCAAGCTGGAAAAAGTAGAAAAACTGGAAGTGGACTCCGTGCTCAGCCCCGCCATGGGAGGTTTGATTATCGGCCATGAGCTGGGACGGGCACTTGGTAAAAGAGCCATTTTCGCCGAGAGGCAGGACGGCAGGATGACCCTGCGCCGCTTTGACGTGGAGCCGGGAGAAAAAGTGGTTGTGGCCGAGGACGTTGTTACCACCGGCGGCTCGCTGCTGGAAACCGCCAAAATGGCCGAAGCCGCCGGGGCAGTGGTTGTGGCCACCTGCTGCATGGTGGATCGCTGTGGCGATGGGCCGCCGCCGGTGCCGGGGCTGGTCAGCCTGGTCAAGGCCAACGTGGTCACTTATGAGCCCCAGAACTGCCCGCTGTGCAAGCAGGGGCTGGAACTGGTTAAACCAGGCAGCCGTAAAGCGACACGGGGGTAGGCAGACCATGCAGGATTTTTACATCTATAATACGCTCTCCCGGAGCAAGGAAAAGCTGGAGCCGCTGAATCCGCCCGAGGTTGGATGCTATGTCTGCGGGCCCACGGTCTACGATTTTGCCCATATCGGCAATTTCCGCACTTTTCTGTTCAGCGACCTTCTCAGGCGCAGCCTCACATTCTGCGGCTACCGGGTTAATGAGGTGATGAACCTGACCGATGTGGATGATAAGACGATCGGCGGGGCCGAGGCCGAGGGCTTGGACCTCAGCAGTTATACCGCTAAATATATCGAGGCATTTTTTGCCGACATCGACAGTCTGCGGATTCAACGTGCCGAGTTTTACCCCCGCGCCACGGACCATATTGAAGAAATTATTGCGTTCATTAAGAAACTGGAAGACAAGGGGCTTGCGTATACCAGTGGTGATTCGGTATATTACCGGATTGCTGGTTTCGATGATTACGGTAAGTTGAACCGGTTGGACCGCGAGGGAATGCTCGACGGCGCCCGGATCGACAGCGACAGTTACGAAAAGGAACATGTCAGGGATTTCGTGCTTTGGAAGGGCGGCCGTAAGGATAGGTTCTCCTGGAAAAGCCCCTGGGGGCAAGGCCGTCCGGGTTGGCATATCGAGTGTTCGGCGATGAGCATGAAATACCTTGGAGAGTCTTTCGATATCCACTGTGGTGGTATCGATCTGGCGTTTCCTCACCATGAGAACGAGAAAGCTCAGAGTGAGGGAGCTACCGGTAAGCCGTTTGCCCGGTACTGGATTCACGCCGAGCACTTGCTGGTGGAAAGCCGGAAAATGAGCAAGTCGTTGGGCAACCAGTACACGTTGCGCGACATGCTCGACAAGGGCTGCAAACAGTCCGTTCTGCGCTATGTTCTGCTGTCCACCCATTATCGCAGCAAATTGAATTTCACGTTCGATTCGCTCCATGCCGCTGCAAGTGCCGTGGAGCGCCTTCGTGATTTTGAGCGCCGGCTGGAGGGCTACACGGCCCCCGATGGCGCCGTGGCCGTGCCGGAGCGTGACCTGGTGACGGCTTTCCGGGCTCATCTGGCCGACGATCTTGCGATCAGCGCGGCGCTGGGTGAGTTGTTCGAGTATGTCCGGGAGGTCAACCGTCTGATGGACGAGGGTGCTTTGTCCCGGATGGCAGGCGTCAAGGCGCTCGAGGATCTTCGGGCGGTGGATTCCGTGCTTGACGTACTTAGCCCGGACGATGACGCGGACAGCCTGGACGAGGAGTTGTCAGCCTGGGTGGAGGCAATGATCGCCGAGCGCGTTTCGGCTCGCAAGAACCGGGATTTTGCCGCCGCGGACAGGATTCGCGACGAGTTGGCGGGGCGGGGAGTGGTGCTTGAGGATACGCCTGGGGGAACTCGTTGGAAATTGCAATGAGCCGCGGGCGAGGAAACATAAAGAAGTTCGGAAAAAACATTGACAAAGCGCGGTAGACTTTTATATTATTTCTATTTTCCGCGCTATTTTGTTTAGCAGTGCTGGCGTAGCTCAATCGGTAGAGCAGCTGATTTGTAATCAGCAGGTTGCGGGTTCGAGTCCCATCGCCAGCTCCAGGTACACGGAGGGGTTCCCGAGTGGT
>SDBV01000836.1_pt1 | contig 44683 bp, 60 predicted proteins | sample 2277081 | NCBI WGS metagenome assembly SDBV01 (sample SAMN10402039, study PRJNA504765) | marine sediment metagenome | isolation source: marine sediment core GS10_PC15, 223 cmbsf | place: Arctic Ocean: Southern Knipovich Ridge | collected 2010
TAGCTGATGAACAGGAAGAATTCTCTCTTGATACAATTAAGAAAAAATTAAACAAATGCTCAAAAGAATTATTGGAAGTTTTAATTGAGGATCCATCTAAAGATTATGACAAGGAAGAATTGGCATTAGCTACCCCAACCCAATATTCTGTTACTTCAGGAGGCTTTCAAAGTGCTCTTGCTAAACTTAATACTCTTGGTTTTATTGAAAAGATAAGTGGGAGAATACGATTAAGCAAATATATTGAAGAACTGATTTAAGAATGGGAAAAAGAGAATTTTTCAAAGAAAGGTATGAATTTATTTGTCCTAAGTGTGGTTATAAACAATGGGCTAAACCATCTACAATGATGACTGGATTTGGAATGAACTCTGGACACGGAAATTGTCTTAAATGTAAAGAATTTTTACATTTAGAAATTGAAGGGGGATTAAATGGAGAAAAGATGATAAGTGAGTTTTGGGATGATTTTTTAAAAAAACATAAGGCAGTTACATTATGAAAGAAAGGAAAAAATTATTTGGAAAAGAAAATCCCCAATGGAAAGGAGATAAAGTAGGTTACAAATCTTTACATCAATATATAAGAACTCATAAGCCTAAACCAGAATTCTGTGAATGTTGTAGGAAAGAATCTCCTTTTGATATAGCAAATAAAAGTGGAAAATATAAAAGGGATTTATCAGATTGGCTATGGTTATGTAGAAGTTGTCATATGAAAAATGATAAAAGATTAGAAAAATTCCATAAAAATAAAATTCTAAATATAAACCTTCAAAAAATAGAAGATAGAAGATATAAAGATAAAAAAACAATTCAGCAAATAGCTGATGAATTTAATGTTAGTTATTGTGCTATCTGGAAAAGGCTAAATAGAAGGTGGATTTATGTCTATGTCTAAATGTAGAAGATGTAAAGAAGAAATAATTGAAGGAATATATTGTAAAAATTGCAAGGAGATCATTTTCCAAGAAAAAATTGAGAAAAGAACAAACAGGAAGTTATCCAAATTAAGAAATACAATACAATATGGCCTTACTCAGGTAAAAGCTGTAGCTGAAGGGGCATTTTGGTGCACAACTCATATTAAATGTTTTAGAGCTGGAGATAATGAATCGCCTGCTCATCAAGACAAGAAATATGACAGATGGAAACACCACAGAAGTCTAGGCAGGATAGTATTAACAGAATTAATTTTGAAAAGAGGGATGGGTAAGCCTGATTTGATTGTAGTTGATAAGGGATTTATATTCATTGAAGAGATAGTTAAGTCGGAAAAGGAAGGCAGCATAATAATGAAAAAACAAAAATATCCTTTTCCAATCAATATAATAAAAATATAAAGTAAAACCACCATCTAAAGATGGGGCTTTTAAGGAGAAAAAGAGATGGAAAAAGTACAAGAACCAAACATAGGAGAAACTTGGGAATGTCCAAGATGCCTGAACTCTCATTGTGATAGTTGCGTTGAACAGCACACAGTAGATTTTGAGGTTGAAGATAAAAAAGAAGGAAATCCCAATATTGGTAAAATCCAGTGGAAGGGATTAATTGTATGTCCTTGGTGTTATAACCAATTAATAGATTTGAAAGGAGAATGAGGTGAAGCCAAATTCCTCCCAGTAATTACTGGGTATCCTTTGGCACGAATTATGAAAATAATCAGCTTTAGTTGTGTAGAAAAATTGCCTATGCTTTTAGATCCTAAACAAATAGACATTCAGACTATTAGACCTGCTTGGATAGAAACAAATAAAATTATGAAGCCATCTTTAGCTAAAGATTCTATCGATAAATTACATAATAAATTTGGGATTCCTTTAAAACCACCTCGTTTCAAAGTCGGAGAGCAAGTTAGATTATTCTGGAAACAGAGAAGTAAGTATAAATGGTTTAGAAAAATTGATGGTTCTGGATGGGGTGGAAATCCTGATTCTAGATTATTCAACAAACATCTTGGAGCAGCAGAAATTACAGAAGTGTTTAAGATTGAGATGGGAATAATGGAGTTTGATGATTCAAAGATTGGACCACATAATGAATATTATATTAGAGATGATAAAGTTTTATGGTTTAGTGCAAAAATATCAGATTTAGCCAAAAGAGATGGCTTCAAATCAGCAGAAGATTTTTTTCAATATTTTGATTCTAATTATGATTTGAGCAGTCCAAAGCCTTTCTATGTTTATAGAGGAAAAAAGGAAAAATGAAACAAATTATAAAAAAACTTTGTAAGGAAATAGAAAAAGAGATGAAGATTAAGATACTTTTTTGTATTGAAGCTGGAAGTAGAGTATGGGGATTAGAAAGTAAAGATAGTGATTATGATATTAGATTTGTTTTTGTTAGACCTCTGACTAATTATATTTCAATAAATAAATCTGAAGATATCATATCTGTTTACTATGATAGAAAAGGAAAAAGAATGCTTGAAGCAGAAGGATGTTATCTTGACTTTTGTGGATTTGATGTATTTAAATTTAGCAAAATGTTATCTGCTTCAAATCCTAATGTGATTGAATGGCTAAAATCTAATATAGAATACTATGGAAAGAAAAGGAAGGTCTGGATAGATTACGCAGAAAATCAATTTAAGAGGATTTCTCTTTATTATCATTATAAATCTATGTGTAGGCAGAATTATTTGAAATATCTCAAATCAGGTAATCTTGTAACTTACAAAAAGTATCTTTATGCTATGAGAGGACTTGTTAATGCAAAGTATATCACTTGGAATATTGGATTACCTTCTATTAGTTTTAGTGAAACACTAACAACTATATTAAGATATCAATTATCTGGACATTACAAAGAAATACTCCCAGAATCAATAATGGAGAAAATATGGAGGATAATTTCATTAAAAAGAAGAGGCAAAGAAAAGGATATTATACAAAATATCGCCAAGATAGATAATTACATTGAAAATTTTTTGAAAGAAGATGATGATGCCCCTATTAATAAGAAATTAGCAACCAATTTAGATTTAGATAATGAATTAAGAAAAATAGTATTAAAGGCAAAATAAGAATGAAATGTGTAACCTATATCAGCAGGCAGCTTTTGGCTAAAGAATGGTCTGATAGGATAATTCTTCAAATCAGAAACAATCCAAAGATAACCAAATTAGAGCTCAAAGCAAGAGGTATTGAAATAGCCCGGGCCGTAGATGTATGCGAGATCCTAAAAAGAGAGTTAAATCTCCATAAATCAGCAATCAAGACCGATACAAGCGAATTAACAAGCAGGGAGGGTAATAAGGTGAAAGTGTCTGAAATACACATCACCCTTTCAAAAAAATGACCAAAAAAAGATATATCAAATAAAAAAAGAGGTGGGTATATACTGAGACCTATACGATATCCATAAGAAACAGTATATACTCTAATATATACTAATAATAAAAGAAATATAATATAATAATAAATAAATAATAAATAAACAAAAATGAAAGACAGAAAATTAATCACATTGAACAGAGAAGTTACAGACGACATAGAACGAAGAAGGAAAGAAGAGGATTTTAATTTTAGTGATTGGATAGAGACAACATATATTAAGGAAAATATGACAGAATCTGGCTTAAAAAATCAGGTAGATCACCATAAAAAAGGGCTTAAATCTGCTGAAAATAGACTGACTTATTTAAAAAGAAAGCACCAAAACGCACTGAATTTATACCGGAAAAAACTTAACCAACTCCAAAAAGAAGAATTAGAAAAGACAAAGGAAATCATTAAAAAAAAGCCAAAATTACTTGATGGTAGGTTAAGGTTATGGAATAATGAAACAAGATTTTTAAAAGACAATAATCTGGATAAATTAACAAAACCTGAATTTATGGAATTATTAAACCAAAATGGCTAAAATAGATGCATCTGAGCAAATAAAGAGATTTCAAGATTTTATAGAAAGTAGTTACCCCAATAAGATAAGTGAAAATTTAAGAAAAGATAAAAAATTTATAGAGGTTGATTTTTCAGAGCTTTCTAAGTTTGATATTGATTTGGCTAATGAATTACTAGAGAATCCAGAAGATACTATCAAGGCTGCAGAGATTGCTGTTGAGCAGTTAGATATAGAAGATATTAAAGGGATTCAAATATTATTTTATAACCTACCTGGAATAACAGAATTACCCTTAAGCGAGATTTCTAATCAATTAGATAAGTTCCTTACCTTTGAAGGTCATATAATGAAGCCTTCTGATATATTCTTAAAATGCAAATCTGCAAAATTTGAATGCCCAAGCTGTGGGAATATAATTAATGTTCTTATGTTGGGAAAAGAATGGAAAGAACCTACTAAATGCGGCTGTGGAAGAAAGGGAAAATTTGCTCTTTTAGATAGAGAACTTATAAAATTCCAGCGAATAGAAATACAAGAAGCATTAGATTATGTTCCAGACAAGCCAAGAAGGTTAGTTAAAAAGAAAGTATTTCTTCCAGAGAATCTTACTAGAAAAGATATATATGAGCAATTACAGCCTGGACAAAAAGTAAAAATCTATGGTATTCTTGAAGTGGAAGAAATAAAGGTTAGAGGGATGCAAGGCAAATCCAATGAATATAGAACTAATATTATAGCTAACAATATTGTGCCTATAGAATCTTCTTGGGAATCTATAAAATTAAACTCCAGTCAGATAAAAAAGATTAAAAAAATGGCTGAAAAGAAAAACCTATTAGATGAATTCATTCAGAGTCTTGCTCCTACTTTTGAAGGATATGAGATGGTAAGGAAAAGCCTCATCTTGCAGCATGTTGAAGGAAAAAGAATTTATGATGAAAATGGTAATTTAGAAGAAAGGGGGATTATCCTTGTCCTTATGAGCGGAGCGCCTGGTTGCCAACCTGCTGGATCTAAAGTTCTAATGGCAAATGGTGAATGGAAAAATATTGAAAATATCAAACCTAATGAAAAAGTAAAATCCCCTTATGTAGATGGTAATGGGGTTGTACAAATGGCTGATGCTGAAATTTTATCTACTTCTGAATGGGGTTGTAATGAAATATATGATATTATTGATTCTGAAACCCAAACAGTCCTTTATTCTTGTTCTTATAATCACCCAATACCCTGCCTTGATAAGATCCCTAATGTTTCAGAGAAATATCCAGAATATATGGGTTACTACAATATTCCTGCAAGGGAAATTGCCAAAACAGGACAAATAGTAGATACCATATCAAAAGAGGGTATTGTAGAAATAATTGTTAAATTATCAAAAAAACAAAATACAGTTTATGGTTTTTCATTAGATTCCAAAAGCCAATGGTATGTGACTGATAATTTTATGATTACACATAATACCGGCAAGAGTTATTTGATGAAGAAGTCTCTTGCTATCTCTCCATTAAGAAATTGGACAACAGGAAAAGGATTAACTAAAGTTGGGTTAGTTGCCTGCATAGTAAGGGATGAATATGGCAGCTTTACATTGGAAGTAGGGCCTTTAATCATGTCAGATAAAGGAATACTTGGAATTGATGAAATGGAGAAAATGGACAAGGAAGACTATGGAATGCTTAATAATGCTATGGCAGAAGAAAAAACAAAGATTACAAAGGCAAATATAGATCAGGAGTTAAGAGCAAGAACAACCATTATAGCCACTTCTAACCCAATCCATAAAAAATTTGTTGATGAAGAGCCAATAATGAATCAATTAGCACCTATCCCAAGAGACATATTAGATAGATTTGATGCACTATGGCCTATGCGAGAGAATATTGATCAGGAAAAGATAGGAACTAAATATATGGACAGACATTTACAGACAGAAGGAGTAAAACAAATCTGGTCAAATGAGGAAATGATGGATTATATCTCTTACTCAAGAAAAATAGACCCAATATTAAAACCGCCTATAGCAAAATATTTTAATGAAAAATTTAAGAAATTAACTGGGCAAACAGTAGAAGAAACTGAACAATCTCACAGATTAAGAGGAAATATAATGCGGTGGGCTTATTCTCATACTAAATTTCATGGGATTGGAAAAGAAGATAAAAATAAGAAAATTGATGTCCCAAAAGAAGCAATAAATTTTGCTTTCCAACTTATTAGGGAAAGTTTTGACAAACTTGGATTAATCAGTGAGGAAGGATTTGTTAAATATGAAGATGTTGAAGATATACCCAAGAAAAAAGAAATTAGCAAATATTATTTAGTGAAAAATACACTAAAGGAACTGGCAAATGATAAACAGTTTAGGAATGTTGTTCCTTTTCATATAATAAAAGACAAAATAAATAAAGAACAAGAAATGGATGAGGATGATATTTATACTGAATTAGAAAAACTGAAAAAACTAGGAGAAATTTTTGAACCGCATAGGGATCATTTTTCTTTAATTTAATATAAAAAAAAGGAAAAATGACTTCTCTTAATCTAGCAGGTAATAATATTGATGAAAGTGTTTTGAAGGTGGTAGTAATGGGTTATGAAGGCGATATGTCGGATGATATAGATATATCTAAGTTCCCAAGACCAGCTTCCAAGCCTAAGAAATGTGGAGAATGTGGAAAGAAGATAGAAGATAAAGATGAGATATACACAGTAGGTTATGGGAGGAGAAAGAAGAAAGTCTGCGGAGGATGTTTTGATGACAGATATACCACAGGGTGAATTAGTTAAAACCCAAGAAATTTTATTGAGATATATTGGAGTGAAAATAGGCCCACCATCTTAGATGGATTAAGGAATTTGAAAATCCAGATTACAAGAAAACATTTCGTCAATTTATGGAGCAAATAAATGATGAGGCAGAAGAAAAAAGGATGAAATAAAAATGAATAAGCAAGGAAAAGGAAAAATAGATTATTTGGATTGGGATTGGAATTCTGTTAAAGGTTTATGTAAAAAAGGATGCAGTTATTGCTATATGAAAAGATACTTTAAAAGATTTAAATTAGATCCTACAATAAGATTAGATGAAAAAGAATTAAATATAAAATTTCCAAAAAAACCTTGCAAAATAGGCATATGTTACAATCATGATTTATTTGGTGATTGGATACCTTCAGATTGGATTTACAAGGTCATAAAAAGAATAGAAGAAAATCCTCAGCATATTTTTGTATTCTTAACAAAAAATCCTTTGAGATATAATGATTTTAAATTTCCGAAAAATTGTTGGTTAGGCACAACTGTTGATGGAAAAATTAATACTATAAGTAATCTTAAAACAATTCAGATGATAGAACATTTTGACTTAATTAAATTTGTTTCTTTTGAGCCTTTAATCGAAATTGCTTACTTGAAGGAAATTGATCTAAACTTCTTTAAAAAATTAGATTGGATGATAGTAGGCGCTGATACTAATGCAAGTGCTGAAAAACCACCATTGATTTGGTGTGATGGTTTTAGAAAATTATCAAGAAGATTAGATATACCTCTTTGGATAAAGGACAGTTTTATAAATATGGGATACCCAAGTGTTATAAAAGAATTTCCAAAGAGAAAACAATAAGCAAGAGTTGGGAAGTCAAGCCCATCAGACCTGATTGCAGGTTAATTTCGCGGGCTTTTTTCCCCGAGTTTCGCCAAAAACTCAATATATACGATGATATATACTCTTTTCTATTTAAACTTTTCGGTGGCTTTATGGCTAGTAATAGAAGTCCAACAAAGGTCTAACGTTTAACAAGGATTTTATTATTATAGGATGTTATATCAATGTGATATCATTGTAAGTGTCTTAATGGGTAACAACGAAACCATCTCCGCACATTTCCGCATATAGCATTTATAACTTAGTTATAACTAACGAAGATAGATTTAAATAGGGTATGGTAAAATAAGATGAAGTATGGCAAAAAGGATTACTAAAAAGAAAATAACTATTACAATACACAAAAAATTGCTTAAGAAGGTAGATAAAATCAAGAAATTCCCTAAGTGGAATGAGAACAGAAGTGCTGTAATTGAAGAAGCTCTTCAAAAAATGTTTAATAAAAATGCCTAAACAACCAGATGTAAGAAAGGAAAAAACCTTGCAGAAAATAAAAGCAAAATATCAAAAGACAATCTTCATATATGGAGCTCCCTGCAATAGGTCCACAGGAAATGGTAAATTAATCTATCATATGGCTAAAGCGTTTCAATCGGGAGGTCATGAAGTAGTCACTATTGGCATAGAATATAACAGACCTATGATATGGTTCAATGATATTCCTATATTGCCGAGTTTTCATTGTGAAAAATGCGGAAATGCCCGTAAAGGCAGTGATGAGAATGTCCAGAAACTGGCGGATTACATCAATCTTTGGCCGCGCCCTCCTGATTTCTTTATTTGTGTGGGAGATCCTTACCAAATGCAACAATTTGGTATAGGTAATTTGGGGTTTGAAAAAATAAAGACAAAAGCCATAATGTATGCGACTATTGATTCTAAAGGGATGTTCTGTAATGATATTTTAAAAGAAGAAGGATTGAAGGATTATTTGAGTATATGTGATAAAGTTATTGGCACAGCAAAATATACCCAAGAACAATTTAAAAAATACCTGGATATTGATGCTGACATGATTTATGAAACAATAGATATGGACATTTATGTGCCAGTTAATAATGAGAAGAAAAAGGAGTTGAAAAAAAAATACAGGTTCAAATCGGATGATTTTGTGATTTACTATTCAGGAAGAAATCTTATGAGGAAAAGGCATAATATCTTACTTGATGCATGCGCCAGATTTATATGTGAAACAAAAAATACTTATCTTTATGTTAATATTCCAATGTCAATAGTAGGAGATAGAGCCTTTTATCCGGATGCTGTAAATCCTCTTGATTTTGTTAAAAGGGTTTTGAAAAAGAAATATAAAAGAAATTTAATTGATGAAGGAAGAATCATCTTCATAGGAAGAGGGGGTGTAGGATCATCAGAAATAACAGAAGGGCAAAATGCGGAAATATATCAAATGTCAGATATTTATGCAACTACAACAGGGGGGGAAGGCTTTGGCCTTTGCCCTTGTGAAAGTATGGCTTGCGGAACACCAGTTATAGTGCCGGATAATAGCACAGGCAGGGAAATCATTGGTGTTGATAATACAAAAGAACAGGCCCCAGAATCAGGATTTCAATTTGGCAAAGGGGGATTATTAACAAACTGCCCAATTGAAGAATGGACAGATTATGGACTAAAACAATATCTGACTACTCCTGAAATTACTTATAAAGCTATTAAATTTTTGTATAATGATCCTGAATTAAGAAATAACTTAGGAAAGCAGGGAAGAGAATATGTTAAGAAAATGTTTAGTATGGAAGAATTCAGGATAAGATGGCTTGAAATAATAAAAACCACAGAAAAGAAAAAACAGGAAAAGGAAGAATTCAAGTCAATGAAAATAAAAATAAAGGGTGAATGAGAATGGATCAAATGGGTGTGCAAGTAAAAGAGGATGAGGAATATAACGTAAAAATAGAGGTTATTGGTAACAAAGGAGATGGTATTGCTAAAATAGAGAATTATACTATCTTTGTTCCAAGGACAAAAGTAGGAGATCAAGTTAAAATAAGAATAAAAAGTGCATTACCTAACTTTGCATTTGCAGAAGTAATACAAGAGGAAAAAAAGGAAGAACAAAAAGCAGAGGAAGCTCCTAAAGACTCAGAAGAGCCAAAAGAAGCCCAAGATACTGAAGATTTCGGAGAAAACAAAAAGGAAGAAACATCAGAAACTAATCCAGATTAAGCGAGGGAGTTAGCTTAGTTTGGTAGAGCAGCATAACAACGCTGGGAAACTAGCTAGTGTGGTCGCAGGTTCAAATCCCGCACTCCCTCATCTATTATAAAACTTAAAAAAGGTGAAAAATATGAAAGGAAAAGAAAAGAAAAGAAAAATAAATAAAGAAAAAGTAAAGGAATTGCCGCCAAATATATGTGAGAATTGTTTTAAAGCGACAGGCAAAAAAATAACAATGACTGAGAGGGACAAAGAAAGTCTAGAGTGCCCAAAGTGCCATAGTTGGAAAGCAAAACCAAAGATAGAAGAAACAAAAGAAGAGAAGGTAGCAAGGCTGAAAAAGGAATTAGAGGAAGCGGAAAAAGAATAAAATGGCAGAAGGAGAAGGTTCAATAAGGAAAGGAGACAAAGATAAAGAATTTAGGAAAAAACTCCAAAATCCACCTAATCCAATAAACCCAACAGAGCCAAGCCCGGAGATGGAAGAACATCTTAAAAAATTAAATAGTGGAGAATTAATTGAGGAAGAAAAGAAAAGAAAAGAAGAAGCGGCTAAAAAAAAGGCAGAAGAAGACAGTAAATTTACACTATTCTGCCCTCATTGCAGAAGACCTACTTTGAAGAAAGCCCCTCAGGGATATGCTTGTGGTTTTTGCGGATTGCCAACAAATGCTCCATTAAGGATGGCTGTTAGCCAAAAGGAAATAGAAGAAGCAGAAAAAGCAGAGAAAGAAAAGAAGAAATAGAAGATGGTTTTTGGTGTGGTAACGGTGTGGTAACTTATCATAATTGTCTGCTAATATTGGACAGAGGTATCCAAATGAATGAAGGAGAATTTACAAAAAAGCATCCAAGTCTAACAGGGAAAGTATGTTGGGGGGATTTTCAGGAAAAAACTCCTGTTGGGATGTTAGTAGGTAAAACAATAGGATTTATTAAAGTAGAAGATGTTCATGAAACACAAATAGACAAAGAAAAAGTCAGAAAAGTTGTTGATGATTGTGTTGAGCCACCTTTTAATGACAAATTAAAAAAAGAGTTAGGGTTGATATAAAATGAGAAGTGAAAAAGAATTGTATAAAGCAAGACAAACCATACTTGATAATAAAGATCTTACACATAGCTATAGAGAAGATACTATTGCAGTATTGGATTGGGTTCTAGATGGAGATAGATTTGATGGACTAGGAGGAGATTAAAATAGACAACTACAATCTTTTAAGGAAGACAATAGTTTACTACAAGGACAACCTTCCAAAGCCAGAACCGGACAGTCCTTTAGAACAGATTGTACTTAATTCAGTGGAAAAAGATATGTTAAACAGAGTTCTTCATATTATGGAATATATTGAGTTATTCAACTATCAGAATAAATTTCAATTAAACCCTAAAGAGGTATAAGGATGAATCAATTGTATAAACTGCTTGAAGAAGAGCAAGACGTTTATAATGAAAAAAATGATATTTGCATCTGCCTCTACGAAGTATATAATTTTACAGACAGCGGAAGAGCGAAGCTCAAAGAGGGAAAACAATTAGAAGACTTGATAGAAGACACTGATTACTTTATCGGCATCGCAGGAGAGAACTTAATTGATTTATTTAATGAAGGTAATTATTGGAGGAAAAAGTAACATAATCCCACCATCTAAAGATGGGGGCTTTTAGGAGATAAACAAGATGGCAAAGTTGAGGAAGATATGGCAAAAGATAGTTGAGTTCTATAAAAAAACTCGGTGTCCAATCTGTGGGAAATGTAATTGTTGGCGTTGCTCACATTACCATCCAGAGGTGAAACGCAATTCCTCACACAACTAAAGTTGTGTGTATCCTTGCGACTATTTTATAATAGGCTTACAAACTCTGTAAGCAGAAAATAGGTTGAAGTTCCGTTAATTATAATTATGCGTAATTTTTTCAAAGAAAAAACTTAAATGGAGGATTTATAATGAAAGATAAAGAAATCATAAGACATATGTTGAGAGTAATAAACCTCAAGGATAGAGAAATTATTGAATTACTAAGGAGATTGCCTTTTGAAAATTTATCACAGTTAGAACAACAAAAAGTAATCTTAGATGATGTAGGGAGAACATTTGATAAAATAGACTCCATTTAGTCCTAAAGGACACGCATAATAGCAGTTACTGCCTACATTATCGGAAATAAATTAAATTATAAACAGGGGGTTTCGGCTCTCGGAGAAACAAATATGACACAAGGAAAAGCAAGTAAAGAAGAAGCAACTGCTACAAAAGAGGCAGTTGAAGAAATAATGAAATCTATGCCTAAAAGTAAGGCAAGAGAGTTTATTGGACATTTCAATGACATATTTTTATTTTTAGATGCTGTTGAAAGAGTATTACCTAATGAAACAGACGCCGAAACCCCCACTAAAAAACAAGAGTAATTTACATCCGATAATTAAAATTTAACAAAATGCTCACGATTGATAAAGTTTGTCCATTATACACAATAACTTTTTATCCCCTACGAAAATAAAATGACAAAAGATTTTTTTAAGGAATTATTGGAAGCATATAGAATTGAAAGAAGAAATACTCATGGTTCTCCTTATGTTAAAATACTTTCAGTAAGAAAAATTGTATGTAAAAAATTAAAGATTAATCACAAACAATTTGAAGATTGTTTGATAAAAGTTCCTTTTCAATTTCAAGGCTATATGATTTATTTATCTATGCCGATGTATGTTATGCCAAGATGTAGAGTAGTTAAAAAAAATATGAAGTATTATTATTATATATCATTTTACAAAAAGAAGGATTAAAAGAAATGCCAAAAAGAGCAAGCTGCACAGGATGTGGAACTGGATTACATCATAAAAAGAAGTTTCAAATAATGGAAGTTGAAGGTATAGGAAGTGGAAGGACATCTGTTATGATAGAACAATATTGTGAACAATGTTATAAAGAAAAACTAAAGACAACTACGGGGGGTTCAACCTAAAAAACAAAAGTAAATTGACTTCGAAAATTTGACGGAATACCAAATGAAGATAAATAAGAAATATTCTCAAAAAGAATTAAATTTTTATTATATATCGAGAAAATTAAATAAAAAAGGTGTTGTAGTTTGAAGATTTGCTGGATGAACGATTATACAATAAAAGAACTGCAAGGCGGGGCTACAGTGACAGGCTCAATAATGATAAAAACAGGCAGGGAATTAGGGCATAAAATTGATGAATATACTCCTAAAGGTTTTAATACTTATCCCAATCCTGCGGTAACTCTCAATACATATGATTTAATAATCCTAAATAATATAAACTCTTTCAAGCCAGAGTTAATTGAATGGATAATAGAAAATCTAAAATACATCAAATACGAGCACGATTATTCTTTCTGCCAGTGGAGATCCGCTCAATGCTGGAGATGTAAAATTAAATGCACGCCAGCAGATATTTTTGTAAAACTTTATTCTAATTCCTTATTAAATATTTTCTTTAGTCCATTACAGCTTAATATTTACAAGAAATTCTTTGGAGAAACAATGAGAGACGCTGTTTGTATTCCTGCACCTATGGAAAGGGAGGCATGGTATCCTAATAAGGATATTCAGCAGGATGCTTACCTTTATGCAGGCGTTTTAATGAATCATAAAGGAATACATCAGATCTTAGACTTTGCAGATAGCCAAAAAAATAAAATATTCCACTTTGCAGGAAGGGTAGTTGATAAAAAAATATTAGACCGAATTAAAGAAAAATATACCTATCTAGGAGAAATTCCTTATGCTGACATGCCAAAATTGTTGAGAAAATACAAGTATTTCATGATTAATCCGCAAATGCCAGAAACTTTTGGCTTGTCTGTTTTAGAGGCTATGCAATCTGGCTGCACCATTATAAAATTTGCAAAAAGTCATGAAATAGGATTAGAGAGTTATAATTTAAGTCCTGGAAAGATGATTGAAAGATGTTTCAAAGCTCCAGATACCTTCTGGAAAGCAATAGAGAGGAAATAAGATGAGTGTATATGGGAGTTAGATTAACCTGGTAAATCGCCAACGGCGCGCAGGGAGATTGTCGGTTCAAATCCGACACTTCCCAATATTTAAAAGGGAGTCAAAAATGGAGATATATCCAAGTTATGCAATGGTTTTTTTAATATTTAACTTATTAGGTTGGTGGTACAAAGGACAACCATTCTTTAGTTGGTGGTGGTTTGTTCCAATAATTGCATTAGAGATAATTATCAAATCATTGTTATTATCAATTGTTAGTAAAATAGCTAATATAAAAAATAGAAACTGATGGAGGTAAGAAAATGGAAGATATTACTTTTTCATATAACTTTAAAGGAAAAGAGTTTAGTGTAATTTTAGATAAGAGTCTTGGACTGGATAATGAGGAGATTTATGCTACTGTAGGGTTGGCAGAAGTAAGGATACAGCAAGGCGCAGAAGGGAGGAAGGAAATCACATTGAAAGAAGGAGAGGAAATTAAAATCCAAGCAGAGAAAGGACACGAAGGACAGAATAGAACTATGGTATGCTATAAGAATAGTATACTAACAAAGCAAGAAGCGGAAGGAATAAGATGAGAAAAACATATAATGCAATACCATTAGTTGCCTGTGGAAAAATAATCAAAGGTGAGAATGACAATATCAGAGTTTCAAATGCGGCAGAGAAAAAACTATCAGATATTTTATTAGCACGGGCAGAAGAGATATCACGAAAAGCTATTGATATAGCAAAAAATGTTGGAAGAAAAACCGTGCTTGATAAGGATATTGAATTAGCAAGTAAATAGGGGGCAAAATGAAAGATGAAGATTTTATGAAACAGACAGCAGTTGATATGACAGTTAGAGAATTGTTAGAAGCCATAAGGATGAAGGCTAAACAAGATAAACACTTTGTCGATGAGATGACAAAGGCAATGAGGGAAATAGATGTTAGAAAAGATACTATAAATCAAGTGTTTGAATCACCATTACAAAATCCAGAGATATTAAGAATAGTCCAACTGTTAGTTCAGATGGACAAAAACTTTGCAGAAAGAAGGAAACCAAAGTGAGCACTCCAAAGGATTTATGGAAGAATTGCACTTGGAAGAATGCCGAAGAGAAGACAGCATTCTTCAATCACTATTTTAAGAATAGTCCAATAGTTGAGGATCTTCTAAAGAAAAGGACTGAATCATTTAAGCTTGGCTTAATTGAGTTCATTAAAGAAGGTAAGATAAAGGAAGGCAACAAAGAAAGAGATATTACAATGAAGGATGTTATTGATGAGATTGAGAAATGATGGAGGAGAATAATCATGGGAATTGAATATGAAGAATATTGGTGTGTTATTAAAAACAAAAGAACAAATGAAGAGATAACAGTAAAAAGACAACTAGCGAAAATGAATAACAAACCTTTATTTGATAAAGGAGATTTAGAGATTGTTGATTTTGGAGTAAGTTATGGATGAATAAAGCGGAGTAGAGGAATCTGGTTGCGCAAGCACCCTCGCTGGGCTCATAAATCATTGTGAAACCCAGAGCATGTTGGTTCAAATCCAACCCCCGCTATTAGATCAGATATAGGCCCACATATTGGGGCCTACTATTAGGTACCCAAATTATTAAGAATTAGGTACCCGATTAAGTATCATAATTTTGGCGAAAAGCTATTCGAAGGGCCAGCAATGAACGGGTTGGTGCCGGAGAGCGTATGCCCTAAATACTAATTTAGGTAATAACCAAGGTATTAAAAGAGGAGGATAAAATGAAAGATAATCTTTATATTATAGGTTTCCCAAGAGGAATGACCAGTCTTGTTTATGATATTGTGACTACTTCTATTAGAGGAAGCAGAGAACTACTGGCACAAAATAAGCTTATTCATTCTGGGGAATTTTTAAATCCAGACAGGCAGAGAATATTAAATCATCCATTCAATTCATTCCATAGGCAATATATTTTGACAAATCCTGAATTCTATACTGAAAAATCAAAAGAAGAACAATTTATAGTATTAAATTCATTGCATAATTCAGAAAATTTCTTAGTTATGAAAGATATATGCTTCCCACAAGTGATGTGTGAATTCATACAAAGGAAAAAAGCAAAGACATTAATTATAAACAAAGATATCCCATTAACTGCTTATTCTTGTATTCAGAAAAGATGGTTTTTTCCCACAAGAATATTAAGGGAAAAAGAAATATTCAGCAATGCCCTCTTGATCAAGTCCTTAAAATATGTTTATGATGAATTTTTTCTTCCCTTATCCAAGCAAGATAATGCAATAATGCTACAAGCTGAAGACATTCAAACAAATCCTAATATTTTATGGAATGCTCTTTCATCATTGGGCTATTCTCCTACCAAATTTGATTATGTTCCAACTATAACAAGAGGAACAGAAAGAGTGAATAGCTATAAAGAAACAGAATTATACAGGTTATTATCTGATATACAATGAACAAACAAACACAAGGAAAAAGGAATAGGCAATCAGGAGCAGAATTTGAAAGAAAGGTAAGAGCAGATTTAAAAAGTAAGGGGTGGTTAGTGAGCAAATTTATGAATAATGTTGAATTAACAGAACTATGGTCAGCAGGACATAAATATTCAACAGATAAACCATTAGGATATGATGGAAAGATGATTCCTGCTAAAAGGAAATACAACCCATTCAAAAAAGCCCTTTGTATTGGAACAGGATTTCCAGACTTTATTTGTTGGAGAAAATCAGAGCCAATTATGTTTCATTTTAAAGATAAAACAGACACCAAACAAATAAATCAATTAAAAGATATGTTAAGCAAAATACGAAGAAACACAGAGGTTATTCTCCCTTGTAATATTGAAATAGTATTTATTCAAGAAGTAATAGGAGTGGAATGCAAGGTAAATGGATACTTAGATAAACAAGAAAGAGCCAAATGTGAATGGCTACTAAAAAACAAAATATTCAGCAAGATTTTAATCGCTAAAAAAAAGAAAGTTGGAAGAAAGATTATTCCTGAATATATTGAATTTAATCTTACTGTTGAATCAATCAATCGTTCTTTAAAACAAGCTTCAAAAGGACAAATTAAGAGGATTGCTTAATGATTTGAAAAATGATGAAAAAACATAAAGTATCAGTAATAATTCCTTCATTCAATAGAAGAGACTCAATAGGCAAAACTATCCAATCAGTATTAGACCAAACATACAAGAATATTGAAATAATTGTTGTTGATGATGGCAGCACTGATGGAACATCTAGAGAAGTAGCTAAATTTATGAAGAAAAATCCAAATGTTTTTTATTATTACAAAGATAATGGGGGTTGCGCTTCTGCCCTGAATTATGGAATTAAGAAATCAACAGGAGTTTTTATTTCTTGGCTGTCAAGTGATGATTGGTATAAACCTACTATAATAGAAAAAAGTGTTAATGAACATTTAAAGAGTCCTGAACTTGGCATGACTTATACAAAATATGATATTAAAAAAGGCAACAGGACATTGAAAGTATATGAAAGTTATCAGCCAATGCACAAGAAAGATGCAATAAGGAAGTTAAATGAATCTTGTTTTATTAATGGCTCTTCAATAATGGTTAAAAAGAAGATCTTTTACCATATAGGGTTATTTAATGAAAATTTCAAATATGCACAGGATTATGATTTCTATTTTAGAATTGCTTATCATTATTCCATAAAATTAATACCTGAATCACTTTTAAATTATCATGATAATGCTGATACTAATAACCCTAATTGGTTAGGAAAGGAAATTTCTGCTGGAAAACACTCTAATGAAGGGGAACCTGTTAGAGAAAGATATAGATTAATGTTTGAAAAAAACAGGCCAAAAGTTTGTGCTATGATTTGTATGAAAAATGAGGAAGAACTAATAGAAAATTGCATTAACGATTTAATCATGTATGTTGATTATATTGTTATTTTCAATGACGGATCAACTGATAAAAGTCTTGAAATTGTAAAAAGATATGAAAAAGTAGTCGATATTTATAATGAAAAAGCAAAAGGAAATATAAGAACAGAAGGTAAGGATAGACAAAAATTGCTGAAGATGGCTCAAAAAACGGGCTGTGCTTGGATTTTAATGATAGACGCTGATGAGATAATGGATGATATTTACAAGACAGAAATTTTTAAGGAAATGAGAATCAAAAAAATAAATATGTATCATTATCTTTCTTATAACTTCTGGAGGTCATATGATAAATATAGAGTTGATGAAGTGTGGTTTAAAGGATGGTTTGCTAAATTATTTAGGAACCTAAAAGGATTGAAGTATAACACAAAAGAGAAAGAACATTGCGGTTCAATTCCGACGAATATACCAGGAGCTCCACAGTGGTATAATCATCAAAAAAGCACTCATGCCGCAAAGAGCCAAGTTAGAATAAAACATTATGGATATGCTGATTGGAACAGGGTTGAATTAAAATACAGACAATTAATGGAGAGGGATGATAAACCACCTGAAGGAAGGCATAATAGATATGACCGGATGGTAAATGAAAAAAAAATAAACTTAATGGATTGGAATCCTGTAGTCTATTATTTACCCAAGGGAATAGGAATAGATAAAAACAAGCAAATTGCCAAAACTGATTTTGGAATTGATAACAATTCAAATGTTAGTATGATATTTTTAGGCAAACATGATAATTGTAGAAGTGTGATGGCTAAATATATTGCCAGATCTTTAGGGTTTAATGCGGGAAGTATGGGTGTTAGTCCTGAAAATATACATAGTTCTACTTTGAAAGTTATGGAAGAAATAGGCATTAAGATTGAAGATCATATTCCTACTTCTATTCTTGGAAATCCAACAAAAGAATATGATTATATCATATGCCTGAAGCCAGAGATGGAGCAATATATTAAGTATTACACAGGCAAGAAAATAATATGGATGATTCATGAACCTGAAGAATTTACCATAGAATCATTAAGGATAGTTAGAGATAAAATAATGCAAAAAATGAGGGAATTAGAATGAATATTTTGATGATAAGTTTAGCTTATGATCCTGCAGGAGTAGGGCAAATGCTATGTAATTCAATAAATAGCAAAACAAAACATACTTGTAAGCATTTATTACCTACTGGTTACTTAATCACAGAAAGAGATAAAGCAATTAATAGAGTCAATATTTTTCAAGCTTCTAAAGATGAGATTGTAGACGAAATCAATAAAGCCGATATTTTGCATATACACCAAGTAACTCCATTCCAAAAAAAAGAAATAGGCCCTGCAGCAGATAGATTTGGGAAGTGGAATGAAATATTAAGCAAAAAGCCCTGGATATTGCATAATCACGGGGGAGCATTTCTTATTAATCCGCCTAAATTTATGAAAGATATAGAGAACTATAATCCTCATTTATTTTTGTGTAGCCCTTTAAATAAGATACTATTCAATAATGCCACATGGTTACAAAATATAATCCCCCTTAATGAATCATTGTATATGCCTGTCCAGAGAAACTTTGATAAAACATTAAAAATTGCTCATAAAATTTGGTTTGAATCTACAAAGATGTACAAAGGAACTGATGTTCTTATAGAAGTATGTGACTTATTAAAGAAAGATGGTTTTGATATTGATTTCAAAGTCTATAGCAATATGAATATTGATATTTGCCTTAGAAAATCAGCAGAAGACCATATTTGCATAGACAATCTAACACAGGGATTTATAGGTATGAGTGGTTGGGAAAGTTTAGCAAAGGGGCAGGTGGTAATAGCGCGGTTAGACCCTATTGTTGTAAAAGCCTATAAAGAATTATGCGGGAATGTAAAACTTCCAATAATAAATGTCACAGGCATGGATGAACTAGCAAAAGTCATAAGAGAACTGCATGATGATAGAGATAAATTAAAAGAATTATGCGATTATTCCAGAAAATGGATGGAGCAATATTATAATGAAGATCTAATTGTCAAAAAATATATTGAAAAATATGAGGAAATAATTAAGAACCATTCTCCAAATACAAGAATTAAACACCAGTCTTATGAAGTTCCTAAAATAATCAAAGAGGAAATTAGTAAGAATACTAAACAACATGGGTGGAGTGATGCAAGGCAGAACTTTGAGGAGTTGCCTTTCAAGGATCCAACTACAAAATTAGATGGCTTAATGGGAAGCGGTATGTTCAATTCCTACGAAATAGAAAAAATAGACCAATTTTTTAAGAGGGTTGGTTTAATTCATAACAGAAAATTTATAGATTGTGGGGTTGGTGTTGGGAGATTAACTCCAGTTGTCCTAAAGTCTAAACCCAAGTCTTATACAGGGATGGATTTCAGCAGTAGTATGGTTAAAGAATTTAAAAAGAATTTCCCAGATATTTCATGTTATCAGCAAGATATAGCAAATATGCCTCAATTAAAAGATAAATTTTTTGATACTTCTTTTGTTATATATGTTTTGATTCATATTACAGATAGTGAGGAATTAAAAAAAGCGGCTGAAGAGTTAAAGAGAATAACAAGGCAATATATTATCATAGGCCATGATACGACTATTCCCATAGAATTCCAAGAAAAAATAGCAAAAAATATCTGTAGGTTTGTTCCTAGAGAAGAATTAGAAAAATTATTCCAGCCATGGAAGATTAAATATTATTTCCCAAATTATTACAAGTTGTATTCTCCATATGATAATGATCTGGATTCTAAAATAAGTTTTATTGTTTTTGAAAATCCAAAAGGAATTAAACCAATAAATGAGGAGTTTAAATGAATCAAGAAAAATGGGATAATCTTCTTAAGGAGCATCAGCCAGATTTTACACCTGTATTAAGTGACCATAGGACTATGGTGATGTTGAAATATTTAGAAGGTTTAATTGATTTTGAACCGAAATCAATATTAGAAATAGGGATTGGGGATGGTTGGTTTATGAATGAATTAAAAAAGAGATTTCCTAATGCAAGAATTGTTGGATTGACTATGGCTGAAAAAGAGATAGAATCTGCCTATAAATTTGGATTTGCAAAAGAAAATCTTGTTTTAGCCGATATGCATGAAATGCCTTTTGAAGATAATTCATTTGATTTAATTATCCATCGGGATGTGTTTGAACATTCAATAGCCCCTTTTATATTTCTAAAAGAACAATCAAGAGTCTTAAAACCCAATGGATCCATTATTTTTTCTATTCCTTCTTACGAATGGAGAAATTTTAATGCACATTATAGCGTATTTGAGCCAGAGCAGTTGGCATTATTAGTGCATAAAGCTGGATTAAATTTAAAGCAAATTCAATACAAAGTATGGATGTTTTGGGGAATGACTTTTGGCATGAGAGCCTGGATTTATATTTTAAAAAAAGAAGAACAAGATGATTGGTATTGGGAAACAGAAGAGATGTATGAAAAAAATAGGATAAAATGAAAATACTATGTTTTGGTGCACATCCGGATGACCTTGAAATAGGTATGGGTGGGACTATATCAAAATTGATTAAAAATGACGATAAATTATTTGGATTCATAATGAGGGAATGTACTGGAATTCGATTAGAAGAACAGAAAAAAGCTTTTAAAATATTAAAATTAAAATTCAGAGATTTTAAATTTTCTTTTGAAGATGGAACTATGCTTGAGATTGGGGTTATAACTAATTTAATAAAAATTCATAAACCAGATAGGGTTTATATCCCTTGGGTTAGTGATAGCAATCAACATCATAGAGAATTAGCTAGATATGTGCTTTCTGCTTTAAGGAGAACTAATGTCAGCTGCTATATGTATGGACCTACAACAGTGAGAGGTATGACAATAAAAGAGTTTAAGCCACAGGTTTATGAAGATATCAGTAAAGAGTTTAAGACCAAAATAAAGGCAATAAGTTGCCACAAATCACAAATTAAGAAAGTAGGAAAAGAATATTTAGAATATGTCAAACACAAAGACGCTCAAAATGGTTATGAAATTGGAGTTAAATATGCGGAAGTTTTTCAGATAATAAAAGAGATAAAAGGGTAATTTGAGATGGAAATATTAGGAGATTTAAGGGATATAACAATGTATGAGAAAGGAGATAAAATTACTGTTAGAACTATTAAACCAGGAAGTAAAATTATAATTGACGGTGTTACTATAACATGTGATGACAAAGGTAAATTAATTATTGAAAAGTTTCTTTGATAAAAATAACACCTTCCCAAATAAATCCGATTAAAATCGGGGGTTTTCAAAGAATGGCAAAGAACAAAAAATTAGAAGTATATTATCGAATTGAAAGTTATACTCCACAAGAGGGTATGAGCAGTTGTGGGTTTCTAGTATTTTTAGATTTAGATGTTGCAAGAAAATTAGCTAAAATACCAAAACCTAAAAGTAATTGGGTAAAAGAACAAGCAGATAAAACAAATAAATTCTTGTTTGGAGATAGACCTATGCCTTTTGAAGTTTATAGATTTATTAAGTTACCAAATGGCGAGGATAGCTGTATGTTAAGTTGTGTTGAAACTGTTGGTGTTAATGGTTGTATCTTATATGTTGCAGGAAGTAATATAGAACACTGTATTTATCCTGCTCCATCTGGAAGACAATGCGTTAAGTTTTGTTGTCATAATGTTGATGACCACGTTCAAGCGTATGCTTTATTATCTATGTGGTTAGAATGGTATAATAGGATTGATGTTTTTTTAGAAAACCAAGAGGTGAGTTCTCATTCCTCCACGCACTAAAGTACGTGGTATCCTGAGAACATTATTATGAAAGACCTAAAAGTATTGCTAACAAGTGCAGGAAGCCCAGCTTTCTCTGGAGCTTTTAGAAGCTTGAAAATGAATGGAGAAAGAGAAATAGAAATAATAGCTACTGATATGGATCTTGATGTTTATGGAAAACAATTAGCCGATAAATTTTGTTTAATTCCTCCCGCGAGTTCTTGTGATTATACTGATGAGATTCTTGAAATAGTGAAAAAAGAAAAAATAAATGTTATATTTCCCCTTTCAACAGCAGAAAATATAAGATTAGCAATGGACAGAAAAAAAGTAAATATTCCTATTATTGCTTCAAATTTTCCCCAAATAAAAGATGTTACTGATAAGGCTTATTTATATACAATATTAAAGGATGCAGGATTTAAAACAATCAATTTTGGTCAAGAAATTTTAAGTGCTTATCCAAAGAAAATTATTTGTGTCAAGCCTATTGAAGGAGAAGGCACAAGAGGATTTAGAATACTAGATCCAGATGCAGATACTAACAAACAATATTTCAAAGAAAAAGAAATAACCAGAATGACATTAGCTCAATTTAGTTCTTTGTATCAAGGAGATTATCATAAATTATTATTTATGGAATATATTGATGGTAAGGAATACAGTATTGATTTACTTCTTAAAAATAATAAAACTATAGCTGGATGTGTAAGATTAAGAGAAAAAGTCATAGGTGGTGTGTCTAATATAGGCTCTGTTGTTGACAGACCAGACATACTTAAGTTAGCTTCTAATATTGCTGAGCATTTTAAATTAAATTATAATATAGGGATACAGATTATAGAAGACAAAAAAGGAAATCTGTATCCTATTGAAATTAATCCAAGACTGCAGGGAACAACTATATTATGCACAGCCGCAGGATTGAATCTTCCTTATTTGGGATTAAAAATTGCCCTTAATGAAGAGATTGAAATTCCGAAAGTCCAATTTGGAACAAAAATGTATAGGAGTTGGGATGAATTATACGAATTTCCTAATCAGGAACAAAAAAAGAAACAGTCTATTGTGATTGATTTCGATGGAGTCATTTCTCAATATCCAGAGAAATATAAAAATAAGATAGAATTTGGTAAAATCATAAAAGGCACAAAGTTGCATCTCAAGGAATTAAGTGAACATTACAATATTATAATCTACACTTCTAGGAAGAATTTAGATGAAGTAAAAGCTTATTTGAAAAGCAATGAAATTCCATTTAATCATGTCATTAACAAGCCGGATGCTGTGGCTTATATAGATGATAGAGCAATAAATTTTACAGATTGGGCAGATGCAGAAGGAAAAGTAATTGATTTAACAGAAAAACATAATAATTATTTTGGAGTAAAAAAATGAGATGTAATCAAAACTTAATTGTCCCATTAAAATATTTGGAATTAGGTCCCCTCCAGAAAGGTATGTTGGGAATATATCAAGGATTGTTAGAAGATACTTATGAAATACTTGATGTTGGGTGTGGCCATAAGATTCTAACAAGATATTTTAATTGTAAAAAACTTATTGGAATAGATATTTGTGAAGATTACTTAAATAAGCACGATGTTCATGGAGACATAAGAAATTTATCAAAGTTTTTTAAACCAAATTCTTTTGATTGCGTTTTATGTTTAGATGTTATCGAACACTTAACCAACACAGAAGGAATAAAACTTTTAGAAGATATTGAAAAAATAGCAAGAAAAAAAGTTATAGTGTTTACCCCTACTAATTGGGATGATAATTCAGAAGCTACCCAAAAGGAAGATTTATGGAGTTTTGGGAATAAATACAATCTTCATCGAAGTTTATGGTCAGAAAAAGATTTTATCACTCTTGGATATACTCGTTTAGAAACAGTTTATGATAAAGACTATATTATAGTCGTAAAAACAACAGGTTAAAATGAAAATAGACACAGTAATTGATAGTAAAGATACACAAAATCTGACTATTGAACAATGCAAAATTTGGTGGGAAAATCAGCAAGTAAAAGATTATTTTGGCGAAAAAGAGTTAGGCAATCCAAAACATTTCCATTTATCAATACCAAAACTTATTAAACAAATCGGTCTAACTAAAGATAGTCATATACTTGAAATAGGTTGCGGATATGGAAGGGAGACTTATGAATTCTGCAAAATATCTGATTTTGTTTATGGCGTTGATATTTCAAAGACAGCTATAGAATTATGCAAAAAGAACTGTCCACAAGCAATAATACAAGAGTTTGATGGAAAAATACTTCCTTTTGATAATAATAAATTTGATTTTGTATATAATTGCTTTGTAATTCAGCATATGAGTAAGGAAGCCACTAAGGAATTAATAAAAGAAACAATCCGTATTCTTAAAAAAGGTGGCAAGTTTTTATTTGAATTTCTTGGAGGAACTTATTGTGCAGGTGTAGGAAAAGAAAATTATTCAGGCGGTTTACAGGGAATGTTTAACAATGGCTACACTGAGATGGAAATAAATAATCTGGTGAAAGATATAAAACTAAAAAAAGTATTTATGGAGCAATATAAAATAATGAAAGATGGAACAACAAATATATGGTTGTGTTGTGTTAAATGAAAACAAAAAAAGTTATAATTACCGTAGGTATCTGGGGTATTGGTAAGACTCATTATGCTAAGAAATTCCTTATGAAAAATCCAGAATATACTCTGCTACATGCTAATATTGAAAATAATATCGAAAAGATAAAAGAGCACGAATTTGTTATAATGGATTACTATTTTAAATTTGACTACAATGCTGAAAAACTGAAAAAAGAATTAAATTGTCCTGTAGAAATAATAGTTTTATTTGATAAGCCTGAAAATATTTCATATAGGCAGATTTACTTCAAGGGAAATAAATGGATAGATGTATGCAAACAGAATATAGACCTTTATTCTTATGGAACCAAGGAATTAATAAATATAGATGAGTGTAAATTTTATGATATAACTTCTAAAGAATTTATGAACTATGAAGAGTTTACTAAAAAATTTAAAGAATATCAAACTTACTCAAAAGAACAGGTAGAACAATTCTTAGAGACTATAAAAAAGAAAGAAGGATATGATTACAATTACCAAGATATTGATTTGCCTTATGGATTAAAATTAGGGCAAGGCACAGCACAGAATAAAGAAACTTGGGAATTAATAGAAAAGTGGATTGATTGGGATAAAAAAACAGTTCTAGAATTTGGTTGTAATCATGGTTTTTTCAGTCGGATGATATCTCTTCTTGGTGGATTTCCTACAGGAATAGATCAGCATAATGATGCTTTATATTCTGCTTGTGTAATCAATTACATGAAAGGAACACCATTTACTCTTATGAATGGAGATTTAAATGAAAAATTACTTGAAACTAAATTTGATGTTTGCCTTGTAATGAATGTATTACATCATATTAACAATCCTATGAAATTCCTCAAGAAAATCAAAAATATATGTAACTTTGCTGTTTTTGAAATAAAACATGCAGACAGATATTATGTTTTATCTTATTTTGAACTGATAAAAGAAATAACATCTCCAAAAAGAGATAGAAAAATATTATTAACAAAACCTAAAAAGTGACATTAATACAAAAATTTAATCCAGAAGTGTGTTTTAAAGCAAACTGCGATAAATTAAATTTTGGTGCTTGTTTTGGTAATTTAGAGAAATGTAAGATAAATAAAAAAGCAGGTTATCCTAAAAAGGTCAAAGATGGATAGTTGTATCATACTAGGCATGCAAAGAACAGGAAATCACTTAGTAATGAGATTATTAGATTTATTAGGAATTAAAGAGCATCCAAATTCAATAAATATTGGCAGGGATAATATTAAGAATATGCCACTTAAAGGGTATTATTGCTTTGGGTCTCATCTGCCATTTTGTGAATCTTCACTTTTGAAGGTATATAAGGGAATCTACATCTCAAGAGACTTAAGAAGTGTTGCACATTCAAACGCAATGAAGATGGACAATAAGTTACCATATCAAGATAGGATAATGTTTGTGACAGAACAATTAAAAAAGAATATCACAATGCATCAATGGAAAGATCATGAAAGTGTTCTCCATATAACTTTTGAAAAACTTATAGGCCCTACCGGTGGAGGAAGTGATGAAAAGCAGGATAATGAAATAAAGAAAATCTGCCAGTTCCTGAATATTGACTTAACTGATAAGTTATTGGCTTACGCAAAAGTCAAACTTTTCGGAGTGGGGGAGCAATTTAGAAAAGGGACAATTACAGATTGGAGATCATATTTTGATGAGAGTTTTGGAGAAATAATATTAAAAATAGGTGAGAAAAATGAACTTTGAAGCAGACCAAGACAACTATAAATTATTGGGGTAATTCAAAAAATGAATATATTTTTTTTAACAGGTCTTCCTTGCTCTGGAAAGACTACAATAGCAAAGGAACTGGCAAAGAGAATAAATGCAGAAATATTAGACGGAGATGAAATAAGGAACGAATTAGACTTCCACGATTTTTCTCCTGAAGGAAGAAGAATACATATGCTAGAAGTTGCGAGAAGAGCTTATGAATTAAGCAAAGATAAGCCTGTAATTGTGGCTTTAGTAAGTCCTATTAAATCTGTTAGAGAGGAAATAAAAAATAAATATTCCAATGTTATTGAAGTCTTTGTTAAATGTTCATTGGAAGAATGCGAAAGGCGAGATAAAAAAGGGATGTATGCTAAAGCAAGAAAAGGAGAAATAAAAAATTTTACAGGTATTAATGCACCTTATGAAGAGCCAGATAAAACTACTTTATGTCTTGATACTGAAAAATTAAATGTGGAACAATGTGTTGAGAGGATTATCAAGATTTATGTCTAAAAATGTGTAAGAAAACTAATTACAAAATACCCAATCCAAGAATAGATAAGTGTATGAAAGGATTTATTGCAAGCTGAAAAAAGAGCACGAATAGTTTCATGTTGTTGTGGACATAGGAAGTATCCTATGACTATTATTGTTAAAACCAGATTTGGAAATTATTATGATATTGTAAGTGGAAAAACAATTCCAAGAACAAGAAACTTTTACAAAAGAGATAAACAAGGTTATTATTATATTCCTGAGATTAAAAAAGATGGCACAAAATAGACCAGAAAGTGAAGCTGAATATATTTTAAAAGAAGTTAAAGCACTCTATAAAAATCCTGTAATACTTTGGGCAGGCGGTAAGGATTCAGGAACAACATTACATTTATGCAAACAGATATGGGGCAAAGTTCCATTCCCTGTAATGTTTATTGACACTATTTTTAAGTTCAGGGAAACTTATGAATTTATGGACAGGATAGCAAAAGCATGGGATTTAAACTACATTGTCTGTAAAAATAAAGAAGCCATCAATAAAAATGTCTCTCCAAAAACCTATTCTGTTTTTGAATGCTGCAATTTGCTTAAAACAACTCCATTAAAAAATGCAATTAAAGAATATAAATTTGACGCTGTAATAGTTTCAATAAGATGGGATGAGGAAGGCGTTAGAGGTAAAGAAGAATATTTCTCAAAAAGAGATGATCCTCCACATATGAGAGTTCATCCTCTAATGAACTGGTCTTTACAAGATGTTTGGAGATATATAAGGAAATATAAAGTTCCTTATAATCCTCTATATGATAGAGTTGAACATGAAAATTTAGTTTACAAAAGTATAGGCTGCTGGCATTGTACTAAACCTGTGCCTAAGGACTCATTATCAGAAAGGGCTGGAAGGGCTCAGGATAAACAAGATCTTATGGAAGATTTGCGAAAGCGGGGTTATATGTAAATAAAGATGAAAAAGGAGGAATTTTAAAAATGGAAATAGATAAAAAAACATCATATACTTCGGCAGATACAATATCTGTAAAGATGTTATTAGATGAAGACTTAATAAAGTCAGCAACACAACAAAGGAAGATTATACCAATTCATATGCAATTTTCTCCAACTAATAGATGCAATCAGAATTGTAAATTTTGTTCTTGCTCCAAACGAAATAAAAATTTGGAAATGGATTTTGAATTGGCTAAAAAAATTATAGACAAATTTGCCCAGATTGGGACAAAATCAGTGACAATTACAGGCGGTGGAGAACCTTTGCTTTACCCAAAAATAAATGAGTTAATAGATTATTTTTGTAAGAAACAAATAAAAGTGGGATTGGTTTCCAATGGACTTATACTACATACAATTCCTGCAGAAACTCTGAATAAGGTTGTCTGGTGCAGGATAAGCAATGATGATAATAGGACATTTACTACTGGATATGAATCGCGTTTGTATGAGGCTATAAAAAAAGGAGATAAAGTAGACTGGGCCTTTAGCTATGTTGTTTCTACACATCCCAATTATGTAGAAATAAGTAAGATAGTCCAATTTGCTAACAAGCACAGATTTACCCATGTCAGATTAGTTGCTGATTTGTTTATACCTGAAAAAGTGGATATGGGTGGGATTAAAAATTATCTCCAGGAAAAAGAAATTAATGATGATATAGCAATTTACCAGGGAAGAAAAGAGTTTACTCCTGGAGATGATTGCTATATCTGTTATCTAAAACCATATATCGGAACTGATGGCAAATTATATACCTGTTGTGGCTGTCAATATGCTCTTAAAGAGCCTTCAAGAGATCTGCCTAAAGAATTATGCTTAGGAGATGCTTTAGATATAGACAAGATAATAGCAAAAAGTAATGTCCCCTTCAATGGACAAATCTGTGTTAAATGTTATTACATGAATTATAATATTATACTTGGATCCTTGTTGAGTGAAATAAAGCATAAAGAATTTGTTTGAAAATGAAAGAAACTAAAGCAGAAAGAGTAAAGCTAGTTGGAAAATGCAAACAATGTGGACAATGTTGCCGAAATATGTTTTTAGACTTGTAATTACCTGGAGTTAAATTCTCTTCTTTTTTTCTTTTTTTGCCATTATAAATCTGGGAGCTCTGCTCGGAAAAATTTATTACGCAAGAAAATTCAGAAACAAAAATAGCTAAACCAGCTAGAATTATTCCTCCATTGACAGTTTTCTGGGCAGGTCCCCCAAAGTGGATTTTAAAAGCGGAGGATCCAAAACCCCCGCTTCACTTTGAAAAAAGAGGTATACATGCTAAGAAGTACACCAATCTATATAATATCGAAACCTGTTTATAAATTTTTTGGAATAAATAAGTTGCTGGCAAAATACCAAAACATTTAAATAATACTTATATTATTAAAGTGAACTATGGCAAAAATCATAAACATAAGCATGACCATACCTGAAAACATTTTGAAAAAGATAGATAAAGTCAGAGGGCAGATTAAAAGAAGCAATTATATTGCCTCTGCATTGCAGGAACATCTAAACCAGGTACATGAAAGAACAATTATAGAAAAAGCTTTAAAATGATTTTTTGCAGGATTTGTGAAGACTCAATTGATGATAAGAAATGGATAAAGCATGTGCGAGAGCACAAAGAAGAGTTTTGCAGGAAATTTGGATTAGATTTAAAATATTATTATGAAGTTGGATGGGAGAATGTCGTCAAGGCTTTCAATCCCAAATTAATAAGAAAAGAGGCCAAGAAGAGTCCGCAAAAAGATTTAGAAGAGTTCAGATGAAAACGCACAACCTTAATCTGACAGTAGCCAGGGACATTTATGCTAATATGAAAACAAGGGGCTTTGAGTCCATCCAAATTTTTTAAGGGATGTGGCTTTAAATTGATAAAAATTAAGAAGAAAAAATAGGAATTAAGATGAAAATCTTTTTTAATGGTGGATTATTTGGTCGAGAGGCATTATGTTATCAAGGTAGGGAGATAGTTAAACAGCTGGCAAAATATCATAAGATTAGCATAGATGCCCCAAAAACAGAAGGTTACTGGGAGAAATTTTACAATAATTTTGAAGGACCAGAAGATATCTATATTATGAATGGTCATGTGCCACATTTGCATGAATTAGCCAAGAATCACAAGAAAATAGTGTCCATAACTCAGTTTGAGACCAATCTACCTGATGATTGGGTAGAGGCCCTAAATATCCCTGAAGTAAAGCAAATATGGGCTACTAGTGAGTTTGCTAAAAGGATGATACTTGAATCAGGTGTCAGAAAGCCTGTAAAGGTCATTTACTTGGGTCTAGATAAGCGATTTTATAAGAAGGCAGGTAATATGTTCCCAAAAGACAAAACTGTCAGGTTTTTGAATATAAGCGCTCCTCATTGTTTAGGGAAGAAAGATAGGAAGGGTCTAGATATGCTAATAAGGGCATTTAAGGAAGAATTTGGTGATAGCCCCCATGTTACCCTTATTTTGAAGATAAACACCATATATGCCGATAATTTCAATAAAAGGATGAATAAGCCCTTTGATCTGTATAAATACCTAAAAAGCCTTATTTTAACCGGGAATCCCGGGAATATAGTAATTATGGAGCAATATCTATCTACAGAACAACTTAATGAGCTTTATAATTCTGTCCATTGTGGAGTGTTTCCTTCCCGCGGAGAAGGTTTTGGCCTTCCCCAAGCAGAAATAGCCAGCTTAGGGATCCCCGTAATTACAACCAATTATGGCGCTACTACAGAATTTTCAGATCTTAGGTTAAGCATAAAAGTAAAGAAACTAGACTTTTTAGATTATAAAATATATCCTTATGATAATAAATTATTTGCTGATCCGGATGTAGAACATTTAAAGGAACTAATGAGAAGGGTATACAAATATTGTGATCAAGAAAAGAAAAAGGCTGAAGAGTATGCTAATTCAGGAATTTTTTCTAAATTTGACTGGGATAAAATTGGGAAGAATTTGAATAACTATCTTCTTTCAATTTAAGTAGGAAATTAAATGCCCCCACACTAAAAAACGTTGGGGGTGGTTTTTTTAGAGGTGGAGGCAAGAAAAACACACCTTTTCAGGTGTCACCAAAAGACTAACGGGTGATCATTGTTATCTACTTTTTGAGTTCTTGCTTGATTTCTTTAATATCAGTTTTAATTTCTGAAATATCATCTTGGATATTTTCAATCTTAACTTCCGACGCTGATATGTAGTTATCAACATTATTTATTTTTGGTTCTAATACGTCCCATTCATCTTGTAAATCAGTTACATTTTCACTTAATCTTCCATAAGCAAAAGCTACTGGGATAACCATTCCAAGTATCATAACTATTAAAGTCCAGAAAAAAATAACAGTTTTACTAACTGTTAAAGTTCCATCCCCGTTTCGTCTGATTTGATGGTCTAACATATTATTTCTATCTCAAGTTCTGATCTAGCTAAGTAGATGGAATTCTTTGTCTTTATGGATCAATTTCTTGTTAATCATTCCAATTATCCTATCCCAGCCCCAAGTTAAAGACAAATAAACCATTGTGCCTGTGACTGCATCTAGCGCAAGTTCAACATTAAATAAAGTCCTTGCACCCCATACTGTAATAACTGCTGCTACACCATAACCTAAATCTTCAAAACCTTTCTTGTAATCCCAAGTTCCAGAATTCTTTTTAGACAAAAAAGCCATAATATTTTTACTGACTACACCGAATATAGCTTCTAACACCATGATTAACACCTCTAATTTTATTTTTTGATTTATTTGTTTATAAATATTTCTATTTAACTATTTAACTTCAAAAAAAACATATAGTCCCGTCAGGGTTCGAACCTGAGTCCTCAGTTCCAAAAACTGATATGCTTGACCAGCTACACCACAGGACTATTTTTAGGCACTATGCGATTTCTTTGTTTTTAGATTATTCTCTTCTTAATTAACTATAAGTTTCTCCAAGTATTGTAAAATTATCCCAGTCACACCATTCATTATTTCCTCGGTCAAATGTAGGTCTGCCAGTAACTCTTATCCATGTGGTTGCACTTTGATAAGCTGTTATATCTATTGATTTATTATACCATATTCCATCCAACCATCCTTCTTGTTCAGAATCAAATATCTCAGTGTAAGATGAATCAGATGTGGATGCGTGTATCCAACAGGTATCTCCTGCATCATTTGAAGAGCCAGAATTACTGAAAAAATCAAGCCAAACCTTGTCATAACCTGTTGTATCAACATTAATTTTCAGATATGTTCCTACCTGCTCTCCAGCATCTACATCCCACATACCTATAATTCTGTCTTCACTTAAGATAGTGCCTGGGCTTGCTGAAGTGCTATCTAAAGACTGAATGAATGCACCATCTACAGCACATGAAGTCCAAGGGTGATCTCCAGGACAGTTGGTATCTTTTGTCCAAGCCTCCCCCCCATCAAAAAAGATGGTTGTATTTTCATTGAATTCATTGAAGGAAGGAGGAGTATGTCCAGCACATTCCGAACAAATAGCTTCAAAAGGATTAACTACATCTAAATATATTAATTCTGTCCCTGTACAGCTGAGATTCAGGAAATCAGCCATATAATACTCACTATTGGGAATCATATCTGATAAAAATTGCCTTGAGGTATTCATATTAATACTCCTATTAAGATTTGATGGATCAGTTCCATGTTTCATTTCATAATTTACACAAGAATGAAGTGTATCATTTATCCGCGCATAGATAGAAATATTTTCAGAATTTAAATCGCTTGCTGATAAATTCCAAAATATCTGTTCTTGACCAAAAGGCTCAACATTTTTAGATGTAAATGATGTAGGAGCCACATCCCAAGAGAATATATTAAAAGGCATATTAACAGCAAATCTTGAATAAATTATTCTTAATGTAATATTATTAGTCGCTTGAGTAATATCTTCACTTTCATTTGTATGAGCAAACAATGTAATATTTTTATCTCCTAAATAATCTATAACTAAATCATATATATTCAAAATTCCATCTGAAAATTCAAAACTAAAATTAAATATGTTTTTATCTTCTAATGCGGATAAATTTGATACTGTTAATTCTGTAACTTTCTGGGTCGCTGTTAAATTTAATATTTGTAAAAATCCTGCTGATTCAATTTCAATTGCAATAGGATACAAGCAAGTTAAGGTATCTTCACAATTATTTGATTGATATTCACTAAAAGAACCAACAGTTCCATTTACTATTTGGGGAGAATTAGAAGAATTTAATCTATCAATTTCCCAGTCTGTTGTCCCACTAGCACCAAGATCTATCTTTAAATTTTCTATAGAACCTCTAATGACATCTAACCTTACCCAATGTATAATAGGCGAAGTTATATTTATAGTTGAACTTAATGCCTCTCTACGACAAATATGTCTTCCTGTTGTTGAAAATACATGGAAAACATCAGGAGTTATTTGTTCAAACGGTGGATTAGTTTCATTACAAAGATTGGTTATATAATAATCTATACTAGTCCCAGAAGGAACATAATCTGATTTTGTTAAGATTATTCTGTTTACATTTTCAGGAGTAATTTGAACTATTTTTGAAGTTATATTTCCACTTGAATTATATGTTCCATAATTTGTTCTATTTAAAAAACCACCACTCCAATCAATTTGTCTTAATTGAATACTTGAACTTGAACTGCAATAACCTGATTCAGGTGGATGAGTACTGGCACTTGCAGATGCTATAGCTTCTATACTAACTGGAGAACTTAATGAACCCAAATTTGCAGTTGTTATATAAGATCCATTTACATAAACCAACCATGAATTATAATCACTGCCAGTTCTGATTAATGTTACATTTCGCACACCTGAACTACTATGGCTTGTATCATCTTGCCCTTCATTATTTGAACAAGAACTTACACCCCAATTATCAAGTTGAATATTTATTGTTCCATCAGTAGCATATAAATAGGTTTCTGCAACAGAGTTGCAATCTCTATTACGCGCCCTCCAACAAGATGCACTATAATACAAATCTATTTCAACCCTTTCACTATCACTTTTTAAATCTACTGCCGCATCATCAAACATAATATTTCTATTACAACTACTAGCAGCTGCATTACAATTTGTGGTGAGAGTTCCAAGAGCTAAATCATAATTGATAATGTAAGGTGTAGTTCCTCCTGGAATCCACCTTCCACTTACATTAGTTTTAAAATCATCAAATACTCCAAGTGGTGCATTATAGTGATGGCTTAAAGTTTCATTAAATCCAATAGCTCCATCAGTTCCATTAAAATGTTCTGTAGAACTAAATTCATTTACTTCATCCAATTCAGTCTCTACACTTATTTTCATAGTAAAGTTATTTACATCAAAATCAGAAGACATGTTTATATAAATAAGTTTAATTCCTGCTTCTGTATAAGTAAGATTAATAGCGTTTGATAAAGTGCTATCAGATAAAAATTGATTTTGCTCTATTATGTCATCTCTTAAAAATCCTTTCAAAATATAATCTAGATTGCCATCTAATGTTTCATCAATTAATATTTCAGAAGGATAACCAGATTGATCAAATCCTTTTAATTTATATCCTATTTTTAGTAAAGCAGTTGCATTATCAATTGATAGTGTTATATTTCCTGTTGGACTCGAAACATTTAATTCTGTAGTTCCATTTGCAAAAGTAGTTAAATTAACACTTGATAAATTAACTAAGATAGTATCATTAACCCCACAACTCCAATTTTCTAAGTAATCAAAATCAAGACAAGAATATGTATTCCCTTCTATTGTAATATTTATCATATGAGATTTATAAGTTCCATTTTCATCAAATTGCAACATTCCTAATTCATACTTTGTACTCTCATCTGATCCATCTAAAAATATAGTTACACTTGGATAATCTAAAGTACTTTCAATTAAAAACTTACCACTTTGTGAGAGAAGGTGTTCATTCCCAAATTCATCTTTACATCCTATACTAAAATTATAAAAGCCTTGTGAAGTAAATTCTTTTGCTTTGGGTAAAGTACATATATGAACATAACTACCCGTAGTTGTACATTCTGAAGTTGAATCGTAATCTATAGCATCTGAATAATTATAATCTAAATTATGGTTTACAATTGCACAAGTAGATTCGTTATCCGTCCTTACTGAAAATGTTGGAGTAGTATCATTTGTTTTTGCTATTGTTCCTGTTTGCCTGTTATCAATACCATTTGCTGAATCATAAATAATCTGTCCTACACAGTCAGTTACACATTCAGAAGTTAAATTAATTGAAGTTATGTTAGATGGTATATAATCTGTTGAATTTGATGTAATATGTATATCACTTGTATTCCAGCCGAAAGCTTTATACATTTTATAATTGTCAATTTTTAGTCTACCTGTTGGATAATTATTGTTTCCTGAAGTAAATGACCATGATAATCTTGATTGAGATGTTCCATAATTGCTGTTTGTCCCGTTGCATTCTCCCCATAGGCTTTCATTCTCATAAAATCGGACTTTGTATTTGTCTGTTGCTCTATCTCTATTGATTACGGCCCTTACCCATATATTTGCTCCACTGTAATTCATTGAGTCTTCCCTCCCAATGCTATTACAAGCTGTAACTAATGGTTGATTTGTATTGCCTGCTGGTTCATCCTGCCAACCCATAATACCAAATCCATCATATAAATAAGCATTATCTACTACACTTGATGTACGAAAATAGAAATCATAAATATAATTCGTGCTTGGAGGTAAAACTGGATGAAATCTTCCATAATCACATTCTATCCCTAATCCCCAACATTCAACAAAGGCGGCATAATTACCATTAAATCCTTCTGGTTCATTAAACCCCGCCCTGCCCCATCCACTAGTACTATTTATCCAACCTGTAGGAGGGTCACCTGATGTAAAATTTTCCCAAGAAACCATAAAATCCAGGGCATCATTTTTTGGAGGAGCATTGGGATTTCCGTATTTTAAATAAATTGTAATATTGCTGTTAGCTGGAATAGTAGCGTTAAACCAAACAATAGCCAATTTCTCTTTTGGTTTCCAATGTTCCACAAAAGATGAGAGATTATTCCTGTCAGCGTCCAGAAATCTTATATCAGCCCCTTCAACAGCAAAATCATTTTCATCAAATAGCTCCAAATCTCTTGCAAGATTCATTCTTACTGAAGCATTAGTCATATCATTAGAAAAATTATTTTGAAGGGTAATATTTATTTCTCCACCCCAGGCAGCATAATCATCAGCACCGGCATTGACAGTAAATAAACCTAGGAAAAATGCGAAAACTAAACTCATAAAGAGCTTAACTATGTGCTTTTTTATAAAATCAAACATCTTGTTCTGCCTTAATTTCGCTTTTTTTAAACTTTGCTACCTTTATATTCCCTTCTGTTATCCTATCTATAGGGACACATTTTTTAGACCAATCGTATATAGTAGCACGATAATCATTTATATCATAATTACAATCAGCATCATTACAGTCCATTATACAAAATTCATCATCTATAATGTCGCATTTATAATTAGATGGACATTCTATCTTTAATCCCTTAGTCTTTATACCTAAGGTTACACAATTTATTTTTACTTCTTCCTCGTAAGGATTACAGTCATATTCATATTCAATTAGTGTCCCATTATTTCTTATAGCCTTACAAGTATCATATTTCGTTACTATATCTGTATCACATTTTTCAATAAGGGTATAAACATCCTTTGGTGGGTCAACTAAACTTACATCAAAAGTCTGTTTTCCTCTTTGGTTTTTAAAATAGAACCATATTCTATTTTTCTCTGTATCAATAACTACTTTGTCTAATTTATCACATTCATCTTTTAAATTGATTTTAACATTATCAAAAATGTATCTACATTCATCTGATACATACTCATTATATCCTTTTATATTTTCTATTCTCCAAATTAACCTATAATTTCTAGTATCCTTTGGGTCCCAATTAACAATATATTCTTTTGGAAATTCTTCTTCAGTTTCAGCTTTATCATTAAATGTAAAACTCTCAGTTACATAACCTGCATACGCTCCTCTTGTTCCATATTTATATTGAGGACTTGACTTTATAACAATAAATTCATTTGAAAGATTAATAAAATCTATTCTTGTATTTATTAAACTCCTGCTTAATTGTTCATAATAATCATTAGGATAATAACATCTAATAGCTGTTCTATGCCCTCCTAATGTTTCTACCTTAGGACATTTGATATTAATAGCATACCAATCATCCTTACATATTCTTGTATCATTCTCATAATGACATTTTTGAAGTGAAAACCAAGTTCTCTCAGCCTCTACAACCCACTTTTCTTTAGCAATAACTTTATCATCTCTGGAAAGAGCAACATAATCTTTATCAAACTGCCATTTGATTATTACTCCTGAAAAAATAGCCAAGACTATTATAATTCCACTTATGAGTTTTTTCACATCTACCATTTTTATTTTTTAGTTAAAATTAATAATCCTATTCTGTTTATTTGAGGAGAAATTCCTTCTGCATTTTGAGCATTTATTTTAAACCACGAGTTTTTACCAGTAGTAGTTATTGGAGTTAATGTCCCAGGTGTTATTGTTTGTGTATTCAATGCATTATTGGCACTAACTTTAAAGGTGGTATTTTGAAGGTTAGAACCTTCAATTCTTAAGATAACTTTTATTATATTGTCAGTAAAATTGAAAAGGCTATTGCTTTTAGTTGTCAAAGTTCCTGCAGTACCTACATCAGATAAGATTAAAACCTCATTCTTTATTTCCATACCTGAAAAGATATAAAAATCTTCTTCTTCCCCACTTCTAAAATCAAAAAAAATAGAATTATTCATACCGCTTAAATTTGAAAAAGGTTTTATTGATCTTTCAACATCTATTCTTTCTTTTTGCTGCTTGCCAAGAGTTTCAGAAATTACCTCTATCTGCAATCTGCAATCTAAAAATCCATCTTTTGTAAATAGAAAATCAAATTGAGGTATTATAAAATCTCCTGAAATTCCTATATGGTAATTGCTTAATGGTATTTTTTCCCCTGGTTTAAGGGATAAAAGTCCAAGAGAATTTATCTCATCCATAATAACCGGTGCTGTTTTGTTAAATTCAAGAATGCTGTCTGCCTCTCCCTGAACGAGTTCAAAAGTATCTAAAGATGATCTTGTTTCTGCCCTCCTTTTAGCTCTGCTTCCAGAATAAGATATATCTCTTGATGACCTTATGATTGGGATGTTTCCCAATGTTTTGCCATAAAGAACAACTTCTTTAACTACATCATCATTATTTATTCCAAATCTTGCTGGACCTGTAAGCCAATTTTGATTTATTATTACATGTTCAGCAGTATTGCTTATAGAACCTTTTAAGAAGAGTCTAAGATACCAAACATCAACAGATTTATCATAATGCACATACCAGCCCAACTTATTTCCAACAACTTCTTTTGCAATAGTAACGTGCTTTTGATTTTCAAAAGGTTTAGTGATAGTAGAAACTCCTTCTTGAGAAATATTAGTCTTTAATGTGTTAAAATCTCCACTACTAAGATCCTTAACAATAACCCAGTCATTAGCATTAAACTTATCATAAAATTGTAAAATAAGTCCTGTGTTGAATAAAAGTCCGTCTTCATAATTTCCTTCTGGATCAGCAGTTTCTGTTGGATATGTTCTGTCAATAAAGACATCTAAAATATGTGCAGCAGTCCAAGATTTAATTACTGTTTCATCTGAAGAAATAATAGGATAATCCATTCCCTCTATTTCAACTGAAGGTGGACCATCTGTCATATTCATATATGCATTATCTACAAATCCTCTAAAAATATGATCTGTATTTTCATTTATTGAAGCTCCATAGGTTGCAAAAATATCCAAAATATCATCCTCTTCAAACAAGCAACCATTTCCTTCTGGATCAACATATTTTCTATTTTCGCTTAGTATGGAAAATTTAAAATCACTTAAACCATCTGTTTCTCTTCTTGTTACAATTCCCCCCAGTAATTCTGCTTGAGTTTCACTAGAATCAGCAATAGTATAAACTGTGCTATTTTTTGTTATTTTAATTCTCCACTTTGGTGCATCATTTGATGGTGGAAAAAATATCCTTCCTCTTTTGAATATTATTGGCATAAGCAAACCTCATTAAATATTCTTTTGTAAAAATAATATTTCATATCTTTTTGTACGCGGGGATTGTCTATTAAACTCCGTATCTTCTTCAATTGATTCTGGATTCAAATAATAATTTCCAGAGTATTTCCCTACATCTAGTGTATGAATGCTCAAATCATTAAAAGCCAATAAAGCATCTTCTTCCTGAATCAAAGTTTTAGAATTTAAATTGCCTTGATCTGGCCCAAATAAATAAATTGCTATCGAAAGATCAACATCTTCGGTTGTAGGTCCCAAAATATTTCGTTCTAATAATCTTTTGCCTACAACTATTTTTTTAGTTGAAGGATGCCTTATTACATCAAGTACTTCAAAATAAGCTTGAAATTCATCTCCTTCACCATCATCTATAACCAAAATTTCACGATATTCTGCCATTTTATCTTACAAACCTCAACCATGGATAATCAGCATAACTTACCTGATTATTTGTTATAAACCATGTTTCTCCTCTATAAATCGGATTATCTTGTATAGGGATCTTCCCAAAATTTTTTAATGCACGAGACGGATAAAAACTTCCTTCAAGAGGATGAAACTGTAATGTCTCTATATCAACTATAACAGGATGAGCATGCCCAATCTTATTTCCTCTATCATTGAAGACATAACCAGCCCTGACAAAAACCTCATAGGATTTTGCACCAAATAACCTTAGTAGATAAACAATAAGAACGGCATAGCCATCACAATCATCTATTTTTTTCCTATGAACTTCAATAGGACTTGCCCAATATTCAGTTTTCCCCCAGTTATTTATATCAAATGAATATTTAATTCTGCTATTTACAGCAAGGGCGATAGCCTTTGCTTTTTCCATTGTAGTCATATCTTTGTGAATATATTTTTCATAGTAATCTGTAAGTTCTAAATCATCTTCAGCAGTTTGAACAAAAACCTTTCTTATATCCTCTAAAATTGGCCATTTAAATCTGTATCTAACTACTTTAGATTTCTTTAATCCAAGCACATGACCAATAACTCCCCTTTTGATTGCTAATTCAACAAATTTAGTTGGCATAATTTACCTCATGCTAATGCTTTTAATTCCCTTTTAACTTCAAGAGCAATTCCTCTCTCAGAGATATTCGGATTAGCTATACTAAAATTTAAAGTATAACTTTTTGCCCCTATTTCTTTTGTTTTATTTAAGGGTATAACTGCTTCTGGTCCAGACTCACCCAATAAGGCAAAAGTAGGTTTTTGGACAATCCCTCCACGTTGTAATTGAACACCCAAACTTTTAGCTAAGTCTTGAAATCCTTGACTTGCTGGGGCAAAACCACCTGGAGCAAAAGGAGAACCTGGCATGAATCCTCCGCCGCCTCCTCCGCCACCGCCTCCTATCCTTTCAACTTCTCTTAATTTTGATAATAAACTATCAAAATTACTTATTGCTGAATTAATATTTCTTTCAGTCGCTTCTCCAAAATTATTCATTGCATCTCTTAATCTATTTACTCTCATTGTATTAGCATCAATTTTTTCATTTAGTTCTTCTCTCTGTGCAATAAGATCTCCTTCCTTTGCTATTAAATTTTCTAAAGAACTTCGTTCACTTTCCCATGCGGCAATTGCCGCATCTGCGGTGGCATATAAAACATTTTGCTCATCTTTTCTCATTTGTATATGCTCTTGTATTTTTCCGCTAAAATCAGATGAAACAATACCCATAGCTTCCTGTAATCTTTCAAGATTTTGTTCTGCAATTGTTTTTCTTGCAGTCCCTCTCGTCTGGAAAAATTCTGTTCCAAGCAATTTTTCCTGCTGTTCCTTAATTACATCTGTAACATCCCTGCTTAGATCCGTTGAACTTATAACAAGTTCCTTTATTGTTTCTTGCAAAGTGGTTTCCCAAGCATCAAATTCTCTTTGAGCTCTTTCAGCGCTATCTGCCAAGTCATCCAAAGTTTCAACTTGCCGAGTCAAAGCATTTCCAGTCAATGAACTTGCTTTTGCTAAAAACTCTTCAGCTGTTCCTAATCCAAGAGCTTCAAATTTTGCTCTTCTTATTGCTATTTCCTGTTGCCGGATTATTCGTTCTAATTGTGTTTGTCCGGCAAATCTCCCTCCAGCTATTACTGACATAACAGATTGAGTTTCTGACATTTGTTCCCTAATTGATGTTAAGGAATCTGAAATTACAGAAGTTTGTTCTCTAAATTCTCGTGTTTGTATGCTAATTAGACCTGTAGCCCGTCTTAATGCATCAGAAAGTTTATCTGTAATTTGTTCGGTTTTATCTAAAGAATTATAAAATGATTCAATTATAGCGACTGAACCAGGACCAAAAGAATCATTAATTTTATCCTTAACATCTTTCAAATTTAGAGCCATATTTACATAATTTACAATTGACCCTTCTTCAGCTTCAGAAAGCTCCTCTCTTGCCATCGTATAATCTTTAAGAGCCTCTTCAAAAGATTCATAAAGAGCAATAATAGTGCCTGTTTGGTCTTCCTCTTCTTTTTGAACACCTATTGATGCTCTTAACATTTCTGTATATCTCCGTATTTGATCTCTTGCGGAAGGATAAGAAATTTGGGCTAACTCATTTATGTCTTGAATCATATTATTAATTTCTTCATCAGAATATCCTGCTTGTTTTGCTAATTCTATCATAGCTTTTCCTTCTGCTCTACTTTCTTCTATAAATCTCTTTTTTACTTTAGTTGCACCCAACATAGTGCCAAATAATAAATCTGTAATTTTTTGTGATTCCATCCTCATTCTAACATCTTCAATAAGTGCTTTTACATAAGTATTCTCGTGGAAAGTCGCTGCTTTAATTTGATTAACTAATAATTGCCATTGACTTGCTGTTGTTGCTGCTTGAACCCCTGTTTCTATAATTAATGATAATCCTGTTTCCATTTCATTATTAGCAGTTTCTAAATTCACCATTAATTCATCATAATTATTTACTAAAGTTTGAATAGCAAATCCTCCTACTCTTCCGAATAATCTGGTTGTTATCATAGCTCTTTCAGTGCCAGATTCAAGACCTCTTAAAGCTTCAAGAACTTTTAATAATGCCTGTTCTGCATCTATTTCTAACAATCTTGTAAATTCTGGAATACTCATATTAGCCAATTCTGAGAATTCTGCTATGTTTGCAGTTATCCTAGTTAACGCTGTTCTTATTCTGGTTCCTGATCTTTCTGCCCTCATACCTGCGGCTATTAAAGTAGATGAAAAGGCTGCTACAAACTCTACACTTAAACCAAGATTAGCCGCCGCAGAACCAATTCTAGTTAATGACTTTGTAATTTCGGTAGAAGTAGCGGCAGTTGTATTTGATAATTCATTTATTACAGACCCTAGATTATTTACTTGTGATATTGGAATATTAAAAGCCTGAGAAAGTTTAGCTAAATTTGTGGCTGCCTCTTCAGCAGTCATTTCAGTGGCGGTGCTCATTAATCCTACAACTGTTGTAAATTGTTTTATAGCTTCTGCTCCCTTTTCTCCAAGACCTAATTGACCAGCTACAACTGCTATCTTAGCAAGATCAATAGCTGAAATAGGTAGTATGGTAGATAAATAAATCATATCTTCACTTAATCCTTGTATTTCATCCCTTGTAAATCCTGTTGTTTTTCTTACATTGGCCATTTCAGTTTCTAAATCAACAGAGGGTTTTATGAAAAGTTTAAATGCTCCAATAGCAACCATAGTTGCCATTGCAATATTAACTAATAACCATCTGAACTTGGTGAACCTTGCTAATAAATCCTGTTGCCTTCCTCCCAATTTCCTCATATCACCCCCGAGCATTTTATAACTTCTGGAAAGATGATCTAATTCTTTTCTTTGTCTAGCTGTTAAGGGAATTCCTTTAGATCTTATACCATTCAATTCCTTTATTCTTTGAGTTTGAACCATCATTAATTTTTGTTGACCAGAAAGAGATGTACTCAATTTTTGCTGAGATACGGTATATGAATCTAATTCACGAGCTCCGGTTACTTTAGACACATATTCGTTTACCAATACAATCCTATGCTGTGCAGTTACCATTTTACAGTTTTATTGATGATTTTTTTTCATTATATTCCCTTAACATACTTATTACCTGGAATGAATATAAATTACCTTGCTCTGGAGGTTTAACACCCATTGAAGATAACCTGCCGATCAGTAGGGCATCTTGTTTTTTCCTGTCGGCTATTCTTTTTTTACTGTTTTAGGTTTTTCTTCTTGGAGTTTGATTTCCATCATTATATCTCTATAACTTTTAAGTTTATAATTACTAACTTCCATAATTGCTTCTTTTATTGCCATTTTGTAATCTGGCTTCAATCTTTTTGCTTCTTCAATCGTATATTGCGGAGTAGCAACTTTTTTAGCAATCAAATCTGCCACCCAATCAGTTGTAGATTTACCTTCTATAGTTTGTCCTTTATCAAAGGCAAAATATGCTTCAGATGTTGTGCATGGAGACATTTCAATAAATTTCCTCTGTTTTTGTTTTTCAATTTCTGCTTTTAATTGTTTAATAATATCTCTGCTTTCTCTTATACCATCCTGGATAACTTCTGTGTTAATTCTAGTTTTAATATCTTCTATGTCTTCAGTATTCTTTTTCATTGCTAATTCATTTTGTAAAAGTTTCTTTTTCTTTTCATCAGTTTCTTTCTCTATTTTAGATTGCAATCCTATTGCTTCTTGATTTTGTTTAGTTATAGTGTCTGCAATTACTTTCTCTATTGCTTTTTCTTTTTTTATAGTCTGCATTAACAACAGGGTTTCTTCTATTAATTCCCTATCTAAATTCCTGTCGTAAATATAGACAGAGTATTTTTCAGGAATAGCTTTTCCATCTTTGTCTATTTTAAACATAGTCTCTTCTTTAGTTATTATGTCTTCAGTTGGTTTTGTTCCTTCAAAACCAACTTTCCCTGTCACTTTTTCTTCTGGCATTTTAGCTCTCCTTTTTCTCTTCTTTCTTACTTCCTTGTCCTTTGGGTAATTTTATACTACTTCCTTCTTCTTCAGGGGCTTGTAATGTTGCTTCAATGCTTTCTATTCTGGTATTGAGTTGGCTAATTTGGTCTAGAATATTCTTTACAAAAGGGTCCATCCTCTCCATAACAGATTTAATAACTTTTATACCAAGAAATTGTTTTCCTGCTGTATTCTCATCACAAAATTTCTTAAACCAAGCAGCATCTTCAATATCTACATCACTAATTGTCATGAAGATTTTTTTCTTTATTTTTATATTAGACCTACTATCTTCAAAAGTCTTGTCTAATCTTTTATC
>SDBV01000837.1_pt1 | contig 44665 bp, 27 predicted proteins | sample 2277081 | NCBI WGS metagenome assembly SDBV01 (sample SAMN10402039, study PRJNA504765) | marine sediment metagenome | isolation source: marine sediment core GS10_PC15, 223 cmbsf | place: Arctic Ocean: Southern Knipovich Ridge | collected 2010
TTGCGCACGGGTTATGGGGAGGACTTGCCGCCGGCTGGAAAAAGCGGTTCGGGCTGGCGTTTTTGTTCGGGGTAGCGCCGGACATGTGCTCGTTCGGGGCGCTGATTATAATCCGGGTTGTTCAGGGAACTTTTGTCCCCGGCAAGCCACCACATGCAACAATACCGGACTGGCTGCATGTGGCCTATGATTTCAGCCACAGCCTGATCATTATCGGCGCGCTGTGGCTGGTGCTGCGGTTCACCACACGGGAGCTATGGGTTCCGTTCCTGGCCTGGCCGCTGCATATTATCTGCGATATCCCTACCCATTCACAGGCTTATTTCCCAACGCCGTTCCTGTTTCCGTTGAGCAGTTACACATTTGACGGGTTCAGTTGGGCGCAGCGCTGGTTCATGATCACCAACTACAGCGGTCTGCTTGTTCTTGCAGTTGTCTGGGTGGTTTACAGGCACCGTCGGCGCAGTGCCAACGGTTTTCATCGCAAGAAAATCATGCTGACTGACCCGCTGGCCTCGGCAAAAGCTCAGCCGGAATCTGTTAGTTCTTCCAACATATCCGCATAGGCGTTTTCTACCAGGTTTTTTTGCCGTATTCCCAATTTGTTCATGTATTCAGCGCAGATGACTTGCAGGCTCTGCACCGAGTCCACGCCACGCTTGCCCAGGATTTCAATCTCGATAAATTTTCCCAGTTTCTCCACACGGTCCAGATGGAATTTCACGTTGTCCAGCAGCCAGCGTTCCCTGTCCTTGCGCACTACAATGCGCACTCCCAGCCGGGCGGCCAGCACACTGTCCAGCATCTCAGGATGTTCAACAGGAAAAAGATCCACCTCGCAGTGTTTGGGCCCTGCCTGGTCCGGGCGGTTATAACCGATAAGAAGCTTCTCTGCCGAGGACACCCGTAGCTTGAGCCGTCCGTTGGGCACACGGTAAAAAATATCTGTTTGGTTCTCGCGGCCCAGCAGCTTTGCGCCCCAGCTTTGGATAAGCTCACGTGCGTGGTCCAGGTCGCTGCAGCGAGCCTTGATTTCCACTGTCTGGTCATGGGGAAAGTGAGGGTGCATTTAGGTGCCTTTCTGTTATGATAGCAATGCGGCTTGCCCGCAAACGGGGATAACGCTATTATATTGTTTGAATGTTGCCAGTTAACGCAATCGTAATGTAAACGGAATGTTGCTTGAGCAACAATGGGAGATGGTAAGATAATGGTGCGCAAAAGCTATGTAAATTATGTTTTAATTTTAATGACAGCCTCTTTGATCGCCTGCTCCGGCAACGGACGTGAGGACCCGGCTGGCGAGCTGGCAGCGATTGCCGGAGAGATGGCAACCGACAGGGACCTTCGCTCGGTTAAATTCGCTGACCTCGATGGCGATGGCGGTCGTGAGGTGATCCTGGTCTACGGCCCCCGCGAGCTGCTCAATTTCGACATCTACTACCGCGATGGCGGCAGTTGGATAATTACCCCGCCGGTTAACGATAAGAATAATCCCCGTGAGTTCGTTTCCACCAGCCTGGACTCTGTGTATGACTCCGACAACGACGGGGTGAACGAGATATCGGTCAGCAGCCGGCTCTACGATGGGAACACGATGGTGAAACAGGTGCGCTGGAGCCGCCAGGGTTTCGAGGTGCTGAACCAGCACACGGTTCTGGCCAACCGGGAGCCGGAGCGCACGAGCACGTCTCAGCAGCAAAGAACATCCACGCAAATTTCGTCAACACGCAGCACATCTCCGCCGCAGCCCCAAGCCCCCAAAGCCGAGCCTGCCCCGAAACCAAAACCGAAAGAGATAAAAATCCCGCCGATTATCCCGTCGTGGGGCACCTGCACGGTTAAGAAGGGGGATACGCTCTACGGGATCGCCCGTGCCCTGGGCGTTGGCCTGGCTGATCTGGAAAAGTATAACCATAACCAGCTTAAGGCGCGGGGTCTTAGAGTAGGCCAGCGGATCAATGTGCCGGTCCCCAAGAGCAAGGGCAATAATGTAAAAGTCTCGGTGCGTAAGGAATTTTACAATGTCAAATCAGGGGATACTCTGAGCGGGATCGCCGAGAAGCAGGGGGTGAGCGTCCGGGCGCTCAAGAGCTGGAACCATGCCATCCCCGGCAGCGGGACAATCAAGGTGGGCCAGCGTCTGGCGATCCACCACGCGGTTATCAGTATCGGTTGAGCATGGTTGATAAGGATTATTCTTAATGTTAAAAAGGCGGCGGGCATTATGCCCGCCGCCTTTTGCATTAGCTCTGATTGTTGCTTGCAAGTCAGCTTACCTGGCCCTTGACCCAGTCGCGGCTGATCGATTTCGGGCGGAAAATCGGAGCGCCCATCGCGCGGCTGAGCACCAACTGGCTCAGCATCCCCATCGCACGCGAGACACCGAACAGCACCGTGTAGTATTCAAACTCGACCAGACCGTAATGGTACAGCAGACTGCCGCTGCCGGCATCCACATTGGGATAGGGATTGGTGGCCTTGCCGTGTTCCTTGAGCACGCCTGGTACCAACTGGAACATCTTGTTGACTATCTGGAACGGTACGCAATCCGGGCAGTGCTTCAGACCGAAATTACGGAAAGCGGTAAAACGCGGGTCGGTCTCACGCAGCACAGCGTGGCCGTAACCGGGGATCACCTTGCCGTTGTTCAGTGTTTCCCAACAGAAATCGATCATTTCCTGATCGCTCGGGACACCGTTGAAACGCTGCTGAATATTCTGCACAAATCCCAGGCATTCCTGGTTGGCCAGGCCGTGCAACGGGCCGGCCAGGCCGTTCAGGCCCGCGCTGACAGCGTAGTAGGGATCAGAAAGGGCGGAGCCGACCACGTGGGTGGTCAGAGCACTCACATTGCCACCCTCGTGATCACTGTGCAGCACAAGGTAGAGACGCATCAGGTCGGCAAACTCGCCGTTTGGATCAGGAAGCCCCAGCATGTGGGCGTAATTGGCGCCCATGTCCAGGCCGGCCTTGGGATGGAGCGGGTCGCCCTTACCGGTGTGGATTCTGTAGATACCCGCGGCAAGCTCTGGAATCTTGTGCAACAGCACCATCGAATCCTCGAGAGCCGGTTCCCAGTAATCGGTTTTCTTCATACCCTCGGTGTAGCTTGCGCGGAACTTGCTGTTTTTCTCCAGGCTCATGATGCCGATACTCAACCGCACCATCGGATGCGTGTCCGCGGGCAATGCGCGCTGGATGTCCCAGACATATTCCTCGACCGGGGGCAGGGCGGCGAGTGTCGCTTGAAAATCTTTCAGTTCTTCAGAATCTGGAAGTTCGCCGGTGAGCAGCAGGATGAAAATTTCTTCGGGGAGACGGTCGGCAAGCTCGAGGATCGATTTGCCCCGGATGATCAAGCCATCGATTGGTTCAACCACCGATGTGTCGCAGATGAGCGATTTAACGCCGCGCATTCCGCCCCATAGTTGCTGAACCGTTACCTGGCTGATCACCTTATCGCCGTTGTTACCGATCAAATCTTTCAGTTCTTGCCGCAGTCCAGGAATCTGTGAGGCCAGTTTTTCCTTTAGTTTTTGCATGTTTACCTCCGAATACGATTGATGAATGATAACCGCTCCGTCCGGAACGCAGTACGCTAATACCTCGGCAACATTCCGAACGGGGAGGTCTGTAGAATACGTAGTTAATCTATTATATCGGGATAACTGTCCCGCTTGCAAAGAATTGCATGGAATCGGCCTGAGGGAAAGCGAAACCGTCCGTGTTGAAAACTAAGAGAACTAAACCGATTATACCCTTAATAAAAAAGCCTTGTCAAAAAAAATCAATGAAAAACCACTTGCCAAAATGTTTGCTTCCAATTATGATATGATGGTCAGGATATCTATTTCGTTTCTTAACCTTTATTCGCAAATTGATAAAGCGCATTTGTTAACTTTTCCACTTTCCCCTGTAAGTCCGCCGTTAAGCCGGAACGCGAACTGAATCATCTGAATGGAGAATAAATTGTCAAATAACGTGAGTAGAAATACAGAAAGTAGTCCGTCTCGGATGTTCTATTTCTTGATAATTATTGTTTTTGCGGCCATGGTTCCCGTGGCCGCCACAGCTCAGGATCAGGACTGTATTACCTGCCATCAGCAGCAAAGCCCGGGAATTGTGGCCCAGTGGAAAGACTCGAAGCATGGCGAGATGGATATCACCTGCATCTACTGCCATCAGGCCGAGGAAGGCGAGCCCGACGGGTTCGAGCATTACGGAGAGCGAATCTCAGTGATCGTGTCGCCCAAGGATTGTTCAGTGTGCCATCAGGACGAGTTCGATCAGCAGAAGGGGTCTCATCACGCAATGGCCGCCGAGATACTCGGTTCGCTGGATAACTTGCTGGGTGAGGTGTTGGGCGGACAGGCAGCGGTTGATGTAGGCTGCCGCCAGTGCCACGGTTCGGAAGTGCGGGTGGATGAGACAGGCCATCCCACCGCCGACACCTGGCCCAACACAGGTATGGGACGAATCAATCCGGACGGCTCAAGGGGATCGTGTTCGGCTTGCCATGCGCGGCACTCTTTCAGCGTTGCACAGGCCCGTCAGCCCGAGGCCTGCGGCAAGTGCCACCTGGGTCCGGACCATCCGCAAATCGAGGTCTGGAACGAATCCAAGCATGGTGTGCTCTTCCACGCCAACCACGATAAAATGAATCTGGACAGCGAGAGTTGGGTGGCGGGCAAGGATTATTTTACCGGCCCCACCTGCTCCTCGTGCCACATGAGTGCCGGAGGGGATCAGGGCGTTACCCATGATGTGGGCCAGCGAATCTCCTGGACCCTGCGTCCGCCTGTTTCCGATAAGCTGAATATGGTGGTCTACGAGGACCTCTCGAAAACAGATATTATCGGCGAGAACCCGGAGATGCCTGTGGTGGGTGAGATGCACAACGGCAAGAAAGTCATCGAGGTCCTTTCCTGGCAGGACAGGCGCGGTAAAATGGAGGAAATCTGCATCCAGTGCCACTCCCAAAAGTTCGTGGATAGCTTCTACACCCAGTACGACAACCTGGTAGTGCTCTACAACGAGAAATTTGCCAAGCCGGCCAGAGCGATCATGAAAGCGATTAAGGACGAGGGTATTATCAGCAAGGCCGATTTCGATGACAAGATAGAGTGGACCTGGTGGGAACTATGGCACCACGAGGGCCGCAGGGCTCGCCACGGGGCGTCGATGATGGGTCCCGACTACGCCTGGTGGCACGGCCTGTACGAGGTCTCAAAGAACTTCTACAGCAAGTTTATCCCGGAACTCATAGAAGTCGCCGGTGAGGAGAGAGCCGCTGAACTGCTGGAGAAATATGTCTACAGCCAGGACGGCCACCTGTGGCATCGCGATGGGATTAACCCTGAGGTGCGCCAGCGGATACAGGATTTCTACCAGAGCCGCTATAAGCAGTAAGCACGGCTAATCGGTCAGGTGCTTGCTGATACTGCCGGTAAAAGGCGGTTTCAGCAGGCCCCTGTCCGTAATAATTCCTGTTATCAGTTCAGCAGGAGTTACATCGAACGCGGGATTGTAAACATCCACGCCCTCCGGGGCGAACCGTACTCCCCACGGCATGGTTACCTCGGCCGGATCGCGTTGTTCTATTGGAATCCCGCTGCCATCGGGGGTTTCCAGATCGAACGTGCTGAACGGCGCCGCCACGTAGAACGGTACTCCGTGACGGGCCGCCAGGCAGGCTACGCCGTAGGTGCCGATCTTGTTGGCCGTGTCTCCGTTGGCCGCTATCCTGTCCGCGCCGGTAACAACCATGTCCACCTTACCCGCAGCCATGATACTTGCGGCCATGTTGTCGCAGATCAAAGTGGCCGGGATTCCCGCCCGCACCAGTTCCCAGGCTGTAAGGCGCGCGCCCTGAAGCAGGGGACGGGTCTCATCGACCCACACCGACGGCTTACGGCCCTGCTCGTGAGCGGCGTAAATTACCGACAGAGCTGTGCCTGTCCCTGCCGTGGCCAGCGCTCCGGCGTTGCAGTGAGTGAGTACCCGTCCGCCCACCGGCACCAGCGGAGCGCCATGCTCGCCGATTGAGCGGCAAAGCTGCTGGTCCTGGTGCATGATTGCAACGGCTTCGCGCTCAAGCGCTGCCAGCATCTGTGCCGATGATGTACTTTCCGGAAGACTGTCCGCCGCGCTTTTTACCCTCTCGATAGCCCAGCACAGATTGACCGCTGTAGGCCGTGTGCCGGCAAGGTGGTCGCAGACTTCAGCCAGCCTTGCGCGAAATGCCCGTGGCTTTTTTGTTGTTTCGCTCTGCATGCCCAGCACTACGCCCAGTGCTCCCGCCACCCCGATAGCCGGAGCGCCACGCACGGCCAGGCGGCGGATGTCTTCGGCAAGGTCCCTGTAGTCCGTGCGCTCGACGTAAATTTCCTCCACAGGCAGCAATGTCTGGTCTATTAATTTTACCCGTCCGGCTGGAGCAGCGCCCAGCCAGGTAATCGTTTCCACTATCATTCCATGCTCCAAAGTTGATTTTTATCCGGCCCGGCCCTAGATTGGCTTCAGCCAAAGAGTGGCCGCAAAGCGCGTCAACTCTCCTGGGGAAAATTAATTCCTGGGCAGAGATTATTCAAGCCATGCTTTCAGACACCGGAGGTACTGATGAAATTCCGCAGCCGGTCAGCCGGGCTGATAACGGCGTTTATTGTTGTTGCCGCGTTTCAAGTGCGGGCGGAAAGAGCCTACACCCCCAAGGATATCGACAGAATCAAAGTTGTCAACGACAACCAGCTCAGCCCGGATGGGGAGTGGATTGCCTACGTAGTGGGCAGCAGCGATTACGAGCAGAACAAATCCACCAGCGATATTTTTATTGTGGCAACCGATGGCGCCTCAGCGCCCCGTCAACTTACCCGCAGTGGCGCTCACAACAGCTCTCCGCGCTGGGAGTCCGCTGGGAAGCGGCTTGGGTTTATCTCCGACCGCAACGAGAAACTGGGCCGTCAGGTTTATCTGCTGCCGGTATCCTCGGCGGGCGAGGCCGAACGGGTGACTGATTTTCCGGGCGGAGTGGGAGATTTTGTGTTCAGCCCCGACTGTGAGTTTATCGTTTTTGCGGGGCGCGTGTATCCAGATCAACCCAGCCCGGACACAGCCGCCGTGCGCGACAGTCTCGACAAGGAAAAGAAACTGTCGGCGATCGTGCACGACCACCTGCTTTACCGTCACTGGGACGCTTACTGGGACAAAAAGACCACCCACCTGTTCCGTCAGGACCTGGCAGGCGGAAAGCCTGTGGACCTTACAACGGAGCTGCAATACGACGCCCTGAACTACTGGCTCGGTTCGGCCGGACGGGAATTCGAGGTTTCTCCCGACGGGCGCTGGGTCTATTTTTCAGGCAACCAGGACACGGACCAGGCGGTAAGCTATAACACGGATATCTTCCGTGCGCCCACCGATGGCGGAGCAGTGGAGACACTGACCGATAACCCGGCGGCCGACAACCATCCCCGCTGCTCGCCCGCTGGCTCGATGCTGGCATGGCGCGCCACCAGCCGTCCCTACTACGAATCCGACCAGTACGACCTCATTGTCCGCGATCTTAGTAATGGCGCACAAACGAACCTGACAAAAAAATTCGGGCGCAGCGTGGGATCGTTTTTCTGGAGCTCCGCTGGCGACACTCTGTTTTTCTCCGCCGAGGACGAGGGAGATGTAGATCTATTTGCTGTATCGGCAGAGGGCAGCGACGTACGAAAAGTGTTGGGAGCCAAGCTAGGCGGCGGCCAGGGATATCATCTGAACGTGCAGGCGTCTCCAGGGGAGAGACAATTCTATTTCAGACACCGTCCCCTGACCCGCTATTACGAAATCGCCTGTTACGAGCGCGCTCCCGGCCGGGTCAGGCTGCTCACCGGCCACAACGACAGTATTTTTGCGGAAGTGTATGTACCGGACGGCAAGGATATTTATTTTGCGGGTACCGACGGCGAGCAGGTGCATGGGATGCTGTTCCTGCCGCTCAATTTCGATCCCAGTAAAAAATATCCCCTGCTGGTACGAATCCACGGGGGGCCGCAGCAGATGTTCGGCAGAGCGTTCCGTCACGAGTACGCCCTGTTTGCCGGTGCCGGTTACGCCGTTTTCGCCTGCAACCCGCGGGGTTCCACTGGCTACGGCCAGAAATTCACCGACCAGATTCGGGGCGACTGGGACGGCCTGGTGATTGGAGATATCCGCGCCGGGGTGCGCCACGTGCTGGCTTCGAACAGTTTTATCGACCCCCGTGGCGTGGCCGGTTGGGGCGGCTCGTTCGGCGGGTTTGTCTGCAACTGGCTGGAGGGACATAACGAAGATGGGATGTTCGCCACGCTGATAAGCCACGCCGGTGATGCCGACCAGTGGAGCGCCTACGGAAGCACCGAGGAACTGTGGTTCCCTGAGTGGGAAATGTACGGTCCGCCATGGGAAAACCCGGAAATGTACGACAAGTCCTCGCCGATCCGTTACGCTGCCGGATTCAATACTCCGATGCTGCTCACCCATGGCGACCTGGATTACCGGGTTCCTGTTACCGGGAGCGAGCAGATGTTTACGGCTCTGCAGAGGCAGGGCGTGCCCAGCCGTCTTGTGCGTTTCCCCGATGAAGGCCACTGGATCCAGAAACCACGGAACCGGCGTTTCTGGTACGAGCAGATTCTTGAGTGGTCCGATAAGTGGTGCAAGTAAAAGCAGTGCAGCCGATTCCGTGTTTCAAAAAAGCTCGCCCCCAAAAGGCGGGCTTTTTTGTGTGGTTGCATCAGGGGAACTTTTAATGGTTGCGGAAGTATGAAAGGAGAGGGCAGGCAGAGAGCGATGCCCTGAAAGGCAACTTCAACCGGGAGGTGATGTGATGACAGGCAACGGGAGACTTGCCACGCTGTGCGCGGTAATGCTGCTGACAGTAGCACTACCACTGCAGGCGGTGAAAGAAGTGGAGATGCCGGAGGGTTTCGGCTCAAGTCAGTGGGCAGTGAGCCATTGGAGCGAAGCGGTGGGCTATCTTGAGTATATCGCCGGGGATGAGGTGAGGAGCGAACTGGCTGCTCTGCCTGGCCAGGAGCGGCCGGAGGCCTGGCAGGAGTTCTGGAATGCGTATGAGCCCACGATGGGCAACGAGCGCAGTGAGCAGTATTTCCAGAGGATTAGCTTCGCCAACGAGCATTTTAGCTCGATTCTGCTGCCGGGATGGAAAACGGAAATGGGCGAAACGTGGATCAGGCTGGGGCCGCCGGACTGGAGAGACAGGCATGCCATGCGCGGCGGCGGCCGGGATATGGAGGTTTGGAACTACATGGGTTCACGGGATGCGTACCTGGTTTTTATCGACCGTACGGGGGTGGGGGATTACGACCTGCTGAACTACAGCGTGATGCTTGACGAAGTGTATTTCTACAACTGAGAGAAAAGTATTTGACAGCTACGGCTGATCTTACTATTTTATCGGACCCAAGCGTGATAAAAAAGTGGGGCTGTAGCTCAGTTGGGAGAGCGCTTGAATGGCATTCAAGAGGTCTGGGGTTCGACCCCCCACAGCTCCACCATTGTTAGATAAGGACTTACGGCTTTCCGTGAGTCCTTATTTTTTGTCCATATAACATTTTCCAACCGTATTTCCAACCTGCAAGCCCCAAATGGGTGTAAGCTATCGCCTGCGCCATTCCAGACGCTGGTCTAGGAAACAATCTCATCTGAAAAACCAAACTCCATCAACTGATCAAGAATAGAAAGGATTGACTTCTACTATGTACCAGGATATCCATTAACCAGGTGCTGCACTATTAGACCGCCAACTGCTACACTTTTCAACCGTCGTTTATAAGGTCTTTGTTGAACCTTCCTTCTGGGATAGTCTGGATTATGACAAAAAGCAAAAAACAGCGGCAATCTTAGCACATTATTGTAAAACAAGAATGGAATGGACACAAAGCTGGTGTATATCAAAGGCAAGTACTCAGGCAAAAAATTAGCCGAGTTGGGCTTGCTCGGATTCAAGGCGAAATGACAAAATACGCCTCCTCTCAAGGGAGGCGCGTACTCTTATTTTCAATCACTTTGCACAGACACTTTTTTTAACTACTTGAACTGGCCGTAGCGATCAGTTAAAGCGGCTGCCTTGTTTATTGAGTTGCACCTGTTACTGTCAATTTTTTGCTAAAAAGGGAATATGCGAATAACTCCTGCGGTAATATTGTTTAAGGTGAAATCACAGTATCTATCATTTACGCATCTGGACATGTTGATGCGGAAACTATATTTTTAAATTGATGTGTTGTTCACATCAGCCAATGCCAATATTTTGTCTTTTGGATTAGATAATAATATGGACATAGTAGATAGTAAGACCCGAAGCAAAATGATGTCGGCGGTTCGGGCAAAAAACACGAAACTCGAAACCCAAATTCGTCGACGACTCTTCGCTCAAGGTTTTCGCTATCGTCTCCACACCCGTGATTTGCCCGGTACTCCAGACATGGTGTTCCCTAAGTATTCAACTATTCTTTTTGTTCACGGTTGCTTTTGGCACCTTCATGGGTGTGCTCGATCAAGTATTCCCGAGAATCGAAGGGAATGGTGGCATGAAAAGCTAATGGGCAACAAAGCAAGAGATGCGAAAGCTCAGGAAGAGCTTAGTCAAAGGGGTTGGCGTGTTCTAATCGTTTGGGAATGTTCCCTGCGGAGACCCGGCGTTAATAGAGAAGACGCGCTATATCGCATCTGTAAACTTGTGATTAATTTTCTCCAATCAACTTCTAATCACCTTGAGATATCAGGCCCACCACCAGAAGCCATACAAAAGGAGCTGCTGGATTCGTGACCAATAACCAGAAATCGACAATACCACCTATTCGGGTTTATGACTTTTTCTCCGGCTGCGGGGGAACAAGCATAGGTTTTCGGCAGGCAGGTATACAGCACGCTTTGGTGGTTGACTCGTGTCCTGATGCCATTGGTACTTTTCACAAAAACTATCCAGATATTCCGGTTATCAATGAACCTATTCAAAATATTGAAGTCAAACGCATTAAAGCTTACTTTAGCAATGAACCTGAAGTAAAGCTATTTTGCGGTTGTGCCCCATGCCAGCCGTTTACTAAGCAGAAAACGAATACTAATAAAGAGGCCTCAGCGGATGATGGGCGCGGTCTGCTGACACACTTTGCTAACATTGTCCACGAATGCTTACCTGAACTCGTCTTTGTCGAGAATGTACCAGGTCTTCAGCACGTTTCTCCTGAGGATGGCGGACCGTTTTCTATGTTTATTGATCAGCTCATTCAAGACCAATACTCTCTTGACCCTGCTATAATCGCTACGCAGGGCTATGGGGCTGCACAGGTTCGCAAACGCTTGGTGCTCGTGGCGAGCAGATTGAGAGAAATCTCTTTGCCTGAAGCTACGCACGGCCCTAATACGTCCAAGGCATATGTGACAGTTCGAGATGCCATTGGCAACTTACCCCCCATTGAACACGGCACCGAACATCCAGATAAGCGGAATTACCCAAACCACCGTGCGGCAAAGCTGTCAGATTTAAATCTGGAACGTATCCAGCATACTGGGACGAATGGACGGCGAGATTGGCCTGATAGGCTTCTGCCAAACTGCTATGCCCAGAAAAAAAACGGCAAAAGGTACAACGGGCATTCGGATTGTTATACACGACTTGCTTGGGATGAGCCAGCACCTGGACTAACAACGCGATGCATTAGTTACTCGAATGGCCGATTCGGACATCCAGAGCAAAACCGCGCGATTACTGTCAGAGAAGCTGCAAGACTTCAAGGGTTTCCGGATAATTTTATTTTTACCGGTTCTCTCAATTCTATGGCTCGACAGATTGGCAATGCAGTTCCCGTACAGGTTGCGAAGGCATTTGGAGAGCATTTTATAAAACACGTTAAAGCGGTTAAACGACTTAATGGCTAAATTTCGGACAAAAGCAAGAACGGTTGACATGCTTGGACGGCAACAGATCGCAGATGCTTCTACTGCGATCAGTGAGCTGTTCAAGAATGCCCATGATGCATATGCCGACCACGTGGAAGTCGATTTCTTCAGGTCTGATGCTCTTTTGGTGATACGCGATGATGGAATCGGAATGACACCAGACGAGTTCGAGTCGAATTGGTTGGTGTTGGGAACGGACAGCAAACTCGCCTCTGCAACTGGGAAACAATCATATCGTCCTGTCGGCAAAACAAAACGCGCTGTCATGGGAGAAAAGGGCATTGGGCGTCTCGCCATCGCCTTTCTTGGTCGTCAAGTTTTGGTACTTACTCGATCTCAGCAGGAACAAGAAAGTACTACTCTCACCATGTGCTATATCCACTGGGGATTATTTGAACAACCTGCTTTGAATCTCGACGATATTGATATCCCGATTGAATACTTCTTAGGTGGCCAGTTGCCATCATCTCAGGTTGTTGCAGAGTTGTTAAATAAGAATACTCAAAATATTAAGCTGCTTCAGAAACGGTTTCCTCAATGCAATCTAGACACTATCTTGGATGACCTTTCTGATTTTCAGGTTGACCCGAAAGATTTCGAAGAATCGGTCGAAGGGCTATCGCTTGCTGGTAACAAAAGCGGCACCCATTTCTACGTGGCTCCTGCTCACGAAACGATCTTGTCAGATATCCAAGCTGAGAAAAAAACAGACGCGAAAGAGTTTAGCAAATGCTTGCTGGGCTTCTGCAATACCACGTTTGCAGTTGACACTCCCTCCCCCATACGAACTGCATTCAGATTTTGGGCTACCAACAGCAGCTCCGAGGATTTAATCGGACCAGGGGAGTTTTTCACGAAAGATGATCTATCATTGTCTGACCAGTTCGTAAGTGGGGAAATCGATGAATACGGTCAGTTCAAGGGTACCGTGCGCGTTTATGATAAAGAATACTTGGATCACGTCATTTCATGGAAGGATGGTGGCGGGAAACAAACAGATTGTGGACCACTGAGGGTAGAGTTTGGATACTTGCAGGGAGTCTCGCGCGAAAGCACGGCCGACCCCGATGATTTTGCTCGTCTGAATAGAAAACTGAATCGCATTGGTGGTTTATATGTTTACCGCGATCAAATCCGTATACTACCATACGGCAACTCCGACGTGGACTGGTTGAATATTGAGGAACGCCGAACTAAAGGGATGGGCTACTACTTCTTCTCCTACAGACGAATTTATGGTGCAGTATGCCTAACCCGGGAAATGAATGCTGGTCTCAAAGAAAAAGCTGGGCGCGAAGGATTTCAAAAAGACAAAGCCTATAGGCATCTAAAAAGCGTACTTGAAAACCTGTTTCTGCAGTTGGCAGCGGATTTCTTTCGCCAGGAGGCGCCACTCGGAGGCTACTTTCAAGAGCGCAAAGATGAACTGGACAGGATGGAGCGCGCACGTCGAAAGCGGGAGCAGCAAACAACAACTAAACGCAACAAACTCGCAGAGGCTCTCAGTGTGTTTTTTTCGAAGGTGCAAGAAGAAATACCTGAGTCAGAAATTGCGGCGCTTAGACATCATGTGCAGGCTAGAATGCAGCTTGCTTCAGAATTGACTGATCCCGACGATGCATCGCGTGAATTGCTTGATGCGGAACGCGAATCCAACCAGAAGCTCGCCGCGTTGCGCACGCTCTACTGCGTTCCGCGACCCCGTGGAGTCGGATTAACGAAACCACTAACGAGAGACTGGGAAACGTATCAACGAGAGCAAGCCAGGCTTGAAACGGAAGTCTTTGCTCCGTTCGCAAAGGAGATCGGAGAGAAGCTTGGCTCCATGGCAGCTCAGGCAAAAATATACATCGACCAACGCCGCCGGCTTCAGGAGCTTATTCAGCAAGTGGCCGACAAGCAGAATATAAATATGCGAGCTGAGAAGAAGGCACTGGAACAGACAACGAGCCAAACAGGCAGTGCAGCTGTTAATACTGCCCGTACCGCCTTGAGGGAACTGCGCGACGTGATCGAAGCCGTCAACGAAGACCTTGCTCACAAAGACCTCAGCGATCTGTTGCCCGAACAAATTGAAGAAATCCGCTCGAATTACGAGCAACGAATTGATACTGTTGCCTCAAAGAATGCTGAGACTCTGGGGAGCGTCCGTGAATTGTTAATGGGAATTACAGAAAGCCTTGAGCAGAATATGGAGATCAGCCAGCTTGATATGGCCGAAGCAATGGAGACGGAGCTTCAGTCTCTCCGTGATCAAGCTGATATTGATGAGGAGATGGTGCAGTTAGGGCTTGCAATAGCCGTGATCAATCATGAATTCGTTGCTGCAATTAAAATGATACGAAGCCAATTGCGCGAACTCCGTTCGTGGGCGCACAGCAATGAAGAACTCCTTCCACTCTACCAAAATATCCGGACCAATTTCGACCACCTGGATGCACACCTCAACCTGTTCACTCCTCTCCAGCGTCGGCTGTACAGAAATCGCATCGACATTCACGGTAAAGAGATCGCCCATTATATCCGTGCGTTATTCAGTGTCAGACTTGATCGACACCACATTCATTTAGATGCTACGCAAGCCTTTCTCGACGGCAAAGTGCATAGCTATCCATCAACAATCTACCCCGTTTTCGTTAATCTTATCGATAATTTCGTTTTCTGGCTAAAGGATCAAAGCCGCGAACGTCTGATAACACTGGACTTCAAGGATAATGCTTATTACATAGAGAACAATGGACCTCCAATCAGCAAGCGCGACGCGGAAGCAATCTTTGAACAGGGATTCTCCCGTAAACCTGGTGGCCGGGGTCTTGGTCTATTCATTTCAAGAAAGGTGCTGCTAAAAGAGGATATGATGCTTGAGTTGGAGCTACAGTACGACAAAGACGCGGGCGTTCGGTTCAAAATCTCGTGGGACAAAAACGATGACTGAAAACACATCTACGTTCGGCAAATTCATACTTGGGTCTGCAGAGAAGTACCTCCAAACCATCGTCTTGATTGACGACCGGATATATGATAGCAAGAGCGGTAGCGTGTCCACATCTTTGTTGAAGCCAGCGGCTGTGGGCAGAAAGGTGGCTTTAAAGAGTGCGGCCCCTGCATCCGAAAAGAAGGATGTTGAAAACAAGCTGACCGGAGATGGAGAGAAACCTGATGAAGTGTCTTTCCATGAAGTGCAGAACAGCTTTGCGAAGAAACGGATTATCTGCTCTTTATATCAACCTCAAAAAAAAGCGGGTTTCGGCCCAAATTCGGACGCTTATAAGCTATGCTCATCCGCTGATGTTGTCGTTGTTGACTGGGATCTTCATGGCGACGACGGAGTTGGGGCAAGTATACTTGTAGGGACTTTGATCGAGCAAAGCAAGAAGGAGATTCCTCATCAGTTACGTCTCGTCCTCATCTATACAACGGAACCGAATCTGGGCAGGGTGGCAAATACAATATACGAAGATATTGTTAAACGAATTGGGGAAGATACCATTAAGGTTATCCCTGATTCCGAAGGGCTTATCCTTTCGACGGACAACGCCAGAGTAGTTGTACTAGGCAAATTCCTAAATACGTCGCTGACGCAGTACAAAAACTTCTGGGTTCCAGAAAAAGATTTAGCAGTACGTACGATCAGCGAATTCTCGAAGCTTGCTTCCGGGCTGTTGCAGGGTATTGTCCTGCGTGGTGTAGCATATCTACGTGAAAATAACCGTCGTATTCTTATGCGATTCAATGAAAGTCTGGATGCGGCATTTTTGACTCACCGCGCTCTATTACTGCCTGACGAAGAAGCATGTGGGCATATCATCCCGCTACTAACGGATGAGTTGCGTGCTGTGCTTGAGGACACCATGGGGAACCTCCCCCTTGGAAACGAATCTGAGCTTAATAGCATTGTGGCCGATTGGTGTGATAAACAATGGAAACCAGGAAGCGGTGCCGAAGAGTATACCGGTGAAGATATCGAGCCTCGTGAGTTTGCAGCTGAGGTATTCTGCCTTGGGCCGAAAATCCAAGAAAAGTACTCCAAGTACCAAAAGGGAAGGATACCTAGCCTGGTTGGCGGGATAAAAGTGGAAAATGGACACTTCAAGTGGGGAGACGAAAAGAAGAGTTTACCATTGGCCGACTTCCTTTTGGGAGATTGCCAAGGAGACTCCTGCCATCAAGAACTTAGTTCCCTGATGAGCCAGAGAGAAATTTATGATGATGCCCAGAGGACTTTGCACCTCGGTGTTATAGTGCGAGAGATAAGTAGGGAGAAACGGTTATTGCTTTGTTTACAGCCTGTATGTGATAGCGTGAGAATGCGGGGAGAAGAACGAGCCTTTGTCTTCTGTTACTTACAGGAGCCGGTTGATGGAAAACCTTTTACTCACACGGTTATGGACATAAAGCGCAAATTGATTCGGCTGAAATACGAACATAAGGCTTCTCACTGCTTTACTTCTAATTTTAAGGCCAAAAAAGATACCGTTATTGCACCGCTGAACGACAATAAACGATTTATTTTTCAAGACGTTGAGAAAAACGAGTATGAGTGGATTGCCGAATTAAAAACTCAACATGCACAGCGTGCAGCCGAAGAATTCGGGAGAACACTGTCACGAGTAGGTTTAACAGAGTTTGAATGGCTAAGACTGAAAGCGAAACAGTCTTGATTGTCTGTCGTCATATCAGAGTTGACAGATTATTCAAGAGGGTTCGAAGATTATCCCCAAAAAACGAACCCTATCCCAACCCTACAAATACACAAAGGTCGTAAATCGTTTAGATTTACGGCCTTATCTATTTATATCGGAGAGGCAGGAACTCAAACTCCAAAAATGCAGAATATCAGCCCTTAATTGGCACCCTATGGCACCCTGGCAAAAACAAAAAAACCTAACCCATTAAGGATTAAGGCTTTATCTATCAGTGGTGCCGAAGGACGGAATCTGCTTGCTTGTTCTTGGTTCATTTCCATGTACCTCACCGGCCTCATGCTGTCACGTGGCTTCTTGGACCTGACTTTGAGAAGCTCAAACGACTTTATTCACCCAAAATGATCCACGAGCGTATGCATTATAGCATCCATGGGGATGGGGCCAATCGGCCTGTTCTTCTCTGGTCGAGTTTGCGATTATGGATAACTATGGATTATTCGATTGTAGGTTCTGCGGAGCGAGTTATTGCTTCTATTCGGAAACAATAAGTTTAGCCTATATTTGCCAGAGTCAGGTATGAGATGAGTAAAACTTAGTCCGGAGGTTGGAAATAGGGTTGGAATTTGTTTCTATAACAGAACAAGGGCTTGCGTACAAATCGCGCAAACCCTTGTCAGATAATGGTGGGCGATGGCAGATTTGAACTGCCGACCCCTAGCATGTCAAGCAGCTGCTACACGATTTCCACATAGCCTTGTAACTTCTTGCATTTCAAAGCAGAGCGGCGCGGATACTGCATCTACTTCCCTCGGATCTCCCTGCCATATCTGCCATAATCGACATACAGACGGGAATAAAGGGGGCAAGAAATGGGCAAGCAGGGAAGGCCCCCTGCCTTAAGGAGTAGTCTCGATTAGACATGCAATAACAGTCTCGCACCGTGTACATGAAATTTTGGTGGTGGCACGATTTATCGATTTGGTTAATCCAGGGAAACAAGTTGATCTAATAAGGCCTCTATCGAATTGAAAGGAGAATTGTTTTTTAAGTAGGTACCTGTGGCTGGTTTGTAATCGCCATCTCTACCTAATGGCCATACCGTTAATATATAATTAGTTGCATCTTTTTGAGTTAGAAGAAATCCAGTTTCCGGCGTATCATACAACAATACTACAAACCATGGTATCGATTGATTCATCAGTCTATCAACCACGTTTTTTGTTATGCCCCACTTATGGGGCTCTCCCGCTCGGCCCTTGATGTAAATTAATACTTCAGTCCCATTTGACAGCTTGTAGACATTTTGGGAAAACCTTGTAGTCGTAACTTTGTATTTTGAGTTTTGTCTAAGCTTTCCAATAAATAATTGCACCAACTGACTGCCCTTCATAGTCACCTCGCAAAGATTGGCTGAGCCTGCTGAGACAAGATATATTGGTTTGTTTGAGACTTATGATTCAGCTCCAGATGATTTCAACCAGCTTGAAAAGCAGCTTGTGCCGAGCCTCCAGTTGGTCAGGACCAAAATGGTCGATCGCCTCCATTTCGAGGCCGTAGCGATCTTTCAGTTCTCTCATGTCTAATTTGGATTTATAGCTGTCTGAACGTAGACTTTCGTTCCAATAGAGAGTATTAGCATAGGATTTCAGCTTTTCGCGGTAAGGTTCATTGCTGCTGGAGATATTGTCCTTGCCTTTGAGTAGAAGAATGCCGCCGAGCCGGTTGCGTTCTTGCTCAAATCGCTCCTCGTCCCCGTCGAAGAGTGCCTTGTTTTCCTTATTCCACGAAAGAATGTGCTCGACATGGAAACCGGTCTTTGCCCCAGTCTTGCTCACAAGGTCGGCGATGGGGTGTTTCGGATTAAGGTTCATATTCTCCGCCAGGAACTCATCGACCCGCGCGAAGAAGTAACGCTTGAAGCGGGTGTTTAGGTTGATGCCTGTCTGCCTGAAAGCCGGATAGCTTAGAGGTGCCGCATCTTGCACGTTACGCCGAGCAGCAATCATCGCCGTCAGTTGCTCGTCGAATGCTGTGCGAAAGGAGTCTGCCGATTTACCTCGGATTGCCTCCGAAATGCGGAAGAGGGAGTCGGCAAACTCATTGCTATCGTACGCGCTTTGGAGCTGAAGCAAAGAGAAGTAACGGTCGATTTCCCTGGAAATAGTTTCGATTTTTTCTTCCTCGTCCGGGTCGTTCGGCACACAAGCGGAAAGCACCAAGTGAAACGGCGCATCCAGGTTAAGCAGCGAGTTATAGTAAACAGCCCGGAACGCCGTCTGGTCTGCGGCAGAGGCTTTCCAGAGCTTGACGTAGAGGTTCGAGAAGTAAGTGAAATCGCCTTTGAGAAACTTTTTCACATTGACTGGACTGTGGAGCAGGCCAAGCCGCTCATCGAAATCCTGCGCGAACATCGACCGGTGGTAGTCACCGTCAAAACGCTGCCCTTCCGCGCGTGTCGCGGCAAACTTCGCTTTGAGGTAAAAGCGGAAGAAACTGTCCAACTCGTCTTCCTTGAAAGCATTGATTGAGGCCGCATGATTTTCCCAGAGACCGTTGTAGTCCTCTTTATCCAGTTCGATTTTGTCGATCTGTCCCAGCAGCTTTCCCTTAAGAATCTCGTAGGGCCGCAAGCGTACGCCACGGTCGTTAATGACCTCGAAGACCATCGAAACCTCCGTCTGGTCGACAGTGAGGTTGATCAAGACCAAGCGATGTAGGAAATAAAAAACGAAAGTCTCGAAGCGGTGTTTGTCCTTGAGATCATTGTCCAGATAGGCGCTGATGGTTTCGTAGTTCTTGACTAGGTTCTCTGCGGTAATGCCACTCTCGGTGTCGATAGTTTTTGAATCGTCGCCGTCGAATAGTGCCTGCTGCACACTACTGTGGCCAACATGGTTCATCCAGAATTTCTGTTCGAATCCCGACTGACCAAGAATCTTGCGGTCAATCCAGCCAGACAGCTTTGAACCATGTAGCTCCGCAAGATGGTGAAGCTTTATCAGAATCAGCGATAGCGTGGTCAAGCGTTGCTGCCCGTCAACCACATAGACCCGCCCGTCAACCACATTTGTTACATAGGTGTTAAGGTAGTACCAAGGGTAGCTTGTCGTAACCGTTTCTTCAATCGGATCTAAGTCAATGGAGCTGTCATAGTGCTCCTTGAACTTGAAGAAAACGTCGTCCAACAGCCGTAGAACAGGCTCATCCGTCCACCGATAGTCGCGCTGGTAAAAGTCTATGTAGTAGGACACGGTGGAAAATACGCTATCAATATTCTGTTTATCAGGTGAGATGTCCATGAGGTGCTATTCCTCCGATGTTATGCTGCAAGGTTAGTCTTCGTGGTGCTTAACAATAAATTAGTCGATCCGGTCTTTCCAGCGTGGCCTGCCCCCAAAGCTTGTACCCTCTCCAACAGTAACTTCAGCTTTGGCCTTTGTCAGGAGTCCTTCAGTAGCAGATTAAGGTTGTTGTCGGCGGCGTTGTTCTTCTTGTAGCTACGCTTGGGTTTTGATTTTGAGTTTTCGGCCTCAGCAGCGGCGCGAGCATGGTTTTCGGCCAGCAGGCGCTCCAGGATCTCACGGCGGACAGCAGGGCTAATCGTGTAGCGCACGCGATCGTTCTCAGAGAGAGTCTCGACCTCGTAGAAGTCGTGGCAGAGGTCGAGGTCCTGCCAGCCGTAGGCGTCACGGACGGCGATGTCGAGCTTGACGTGCAGGCGGCGAAGCTCAACCAGGCCCTCGTAGCCCGCAGCAGCCGTATCGGCATCCTTCTTAGAGACTTTGGCCACCATCTCTGGTGTCAGGTCGCGGGCATGGAAGAGGTTGTATATCTTGGTCAACCCTAGCCAGAGCGAGCGCATCAGTGCCTTGCGGTGCTTGTGGTAGCACTCGCCTATCTCGGCCAGACAAGGATCTGCTGTCTCCCAAAGGCCCTTGGGGAAGGCAAATGTATCGAAGCACTTCGAGGGCGAGTATCGGAGGTCTTGTTTAAGCGAACCACTGTACTTGCGGGCCCAGACCTCGTGTAGCGTGGACTGAACAACGGTGAAGAGGTCCCAGCGGTCGGTGGTGAAAATGTTAAGTGCGTCGCTAAATACAAGCGATGCTGATACATATGAGAAAGACAAGTGCTTCGTTGTTCTAGCAGATACTAAGCACTCACGTAAGGAATTGCGTTTGAGTGCAGCTCGCATACCCGGTCTGGTCTCTGCGTATTGCCACCACAATCGTCGCGTCCTTTCTCGGTTTTTTGTTGCCCTGAACGGTTTTACCAGTGCCTCTACGCGCTCGAATACCTCACCATAGGTACGTGCTTTATCTTCAGACCAATCAACGAAATTTATAATCGATCTGCCTGGCTGTTGATCTGGAGAGTTGTTGACTTCATTTCCATTGATCAGTGGTTGTATCACTTCTGATAAGTGTGGATCAGAATTTAAAAGAGCTTGCGCATCGCTGTGCTCAAGTAAAAAGCCGTCGCCCCAAAAATGATAACCAGTAAAGACTTGTGAATCACACTCGCCGAGTATCTTTGGTGCATTTTCGATTTTGCCGTCTTCCAGATGCGGGTTAATTATGTTGGCCACTCTACCATCCAAGAGTCTGTGGCCATCCCAGGGTCCTTTATGAATAGCGAGAAGTGAGACAACGAGGTTTGCTCGACCCGGCCACTTAACTGCACGAACCGCCATGTTTATCTCGCCACCACCGGCTACCAGTTGCTCTAGACCGTCTTTGCGGATGTCTCCGTCTGTGATGGAGTTGGTGGTAATGAAAGCAGTGAATCCGCCTGGCTTTAATAGGCGATAGATGCGGAGCAAAAAGAAAACCACCAAATCACTCAGTCCTGCAGGAGCGAACTGCCACTTTGCGTAGCTGCAAAAACAGTATCCGTAAGTACTACTAAGCCTTTTATCTCCAAGATAAGGTGGATTCCCCACGATGCAGTCAAACCCGCCTTGGGCCATTATTTCGGGAAACTCCAGGAACCAATGAAAAAACCGCATTTTTTGCGCAGTAGCCAATGCCATTGCCGTAGCCTGTCCCTGTGGCGTTAGCACACCACTCCAGTAGGGGCGGAACTTGCCATCGGTAATCAACTTGGCTTCATTGTCCTGCACTTTGGGGATGTAAAACTGAGCGATTGGGATATCGGCGATCTGGTTTAACAACCAGGCGTCCTTGCCCTGGGCGAAATCATTATAGCGGGCTTTCTTCTCATCGATCTGGGCAGGCGTTTTTTCCGGCAGGCCTGAGAGCGCATTCCATTCCTTGAGTAAAGCGTCCAGATGAGTACGGACCTCGGGAGTAAAATCCATACCAATCTGCCCCTTTTTCTTGCTCTCGGCTTTGTTCTTCCTGCGCCATTCACTCGCGACCTCTTTATCGTCACCAGGCAAAGTCTTGAAGGCTTCGTTAGGAACACCATTCCCCACTTCCTTGTAGCGAGTGTAGCCAACGATAGCGTTGCCGCACTTGATGTGGTGGTCGAGGAAGTTAAGCGGCTGGCCGGGGTTGTGAGCCTCTAACCACATAGCCACCTTACACAGTTCCACCGCCAACGGGTTCAGGTCAACTCCATAAATGCAGTTACGAATGACGTCACGAAGCGCGGCGCGGTACGCCGGGGGTGAAGGCTGCTCCTCGCCGGTGCGGACAATGGCGAGTTCGGTTGCAATGCGGCGTGCGGCGGCCAACAGGATGTGGCCCGATCCGCAGGCGATGTCTGCAACACGCAGATCTAGCAGTGCAGCCTCGGGATCCTCTGCCTTCAGGCGTTCCTCTATCAGGTGGTCGAGGGAGTGCTTGATCAGCGGCTGGACCAGGTCATCTGGAGTGTAGTGGGAGCCGGTGGCAGCACGCTCGTCGCCCTGCTTAAAGCCGAACTCAACACGTGCGCCGTCGATCACGAACTCGGGATCGTACTCGAGCAACCCTTCGTAAACAGAACCAAACTCTTCGACGTTGAGTCCAGCGTAGTTGACACGGATGAGCTGGCGGTTATCGGGGTGCTGGTAGAGGCTCAACGAGCGCAGGCATCCCAGCAACACGTCATTGCCCAGAGTGCAGTCATCCAGTGGGCCAGTAGCGTTCTCGGAAAATAGATCGCCAGCAAGGGGAGCGATACCAAGTTTATGGCCAGGGCCATCAGCCTCGAAAAGGCGGAAGTTAGCAACCAGCGCCAACCAGAGATCATGACGGCGATGATCGGCCAGGTAGCGCTTTTCCGAAAGCCGACGCAACCGCTGCAAGCTGTAGTAGTGGCGGTAGATGTCGCGCTTGACCTTCGGAACCTCTGGCGGGAAGACAAGATCCCGCTCCTCTATCACCATCAGGAAAAGAAGTCGGTAGATCAGGCTAAGCAAATGCTTGTAGTAGTCCTCAGGGGTCAGGCTGCCGTCAGCGACAGCGGCGCGGAGAGTTTCATTGTCTTGGTGACTCAGGAAACCGTTGCCGAAGTCACGGATGGCGCGTTCAACGGCTATACTCAGCCCCTCTCGAATGCGGGCACCAGAATCAAGGGAGTCCTGGTGGTAGCGTTCGATCAAGCTTTCGGCTGCGGTGTCGTTGGTCAGCGGCATGCGCGTGGCATGTAGCAGCCTGTAGAGAACGGCGAAGTCGGCGAAGAGGCCGTCGGTGAAGATGCGGTCGAGATCGAACTCAAGGTAGCTCTGCTTGATTAGGCGTGAGCTGTCGCGCAGTAATCGGATCACATGCCCATCGGTGATCAGCCCATAAAGCTGCTCGTGGAGGTTCAGAAACTCCTGTATCAGCGCATGCGCCGACATACGGCGCGTGGCGTTGGCGGGCTTTCGGTCCAGACCTGCCGGATCATGGTAACCGATAATTTGGAGCGAGGCATCGGCACGGTTAGTGATACGATGAGAGATCGAGTAGATCTTTCCGTTCAGCTCCGTACCACGAGGCTGGTATTCTATATCGTAACGCAAAAGACCAAGGAGTGGCACGATCCAAATATTACGCGTCTCGGTCGTAGCATATTTGCCGAGCTTCAGATTGTCGATCTTACGTTGAAATATGCGCCGGTAGTCTTGGGCATCGGCCCAGGCTCGGGCGATCTCGTCCTTAACCTTTGCGCCGGTTTCCAGGCCGAAGTCTGCGGGCCTTTGTCCTGGTAGATCTTCGATGCGTCCGAGGATGTCTGGCGAGAGGATGGAGCCCTCGATGCGAATGCTCGGGTAATTCATGAGGCCACCTCCGGCAGGAGGATGTAGACACCCATCAAGTCCATTGGCAGCACAGGGTAAACGACTTGGAAACGCTGCTTGTCCATCAAGGCGCTGAAGCGCTCGTGAGCTGCGACAAGCCGCTTAGACTGCTTTTCGGCCAAAGCATCAAACTCCTCATCAAGGTTACCGAGCAATCCTATTTCGTTCTCGAGGAAACTGGTACGGGCCTCGCGGCTGAGGTTGCTGCTGGCACGCGCCTCGCGAAGCAGTTGCCAAGAATGTTCGTGGTCTATGAACTCGCGTTGGGCGGGGGAGCCGCGCCATCCCCAGAGCAACATCTCCTCAGCAACGATCTGGTGGCCACTCTGGCTCTGCTCGATCACATTACGACAGCGGAAGAGAAGTAGTGTGGTCTTGACCGTCACCTGGTTGCTACGGATAACTGCGGCTCGAGCGGCACGCTTGTCCTGTTTAGCCAGTGTGTTGGCCATAACGAGTTGACAAAGTTGCTCGACAAAGCGGTGATTGCGGCCTAGATAGAGGTAGCCCTCTGGGGTGGGCGACTCGAAGCTGACCTTGACGAGACGGCCCTCGGGCAACAGATCGGAGATCTGTGGCGGCAGATTACCGGTCACGATGCCGTAACCTTCCTTCTCGGTTGTCACCTGCACACCAAAGAGGTTGGCGAGGGTGTCAGTGACAAACTCTTCGACAGCGTGGAGGTCACCGATAGCTTCGTCGACAGCACGGAGATCCTGCTCGATCTCATGGGCCTTAATGGCGTTCTGGGCGAAAATGCTGCGGGAGGTCTTTTCACGCTCAGCAGCCTCGTCAATCTTGCGGGTGACGTTCTTCTTTGCCTCAGCAGCTTCGTCGAAATCGCTGTAGTCAAAGAGCATCTGCTGTTCTGGGCCACGCTGCTTCAGAATGCGTCGATCTGGATTTAGGAGCAGAGCGTGGGTGATAGTGTCAATAATGCTTTGGGAATTTTCGGGAAATGGCACGTTGATGCCGGTTTCCCGCTTGATCTCCCGCACCTTACGGAGCAGAACGTCGAGGACGATGCCATCAATGGGATTGTCTATACCGTAGAGCAGACACGTCTTGACCTCCCTAGCTTTCTGGCCGAAGCGGTCAACGCGGCCCTCGCGCTGCTCAAGGCGGTTCGGGTTCCAGGGTAGATCGTAGTGCAGAACTGCGTTGAAGTTGTCCTGAAGGTTGATGCCCTCACTCAGGCAGTCGGTGGCGATCAGGATGCGAGGGCGGTCTTCTACCATGTCGGCGATGCGCTGCTTCCGGAGATCATCGGGCAGTTCGCTGGTCACTACCTGGAAGTCGAGTTTGGAGATTTTCTCCGAGAGGACCGGTGCAAGGTGTTCGCCGAGGTAATTGGCGGTCTCTATATAGCGACAGAAGACGACCGGTTTGAAGCCTTGGGAAATCCAATCCTCAAGCACGATGGAGGCTGCGAAAAGTTTCTGGTCTCGGTCAATGTCCGCAAGAGCCTCGAGCCGCTCGGAAAACTGCCGTAGTTGGCGACGCTGGTGGTCGGTCCAATTGCCCTGCTCCATGATCTGGGTGGGAGCGTTGTCACTCTCGATGCCAAATTCGAGGTCGCCAATGGGATTATTGGCGTCTGGTTCGGCCGCTTCGCTGGAAGCGGCGTCATCGCTAATGGCGGCTGCAAGCTTTTCGAGGCGAGTAGTAAGCATTTTCACGCCTGCACCAGGGCTCGACATGACCCCTCGTAGAAGACCAAGAGCAGTCCAGTACTGAACGCGTTTCTTCTTCTTGCTAATGGCGTCAGGAACGACAAGTTTGCGGGCAAACTCGACGACATCGTCAAAAAAGGCCGCATAATCAGGGGATAGGTCATAGGACCACTCAATGGTTTCCCGCTCAGGAAAAGGAGTGTCCTCACCCATCCACTTCTCGATGTCTGCGCGTTTGCGCTGAACAAAGTGCCTGGCGAGAGTTTTGCGCTGAGTCTGTGTCGAATTTGGTATGTCCAGTATCTCAAACTCAGGATTGAGCATACCCAAAAGCGAGTGAAACTCCTCGGGCTTGCCGCTGTGAGGTGTGGCGGTAAGTAAAACCAGGTGCTGGCCAGGCTTCGCGGCGACCTTGTTTAATAAGTGGTAGCGTTGCTGCTGTCCAACGGATGCGCCAGTGGGTCGGGCGCAGGTGTGGACTTCGTCAACGATCACCAGTTCGGGGCATTGCTCTATGAACACGTCGCGGCGGATGTCCGATTTGATGTAGTCAATGCTGATAATCTGGTAAGGGTAGTAGTCGTAGACGCTGGTATCACCCTGGATCTGGCGGTCGAGCCTAGCCTGAGTGTTGGAACGTATGATGACTGCCTCGATACCGAGCTTGGCACGAAACTCCTCCTGCCACTGATCACAGAGGTGCGGCAAGCAGACAACGGCGAAGCGTTTGATTTTGCTGCGCTCTATCAGTTCCCGGACGATCAGCAAGGCCTCAATCGTCTTCCCTACTCCCACATCGTCGGCGATAAGCAGGCGAACCATATCCTGGCGCAAGGCCATGACAAGCGGAACGATCTGGTAGGCGCGGGGACGAAAAGAGAGCTTTGCCAGGGCACGGAAGGGGCCAGCACCGTTGCGGAAAGCCAGCCGGGCGGCGTCGTAAAGGAGGCGCGCTGTGCTGATGTCGCCCAGATCATCGGCAGTCAACCAGGGGAAACTGGCGTCGGTGGGAGCATCGCTTGGGATCGATAGCGGCAGGTAAATGCCTGTGATCTCATCATCCGATCCGCCGAGGGGCTTGACGACCAGGAGGTTCTTATCCTCAGAAGGAAGGACGACCCACTCGCGGCCACGCAAAGAAACGAGCTTGCCTGGCTGGAAAAGCATCGTCATCGGACCCTCCTGAAGATGTCTGGGCGCTGGATAATCTTTGCGGCCAAGTCCTCGCGGTAGTGCCAACTCCAGACCTCGTCGCCGCGAGCGATGATAAGCTGGCGTTGCTCTTCATCGCGCTCTTGAACGTCCTTCTCATCGTGGGGCGAGCCGTCACAGAAAACCCAGAAGCGCGGCTCGTAGTAAAAATCTGGCTGGCAGTAAATTCCCGGCACTCGCTTCTGGGCTGCATCTGGAAGGCGCAGGCCGTTTTTGTAGAGATACTTAATGAAGGTGCGCTCCGTCGATGAGTTGGGGTCAAGGTGACGAAGCATGTGCTGGTACTGCTCCTCATAGTCCTTGAAGTCGGAGCTGCCCTGAATCTCGATCTCAGCGAGTTTAAGTTTTTCTAGGGCGTCGCGGATCAAGAAACGATCAATCCTTAGATGGTCGCGTTGGTTGTAGTAACTCAACAGATCGTCGTAAGAGGCCGGGGCTTTGTATTCTTCGTCCTCGAAACGACATATTTTCTCAGCGCTCTCTACCACTTTGCGAAAGGTATCCACCTCCTCCACAAACTGGGAGAGAATACCCAAGCTGCCCTCAGCGGCCTCATAGAGAAGAATATTGGGGCTTTCGGGATCACCCATGGTGTCCACGCCGATTTCATTTGGTTCAACCTGGAAGACCAATTCGATGGCGCGCTTCAGGGCGTGTTGGAGAGTAATAACTCCGGCTGGTTCAAGACCGAGAGCCTGGATGGGTTCGATGTAAAGGGCATCGGCAAGATTGGAGGTCCAGAGCTTGACCAGCCTATAATCTTCACTGGCGTCGGGATCGGGCTCAGGCAACGAGCTTCTCCAGTTCCCCGAAGTCATACCCATAGGGAAGCCTTCGATCCTCTGGGCGCGCCACTTGGTGTTCACATGGACAAGCCGGGCGGCAGGTATGAAGCGCAGATTTAGTAAGTGAGAGTCGCCCGACCGCGCAACGGCCTTCTGGATTTCTTCGAAGTTTCCACCGTCCACCGAGAAGTAGGTCTTCACCTCATAACCACGGGAGTCCCTCTCTTCTTCCTCGCAAGTGATGCGATCAACTTCCTCAGCGCGTGATTCCACCATTTCGAGGAGGTTGTGAAGATGCTCCTTGTTGACATTGTCGCCGAGGTTGACACCGGAGAACGGACAAATTTCAAGATCGCTCTGATCACCAGTGAGGAAATATCCCGCCCTAGTACTGATTTTGGCTTCTGTCAACGCAGATTCAGCGTCCTGTACTACCAACTGGGTTACGCGATACTTTCGCCCGCTATGATAGATGATGTTGTTTGGTCCGAACTCGCGAAGTGCAATCGATCTCGGCCGGGAGATGAACTCGCCCGTAGTGCTTCCAGAGGGCAAAAAGATACGCAGCGGCAAACGAGTAAAGTTGTAGCCAGGTAGAAAACCTTCTGAGGCAAGATAGCGATAAGGGTAAAACTCCGATAGTTCTGTGGACCCACGTTGCTCGTTGCGGAGAAGATTAAGCTGTCGGTTTGCCTGATCTTGTAGTCGTTTGTACTTCCGGTACTCTTCACTCCCAACCTGGAGGCGACCGCTTTCGATGGGTTGCGTCGCACGTGTCAAAAGGGAACGTGCCGAATGGTAGATATTGCGCCATCTGCCCATGGCCCCGTCGAGGTGCTCAGCAAGCCGCCCGAGGTTTTGGTCGATCCAGTCGTCGGTGTACCAAGAACCGTTCTGGGTTTCGAGTTCGCAAACAAAATCTGCTATCACTCTCCGAAACGTGGCTTTCAAAGACTCATAGGTTTCAGGACCGATTTTGAGGCCTGCCACGACACCGGGAGACAGCGGCATCTCCAAATCCTCATCTGAGATCAGGTGCATCAGTGAAGGTCTCTCGGCACCCTTGGCTTCCAGACCGGGCAGACCTATCTCGCTAATGGCCAAAGCGTTCAGGTGTGTGAGCAACAGCTCTCTGTTACCGAGATCAATACTAGGTGCCTGCACCGTGCCTGCCACCATCTCAGTCTGATGCTTGAAATAGTGGCGGTCATGAGCTGAAAAACCGGAGCAGTAGGTAAATACTAGTGCCCCCTGGCCACTTCGTCCCCCCCGACCAGAACGTTGCATATAATTAGCAGGGTTAGGCGGAGCATTGCGAAGGTGGATAACACTTAGGCCGCCAATGTCTACTCCGAGCTCCATTGTTGGTGAGCAGAAAAGGGCACTGATTGACTCGCTGTGAATCTTACTCTCGTCCAGTTGTTTCTTCGCTTCATCAAGATACCAGTCTGCACGAAAACAATCTTCGCGCTCCTGGCGAGTATCGACATTTAGCTGGCCTGTGTGATCAGCGGCGTTCAAGCGCTTTCGATTCGTGATATCTCGCTGATAGATGTCTCGGAAGAAAATGTTGGGCATAGGTCTATAGTTCTTGTACGAGAGCCTCTTGATGGGATCTGGCTGGACGTTTTCCCCATCTCCGAGCCTCCATAGAATTGTTTCGATGCGAAGTCGGAAGACAGGCACTTCCTCGTTGTTCTCGTTCCGTGCGATTTCCTCATATAGGTAGTCGGCATCCTTCAGCTTGCGCATAAGATGTAGGATAAACTCTTTGTAATTGTCACCCCTGAGGTTCACCGAATCAGCACCTGTCTGTTTGGCGAAGTGCTTAATATACTTACCCAGTGAGCTAGTAGGTCCCATACTCTTGTTAGGCAAACGAGCTGCACGATGAAGCGGGTCAAGGCGAATGACACAGGGCGCATTGAGCTCTTCCTTGACATCAAGGGTCCAGGGTGCCTTCAGCATCTCACGAAAATGCCGCTCGAATTCCTTGAGGCGCGGCGGTGTCAGAAAGTTCTCGCTATGGATAGCGTACTCTAGTCTATAAAAGTCAAGAATTGTCGCAATAAACTCTCGACGGGATTGGTGGGATAAATCATTGACGATTGGCATATCGGCCCAGAACGCGTCTTCTGCAATGATTTCATCAAGGTCGAGGTAATCGGTTTTTAGTAGTGCACACTGTTCAAGGCTAGGAAGAACTATTCGCCAACTACGTCGTAGATCTGCAAATACGCGAAAAAGTAGGAAGTTTTGAAGAACAACATCGTACTTCCTTTTTATCTGAGCAAGTTGCGGTTCTTCGTCACGGTTGCCGTAGTCACGGAAGGGGAGCGCAATAGCTTTGAACACCGCTTCCCCGAGGTTAGCATAGTTCAGCGTACCACCAGGTGCATCGACCAAAGCCTTATAAATTCCCGAACGCAACTGCACAATCTGGACGAAGTCATTGAAGTGGCCAGCTTGTAGGGCGGCATCTTGGCGATTGTCTGTGAAGCTAAGAAGCTTCTGGTCGCGTGCGGTAAACCCAGCTTCGTGCAATCGATTGAGGATCGAAAAGCTAGTGATTGTTGTTGATGTACTGCGGCCCTCGCTTCCAAGCATTGTTAGTTTGGTTCCTTCTCTGATCTTGGGGTGGAAGAACACCCCTCCAGTTGGGTCAAATAGCAATGGTGCCGACATGAACCATCCCCAATGACTCATAGGCTCTTTTTCGGAGCAGTTGCCATATTCATCGAAGTAAAGCTTCAGGGGAAAGCGTACTTTCTTTTTCGAGTTGATTACCTTTTCACCGTTCTTCTTTGTTCGCACCCAGGCCTCTGGAAGGTAGTCGAGGTCCTGTGCAGGATCCCAGACTTCATTACCGATGATCAGGTAGCCACTCGTAGACTCATCGTCCTCGTCGATATTGGATCTGAATTCTCTTGGCTCCAAACGATCTCCGTTACGTGACACACAGATGAATGCGTGCCCGGTCGCCCTACTGAACACGTTCGGGAAGATCGGTTTCTTGTTTTCATCATCCTGTTTGTAGATCCCCTGTTCAAGAGTAATGAAGCGATTTTCACCTTGGTCCAGAGTGGTATAGACAGAACCAGTCTGGGCTATGAACTGGTGAATCTTGAATGGTAAGATTGTATAAGGAGAGTTCTCGTTCTGAATCTGCTCGTTGACTGTACTCACCCACAGAAGCATATCTGCTAGACACAATCGGCAATCGTCTTGTGAGAGTCCTGAGTCCTCGGCAAGCGCGGCTGCTACATCTTCTATCCCGACAGGCATTCGGCGGATGAGTTGACCTTCTCTCTCCTTCAAGGCGATGCTATTCTCGAGCCAGACAGCGACCGGATGGGATCGGAGTCGCTCCTCTTCGGTCGAGGTGTCAATGCCCTCTGTAATGGCAGCAGCGAGATCGGTGCGGGATGGCAGCGTCCCGGAATACTCTAAGGAGCGTCGAAGAGTCTCGTTGATCACTTTCTCGGCTGTGAATGGGCGACCGAAAATCATACTCGCGACTTGTGCTACTTTATCTCGCTGAGAGGCCTGGCTGCCAACCGAAACCATCGTGGCCGATGTGCCGATACAGCAGACCTGTTGTTTGCACTGTGCCTGAATACGGCGGATGAGCATTGACACATCAGCGCCCTGCCGCCCCCTGTACGTGTGCAGTTCGTCGAAGACAAGAAAGCGCAGGTTCTCGTAGATCGCGTCGCGGATCCGGCGCTCCTGCACTCTGGTGAGGAGAAGTTCGAGCATCATATAGTTAGTCAGCAGGACCTGCGGTGGATTTTGGCGCATCTCCTCACGGCGCTCTTCCCTTTCTTGCCCGGTATACTGACCGAAGGTAATGGGGAATTCTCTTCCCGTTGATCGCTCGTAATTATTCTTGTAGATGTTGAATTCGTTGGTCTGGGAGTTGATCAGAGCGTTCATCGGGTAAACGATGACCGCGACCACACTGTCGGATTCTGGCTCCTTGAAGAGGTGATCAAAGATCGATCCGATATAGGTGAGAGTCTTCCCTGATCCTGTTCCTGAGGTGACGATGAAATCGGTACCAGCCGTTCCGAGCTCAATGGCTTCCCGTTGATGGCGGTATAGAGAATAACCTTTAAAGACATGGCTACAGTCGCTATGCATGACACCAGACGCGGTGATTTCGTCGATACCCCCCGCCATCTCGTAGGCGGGATTGAACTGCAGCAGGGGCTGAGGCCAGAGCCTGCCTTCGGCGAGCGCCTCTTCGACTTTGCTGGCTATTTCGCCATCAGCAATGTTGATAAAGCTGCGAATATAGCTCGCGTAGTCTTTTACGATATTGGCATGGATCTCAAATACGTTCACAAGCACACCTCATCGTACAGTCAGTAAATACCCGACTCAATCTTGTCAGTTACGGGCAAGAAGTTCGGTATGGCCATCAACTTGACGGTGTCACGGAATATTCAGTTCTCGTCGGCCTCCTTGTTGATACTCCAGATCAGCTCCTTGAAGATCACAAACTTGTCGTGGTTGTCAAAACCGGGAAGTCAGAGGTGGTCAGGCTTCCTGTCTCTTGCAAATACCTCGTCCGCTCGCTCCAGAAGCTGTTTCTTCCAATCCGTCATCTAATTCGGGTGCACCTGGAAGCGCTCCGCAAGTTTCACCAGGGTCTGCTCTCCTTTGATCGCCTCCAACGCCACCTTCGCCTTGAACCCGGCCACCTCTGTTCCTTCTCGGTCGCTATGTCATCTCCGCCGCTCCTTTCTGAATGCCTCAGTTTGGAGCAGCTTCACCACTTAAGCGACTGTCCAGTTATTCCGACCACCTCTTGTTAAGGATAAATTATTTAGTTGAAATGATCTACCACCCAATACGTTATCACTCACACAGAGAAAACTCAAGAGTTGGTGTGTAAACGGCGGTTGAAAAGTGTAGCGGGGGTCGGTCGAAAAGTGCGGCACCTGGTTAAAGGTTATTCTGATGCATAAGGGAAAGTGACTGGACTCGTTTACGGGGGGCAGGTCAAAAAGGCTGGCTGACTAACTCTGAAGGTGGTACAGTCACTGGGGGCAGGTCAAAATCACTTGCCCCGGCATTTGTTACAGCGGCCGTAGATTTCAAGCTTGTGAGTGATAATCTTGAATTCAAACTCCCGGGCCACCAACTGCTGCAACTCCTCGATCTTATCGTTCCCGAATTCAACAACCTTACCGTAGGAGGTACAGATCAGGTGGTCATGGTGCAGGTCCTGGCGGACAGCTTCGAATCCCCTGAAACACTTGCTAAAGCGGTGCTGTATCACCAGCTCACTCTTGACCAACACATCCAGGGTACGATAGATCGAGGCATAAGAGACTGAAACTTCATTCTGGGGAAGCAGAATCCAGATGTCATCAACGCCCAGATGTCCCTGAGTGTTGAAAATGACCTCGGCGATCTCAATCCTCTGCCTGGTGACCAGGTATCCGTTGTCACGCAGATACCGGATGAATCGCTCTGTGTTGTTGTCGGACATTACACGCCTCGAATCTTTCAAAGGCCTATTTTATTATAGGCATCTTCCATTCTCCGGGGCAAGATAGAGGATAGTTTCTCATCTTATCCCCATCGCAAACGAGTCCCGAATTATTGAGTCCTTGCATATTATTTAACAAGATTTCCGCAAATCCCAATTATAACCACAAGCAGACCTGTCGCATTTACCCCTGCAGTGGCCATACGACGCTGGTATGGGCTTAAAATACCTGGGGACCCATGCCAGGAATATTATGGCGTTAGAAACCGTTCTGATTAAAGGGACCATAGCTGCAAAAGTATTGAAGGGAAGTTCGAGTATAGTCAAGGTCTCGAAGGACTTACACTGTTTCCATTAAGTCTCGATATGCAGAGTAAACAAGTGGCTTGAGTTAGTCGATCTAAAGACTCAAAGTCTGTCGATGTAGATTTATCCCAAGTTGATTAATTGAATCAAGGGAACAAGTGATACCGCTTAGAGACATACTGCTACGGAATAAACCTTCGAGAATCAGTCCAATATTATTAAGGTCTCTGATTATGATTTGACAGAATTCCCGCAAATCGTTATTATCGTTAAGGTGAAGTACACAGATCTACAGTATAGTATACCGAACGGGGTTACGTATAGACTGACCTCGGACGCAATCATCACTAACAGAGTTTATAGTAAACAATTTTGAGCTGGGATTTTATACAGACTGTATAAAATTCCGATAGCAATGTCGTTAGAACATTGCAACTGATTGTTATTTATCATTCTATGCAATTATCATAAGTATTTCGTTGGAGTCTTATATAGCTGAATTTGCCATATATTAGGTTTTTATCACAGTTCTGTATAAGCCCTAGTTGGGCGGACAGGATAGCGGAGAAAGCCACGAGAACCCGGAGCAGCTGAGATAACTATGGCGAAACGGCACAATAAGAAAGCCCCCATCCCAGGACCGACGGTTGTTTCAGAAAGCAGTGGCCCCGGTTCGGGCGGCGATGCTATCGGTCTTCGGCCAGCGGCTGAAAGTATTGCTCGGAGCGCCTCGTCGCTCGTCGGAGTTGTCAAGGCACAACATCGGCCAACTCTGCCACAACTACTCTGGCGTCACTCGAAATCCGCTATGCTCTTCGTCTCACTCTTGGGTGGTGGGGTCTTAGCCTTGGAGCAATACTTGGCGTCACAGCAGGATGCAGCAAAGGCTAGAGTAGAGGGGCAGCTCTCAGCTGCCAGCACGGCGCTTGGCAGCCCAGATCACATCGTGCAAACGAACGCAATCCGCATGCTCGCCCGAATCAGCAAGTTTTCGACCTCCACGGTTCCATCTGGAGTCGGAGCCCTTGGGGGGCACCTGCGGGCAGAACTCTTTGGTTACTCCCCCGATTATCCATACTTTGATCAGGTCTGGCTTATTCTTCGAGACTTCGCCACCTCACGGAGCACCTCGACGGCCCCGCTCGTGTCCTCGGAAATCCTACTTCAAGGCGCTGCGTGGGAACACCGTACTCGCGAAGGTGACAAGGCACCTGCAAACCAGACGCGTGGATCCCTCCTATTTCAGGCGATTCTTGCTCAAGCAAAAGGCAACGATCTCGACCTACATGGTATCCAGTTCGGCGCAGCCAATCTTGAGGGTGCAAATCTCTCGGGAAGTAACTGTTCCGACTGCGGCATGCTGGGCGCGAATCTACATGGGGCCATACTAAGGGGAACCTTATTCGAGTCCGCCTATCTAGCAGAGGCGAACATGGATAGTGTCGACCTATCATTCGCCCGCTTAAGCGGGGCCGTGGTCCGACACGCTCACCTGGAGAACGTGAAATTCTTGCAGACAGACCTGAGTGCTACTGACTTTTCGGATGCGAAGCTTGACGGATCGTACTTCAGCCAAGCCATCCTTGACCGTACCGATTTCACGCGTTCGTCACTCCGAGGTGTCCGCTTCGTCCAGTCCGATGTGAGCACGGCCAATTTCGACCGTGCCGATGTTGAAGGTGCTGACTTCACACGTGCGCTTGGGTTCTCGCGATCCCTCCTGCGTACGGCGCAGAATTCTGAACACGCCCTCATCCCGAAACCGAAGGAGGCCATGAAATGAAAAACAGGGCTCTTATCGTCACCGTTAGCGTCTTGCTACTAGCTGTTGTTGCGATCTGGGTTAGCACCCAAAAACCAGATACGCCAAGTGTCGCGCGGGTTGGCGTTGGCACGTTCTCTCAGGCGATCGACTATGGTCCGGTCTATGTGGCCCGCCACTTTGGCTGGTTCGAGGAGGCTCTACACCAAGTTGGTGGTGGTGAGGTAGACTACTTGGATCTTGGCGGGTTCGGTGAGATTCAGACTGCGCTGGTGCAGGGAAAGCTCCATGCGTTTTTCTCGGCCGAGGCCCCCGTCATCAAGCTTGTTTCCGATAGGCAGCGCATCCGAATTGTCGAGATCGGCTGCACGCTTCAGCAGGACATATTGGTGCGAAAAGACAGGAATATCAACTCGATCGCGGACCTGAGGGGGAAAGCTATCGCAGTCGCCGAGGGCACCAGCTCTCACTATGGCTTGCTGAACATCCTCTCCTCTGCAGGATTGACAGCTGATGACGTAACATTGCGTCCTGGGTTCCCTGGGGTGGCCAAACCGCTGTTCGAAACCGGTGCAGTAGATGCATGGGCTGTGTGGCCTCCCTTTGTAGAGGAAGAAGTCATCGCAGGACGAGGTATCACGCTGACAGGAGGCAATGCGCGGATACAAAGCGTCATGTCACTGAGTCAGACATTGATTGATAAAGACCATCGAATAGGACAAGCGATGGTATCGGCAGTCCAACAGGCCAAAACGTGGATGCGTGCCAATCCAGATGAGGCGATCACCATTGTGGCTCAGGCATTGCGATTGAAAAAAGCCGTCGTGGAGCTGGCCTGGCCCAAGCACAATTGGGGTGCGGAACTAAACGAAAGTGTTCTGGCCGACATTGACGCGAAGGCTGTGTTCCTCAAGGAAGTCGGCGTCATCGTGGAGCGGGCCTCTGTACCTACTCGTTCTGAACTGCTTGACTTTCAGTATGTGAGACCGTGACGATGGTAAGGAGCCTGCGTTCAGCTCTATCGCTCATAATACCCCTGTTGCTTCTTGCGACATGGTTCGCCCTCCATTGGACAAAAGGTGCAGAGAACTCGTTCATTGCTGACCCTCGCTTGGTGTGGGAGACGCTAGCGTCTCTGCGGGGAGAACTTGCGGAGAACAGCCTCCTCTCCTTGAGACGCCTCCTTATTGGTGTGTTGGCAGGCACGTTACTCGGTGTTAGCACCGGAATCACTCTTGGTCGCACGCCGTGGGTACGTCGATTACTCGGTCCAACGTTGAACGTCCTGACGGCCGTCCCTATTATTGTATTGATTCCATTTTTCCTCATGGCATTAGGTTTTGGCGAGCTCTTTCGTGTTGGAGTAGTTGCTGCTATCGTGTTCTTATTGGTTTACCAAGCCGTGATAGGCGCCACAGTCAACTTTCCAAGGCAGTTGTTAGAGCTCGCCGCTCATCGGGAGAAGACGGAATGGCAGATCGCCTTTCAGATGCTGTTGCCCAGCACAATTCCTGAGATCGTACGCGCGATTAGATTGAGCTTTCTGTTTGGGTGGCTCGCGATTGCTTTTGCTGAGGAGGCCGTAGCAGAGTGGCCGAGGGGTGGACTTGGCTATCAGATCCTACGCTCCAGAGGACTGGGGCAATATGAAGAGTTATTCGCTGCAATCATTGTCCTTGGTGCCATCGCCTGGTCAATCGATTCCTTCCTTGGCTGGCTGGAGCGTAATGTGTCTCATTGGCGCAAAATATCGGGAGACAGTAATGAGCCTAAACGTGACCATTCAAAGAATCAGCTATCCTCCTCGGCGACCAGAGCTTAAGGCCGACTGGGCTCGCCGTGTTTTGGGCTTGAAGCCATGGGAATCAGTGCCTGTGATTGAAAACCTCACCCTCGCTGTCAGCCCGGGTGAGGTGATCGCCATTGTTGGCGCGAGTGGAGCCGGCAAGACAACACTGCTTCGCATTATAGCTGGACTGATACCGAGATATATAGGCTCGGTGACCCTCAATGGGGATAGAATCGAGAAGCCAGATAGAAGAATCTACCTATTGCCACAGGACCACACCTTACTGCCTTGGTTAACGGTCGAGGGCAATTTGAGGTTTAATGAGTGCGACGGGGAGGGGACTGACAAGCCAGGAGACTTACTGAAGACCTTCGGTCTCTTCAAAAAGCGACTAGATTATCCCAACACGCTGTCAGGTGGCGAACGTGCTCGTGTAGCTTTGATGTGTACAATGTGCGCTAAGCCTGAAGTGCTTCTGCTTGACGAACCCTTTCGAGGGATTGACCAAATCACGAGCGAGGTATGTCAAGACGATCTCTTGAAGTGGCTCGAGGAAACTTCAACCAAAGAGTCGGTCATTCTTGTCTCGCATAACCTACCTGATGCAGTGTTTTTTGCGGACCGTATTGTCGTGGTCCGGACTAGTCCACTTCGGGTGCATAAGGAGTTTTGCACGTCCTCAGTTCGGGAACGCCGATCGAAGGAGTGCTTGAGACTGGAGTCAGAGGTGTTTGGTGCCTTGATGGAGGTAGCCGCCCAACAAGACGATGCAGCGGACGCGGCTACGCCGCACCGCTGATCGCTGTCCGTTAGCGAGACGGAAGAGTTGCTCGGGGACAAAATGAGAGTTTGTTGCGTAAACTGCTTCGAAGCTGAAGAACCCAAGAGTGAAATCCGGGATACAAGCCACAACAAAAGCACTTGTGATTTCTGCGGGTCCAAGAGGGTACCATGCTGCAACCCCTCCGAGCTTTATGAGCTTTTCCGTCCATTACTGGAGTACTTCGTGTTGCCACAGTACGGAGAGCACTACTTCGATCCCGACGATGTGCCAATCGGGGAGACTCTTGGACTTCTACTGCAACAAGAGTGGAACATATTCAGCGATAGGCTCCTCTCGACAGACATGCTTGATGAACTGTTATCCGAAATTATGCAGGCAACCGTCAACGTTCGGGATCTATGGGTCGCAAAAAGGGACAGTTGGTACAGGGAACCTGATGAAGAGTGGACCCTCTGGCAGCGTTTCTCAGAACACCTAAAAACGAGGAGACGCTATATACCTGACACTGGCAAGATCGGCTTAGAGGATTTTCAAGAGCGACTCCGGTCCGTTCTTGAGAATGTGGAGAAGACTGTCAAAAAGGGGGCCAAACTGTACCGAGCAAGAACGGGTTGGCGCCGCGACAAGAATGGAAATCCTGCTCCTTTTCCGGTAAAAGAGATGGGGGCTCCTCCACCAAACCCAAACCGCCGCAGCGGCCGAGCCAATCCGTTGGGAATCAGCTATCTGTACGCTGCCTCTACACCAGAAACGGCAGTGGCAGAGAAACAACCTGCGATGGGAACCATTTTGAGTATAGCCGGGCTAAGAATGAAGAGGGATCTGCGAATTGCAGATCTATCATCAGTCCAACCACTCGAATCACCGTTCGGCATCGACTTCCTTGAGTACGAGATTCGCGCACGAGAGCTGCTGATGGCGCTTAGTTGGGAGCTCTCAAAGCCTGTTTCGGTAGACGACCCTCCGTCAGAGTATATCCCCTCTCAGTATCTCTGTGAACTCATACTCGACTCTGGTTTCGATGGAGTGATTTACCAGAGCGGCTTTTCAGAAGGGTACAACATAGTGCTTTTTGACGTGGACGCTGCTAGGATTATGCGCAATATCCGACTTGCAAAGGTGGAATCGGTTGAGCTTCGGATTGAGTACATCGTCGATATCGATGAGCTAGAGATGCTGGGAGAAACGTAAGTTGATCGCTAATAAAGGGATGGAGCGGAACTGCCTTGATCAGAGTAGCTAGTCGACGCGTTGGTTAGCAAGCTTTGCACAGTAGTAGATACTTGAGGAGACTTTGCTTCGTATGGCAGTCCGCTCATCTAGGCCGTTAGGCTGCTATGGAGAGAAGCGGCCGGGGCAAGGACAGATGGAACCGATAAGCAAGAAATTGGATTGGGAAAGTAAGGCTCTACTCGGTGCAGCCACGGATTCACCTCCTGCAGTCTTTCGATCAACAGCACCATACCCCGAGTGCGGGGGCACCTCCACCCGGTTTAATCGAAAAGAATTCCTCGCGGCTTGCCACGGGGTTAAATTGAGTGTATGACAGATCATATACTCAAGAGACACAACAAGAATTTGCTATTATATCATATTGTGTGCCCGGTAAAGTACCGCAGGCAAGTATTTACGGCGCTGGTTGAGGAGACATTGCAAGAGACGTGTGCCGGTATTAGTGAGAGGTCCGAGATAAATTTTGTTGAAATAGGAGCGGACGAGAATCATGTACATTTTTTAGTCCAGAGTGTTCCGGTAAAATCGCCAACGGAGATAGTAACGGCCATAAAGAGTATCACGGCAAGGGAGATATTCAGAAGGCACCCAGAGGTGGAGGATCAGCTCTGGGGCGGACATTTATGGACCAGTGGATATTATATAAATACCGTTGGAGCAATGGGTAATGAGCAAGTGATTCGGGCATACGTAAAGAAACAGGGGTTAAATTACAATCAAATTTACCGGGGTCAACTTTCATTGTTTGAGTAACCGATGTTTTTTGCTACCTCGCGGCTTGCCGCGGGGTAGTTCATTTCTTGCGAGATTGGCAGGCGGGCCTATGGGTGGCCTGAGCGCAGGCCTGGACCTTCATTTCATCCGACATCTTGATCTCCCCTCTGTAGAAGTGCTGGTGGGTGTATCTGATTCACTCATTCGCCGTAGCCCTCGTGCGCTTCAAACATATCACAGAGGCCGTCGGCACCAATGTCTATCCGCTCGAGCTTGCAGCCCATGCAGAGGCCGTCATGGAACTCACAGCATACGAGCTGGCATTCGATCACTTGTGTTTGCCTACCAGGCATCACCCTCTTCCTTCTCAACGTCCGGCACGTTGTAGAGGATGGTCACCTGGCCGCCGATTTCCTGCTTATCGCGCCACTGCTTGCCCTTCCTGTTCTTCAGCCAGAAGATCATGCTCGTAGGATCGGGTGCTAGGTGCTTGGTCACCTTTCTTTCGCTGACCAGCTTACCCTCCTTGAACTCCTGGTGAGTTTCTTCGATGTCCATTCCCATTGCTCTTTGGTACAATGAATCCTCCACCCGGTAGTCGGCGATCTCCTTGCCCTCTTTTATGGCCTTCAATAATGCCGGGTATTGCCGCTTATATAGAGTGAACGAAGTCACGCCAACGCCCAGCCTCTTGCATACTTCTGCCTCGATCAACCCCTCCCTGCACCATCCAGCAATCTCCTCAAGGCGGGTCTGGACGTGTGAGTAGTATTTATTTTTTCTGCCGGCCATCAGGTGGCCCTCCTCTTTCTATGTTTTTCAGGTATTCAAACCACCACTTTTTAATCCCCTCGTAATTTTCCATCGATAACTCGACCAGTCGAATAGATAAAGGGCGACTTCTGGGCGAACTTATTGTTCCTGACCGCCTGACGTGGCCTACAAGCAACAATCTGCTATTTACCAGTCTGTGGTGTATGTTTCCATTCTTGTTTATTGAGTCTGCCGGTATCCCCGTCAGCCAAACGCCAATGATTGCTTGTCTTCATTGACCGCCTTCAGCCCTTCGCTTAAGGGAACATGCTGTTTAGCTTTCGGTATGGTGGCTTAACGACTCCATAATCGTGTTTGTCGGCCCATTGCAGGATATCATCCGCAGCTCTTAGCATATATTGCCAGCCTGCATCCCGCCGGTTTTGGTTGGTAAACTTCCCCCAGCGTGCATCCGCAACCATTACAAGAGAAACGGCCTCCTCTTTGCTATGTCCACGGGAGAGAAAATACTGGAGCAAAGACGTTAATCCTGCTGACCTATCTCTTGGATACCCGTTTTCCCAAAGCTGCTTTACTACTGGCGGCATTGCATTGACTATCTCGGTCTCCTGCTCCTTTGCCAGAGTGCTGACACTGCCAAAACATTGGGTTGTTGCTCGCGGCTTCTGCTTCGCTCTACGCGGCTTTTCCTTATTGTGAATCCCGAGCTTTAAAATCTTATCTTTTAGCCCATCAACGGTGTCAAAGTAAGGACCATCTACAAAGTAAGTCAGTCTGTGTGGTCGCTCGATAGTATGCCTTCCCTTAACTGACATCGTGCCAATAACCTTGTTTATCCGGGGGAGGTCGAATATCGAATCAACTTTCACAACCGCCCGTTCACTCTCAGTCAAGGCATTGCGGAGGTCCCGTTCAAACTGTTTCAGTTTCTCCTCCAGCGAGTCCACAACCTTCATCGGCTCCACCGGTAGCCAGATACACGCTCCGTTACCAGTACAATCAACAGAGGCATTCTTGTAGACTTCTGCCAAGCGGCGGGCAATCTCCAAGGAAACCACAAGTTCTCCATCAGTGGACGGCTGTTTAGGATCGGGTCTTATTGGGTCGATATCAATAGCGACAGCAGTTATAACTTCAATGTCTTCTTTGGTGGCCCCTTTGCGGAGCTTCTTGATCTCGTTCCTTGCTTTCTGCATGAATCTTTTAGGGCGTGGATTTCTCCCAGCGTATATATTGGCCTTGCCATTCCATTTTAGGCAAGCTGACAAAAAGTCATCAGCGTTGTCGAAAAATCCAATCCCTTTAGTCCTTTTTTTACCAGGTGTCAGCACCCGTACCTCAGTGCATCCGTATCCACAATGTCCTAGTCTCCGGAAAAATTGTTTTATGCTTTCCCTTGATAGACCTAGCATCTAGTAAACTCCGAAAGAAGTAAATATAAACAGAGATTGCCGTCTAGAGCATTGCAATCCCCTCCCCACCTATCCCCCTGTGTATATTTACAAATACTAATTACAGCACACCAAAAAGGTTTGTGGAAAAACACTGCAAATGCCTGCTGTGGATATGACTGCTGGGTTAGCAATAAGAAGACCAAACCGCAATTCTTACGGACAAACCGCAATTCTTACGTCCGCGTTATTCCGCTTCATATGAGCATGAGACAGCTCTTCCGTTAGCGTGTAGACATATAGCACATCACCATTCCGGGCCTTCCGTATATCTGGCATTGTTTCAATCCATCCCGCAAATAAGGCTAGGTCAAACAATTCATTCTCAATGAAACGCTTTGTTGGCCCTAGTCCTCGGTTGCCGCGCATTTTCTCCAGCAATAAGCGCTCTATAAGTTTCTCCAAACTAATCATGTTAATCAGCTGTCGATTTTGCCCCAATATTGCCAGCATCCGAAAATGGTAAGGTTTGATTTGTCCACCCTTCTCACGCAAATAGTCTCTAATCGCTCTTGCAGGATTCTTTGGAAATCTGCTGTAATAATTACTCCAATTAAACAGAAAACAGGAGTTCAACTCGATTAAAAACGAATCTGCATTCTTCAGGGCCACCACGTCCAATCCTCGTTTTATAAGATTCTCACATTCTTTCTTAGTCATGCCCTCGTACTTGGGCATGATTCTAAGATACGCCCCCCACGTAGCAGTAATATCAAACAGTCCGGTGTCTTTCCGATATCGCCTTATCCAAATCGGCCTGTTGCAAACTGACAGGCTGCGGTAGCCTTCCAGTAGGGTCAATATATCGGCACTCTGATATGCGCCTCCGCTGTCTTTTTTCACACCACCAGAATCAAATAGCTCTTGCTTGTAAACTACCGGGAGCTTTTCTTCAAAGCTCCTTCTTGTATGTATTTCCAGTGCACCGAATAGGGCTAAATATTCTCCAATCGTGAGGTCTGTTCCGTCAAATCCATTAATTTCAATTTGTCCAAACCAATCGCTAAGCTCTGGGTCTTCCAGTATCTCATCTTGAAGTTTACCGTAATCTTTTGATAGGCTTTCAGGTGTCAATAGGAAGTTGTTGAGCAAAGCACCGGGCACGAATATATGCGGCCCATTGGGGATCGATTTGCGACTCTTAATTCGGCAATCAACTACACCGTCAGGTCGCTGATCCCCCGATAGGCTTTTTTTATCAATGAGAGGAAAGTCATTCCCGCATCTGCATTGCATTGCTGTACCACTCCGGATTATAAAAAATTCACCGGAAAATGGCACTTTCGTCATATCAGGTTTGGCACGTGGTGATACATCCCACAGCCTCCAAACAAGGCAGAATTTGCCCGAAAAAGCCGACTGAAAGCGCCACTTGCCGATTAAATCGTAAAGGCAAGGGGTGAGTACCCCTGGCTTTTGATCATTAGTCAGAAGGCACGTGGGTCGGCTTTTTGGGGAAAGAGCCTCCAATGCCGCTTCGGCGCGGATTGTGACCCGTCCTGTATGGCCATAAAGCACAATCAGTTTTGCTACAATTTCTTACTCGACTTGGACTGCCAGCACAGCAATCAAGGCACTTTGCTCGGATCGCCTTCAGCGAACTGATACCTTTGACGCCTTTGCCGAATCGCAAAGGGTATGTCAGATCATCCTTATCCTCTGGTGCATGACGAACTTCATGGGCGCTACCGTTGCAAAACCATAACCAATACTTCCTTATGGCCTTCAACGGGGTTGAATCGTCGCTTGGTGTGGCAGTGGTTTTAATCATTGTTCGCCTCGCGGAGTAATGCGGCGTTCAGCAAGGTACTCCTGGATATCCACGAGTTGGTATCTCACGCTGCGTCCAACCTTGACGTAGGGGATGCCGACACCGGCACTTCGATGATTTCTAAGGGTCTGCACGTGATAACCTAAAAGCGCTGCCAATTCGTTTTCGTTAAGTAACGGCTGAAGTGTTTCCACAATAACATCTCCCCCGGCACAACATCGTAGATGCACAAGTGCCGGAAATAGATACAACTTGGCCAACTCATGGCCTGATCTCAGGATATTAGTTTTGGGGATAATGTGGTGGCCGCCTAGGGCCAAATCTGGGAACCATCTGGAAATCGCCGTCTGTGGCGCGCTGGTTGGTGGCAATTGCTGGAATCACCACCAATGGGGAACTACAGATCAATGCAAAGGATGGAGGCCTGCTCAGGCCGTGTCTTGGATTGCCGCTGCGGCATGGTCTAAATCGAAACTATATACCCCAATATGATTAACGCAGCCAAGATTGTCAACCGCACTACGGATTATTACATCGAAGTCCACCGATACCGGATAAGCGTCATGCGATATCGCTGGCGGCATCATTGTTTTCCTCTTGCTTGGTCTTCTCAACTGCCTCTGCTACCAACTTTCCGGCCAGGTCAGCACCTTTTTTCAGGGTTTCATCACGCAGGTGTGCGTAACGCTGCGTCATCTGCGGGCTTTTGTGTGTAAGAAGCTTTTGCAGGGTGTACAGATCAACCTGTCCGCTGGAGGCGAGCATAGAAGCGTATGTGTGCCGAAGTCCGTGTAAAGGCCGGAAATCTTTCGGTAATCCGGCTTCTTTTTTGATTGTGTTAAGAGCTCGTTTTAGGTCTTTTAGCTGTCCGCCATTTTTGCCTGAAAATACAAAATCACTACCGGGGGTAGGGGGATGATTTTGAAGAACCTGCCGCACCGGTTCGCTCAAAGGGATTGCTTGGTCTTTGCCGCCTTTGGGGTTCCGCAGAGTGATAAATCCACGCTCAAAATCAATATCTTGCCATTTCAGTTTGAAGATTTCTCCACGCCTCATACCTGTGAACAGGGCCATTTTCATTA
>SDBV01000838.1_pt1 | contig 44655 bp, 59 predicted proteins | sample 2277081 | NCBI WGS metagenome assembly SDBV01 (sample SAMN10402039, study PRJNA504765) | marine sediment metagenome | isolation source: marine sediment core GS10_PC15, 223 cmbsf | place: Arctic Ocean: Southern Knipovich Ridge | collected 2010
TCCTGGCCCTCAAACTAAATTTCACAGCTCCAATGCGTATGAAGTTTTATATGGAGGAGCAGCAGGTGGAGGTAAGACTGAATCATTATTAATGGAGGCATTGCGGTACATTCATGTTCCAGGCTATACTGCAGTATTATTTCGTCGTACCTTTGGTGAGCTTAGACAAGCAAATGGACTGATTGAACGGTCACGGATTGTTTGTCCGAAGTTGGGAGGCAAGTTTAACGAACAAGAACATATTTGGCGGTTTGAAGGAGAAGGTGTACTTATGTTTAGTCACCTTGAACACGCCAAAGATAGAACCAAGCACGACTCTGCGGAATATGCGTTTGTAGGTTTTGATGAGTTGCACACATTCCTTGAGACGCAGTACGATTATCTTGGATCTCGTGTCAGAACAACTGCAATTGATCCTCATACTGGTAATGTTGTACCTGCAAGAATACGAGCAGCAACGAATCCGCCCTTTACTGCTGACGGAATGTGGGTTAAGGAAAGATTTTTTGATAAGTTGCCGCCCTTTGAGACGAAGTGGTTTGCTAAGATTGACGACGTTGATACAGAAGTAGACAGTAATCATTCCAGTGCGTTGTCCCGAGTATTTATTCCTGCTCGGGTGTTTGATAACAAAGTACTTATGGAGACGGATCCAGGTTATATTGCACGACTGGAAAGTCTTCCATTTCTTGATAGAATGCGCTTGTTAGAAGGATTGTGGGATGTTCCCGTTAAGGGTAACGTTTTCAAAAGAGAGTGGTTTGAAGGAAAAATATTAGGACGGGCTCCAGAAGAACTTAAGTGGGTCCGATTTTGGGATTTAGCAATTTCATTAAAAGCAAAAGCAAGTTTTACTGCTAGTGCTGCAATTGCTGTTGATAGTGAGGCTAACTTGTACATTAGGGATATGCTTCACTTTAAGAAGAAGTGGCCACAAACTCGTATAATAATGAAGAGTACTATTTTGGATGAGAGACACATTGCACAGCATGGAGTTGAAGCGAAGTTACACGGGGAAGCTGCGGTTCAAGATTTAAATAATGATCCCGATTTATTGAACCATAGTGTTATTCCAACTAAAGTAACTGTTGACAAACTAGTACGAGCGTTACCGTGGTCTGCAAAGGCCGAGCAGGGAAAGGTGTTCTTAATCAACGGTCCATGGGTTGAAGGCGCTTTGAATGAGTTTGAAGTTTTCGATGGTTTGTCAAATGCTTACGATGATCAGGTTGATGCAGTAAGTGGTGGTGTACAGATGTTAACAACTACAAAGTGGAGAAACACTAAATTTATGCATCTTAGTCAAGGACTTAGAGTTTAATGCTCACTCCTCAACCAACTACTGAACAGGGAGAGCGTCAACAACAGCTTCCTCCTTTTATTACGCGATATATTCCTCAGTGGACAACTCCGACGTATTTAATGTCGGATGCATGGAGACGAGTTGTCCGTCAGCAACCGGTAGCAATAGATTGTAGAGACTTCATAATAAGTTTTACGTCTTCTCTTCCGTGGAGAATTATCGCCAGAGATGCTGAGGACACTGACAAGCATACGACTGATATTGACTACTATACTACCTTGTTTGAAACTGAAGATGGAGGATACGTAAGCCATACTGAGTTGATAATGCAAGATATGTTGGATCTTCCTTTTGGAGGTGCCTCAGAGCTTGGCAGAGAAGGTGATCAACCAGAAGGAAGAGTGTTGTGGTACAAACATATGGACGGAGGTACTTTATTTCCTACATATAGTCAAGATTGGCCTGTAGGTCAGCGAATTAAAGAGCTTGCAGAACTTCCTGTTTTCTTTCCATTCCATGCAGTGTCACGAGCATTCTATACTCCACGCCCTGAAATACTTCGTAAGGGTTGGGGTATGGCTCCTCCTGAAAAAATATATCTTGCGATCCAGTTGTTATATCGAGGTGATGCATATTACGCTAACTTGTTAATCGATACTCCAGAGGCAGGTATACTCGATTTAGGAGATATGGGTGAGCAGGCTGCAAAAGCTTGGCTGGAGTCGTGGCAAGATTTAATGTATGGTACGGATGCGTTTAAAGTTCCCGTCTTATACGAACATACAACTGCTTCTAAGTATATTCCTTTTGGTCGTGGCCCGAGAGAAATGGAGTATAAAGAAACTACGTTACGATATGCTCAACTTGTAGCCTCAAATTACGGAGTAACTCTTCCAGATATTGGCATTATGGAAGGTGACATGGGTACGCTAGCAGGCACCATTCGAGGCGAACGTAGAACAAATAGAAGCGGATTGGCTACGGCTCGCCAAAAGATAGTTTCATATCGCAATAAAATGTTACCAGTCCATTTACGGTTTGAGCTTATTGTACAAGATGACGAGTTGCTAGTTGCAAAGGGTAGAGCTAGGCTGGCAAACTCTTTATCAATGAAGAACTTGGTTGAGTCGGGAATAATTACAAAGAAAGACGCGCAGGAGCAAATGCAATCTGACGGATTGCTTACTGTTCCTCTTGAAGAAATTGCGCAAGAAGTTAATCAGCTGAATGCAGAACCTAGTCAAAGACTTGGAGGGTTCTTAAGACCGCCTGTTCCCGCGTCTGAGGGAGGAGAGGGAGAAGTTACTGCACGTGCGTTATTTGAACCTCTTTTCGACAACGCAAATCTTCTTGAGTTCCAAAGACTATCTAGAATTGTAGAAAGAAAGGTTGGGGACTTAGCAGTAACTGCTAAAAATTCTTTGAAGCCTCAAGACTTGCTACAGTGGCGTGTAAATTTGTCAAAACCACAAGCAATGGGGATTGCTGGAGTTGTTGTTGATGTTGAACAGTCTGTGTTCAATACTCTTTATAGCGAACTTGAGTCCAGTACTTGGTGGCGCCTTGATACAAAGTACTCAATTGCTGATGTCTATGAAAGTACAATAGAGTCGGTCGCAAATGCATATGTTGATTATGCATATGTTGAAGGGGGGTGGAAGACTAGTGTACCTACAAGACTTTCCTCTAAAGACATTAAACTTACTAACGAACTTATTCTTGGACAACTTGAGGAATTCGTTTCTGAAATTATTGAAAGGTCGAACACTCAAATAATGCAAACTCTTTCCCGAGAAGTTGTATTAGCAACATTAACTGAGCTTTCAAGAGAACAACCAGGAAATGCGGCGTCGATTGCTAAGGCTTTATTCTTTGAGAAGTTGGACCCGATCGCGCAGGCTTTTGATACTGAAATTACTACATGGGTAAGAGAGTCTATTATAGGCCAGATGGTACCAGATGGTACTATCCCAGAAAAGTTGTGGAGCGGAGGATAATATCATGCAGGAAATTAAAACCCTTATGCTACGAGTGGGGTCGGTTGCAAATATGGATGAGTACGTGTTTGATGGTACAATGACGGATGCACACATTCAAGGTTATCTGAACCGAGGATTTAAGCTTCATACTATGTTTCCTGGTGCGGTTGATCAAAGCACAAGTTCCGTTTCTGTTATGGTTGTTTTGATTCGTGAAGAGTCTCAAGAGCAGGAAGTTACTGAAGCAAAAAAGTGGGATGAGACACTTCAACTCGAATCAGTTCCTGTATGAGTCCGTCACTCGTTATAACGTATTTGGTTCTAGGTAGATTGTTTACTTGGACTTTGCAGGTAGCAGGGCCAGTACGTTTCTTTACGGATCGAACCAAGTTTACTTCTGAGCTTTTTGAATGTGATTTCTGTTTAGGCTTTTGGGTATATTGGTTTGTGAGTTCATGGATGGAGGTAGATTTTATATATGAACTGCCTCCAGTCCCTGAACCCTTTAATTATTTTGTAACTGCACTTATTAGTTCGTTCATTGTTCACGTTTTTCGCATTGGATGGGAGAATAAATTCCATGTCTAAGAAAACTACAGCAACAGCCCCTACAACATTACCAAAGGATGCAAAAGCTATCTATGCCGCTGCATTTAATCATATGCCTAGTGATAATACCGCTGGCGCTGCGGCGTTTGCATGGGAAGCTGTTAAACGCTCCTACGTTCAAAGCGAAAGTGGGTGGGCAGTAAGAGACGACCATCTTGGATCTGAGTTAGAAGATGTTAACTCCCCTTCTGCGTCCGACAATACGAAACGGAACAAGGACGACAGAGATGTTAATTACGTTTTAGACTCTGGTGGTTTTCAACCATGCTCCGACTGTCGTTTTTTCTCGAACCGTACTTGTGAACTTGTTGCTGGAGATATTGATCCTGATGCAACTTGCGACTTGTTTGAGCCTATTAGGACAGTCGGAAGCATGTCCGTTCAACAGTTGTCATTTAACATTACGAAGGCGTCATTCAATAATGAGACGCAGGAGTTTAGATGGGCAGCGGTGTGTAGCGATACTGATCCAGATTCATACAACGAGAAAATGTCCGTTCCTCTCTTCAAAGATTTTATTGCTCGTATTGAAAGTGATGAAAAGGCTCCTGATAGAGTTTCATCTGAATTTTGGAGCGGAGGAATGCCTTACTTAGGAATTAGTCACTACCTCGATCAAGGAGGTAGTGCTGTTGTTGGTTCAACACTTGAAGTTTATGTTGATGGTAAGTTTTTAAAGGCAAAGGGTCGTTTTGAAAATGAAGAGAATCCTGAACTTGCTATGGCCGCGTACAAAGTAATTCGGGCGGAGTTGTCAGCAAAAACTGCTCCTGATGACAAAATTAGGATCTCAATTGCGTTTGTAGACTGGAAGCATTCTCATGATGACGGGGACTTCTTGTTCGAGAGATCCAATCTTGAACATGCTTGCCCTCTTTGCATTGTTGATGTTCCAGTTTATGAATACTTAGCAGGACAGCTTGTTCATTTAGCATTGACGCGAGCTCCTGCAAACGTTCGTACTAATATGTTACTTGAGGAGAGATCGATGGAAACTAAACACGATGACGCGACAAGCATTGTTGGTAAGGAGCACGCGGATGAGTTGAAGAAGCGTGAGAAGGAGTCACTTACTAGTAAAAGTGCTATTGTCGTTAAGTCTGATCATCTTGAAGAATACACTTACGGGGGCTACTATAGCTTTGGGGGTGCTTTGACGATTTCAGAGGCTCTTGAGTTTGAAGAAGCTGCCCAGCGCGAAGCCCGGATGTATGATCTATGGTATATGCTCGAAGCAGTCATGGAAAATATCATATATGCGGAACCCGATGACGTACCTGACAAAGCCGCCGCTATGCTGGCCGCCATCGAAGACTTTAAATCTCACATCGAAACCAGTGTATTGGTTACTGAATCAACTTTAGCCAATATAGTGGAAAGGATAGACATGGCTACGAAACCAGTAACTCCCGTTTCTCAGGAGCCGCCTGTAGTAGTTGAAGCTCCTCAAGAAACACATGTACTTGATCCTTACCTACTTGCACTCAAAACTAATTTCGACGTTGCTATTGCTAATCCAGCAGTAGGCCGTGATAAAATGTTTGAGGCGATACAAGGATCCATCAATAACGTTGCTGCCGTAATGAAGTCAGCAGTTGAAGCAGCAACACCGCATGAAGCACAAGCTGATATGGCTGCGACTGTTACTGAGGCTGTAAATCAAGCGTTGGCACACCTTCTTCCGACTCTTCAACAGCCGCCCAGTACAGTTGAAGCAAGCACAATAGCTCCGCGACAACTTCTGCCTGGACTTCCTCCTACACCAGTTGCAAATGGGGGTCCACAGCAAGTTACTCCTACTACACCAGTTGTAAAATCAGGCAGCATTGAAGATCTTGTTGCACGTTCTGTTTTAGGTCCTGATCGTGCTGCTGCTAGGCGAGGTGCTACCAATGCCTGAGCTAATTACTCCTACAATCGGAGAAAAAGTTTTGGATATGGCAGGGGACGGTAAAGCTACGTTCCCAATCGTCTCTCGCGCTACTGATCCAAACATTCTTCCTCAACCATATGTATCACCATCAGACTTTGCAGCACAGTACCCGACTCCTTTGGACACTACAGAGATCATTGCTATGTGTGAAGAAGTTACTGCATGGCAAGCGACTCCTGTACAGGGTACTTCGTTGAAGGAAGTTACTTGGCGCGAGCTTAACTCACTTGCCTTCACTTCTGGTACACAGGAAATCAGCTTTGCAGACGGAGAGTGTCCAGAAGAGTATGAACACGATGGTAGTAATACGACCATCACGCTTAAGAACATCGGAGCGAAAAAGAGTCTGAGTATCAGCGACATCATGCACAGTGCTGCTGTCGCTGCTGCTAACTGGAATGGCATCAACAGTCTTGTTGGTGGTGTTCCTGCTGGAGAGGGTGTGCCAGGCGGAAGTGATATGGCAACTTTCCAAGAACAGACTGTAATGGATGTTAAGGCCAAAGAAGTTCGACTTGCAATGACTTTGGTTTTGAATGGCGGAGATAATCTGCTACTCAATGGTGATGTAGCTGGCAACTCGCTTGAGTTTGATGGCCTAACGGTTCAGTTAAACTCCTCGAGTGACGCGCACTCCAACGATAACTCAGCATCCGGTACGTTTAGTGCAACAGCGTTCGACCGCTTCTTGTCAGAGAGTTGTGCTAAACCAACTCAGATTTGGGGACACCCTCAAGCGATTCAGGAACTACTTTCGTCGTACTTCCAGCTTGGGTTCCAAGGTTCTCAGATTGTTAACTACGGTCCTGGAGGCGAACGCATCACTCCTGGATTTAACTTTGCAGGGTTTGTTAATACAGGTGTTGGTCGAATGGCAGTTGTTGCGGATAACAACTTCGCGCGTACCGACATTGCAGGTGGAGCGTTCCAATCTGACATCTTCACACTTCGTATGACACACAACGGAGTGCCGTTGATATACAGGTTGGATCAGATTCCTCTTGCGCTAAACGATCTTGTTCCAGGTTGTACTGCGATTCAGTTCCAAGTCTGGAGCAAGCTGGCAATGGTCGTAAAGCATAAGTGTGCTCACGGTCGATACACAAGTCAGTTTACTGGACGCATCGTTACTACGTGCCCAGTAATTCTTTAGAAGTTATCGAAGTGGCGACGGGCACACAGTAAGTGTTGCTGGAGGCCGTTTCGATTTCTTTTCCTCCTTTTTATGGAGTGCAGGGTTTCACGGCCTTGCACTCCGGGGGAGGAGTTATCTATAGACCCTGCTTCATTTCGCGTGGCAGTCCTGTTTCATCAAATGGTGACTCTCTTTGGTGGGGCAGGGTGTGGAGATAACATGTTATTAATTGCAGTTAGACGTAAGCGATTAGGAAGGAAACTCATTACTTTAGGTAATGGGCATCAGTACGTATTTAGTACAAAAGTTAATCTCAACATTGCTTTGGTCGAAGAAGAGGATGTTGAAGCAATACTTGCCCTAAAAGAATCGTGTTGTGGAGGTCGTAGAAAACCTGGCTATATATTACCTACTACCTCGGAGATGTATAAGTGGAAGAACGCATAATCTCCATCATACTAACGGTCTTTAACAAAGGTACTCTTGTCAATGGTTTCTTCTTACAGAAAGCTACTCAGGTACTTTCTCATGAGTTTATAATTGTCGACAACGGCTCACGTCAAGCAACTGTAGGAGTGTTGAATTATTTGTCTCAACAGTTTAAAAACATACGAGTTATCAACAACAAAGAAAATCTTGGTTTTGGTGTTGCAAATAATATAGGAGCGAGTCACGCGCATGGAGATATTTTAGTATTTACTCAACCTGATGTGAAATTTAAAGGAGATGTTACTACTCTACTATCAGAAGAAGTAGTTGACGGGAAGTTGTATGGCCACGTTCTTTATGATCATGACACGGGATGGAATGTTTTTCATAAAGGCGGACAGAAGGTAACAGTACCGTACCTAGCAGGTTATTTCCTAGCATGTACTCCTAATACATGGAAAGAATTAGGAGGTTTTGATACAATTTTTTGGCCTGCTGATTTTGAAGATGTTGACTTGTCTTATAACGCAACGCAGAAAGGCATTGAACTAGTGACACTCCCATTTACGATTTCACATCCTAACTTCGGCTCTACTTGGGCACAGTTTGATGATCGTGTCGAATATACGATTAAGAACAGAACAAAATTTATGCTCAAGTGGGGGTTCGATAATGGGTGAAGCAGAAGACATCAAGGTTATACGAGAAGATGTAAAGTGGCTTAAGGATGTACTGTTAATTGGTACAGACAAGCGTCTTGGAGTTCTTGAGAGATTGGCGTTACTTGAACATTCAAGTAGATTGATAGGGTTAGTAATCAATGTACTTGTGGGAATAGGATCAGCAGTTGGAGTAGGGTTACTATTACGATGACTATTAAAGTAGTAATGAGCGGAATTTTCTTTCCAATGGCAATACTTCGATACTTTGAAGCTGCGTTGAAACGCAATGATGACGTTGAATTGTGTACAGTCGGACCATTTACTGGAAGAAAAATTCCGTGGCAAGGAGGAATGGAACTTGACGAACGTTATGCATTAGCTCCAGATATTATAATTCCTCCTGGCGCTCAAGTACCATTTGCATATATTGAAAAGAAGTTACCTTGGATACCTGATGTTTGGATACAAATTGATGCGGGTTGGCACATCAAAGGTCGTCCAATTGATGCTCATACAAAAAATGTTTTTATTGCAACTGATCCTCATTGTCTTGATTATAATTATCAACGAAGTGTTGCAGACTATTTCTTTTGTACTCAAACTCCATATCAAAAAGACGGAGATCACTTTCTTCCTTATGCATATGATCCTATTTGGCACGCATGGCATGATCATAAAAAAGAACGCCCTGCTGCTCTTGTAGGAATGCGCTATCAAAATAGAGACATGCTGGTTGCTGCGCTTGGTGGTCAAAAAATAGATGTACTCTATCAAAATGGTCCAGTATTTGAAGAAGCAAATTCTATCTACAACACAAGTGGTATTGGACTCAACTGGTCATCATTGCTAGATACAAATGCTCGTGTTTACGAGACGATGGCAATGTCGTGCGCTGCGGTTTTAAATCGTACTCCTGATCTCATGGACATGTTTGTAGAAGAAGAACACTTTCTAGGATTCAATACTATTCAAGAAGGAGTAGCACAAGTTAAGAGACTTGTTGCTGACAACCAACTACGAGGAAGAATAGCTGATGCTGGACGAATTGCCGTTGAACCTCATACCTACGACGCACGAATCAGAACCATTCTTGAAACCGTTGTCTGACAATGGTGAGATTGTGTGCGAACAAGGACTACGAGACAAGTACGCTGACATGTTGAAAGAGTGGGATGATGCTATGATTAAAGACATAGAGGAGAATTGGTAGTGGGACTTGAAACTAGATTTCTATTCAATTTACCTAGTGGTCATCGCATTGACGACGATGGAGAGTTTGATGCTGTGCGACCCTATTGTAAAGGTGCAGGACTCAACTTGGGTTGTGGCATTAGGCAGCCTAATAGGGATATGTATCGAGTAAGCCTTGGTGACCACCACAATGGATACGATTATCCAGATGAAGTAGTCGATTTCAACAAGCCACTGCCTTGGCCTGACAGGCGCTTCGATTATGTGTTTATGTCTCATGCGTTAGAACATGCTGATCATCTTGAGTTTACGTTAAGAGAGGCAAGACGTGTAGCAATAAATCATGTTGTTATTGTGTGGCCTGATAGTCGATGGACTGCTTTTGATAATGATCACATACTATTAACTGGCACTGATTTATTGCACCGTATAGTTGAAGAAGGTTACGAAATTGTGTTTGCAGCAGAAACTCAACCTAACTGGTCATATGGGATTGTGTATAAATGACAATAGTTGTTGTTGTCGGAATGCATAGAAGTGGAACAAGTATGTTAGCAGGTATACTTGAAAAGTTAGGCGTACCTATGGGTCCCAGCATCGAAGTAAATGAGAGACAAGCAAAGCATAATGCCTTAGGCTACTATGAGGATCATCACTTCTTGGATCTCAACGAGCGCATCTTAACTCGTAGCAATAGAGGATGGGCAGACGTTCCTGATCCCCTAAAGTTGGGAAATGCATGTGCCTCATTTCGAGGACCTGCACTTGAACTGATTCAAGCCCGGATGTCAGCTAACGAAATTTGGGGCTGGAAAGATCCTAGAACATGTTTAACTCTTCCCACGTATTTTGGAGGACTTAACTCTAAACACACCTTAATTATTCGTATGGAACGCAGCAAGTTAGCAGTAGTCAAATCATTACTTCATCGTGAAGCTAGACATGGAATGAACGAAACGTTAGCAAGTAATCTTGTAGATTCGTACGGAGCACACACCACCGTCAATACTGCACGTTTTAAGAATACGGTTGTATTTCAATACAGTGACTTTGTAACTGCATCGAAGCTTACTGTCGCAGCTCTAGTCAATGTTCTTAGTAAGTGTGAGCACAAACCTACTGCTGATCAGATAACAGATGCAGTTGCACATATTCGTCAGGATTTAAATCATCATGGTATTTAGCATCATACGACACAGAGGCGAACCCCAAAAGGCTACGACTCTTAATGGAGTAGAAGTTAAACGAGAACAAAAACTGTTTGTCTTGGTAGACAAATACAACCAGTTCTTTGATGTTGTTCAATATGACGATCATTTTATATATGATAATCCAACGCCTCAGCAACCGTCCTTTATGTGTACATGTGGGGCGCCTGCAGTATTGATTCCGCCGAATACTCCTGAGAGTCAGTTTTATTGTATGCATCACTATGAATTTGGTGTACATACTACAGGGGGTACAAAATGGCAGTAAAAGGAGCCACGCGATGAAAGTAGATATTTTGTGTAATGACGGATCACCTTTGAAAGTGATACCAAATGATATTTATGATAGAGGAGTTGGAGGTGCAGAGTTAGCACTTTTGACATTTGCTCCGAAGCTTGCAGAGGCAGGTCATCAAGTACGAGTATATAACAATCCTAGGACTCCAGGACGGCACGAAGGAGTTAGATTTCTTAACATTAATGAATATGCTCCTAGAGAAGAGCGAGATGCTTTAATTGTTTTTAGGTCTCCCAATCCTCTAATAGCTTCCTCTAAGGGTAGAAAGATATTTTGGTCGTGCGATCAACAAACATCAGGCAACTACGCAACACAGATTATTCCCTTTGTCGATCACACAGTAGTTATTTCACATCGTCACTATGACTACTTTGTTGAACGATACAAATGGCCTGAAGACAAAATGACTGTGCTTGATCTAGGTGTACGGACATGGGAATACTCTCCAAATAAGACTCCCGTCAAGGTGCCCGGTCGTATGATCTATTGCAGTGTACCAGACCGAGGACTTGAGATATTGCATAAGATGTGGTTCGAGATAAAGAGGCGTGTGCCTCATGCATCACTTGATATTACTGCAGATTATCGTTTGTGGGGAGTACCAGGAGCAGGCAACGAGAAACATGTTGCTATGTGGGCAGATCAGCCAGACGTTCGTTTCTTAGGTATGGTTCCTCGTAAGCAACTTGTTGAACTTCAGATGCAAGCAGAAGTGCACGCCTATCCTTGTTTGTATGATGAATTATTTTGTATTTCAGTAGCAGAGTGTCAAGTCGCTGGAGCGGTACCAGTTACAAGTGATATGGGGGCTGTGCGCAGTACAAACCGTTACGGAGTAAAGGTCAAAGGCAATCCACAAAATGAAGGTTGGCAGCAATCATACATAACCAGATTATGTGGTTTGCTTAACAGTCCTGAAGTACTAGATGACTATTCAAAGCTGTGTCGAGGCGGAGGTCTTGTTGAGTTCGATTGGAACCTGCTTATAGTAGCGTGGGAAGGCATACTATGCGGATAGCCTATGTGTCTGAGTTTGTGTTTACAGGTTCGGGTTACACACATATCTCACAGAATGTGTGCGAGCAACTTGTAGAGTGTGGACATGAAGTAATTGCTCTTGGTATTGGGTACAAAGGAGAAGAGCATCATTTTCCTTTTGGAGTAGTTCCTATTTCAAGAATGGACTATGCAAATCAAGTCGAGGCAACTTTGTTAAACATGAAAGACAGCAAGCTAATTGATCATGTAATGATTGCTCTTGATATGCCAATGCATGAAAAGTTTGTTCCTAAACTTGACGATAGTATAGGACTTCCTTATTCGGGAATTTTTCCAATTGAAGCTCCTCCTGTAACTAAGAAGTGGGCAGCGTGTATGGAGTCAATGGACAATGCATTTGTTATTTCCGACTTTGGAATGAGGGCATGTCATAAAGCTGGGGCGGAGAGTGTGCAGCATTTACCTATAGCTGTTGACACCGAAGCATGGAGACCTCCTACTGCTGAAGAGCGTAAAGAAATTCGTGAAGCTTACGGATTTGAAGACACCGACAAGGTTGTACTGACTGTCGCTGACAACCAAGAGCGTAAAAACTTACCTGCGTCATTTGACATTATATCAAGAGTCGATGGAGTGATCTATTTGTTAGTAACACGAACAGAACTTTATGCAGGTTGGAATCTTCCTGAGTTGGCAGATCATTATGGAATTAGAGATAGAATGGTTCCATTTGAACGTGGTATATCGTTCGCGCGTTTGTGGGGATTATTTGCAGCGGCAGATGCATTTCTTATTACAAGTAAAGCTGAAGGGTTAGGAATGCCTGTGCTTGAAGCTATGTCGATGGATGTACCTGTTGTAGCGCCTAAGCACACTGCCTTTGAAGAACACCTTAGTTTGGATAGAGGAATTTTGTTTGATAACTCGACTGAGTATATCGGTCCATTTGGCAATGAGTATAGGTATTTAGCTGATACTACACATGGCGCAATTGCATTGTGGAAGTGTTTGGAGATGAGCAAAAGACGGAAACTTGTAACAACTGACAGCGCACACGATTACATCGAAGCTCGTACATGGGATGATGTGAAGGAGATGCTATGTTCGACGTTGTAATTCCTACGTTTGGAGGAGCAGAACTTCTTACTCAAGCAGTAGACGCTTTACCTGTTGAAATGAAGATTGCAATTGTTGATGACGCTGGACCAGAACAAAAAGAGATTCAACAGATTGCGATTGATCGAGAGCATGTGCGTTATTTCAGGCGCAAGGAAAATAAAGGATTTCCAGAAACAGCAAACTTTGGAATGAGTAAAGTAGGAGGGACAAAGTTTGTACTCTTATTGAACTCAGACGTTATCCTTGAACCTAATGCACTTGATATTTTGTATAAAGAAATGGAAGACCCAGACGTGTGCATAGCTGCTCCTATGTTAGTCTTTCCTGAAGCGTCTGAATGGGGCACACCTAATGCAATTCAACACGCAGGAATGGCAATGAATGTACAGGGTCAACCGTTGCACTTGTTTGTAGGGTGGAGTGTTGATAACAAACGAGCAGTTCAACGTCGAGAGCTCACTCTTGTTACTGGTGCATGCATGCTCATTAGAATGACTGCCTGGAAACAGATTAAAGGCTTTGATCCTATCTACGGCAAGGGTACTTATGAGGACATTGAGTTTTGTTATATGGTCAAAGCTATGGGAGGCAAAGTAGTATGCAATCCTGAAGCACGCGGCATTCACTATGTAGGACAGTCTGCTAAGAAGACTGGAGGATATGACTTGTCTCGTAATTATCAAATTTTTAGATCGCGTTTGGGGCACTTGATGCTTCACGACGATTATATGTATTGGTAGGTAACTATGCCATCAATGTTATACCCATACACTACTCCTCTTGTTTTGAATGATATTAACTTTGCAGAATATGGAGGAGAAACTGGAACTACTACACCTGCTGTGAGACAGTCTGCTTATGCTGTTGCAGAGTATCAGGCGAGTTATTGGTTACAATCGTTCTTGACTGATACTATTATTACAGGAGAACACAAATGGTATGGCCGAGGTCGTACTATTGAGTTAGACTGGAATCGAGTAAGCAGCATTGAAGGAGTGCAATTTATACATGCCAACTCGTGTCAGCAAAAGGAAGAACTATTTGAAGGAATTGGCTACATTAGAAACGCTGACGCGGGTATAGTCGATTTAATTCCCAAAAATAATGTATCGTGTACTTGTGGAGCATTCCGACGTTTTCCTTATAAAGTACAAGTGGCTTATACTTCAGGATTTCCTACAGGTACCGTAGCTGCGATGCCTGCTATGTTATTGGGGATTACGACTGCTGCATCATTAGTTCTTCAAGAGATTCTTGAACAAGGAGTGAATGAAGGCCAGATCGGTATCCAAGAATTTACGAGTATGCGTTACCAGGAAATTCGAGTTGGCTTTATGAGAGACACTCCTTTTGGATCAAGTGCGCAAGCACAATATGCCGCTAAGTTACTTGAACAGTGGAGAATATTTTCTGCTGGTAGGTTGTAATGGGAAAAGGTTATAACGCACGTGCAGATTTCTATTCGATGGACGCCTCTCCTGATGATGATATTGGAGGCGCAATCGTGACGGGAAGTTTGCTCTTTTCAAGTAAGCGTATTAGGTTTGAGCCCGTCTTTAGTCGCCAAACTACTGAATTTCAAGGGCTTGAGACCGAACGAAGGTTTACTGTTATGGTTTCTGACCAGACTCTTAGTCTTGCAGAGCGTGATGAGATGGTGATAACTCGTCCTGCAAATCATCCTTATATAAATAACAGGTTTAGAATTTCATCAATGAACCACGATTCTATTCCAGGACCAAGAGGCCACACTGAACTTCTTGTTACTAAAGTAGTTGAGTCACGGAGCTTACCATAATGGCAAAGCTTGGAGTCAAAACAACCTTAGTTAAAAAAAGCAATCTACCAAAATTAAGGGCCAGAGCAGAAAGCACTGCAGTTCGCATCTTAAATGAACTTCTGCAAACGACAGGCCTTGCTATTTCAAAAGGACTTGCGCCCGGTTCAATTCCTGGAAAGATATTCGTTATACCAGCAACTGGAGGTAAGGGCAAAAGATTAACAGGAGGACTGGGTGTGCCTGCTAAGTACTTGTCAGTTGAGTTTGGTGCTAAACCACACTTAATCGAACCAGTTAGGGCTGACGTTTTACTACTCGCAGATGGCAACTTTGTCACATTTGCGGAACATCCGGGACAAGAAGGGCAGCACTTTTTGTTTGCAGGAGTAACTGCAGTTCAAAAAGTAGCTGGGGAGAAAATAATCAATGGTATCACCGGTGCTCGTTCAAGCCGCGGTCGTGGCTAAATTAAAAGCTGATGTTCCGCTAATTGCAGTAACTACAGACATTAGAGAAGGCAATTGGCAAGGAGCTAATTTTACTGTTCCAGGTGTGCGAGTAAAATTAATGTCACAAAAACCTATTACCAATGGTCAATGCCATACACGACTAAGTGATTTGATATTTGAGATATTTGGATTCTCTGAGGATCCTTCGTCACAACAATGTCAAAACGTTTTGTTCTTAGCACACCAAGCATTGTTTGGACAATTACTAACTGATGTTACATGGAGATCAGTACGACTTGATTCAATAGATGGGCCGGAAGGTCCAGTTCGTGTATCACCTAGAGTATGGAGAGCGCGTGCAGCACTAAGCGCGATGCTCTATGAGATCAACTGAGTTAAGGTATGGAAGAAACTATTCAGGTAAAGATCGAAAGTAAAATCTCTTGGAACTATGTTTACAGGAGCAAAGAGACTGGGAAAACTTATAAGTTTAATCCTGGTCAAACTTTGAATGTAGACACAATCGATAGTCCGTCATTGTTAGACATATTCATCCCTCGGCGGGAGGGATGCTGTGGCTCACGGGTTAAGGACGACTACTACTTCTTTCAGGAGGTAACATCATGCCCCTAATTACGGGTGAACCAGAAGGACAACAACTAGCTCAGGATAGTCTTTTTCTTGAGGGTGCTCCTAACATATGGATACAGTCGCTAGTCAACAATGCGAATCCTCTTAACAACCCAGACGGAGATAACTTCTTTTGGGGAATGAGTGGTACAACTACCGATCCCGCAATTTCGTTAGGATGCATCACTGACGTTTCACTGGCAGACAATTTAACAATCAATGATGTTCAGTGCGACACTGATGGCGTTAAAGACACCATCATGCGTCGCAACTATGTCGAGTTTGTATTTCAACTTCAAACTCTATTCCCACTAACTACACTACGAGATGTACTTCGTACAGGACTAGTAACGTCTGGTGGAGGAGTTGAAAAAGTAGGACTCGGTAGTATCAATCAACAACGATTTATTAGATTGTATGCGGCACTTGTGTATGATCCTGATACAGGTGATTACTTGAACTTTACACTACACAAGTGTAAATTTGTTGACGCGTGGACAATTGCGATGCGTTATGGAGAAGCTTGGCAGATTCAAGGTCTCCGAGTTCGAGCATTTGCAGAAACTACTTCAGATAATAGCAGCAGTGCTATTCCTGATGCGCAGAAATTCGCAACTATCATCCGTGCAGACCCAAGTTTGATTTCATGAGTGTGCTGTTTAAACCTCAAGACGAATCTGTAATAGTCTTGATAGGCGAGCGTGAGTACTTAGTTGCCCACGCTCGCCTTGGACAGTATCTGGAATTAGAACAATATTGGCTTACTAAAAATGTTAGAATGTACTTACGTACAGTAGGTATCACAACCAACGCTAAGGATTCTGGAATTGAGTTGCTTGTTGCTTTTGCTAAAATTATTTTACTAAACAGATTACCAGAAGGTATACCTATAATTGACGTTAAGCCTCTCCGCAACCAAAAAGATTCTATACCTTGGCACTATGATGGAAGGAAAGCGTTTTCATATATACACTTAATAGCGAGCACTTATGGGTGGAGTCGGAAAGAGATTTTGAATTTACAAGTACCAGAGTTTTTTGCATACGCACAAGAAATTCTTGCGGATGCACAACTCAAGTCAGAAGAAGCGCACCGCCTATCTAAAATGTCATACAAGTATGATAGGACTGCAAAAACTCTATCATTAGTAAAATTGGACAGGCCACTATGGATGACACCAAATCCGACTCCCATCAAAATAAAGCCAGTACCAAAACAGTTAGTTCCAGTAGGCAATGTAGTTTAGAAGAGTGCCTTGAACTTCTTGAATTGTTATCTCCTTATAGAAACGTGTTGATAGCTGCTCGTGATAAAACTTTTGCTACTCAGATTACAACCTTGTTACAAGCTATCTCTGAGCATGACATCGACGACTTACATCGCTTCATAGACATACTAAGCAATAACACAGAAGTTGTTCTTACTGGATATGAGGCTGCGTCTAAGTTCTCCGAATTGTGGATAGTACAAGAAGGACCTACCTTAGTCGAAGCAGGACTAATATCAGGATTATTATAAATGTCAAGTAATCCTCCACTAAGCGTTACTGGCGCAAAAATAGAAGTAGACGGCATAAATGAGTTCGTTCAAGATATTGAACGTGCGGTGAAGCAAGCTAACGTAAAAATATCTGAGCTGGGTGCCACTCCTACACAACTAGAAACTACTCGCAGAAATGCTCTAAATAGAATTGCTAGAACTGTTGCAGAGTTTAGTAAACAATCTGGACAGTCAATTAGTCAAAGTATTTCTTTACTACGTACTCTTGGCGTAGTTGTTGATGAAGACGCGGCTAAAGTAGAAAACCTTGCTAGGACCTTCGCGAACGTTCAACAGCAAGCACTTATTCAACCTACGGCAGCAGCTCCTCCTGGAGATGAAGGAGGAGGATTCGATTTAGGTCAAGCTGCATTCCAGTTGAATCAAGTTGCTGGAGCGTTAGGTGCTATTGGTGCAGGAGTTAAAGCAGCATTTGACTTTACTACTGAGGGAGCTCAACTAGAAAGACTTCGCACATCGTTTGAAGCTTTGGGTAATACAGAAGAAGACTTAGAGCGCCTACGTAAAGCGTCCTTAGGTACAATTTCAGATCGTAACCTACTACTATCTACTAACAGAGCTCAATTACTTGGAGTAACTCAAGAAAGCGAAAAGTTAGCTAGTCTACTTCAAGCAGCAGCAGTACGAGGACGAGCACTTGGACTAACAACTGCTCAAGCGTTTGACCAAATTATTACTGGTATTGGTAGACTCTCGCCCCTTATTTTGGACAACCTTGGAATAATTGTTGATGCTGAGGCAACATACAGTACATTTGCGTTATCAATTGGTAAAGTTTCTAGTGAGCTTACAGAAGCTGAAAAACGTATTGCCCTCACAAACAGAGTAATCGCGGACGCAGCTTCTTTGGGTCCAGTTATTGAAGACACTGGAAGTAAGTTGGAACAAGCTGAAACTAGACTTACTAATTTTCTTGACGGACTAAAAGAGTTTTCAGCTAATATAGCAGTCGACGTACTAGACAGGTTTGATGATTTGGGGCGCGTCCTTCGGGGAGAAGGAACAGATGCAGAACGTTTTGCAAGATTACTTGAAGAAATGGCGAAAGGAGGACTCGAAGGAGCACAAGCGTTTTTAGAGCTAGAACAAGCAGGTATAGTTACTAGACGCATGCTTGAGGATGGAAGTATAGCTGTAGATGGACTTGTAGAGAGCCTTGCTAATCTTCAACAGATAATGGGCACACTTACTCGTCAAGGATTCTTAGTTGAGCAAATGGATTTGCTTGAACGACAAGCAGCTGCAGGAGATGAAGATGCAAGACGTAGACTACGAGAAATGCGTGAGGCACAAGCTGCTCCTCCTGCTGAAGCTACTGCTGATTTCTTTGAGGACGTAACTGAGCAGCGAGAAAACCTGTCGGACAAACTTGCAGACATAGAAGAACGTAGAGCGGAGCGTGTGGTAGATTCTGAAGAAAGACGGCTCTCAGACATTGAACGTGCTCATAAACGCTTTGCAGATAAGATTGTCGATATAGAAGAAGACGCAGCACGTAGGATCGAAGACGCGCATCTCAAGGCTACACGAAAACGAGAGGATGCACAGCGTGATCTGTCACAAGACATAGCAGACTCTGTACGAGACTTGGAAGATGACTTAGCTGAGATCGATATTAAATTAGCTGAAGAGCGTCAGAAGGATGCTGAAAAAGCTAAGGCGCGTAGAGAGCAGCTAGAGCGCGATCATGTAAGAAATTTACGAGACATACAACAGCAATTCGCATTTGACGTACAGGACGCAGTTGCCGAAAGAGACGCTCGGGCCGTATTAGATTTAATGCGCCAACGTGATTTTGATATACGTAACGAGAACGAGACTTTTCAGGATCGTCTTACAAATGAGGACGCTAACGCATCTCTTAAAGAAGCAGAACGTGAACGGCAAGCTCAACGTGACCGTGAACGGTTAGTAGAAGATCAGCGTCGTCAAGTTGAAGAATTGAAACAAGCACAAGAAGAAAAACTTGCTGCTATTGAACAGTCACTTGCGGATGAACTTGAAAAGATTGCTACTACTGAAAAGCGTAAAAAAGAAGACGCACTTGATGCTCGTGATGAAGAACTTGAAAAAGTTGAAGAAGCTAATGAAGACCGGTTAGAAGCTATTCAACGTGGCTTTGAAAAACAACAGCGGGCTGCTCAACGAGCATTCGAAAAGCGGTTGCGTTCCTTAGTAAGGGCTTTCATTAAAGAGAACGAACTTACTGCACAGTCTATGCAAATAATGTTTGACATTATAAACGGTTTTATTGGAGAAGGAGGAGTAACCACTTTATTGTTTAGACAGTTTGAAGAAGAGCTTGCAAACTTAGCTAACATTACAACTGAGTTTCAAAACAACCTTCCAGTTGATCTTATGGGCAGCGGTGTGCCAGAGCCTTCTACCGGGCCTGTGGGTATTCCTGGTAGAGGAAGAGCACCAAATGTTACTGGTGCAATTAGAGAAACTCCAGAACTTGAGGGCTTAATGGCTTTTGGAAAAACTCCTACAATAGTAGTTCCTTCAGCTGAAAGCGACATCAACATTAACTTAACTGCTGAAGGAGATATTCCAGAGGAAATGGCAGATCAGATAGTGGATCGTATTGCAGAAATAATTGAAAGGAGTGTGCAAACCTAATGCCTTACAGACTTGATGGAGTCGATTTAATAACTTCCCCTCTCGACGGTCATTGGGTTGACCAAGAAGTTTTAGGAGTCGATGGAAACAATCGACGCATTTATCCTGCAACTAGAATGTTTGAAATGGTGTGGACAATGTTAAGTCCAGAATCATTTAATCAGATATTTGCTCAGTGGGAAGCTCTTTCAACTACTGGATCAATCGTTTCTGAATTACCTGAACTAGGAGCTGACCCTTTTGTATTCCGAGCGTACACAGGTACTATTGTTGACCAACCTATAATGGGAGAGTACTTTCAAGAACATTATCTGAAAGTAACTATGACAATACGCAATGTCCGTACCTAGCGCATCTGAACAACTCTTGCTGGGCACGCGCCCTCAACAAACAGAAGTACACTTTGATATTTTTAATCCCGCCACTGTGCTATCAGCTACTGTGAATGACTCTGATGCTGCACAGGGAGATCGGGTTATAACATATGATAATGCAATGGGCGATTTTAACGATGTAAAACCTGGAATGACTTTGTACGCGGATGAAGAGTTTATCAGAGTAGTCAGTGCAACATCAACTACTATAACTGTTGCTGAGAACGATTACATTGTATGGGCTGACAATCTTGAATTTACTATTCGAGCGTTTTTCTTGCCATGGGGTGTGCTTCCTAGAATCACTATAGACAGTAACAACATCGTAACATTCTTTAAAGACTTTGATATTGAGTATAGCAATCAAAACTCAGTACTTGATCCAGTAGTTCATATGGGTCCAAATGCTGCTGCACTACTTGACCCAACTGTTGACGTCTTTTATACATCAGATGGATCTTTTGATCCTAACGGGTCAGGCCTTTCAACTTTTTCTTGGAATTTTGAAGGCGCACAAATAACGGGGACATCATCTGCTATTCCTGGTAATGTTACTTATGACACTCCCGGAGATTTCATTACAACTCTAACAGTAACGAATGATGCAGGTAAAACGTTTACTGCACACCGCCATATCATGATAAGGAACGCTTCTCGGTCTCAATGGGGACTTAATAGTCTCGAAGGCAATCGAGCGAGCGGGAGTTGGCAGGCCAGTCTTTGGGTTCGCAATGATGTCTCTGACGTTGTAGACGGTGCGTTAATTGTACTATACACAACCGACTTCTATGGAACTACAGAACAGTCAATTGGAGGCAACGCTCAAGGACGTAGCAGTACTTTGTTTGTAGGATACATATATGGAGAATCAATCAGATACGACGCTACTGATAACATAGTCACGTTTACGGTCTTTGGGTTAGGAGCATATCTCAATACTCTTGAGACGATGTCAGCTACGTTAGAAGACAAAGCAACAGCAACAACGTGGAACGAAATGACTTCCTTAAACATCGACAGAGCCTTGTTTGGGTTCATGCGGTGGCAGACAAATATTATGGAAGTTGCAGACGTTATTTATAGTGACAATACTTTTCCTGTACAATTCATTGATTTCGCGAGAGGCCCCATATTAGCGTCATTAAGAAATTTAGTGATGTCAGCGATTAAAGGTCTTGTAAACAGTGATGCGCAGGGCACTTTGTTTATTGAAGAAGATGTACAACTAGTTGACGTTTCAAGTCGTAGTATTCCAACTACAATGGAATTGTCTAGACAGTTCTGGATGAACGAACCTGAAATAACTCATCGTAAGAGACGTGTGCAATCGTTTCTTGAACTTGGAGGAATTCTTTATTCAGGAGCTACAGGTACCTTTGCAGCAATGTTATCTGGTGCTCCAGGTATAACTCCAAGTTATTTTGGGTCTGCAAGTAGAGAGCATGGACTTATAATTGGACCTACAGGTCAAACGTTCTTAAATAACTTTACAGGAAATGTATACGCATTACGCAACAATCCCTTTCCTGAAGTTACATTTGAAATGGCGGGTAGCATTAGGATATTTGATATTGCGCCACAAGAATTTACTCAAATCAGACTTACTGCTGAGGATACTTTTTCTTCGGTTGTATGGGATCCTAAGCGGTTTTTACCTCTTCGAGTTGAATATATATACAATCCTGAAGCCTTCAGTCTTCTTCCTACTGTCTCATATGAAATAGAGTCGGATGGGCCTCCAGGAGAAACTATTGTTATTCCTCCAACTCCTGAATGGGATCCTCCTGAGTTGCCAGAGATACCTATTCAACCAATTCCTGTACCCGTTCCTCCAGTTGCTGGTAACGCTTCGCATGTATTCTTTATGACTGACAACGATGAAGTCATTTGGTCAGGAGATATATTTAGCACACTCTCCAGCCAACCTACATGGAATGCATTAGGAATAGGAAGTGGATTACCAAGTAATCTCGACGCTCTTTGGGATACGGGAGGAGGCAATCGAGGATGGCTTGCGGTCATCTGGGACACGTCAAGAGCGTATGTAATTGGCAGAGTAAGTACAGCAAGTCCAACAGACAAGCCTTGGGCTATATGGCAAACAACTAATATTTTAGACTCCTCACCTACGTGGGTTGAATTACTTCGTGGTGGAGATAGTATACTAGGTAGTACAGTATCTATTGATGCTGGTAATGGTTCTCCATTTTCAAGATTACACAGACAAGGTAATAGTGTATATGTCCTTATTTCATTAGCATCAGGTGGCGAGTCCCATACAAGACATGACGGTACAGCTTTTACGGATACTGCTATCTCACTAGCCCAAGGTCAGAATGTTAAAGCAGAGGTTGCTACCGAAGCAGCCTATACGGACGAATTGGCAGGAAGCACTAGGGTCTTTAATCCTATAGGTACTGTCCTTGCAACATTTGTAAACAACGAGGGTGTAAACAGAACTATTTGGAGAAACTATGCAGGTGGTAGTTACTTTACATTTAGAAGTAATTCAACGGGTGACTTCCTACACAACGCAAACAGTGATAGTGATGCGGTTCAATTTAGTGGACTTAATACATCTGTAAATATTTTTACTGAAGTTAGAGGTGCGTTGAATGGAGATGCTCTATGCTTTGTAGGAGCGGACGATCAAGGATGGGTGTCTGCTAACGGTTCTACATTTACGACAGGAACGTTAGTTTGGGAAGCAGGTCAGATAGACTTCTTAGATGTTGGAGGAGGAGATCAGCTTGCATGGTTACCCTACTCAGTTGGTAACTCACAAGAAATGTTTAGACTTGCTGACGATATATTTGGCGCACACGCCTTCTTTAACAAGACAGGTAACTATTGGACTGAGATCGATATATCTGGTGGAGCCTTTTTAGCAACGCGGCTACAGGTGACATACGAGTGACTAAACGAGCAGATCGCAGATTACAAAAAGCTATAAGTGGTGCAATAGGTACACGAGAAAGAAAAGTTGAACGTATTCCAGGATTTTTGGGTACGTTTGTTAACGGCGAAAAAACTATACGCGTGCCTGATCGAAAAGATTTTGTATTCGTTAGGCTACGAATGGACCAGTCGGAAGTTATTGAGGCATTTAATGATCAAGTGGCTGATAACTTTGATACACCAGTTACAGTCATTAGAGATCCATCTGCTCCCAGATTCTATAGAGTTATTTCACGAGAGATTGCTACCTTTCAGGATTGGGGATCTCCCTATTTAATCAATCACGCAGAACAGCATATGTTTTCGGGAGGAACAGGAACTACAGGTAGTGATGTTGTTTGGGTCTATAGACGAGCGTTTGTTCCTCTAGGAGTAAGTCCCAACGGTTCAATGACTGCTAATGTTGCATCAGATTACTACGCTTGGGATCAAGGCATAAGACACTTTGGCCCAACCGGTACTGTTAACTTTTCAGCTATTAGGGACTCTCTAGGAATATTTGAAGCTCGTTTTGTTACAGTATTTTTAAACGGAGGTGATAGTGAATTAAATTATATCACAGGAGAGATTTTTGACAACACGGCAGTTGTAACAGATCCAACTCAGTTTATTTCTGTACCAGATCCTAACGAGGGCATCCCGTTAGCCGCCATTTATCTTTTCAATTCAATGACGGAAGTCTTGTGGGACGACATTTTTGACATAAGACAAATAATACAAGGCATCGGAGGCAATGCGGGAGGAAGCGGAGTCAATTGGCAAAATGTAATAATCGTTGCGAAAAGTGGAGGTGATCATACTACAATAACTGCCGCGTTAGCTGCTGCCTCCTCAGGAGATGTCGTTTTAGTAATGCCAGGTACTTACGCAGAATCAATAACACTAGTTGCAGGAGTTATAGTTGTAGGAATAGCAAACTCAACTGGTCCTGTTATTATTGCTCCTGCTGCAGGAACTGTTGTAACTATTCCATCGGGCGCAGGAACTTATCAATTACATAATTGCACACTCACTCCTCCTTCCTCTACTGCAACTGTAACAGATAATATGGGGGCGTCTGGACTTGCAACTTTATATCGGGTTAGTATTGGTACTTCAGGAGGCGGAGATTCTATAGATAGTTCTGGAGGAAATGCAGGAGCAACCTTAACTCTTGAAGAGTGCAGAATAGCTGGCAACTTTACTCAATTTAGTATATGCGATTTTATTGACTGTATTTCAACGTCTGCAATTAACCCCGCAGCTAGTGCAGGAGACCTCACAATCTATGGTGGAGAGGTTGCCGCTGAAGTAGATGATGTAATAGGTCAAACAGTAGCTTTCCTAAATACTCCGTTTATAGGAGGAGTAGTTACAGGTGCAGGTACGTTGTTTGGTGAATACCTAGATGGTAACAGCTGGGACATCTCACTTGGAGCATTTGTTGCTCCTGTTGGACTAGTTGGCACTCCTACATACAGGTTTTCAGGAGATGTTGATACAGGATTCTACCAACCTGCTGCGGATCATATTGGTATATCTATAGGAGGTGTGCAGCAAGGACTTTGGGGTAGCGGGGAACTGCAACTTCCTAGCTATGACGTAAGACTAGCCGCTGGAGATGTAGATATTGAAGCAGGTGATCTATTCGTAACATCATTATTTACTGGAGGAGTAGGGTTTGGCATTCCGTTTGTACAAGCATCAACTGGTCTGTTTGGTACAAGTAGTCTGTTTGGATGGGATGGCATTGCAATGCAGGTCAATAGTGAGAGCGGAAGTAATCCTAGAGGGTTTCATGGATTACAGTCCAGTAATACCGCTGGTGATGGTGCACAATGGACAGCCAGCCGTTCGCGGGGTACGATTGCAAGTCCAAGTGCTGTAACTACTGATGACAGACTTGGAGAATTTAGGTTTAGAGGTTTTGATAGTACATTTACTGATACGGTTGCAGAAATTGTAGTCTTTGCAGCTGAACCATTTACAGTTACTGACAATGGTACGTATATCACCTTCTCGACCACTCCTATTGATTCAGTCACCTTAGCTGAGGTAGTAAGAATAACAGATGTAGGTTTTGTAGGAATAGGTACTTCCACGCCTGATACTCGTCTCGACGTTCGTGCTGATGGAACTGACACTGACATACTAACGCTAAGAAGCGATCTAGGAACTTTTGACCGAGACATGCGGATCATTAGTCCAGCGAGCGATAGCGCATCTGCCCCCTTTAGGTTTGAAACGAACAACGCATTTGCGTGGGAGATAGATGATGTAGAGGTGATGCGTATTGATAGCAATGGTGATTTTATTTGGAATGAACTGGGGGGAGATAGGGATTTCCGTATTGAGGGTGACACCATGCAGTACATGTTCTTTATGGATGCCACAAACACCACAGAGAACTTGGCCTTCGTAGCAACCGGCGCACCTAACTGGAACACAATGGATCGTGGTTTGTTTATAGGTAACGTAGCCAACGCGCCCAATAATGACCCTTCAATTGGCGGCTATCTGTATGTTGTATCTGGCGCAGGTACGTGGAGGGGTTCAAGTGGCACTGTTACTACTTTTGCTCCAGCTGGTCCTCACTGTAAAGTCTGTGGGTATGATTTCTGGCGTGTCCACTATCAGAATGATAAGTGGGGGGCTTCGTTATGGATATGTGAATGGTGCGGAGAGGAACATAGATCAGGACCAAAATCAGTAATGGATAAACTTAGTGAGGTTGAACTATCTGAGCTCGTTTAAGTTTCATCATCATACATAACTTCTTTAGTCATATCATCAGGATGTTTACCTATTGTACCATAAAACATTAAAAGAAAATCTGTTAGCGCAGGGTTGAGACCATTGATCTTAAATTCAGAGTCCCCTAATCTTTTATAAAGTAAGTCTGCTTGCGCATCAGACAAAGTAAATGGGCCCTCTCGGTTCGTCTCTAAACTCGCTACACGCTGAGCTAATTTTAGCCAAGGAGCCATTGTTGTTAGAGGAAGTCCTTCTTGAGGAGACCAATTGATAATCATCTCTAGCCACCTCTTATCGTGAACTACATCGTCTAAAGACTTAAATAGTTTGATAAGTTGTCTGCCTGCAATAGCAGGTGACATGTCCATTATTTTACTTACCATTTCTGTTGAGACTTGTATCGTATCCATCGTTCTTCGTAGTTTCAACTGTAGTACAACCGTCATCTTATTCCTCCAATTCTAATCTTAGTTTGCGAAGTTCTTCAACTGCATCATCACGCTTCCGTTTACTTTCAGCAGAGGCGTACTCAAGTACTAATCGCAATTGTGCTTCTGCGTTGTCGTCGAATACTACTTCTAATAATTTTTGAGATGCAAGTACTAAGGCGGGGCGGTTATGAATAGCAACCTTCTTAATGTTCAAGTGAGGCTTTACTATCCCTCCTAACAGTTGAGCAACATAGTCACATACTGTTGTGTTAGCGGAGTAAATTTCTATAGAGATATATCCAGCACCGCTTATAAAAATATGTCCGTGTTCTAAGAATATAGTTCTTAGTCTATTAGGTGCCATTAAGAATAACCTCCTTCATAGAGCCCCACCTCGGTCCAGCTTCTGCGTCTGCGACCCATGTTACTTCTGGGAACCATTTTCTACCAACTGTTTCCATAACATCTATTAGGTATATGGCACAGTTGAGTACGTGGTCTTCTGGAACCTCTACAATGATCGAATCATGAACTAACAAGAGGATGTGTGCTTCAAAATTAGGTAGACGCGGATACGCAGTTATTGCTGCTAACGATGTAAGATCGGACGCGGTCCCTTGTACAGGTGCATTAAAAGACGCTTTGCGCGCCTCGTCTTTATTCTTTGAAGTAATTAAAGGTATGCGTCTACGACGACCTGTTCTGTATTCTACATAACCGTACTCTCTCATGTGCGCAACTTGTGCGGCTTTCCACTTTGCCAAGTTGGGCATTAGCGCATCGTAGTCGGTCACAAACTGCTTAGCTACTGAAATAGGAAGTCCTGCGTCAGAAGCAAATGACCATTCATTACCTCCATACAAATACGAGAAGTTAAACATCTTGGCTAGTATACGATCTTCTTTTGTCCAATCATCTCCATACATTGCAATAGCGACTTCAGTATGTAAGTCACGACCGTTTTCATATACTTCTAGCAACCACGGATCGTTACTTAAAGCCGCCGCCACCCTCATTTCTGCTTGCGAATAATCAACGTTCAAAATTACCATACTGGGCCTAGCTACAAAAGCATCTTTTATAATCTTACCCCATCTACTAATTGGATCCTTAGGATTGCCAGGACGAGGAATGGTTTGTAAAGCAGGCTTTGTTACAGATACACGACCACTTTCTGTACCATGTATCTTCATATCACAATGAACTACTCCCATATCATCCATGATATTAAGTAAGTTCTCAACATACGAACGACGCATCTTATGTATACGTCTATACACTTTTAATAGCCTAATACTAGAATGTCTATCTCCGTGAGTTTCGATAAATTCTTTACCTGTAGTTCTAGGCTTCGCTCTACGCGCTCTAATAAGCGGTAGACCGAGATAATCATAGTAAAAGCTAGATAGCTGCTTAGGAGATCTAATATTCGTAACGCGCTGCTCTGTGAGCTCATAAAATTCTTTTTCGATTTCTAGCAGTTGCGCATCCATATCTGCGCCTTGAGTCTCCAAGTGCTCCTCGTCTACTTGCCATCCTCTTAATTCCATATCGGTCAAAATGCTCTGTAGTGGCATGTGTATTGACATGAATGGGTTGTCATACGTACCTTCTTCATGTAAGAGATCGTTGAATATATAAAAGAGGCGGAGTGTGCACACCGCGTCCCAAGCAGCGTACTGACAAAGTATGTCCCACGGAATTTTATTATACAAGTCGTTGCGAGACTTTAAATGATCATGCAGTCCAATTTCATAGTCTCGAATGTTGAGGTGCCGAGCTGCTAAACCTTTTAAGTCGTGATTACCTGGACGTTCATCGATGACGGAGTGTGCAAGCATCGTATCGAAAGTGCATTCAACAAAGTCCCACTGAAAGTGGTATTGTAAAAACTTAACATCAAACTTTCCATTGTGACCTACTAATGTTTTCCAACGAGTCCAAAACTTTTTCCATCGAGGATCGGACTTAGTAGAATACAATACGTTAATACCCATACCAGGATGATTTCCTGGTACAATGTATGAATGGTTATGATCAGCATTTGATGATAGTACCAACAACAATACTCTATGACCCAATTCAATTTGAGCAGTCTCAAGATCAAACGCAAGTACATCTCCTTTAATTCTATCAAGTTGGTCAAGATCGTATATAATTGTATATGTTGGAGCTTGAGGAGGTTCAATGTCGTGCCCCGCTTCCTTGACGAACTTTGTCATGCCATCAAACATATTACGAGCATTATTTGGAGCTCGAAGTACTGCTGCAGGATGTTCCACACTTAATGCAAGACGGTCGTGATGCTCAAACTTCATCCAACGACCATGAAGAGTTGTACGAGACTCTTTGTCTTTAGGAGGACCTATAACGACATCTCTAGCAACACGGCCCATTATAAGCATAGGAGAGCTGCCCATTTGTAAAAGCTCACTGTCTAGCCTAAATGCACAACAACGAACTGCGTCAGGTATCTGCTTCTTTTTAATTTCAGGATTACTTGAAGGCTGGCATAGAACAGCATTAGTAACATTACATTGATCTCGACTTACTCCTAGTTGCTTAAGAGTCGCCCATAACAATTTTCCACTTGGACCCACAAACGCTTGACCTTGTTCTCCTTCCATAGCACCTGCAGATTCCCCAACAAGAGTATATAACGCGTCAGGATTGATTGGATCAGATGCTGCAAAAGGTCGATCTACCAATGGACACTCGTTACATTTAGCGTGTGGAGCTTTTTGCATCAAACTTCTCCTGAATGAGCATTGAATGTACTATCGTTGTCCCAACATTCCAATTGCGCGACGGCAACTGCAAGAACGTGAATCAACTCTTCTCGGTAGTTTTCTGAGTCGCCTTTAAGAGCCGCCTGGCACACCTCTCCAAACTCTTCTCCCAGAATTACGATCCAAGTATATGGCAGATGGTTTTGCTCTCCCCACTTTGCTCTCTGTTTTGCCAATTGCTTATCTATCTCTTCGTAAACATCCATTTTGATCTCCTTTTGGAAATAGATGAAGAGGCCTCTAGCCTTACCTGTGCGATAGTAACCAACCCATTGTATTGTATTGGATTTTTTGTGCTAGAGGCCCCAGCCATCTATTTTAACTTCATGGTTTAAGACAGACGATGTAGAAGCACACCACGAGGACTCGATGCAGTACCCGTTGCGTGTAAAGTGTGCTCCTACACCATTCATCCTTATGAGTACACCATTGTCATAAATTCTTCACGTGCCGCAGGAGCAGAAAAGAACACTCCTCTCATTTCACTTGTAATCATTTGGGCACCAACTGCGCGTACACCTCTACATCCCATACATGTGTGGTGTGCAGTTAAGATAACTGCGACGCCCATACATTGCAAGCGGCTTTTCATTTCAGACGCAATAGCTTCTGCCAGTGCTTCTTGAGTTGTTGGCGCTGTAGCTAGCCATTCAACAAGTCGAGGAATTTTACTCAGTCCTACCATTAACACGTTAGGAACGTAACCTACGTGAGCTGTTCCGAAGTAAGGAAGTAAGTGGTGTTGACATATAGACGAAAACGCAATGTCTCTAACTGCGATGACTTGATTAATCTTTGCATCGTCTTTTTTAGTCGATGGAGATGAAATCTTATTGTCGAACGTAGTAAAGTTGAAAGGCATCTCTTTACGTTCGCCTCCATACTCCATCAAGTATGCAAGGAACCGTTGAGCCGTTCGTAATGGAGTATCATCCCACTCCATTTCTGGAAAGTACTTCTCTAACATTGCTGCAAATTGCTGTGCGTCATCTGATGCGCGTGCCATAGTTATACTCCTCGGGCTAAGCCGTGTTGTAGCGCATGTAGTTGAGGTAAGACTCTGAAGTAAGCAAGTTCAGGATCTCTTACGACTCGGTCTTGTAGCCACGCTAAGCGATCTAGTATGTCATCACGAGTCGGTTTTTCTATATCAGTACCTGCAGAAAGACAAAACGGTACATCAGTTATTCCAATTTCTCCTGCAGCGTACTTAATCCATTCCAAGTCGTTATCATCAAACGCTACATACTTGAAAGTCGATGCCAGCTCAAACGTTGACCGCATATTGACTGCAGTACGAATAGGCAAATACAAAAACTTTCCTTGCATACCGCTACTTGGTGGTTTCGGAGATACTGTCAACAAAGTAAGGTTTGTGTGCACTACCCAATCACCAAACTTACTTCCTTGAGTTTCCATCGCAATGAACATACCTTGCTTGCCAAGAGTCTCTAGCAAGTCATCGTCAACGAATAAGGCAGGATTGCCTCCTGACAAAGTTATCCATGGCGCACTGTTTGTATAAAAATTGTCCTCAGGCCCTCCTAATAGAAGCAGCTTTTCTAAAATCTCCTGAGCAGTCATCATATACTTTTCCCAGCCCGGATATTTTGGGTTCACTGCGTACTTTGTGTCGCACCAACTGCAGTCCCAATCGCATCCTGCAAACCGAACGAATGCAGTCTGGTCTCCGATGCGCACACCCTCTCCCTGAAACACTGGTCCATAGATTTCATTTATCGGATAGGTCTTGTTGGTCATTGTTCACTCTCTCCCCGAGCCTCATTAGCTCTTTTACTGCTTCGTTAATGTGGGTAAGTACCCATTGAAGGTTGTTAGCTTCAACTTCAAGAAACAAGTGCTTCTTCCTAATCAGTTTAATATAAGTATTTAGGAGGTTTCCTGTTGATACACACCCTGCCAATACGTTGGCTATTATGGCTCGATCTTCATCTGAAGGTTCAACTAGATGACCGCTGTGATTTGCCACGACGACGTTCTCCTGTAGGAGGATGCCATACTTTGTACTTCCCTAACAATTTTCCATTGAGACTCCTGTGCGTTGACGTTGCGGGATCGTATAGGTGTATAGTTGTTCCTGACGCCACTAGCACATGCCAATGAATGTTACGATTACGTTCGTGTACTAGTATGCTCCCTCGTTTTACGGTTTCCACAATTCATTTCCATATGATGCCGAAGTTTTGACTGTCTCATGTACAGTAACTTTGGCATACCGAAGTTGCTGTAACTCGTCGCACACCTCTCTTGTAAATATCTTCCAAAAGATATGACGTGCGATGTTCTCTGCAGTTGTCCTTGCACCAACTTCATAGAACCAATCATCGAATCCTGGCTCAATACACCGACCGCTTATAACATCGTTCTCGCGGTAGTCTATCAAATGCCTATGATCCATTTCGGAAATGATAGGCTTAACCAATCTGTTAAGAACTGCATAGTCTATGATCATTCCTTCTTCAGAAGTGTTCTTGTGGTCGTTAATGTCTCCAACAACTTCAACAACAACCCGATATGAATGACCATGCAACCGAGCACACTTACCATCATGATTTGGAAGAATGTGCGATGCCTCAAACCTATACTCTTTGGAGATTTTTTGTTCGATCATTTTACACGCAAGTCCTTTGAACCTATGTGAGGCCATCTACATTGAGGCATTTCTACGTTGATTGCATACTCAACAGGATCTGCAACTCCTAGTTTTCTAAACCCATCAATGCGTTCAATACATGTTGGACACACTCCGCAATGTAACGGAGGCAACTTGTAGTCTCGGTCTACAGGTTGATAACATGACCATGTCAAGTTTGCAGGTACTTCGAGATTCAACGCAAGCTGAATGACGTCTGCTTTCATCATCCAAATCAACGGAAACTTAAGTTGGACTTTGTGATATGATCCAATATAGATGGCTGCGGCCATCGATCCAAGGAACTCAGGAGTACAGTCAGGATAGGCAAAGCCATGTGCGTCGTCGCCATGCATACCCGCATAAACATGACTTGCTTCAAGTCCAATTGCAATAGTCGTTGCCATTGAAAGCAGGTTGGCGTTGCGGAAAGGAACGACTGTAGGACTTGGACCCTTACCTTCGTGAATCTGTCGGTACGTCAAGTTTGGCATTTCGATTTTGTCTTCGCCCATCAATGCGCTGCTACCTCCAGAGAAAACATTTGGCATTAGGATCTGTTGCCAAGTGACATTCTCGCCTCGGTCATTGTAATAGTTGAACAGGTCTAGTGATGCAAGACCTTCTTGGTCGTTGTGCTTTGATCCATACTTAAACGACACCATATGGACCATACTAGGGCGGTGTGCACGAAGCGCGATTTCAAATACTGTTGCGCTGTCAATTCCTCCACTTGATAATACTACTGCTGATGACATTATTACTCCTTAAAATTCTACTGTGACAGTGTTAGGCGGATCAAGTCTTTCTGGTACATCTAATCCTGATGCAGTTGACGCATCTAAGGATATTCCATACATGAACTTTTTGTCTCTCAGTTCAGGTTTAACTATGTATTGTCCTTTAGTATCTTCTCCATCAACAAGTACGCGCTCTTTTAGTTGACTGTCGAGAGACGATTTATCTAATATGCCTGCTCTAACCCGAGTTTTCTTTTCCTTCCACCATTCATATGTACTACTAAGTTGAAACCATAGTATGTTTGATTCGTGATCGTACTCATGAATGAACTTCCTATCTTTCATTTGGAAACCATTTACTATAGCTTCTACAAATTCGTCGACAAGTAAAGGACTCCTTCCTTTCTTAGATGACCATACACTTTCAAGAGACGTTTCTAGTACGTCACGAATACTAGGCATTTGAATACCAGTATATGCACAAAAGATAAGCATGCCTGTTGTGACGACTGTATAATTCTTACGAGGTCTGTTGTCAACCTTGTCTGGAAATACTCTATGAACTAGTTCCTTAGCAGCCTCTAGTGTCTCTTTGAAATCTGTTTTGAGAGTGTGCTGTAAAAATCCGAGAGCAAAGTCCTTCAAGGGTTTTCGTTCCAACTCTGCAAAGGCCCTCCATGGATCAGTTTGTTCTTCGATTGTTTTAGGAGACAAAGAGACTGATATCATTCGTTGAATTACTGCTGCGTCGCTAGGACGGTCTTCTCCATCAACGCTTACAGGAGAAGTAAGTGTATACGAAACTGTATCTAAGGACGCAGTTCCTCTAGCGTCTGAACCTCCATCATACAACATCCTTAAGTAGCGCATAAATCTTTCGCCTACATCTGACCTATATTCTTGAAATGCTAAAGGTACCGCATTAGTTGAACCTAACAACGTTCGTAGTATGAATGGAGTAGTTACACAATCATAGTTAATAGGTTCTACATAGCCGATCAAACTTTGCATCACTCCTGTTATAGATGTCTTACCACTTCCTCGTGTTCCTGTTAAACTTAGTATAGGAAAGCGCAAAAAGTTTTTTTCAAATAATGGCTTCAATGCACACGCCGCATACCATCCAATGATTGGCCAAATTACATCTGGCTTATTGATCTCGACGAGCAAATGTATCCAATCAACTTTATCGCCACTACCATTATAGTGGACAATCGGTCTTTCAGAAGTTCTTGGTGTATATAGCATCGGACTGTCTTTACCTACGAACACGTTTTCTCCATCAAGAGTCTGTTTAGTTCCGACAAAAAGCCCGTCATGATAACCCAGTACGTATGTTGCGCGAGTCTTTAGTACATTGTTCTCCTGCATATACTTTGCTAAGTAGATTTGTAATGCACGTAAGTCATCATCTCTTCCAAACCAAGTCCAATCAAAAGAATGTAGTAGCTTGTCGAATTCATTTCTACTATTGAATGCTTTGCGAGGCACTGAAAGCGTGCCTACTACTTTGCCCATCATCATAACTTTACACTTAATTGCGGACTCCGTCCCTCCTTTGATACTTTCTAACCCTACCAACAGTTGAGTAGGTTCTAACGTAAAGGTTGAAAGAGGTCGTGACCCTCTTGCGCCCGTCATAAAGTATCCTTCACCAGTTTCTTTGATACCACTTGGTAGCGATGCTACTCTTGCAGTCTTACTTGCAGAACGTGTAGGAGGCTTTGCGTGTGCTTTTTCATACGTGCGTCGTAGGTATGCTTCTCCATCCTTATGCTCTCTATACTTAGTACCGATTACTGTTACTTTATATAGGTTGTGCACAAAGTCAAAAGTTGCTCCCAACGATATTAAGTCTGAAATAACAGACCAATCTAATTCGCTCCTACTCTTATAACCTCTTCTATCTCCTGTTCGTATCTTATGTCTTAGCTTACTAGGCATCTTTGAAAGGAAGTCAATTACATCTAATGAATAGATGTTTCCAGATGCTGCAACGACGTGCGACAGTTTGCTGCGGCGCGTATTAAATGTATTAGGTACTCGCATGAACCTATTTACATTCCAACAAGCTTTGTCTCCTTTTACGTCTTCAATGAGTACTTGATTAGCAGCTTCGATACGAGAAGTAGAAGCTTCATATTCGTTAAGGTACCAATAGTAGTGATAGCCTCCTCCACTAGAAACTATAAACGATGGAGGTATCGTCGCTAATGGTTTGTTGTCTGCATCATCAATATCAACCCACAAGACTCTTGTTCCAAATACATCAGTCTTTAAGTCTCCTTTATTGTTACGTAGTGCAGGAGCAAAGTAAACGTCTTGGTCTGGAGGGAACTTTGGTAATTGGTCCAGAGATTTTATGTATAGATGATGATCAGGCTTTACCCAAATTGAAATGTAAGTGTCGTCTGGCTTGAACTTGAATATTTGATCAAGACTCATGAGCTCCCCAAGCAAAATTTACTTGTGTCTGCTACTACTCCCGCAGGGCAAAACACCCAATAGTTAGGAGGCGGTCCATTTGCATATATATGTACGTCAATTTGTAACCACTCTGCTTCACTAAGACCAATTGAGTGCAACACGTCTGAAGTAATTAGAATATCTGATACCCTACTTACAGAATAGAATATTCCGGGTATACAGAATCCTTCTTCATCATCAATGTTTTCCCACGTTCCCCAATATCCCGACTCTTCTACTCCGTCTAAGTGGCGATGGTACCCTTCACCATTAAAACATAAAAGGTACTCTTCAAAGTCTTCTTTAGTTCCCATCAACCTTGTTGCAAAGCGGTTGTCGTATCCACCATAGGACGATGTAAAAACATCTGCTAACGCTCTACCTCGACCTTCAGGCACTAAAGTAGGCCAAGGTGTTTTTGTATATGTAGCAGTAGGAAGTCTAGTGGTTGTAGGCAAAGGAGGTGGCGGGGTGCTTGTTGCAGTTGGTTCTCTTCCAGCCTCTTCATACTGTTCCGCGAACACTGCGTTAAACATGAATAGGATTCCTAATGACCCTACTAACAACACCAATATTGTTTGAACAGCATAACGAACCTTTAACGGTACCCTTATGCGCCTCTTAGGAGTAGGCTCTGGTTCAGGTTCAGGCTCCTGTTCAATAATTACATACCGAGCAGCTACTCTCAAAAACGGTGGTGGCGGTTCGTCGTCATCTACCTTCTTCCTAAATCGGTTGAACATGTCAGTCCTCCTTAAAGTACCTTAAGGGTTCTAGTAGAACAACTATAATGATTATGACACTTAAAATGAGTACGCCCATCAATTCTTCTCCTAAACCAGGAGGCGGGTGCGGATACGTGCAGGGTTGAGACTACATTCCCACTCGTGGTTCCCTAGTGCTTGGGCCTCATACCAATTGTTACAATGCATACATTGCCTCGCTCCTAGTTCTGCCATGTCGTGGTCAAACTTGTGCCATATTGTCTCCACTTTATTTCGAGCGAGGAACAATGAGTTGTTCCTCGTTTCAATCACCTCTTCGTGCCTTCGCTTAAGTTCATCTAGCTCGTTACGTGTCATGTTGTCTCCTTATAGTAGAATATAGGAGGTAGCGAATGGAGACGCCGCCTCCTAGCTCAGTTCAGATTAGTAGGACGCTTCGCCCTCAGGTGCTTTGATGCCGTACTTCTTAACACGAGCGAAATTCTGATCTTCGTAGGCCGATCCAGCTTGACCTGGTTCAGACAAGACAAGGCACCATGCTTCTGTGTCGAGCAGACTTTCAAGCATTTCGTTATCAAGATGTAGAGGTCCGTCGAAGTCACCTCCGAGGAAAGCCTTTAACGCAGCTCGTGTGCCAAACAGTGCGTCTTCAGGCTCCAACATCCACGAGTCGTTGATTGAGCGACCATCAAACTCTGCACTGCCGCCTACAACTTTGAATGTGACCACGAGCATACGGTTGTCGTTTGTGCTACGCTTCAATCCAATCTTGTCCACTCGCAAAAGCAATTCTCCAGCAGGAACAGTTGCGGCTTTGGTAAAGTCTACCTCGAGGTTCTCAAGGTCGTCCATATTGACGGTAATACGTTGTTCAGACATTACTTGTACTCCTTTGGCTGAGTTAGAATACGATCTCCATTTGGTTTCACGCGCAAAAGTAATGCGCGATAACGTCATTTCTCTACCAATCTAGCAATAGTGATTGGCTGTACATAACACTTGTTACAAAGTAACAAACGGTTCTTAAGTTCGCTTTCTGTCTTAACAGGTTTGTCTTCAGAAGCCATTGTTTCTGCTAATCCAAGAGCGCCTTTAAACATTTGTGTTAGACCCAATACTTGGTTAGCTTCTTGTGCATTTATAATGGCCATGTTACTCTCTAGGATATAAAATATCCCGCCAAGAGGACCATCGCAAGCACTACAAGGATGCAACTCTGATAGTTTTAATTCGTTACTGATTGTCATTTTTTTCCTCCACAATAACGTCGAGCAATTGTGACATCTTTGGATCAGGCAAAATCTTCGGGAAGTTTCCATACTGTTCTTTGGCTCTGAACTTTCCTACTTCATCAAAAAACAGTACGCTATGTACATTTGACCATTCTTTAAGTCTGTTTGTGTTTGGAATATTCTGTATGCGCATCATCCGACCAACAGCAAGTGCAAATGACGGTACTTCAGTTCGAGACTGTCCTTGAAACATTGGACCAAATACAGGACGACTAGTCATACTTTCGTAATGCACACTCTCTAACGAAGTAACAGCAACATGCAATGGCAACTTATAAAACAGTGATACGATATGAACCATTCTGCGAAGTACTTCACCCCATTGTTGTATTTCCATTTGACCTAGCGATGCGCCAGGAGGCTTTGTGTGAGTACCAAGTATCTCGTTCATCATTATACGTTGCACTTCAGTAAAGCCGTCGATGACTAACATCTTAAAAGGTTCGTCAGGCAGCAAATTGTGCAACTCTAATTCTGTTGCAAGTTGATGCTCTTGGGGCTGTCCCTTCTTTAACCAATCATAAACAATGTTAAAGTCCTTGATTGATTCAAGTTGTAAGATGCTTGGTAACTTTTCATTGCGGCGAATACTTTCAGGATTGCCGCCTGCATCAAGCCATAATACAGGAGCTGTGCGAGGGTCGCTTGCAGCAGTTGCAAGGAACGTAGTCTTGCCTGCTCCTGGATTTCCATAAATAAACAACTTTGCTTTGGTTGCTTTACTTTCAAACGGTTTCATGAGTACACCTCGATTGTCATGGGGTCAGTCTTACTAGTTTGATGTTCAAATAGTCTAGTCAAGCGCCTAATAAGGTCCTCGTGCTCTTTCCAAATAAGTTCGTGGACAACTACAATTCGTGCAACGGTATCGAACGTAGCAATAACATCCCATATCCAAAACCACTTATACTTCTTGAGTTCAAAGATACGGTAAGTTTTCTGTTCGACCCTAATAGTTTCCGTATCAGCTTCCTCTTTGAGTCTCATCTCTAACGTGATTTGGTTCTTAGTGTGGACGACTTTCATTTGAGTAGCTCCTCAGGTTCCATTGATTGATCGCGCGGTTTGTACATATGCTTCAACATCAGTTCTGCGTCAGTTGTTCTGCCTTGAGTAGTAGCTAGGCACGGTTCTCTAAACGAACAGAAGTTACATTTCATCCAATTCGGAGAAGGATACAATGCTGTTGATTCGCGAGTCATCTCAAGTCCTACTCCCCATAAGTCTCTACCAACTGATTCTAATTCAGCGGGAGTGCGGATTGTTTTGAATTGCAAAAAGAACTGTTCGTAGCCTTGCATGTCCAACTGATCAAGAATGCCTCCATACTCTTCTTCAAGCTCCATAGCGTATCGCTGTACGCCTTCTTTGTCTGTAGTATGATCAATTGTATCGAACGCAAGATCATAGATAGCTTCTCGATATAGAGCTCCAGTAGTATGCAGCGAGCTTTTGATTGCCCGCGATAGTTGTGTGCCCCCTCGAATGCGCTTGGGTTTCTCAGGAATGTTCTTCAATAGAAATCTAAAGACGACTCCTTCAATTGGAGTATCAAATACTTGCTGCGCTGCCCAACAATATGCACTTGCTTGATCGTCCAAAGTTAACCAATTTGCATTTGGTTGTCGAGCAGTAGTCTTAAATTCCATTAACCAAACTTTACCAGTTGGCAAGTGTTTCCAAACACCGTCGATGCGCCCTTCCAAAAACACGCGGTTGGACTTCTTACCTTCGTCGTTAAACAAAGGAGTTTTGTATTTCAACTCGGTAGCTAACACCTTCCAGTCTTCATCGGGTTGTTCAGGACTTGTAACCCAATTTAAATAGTTTACAACCATACCTCTACCTACTTCGAGATGCCTTTCATCTTCGTCAGGTACAGGCTCGACTTGCCTAACAGCTTCAACGTAGCGGTCATATATATCAACAGGAGCTTCTCCAGTTTCATAGTACTCCGCCAAAGCATAATGCACAGCCCTACCTACTGTAAAATAAATTGGTGAACGCTCTGGTCGAAGGTTCATTCGCAATGGAGATGAGTAATGCCACTTGCGTCGACACTCCTTAAATGTTCGTAGGTCGCTTACATGTATTGCGAAAGTTCGTTTATCTTCACTTGCCGTCATCTTTTGCTCCTACTATCTTTTCAAGGATGTGAAGTACTCTATCCAACTGCCCTTGCAGAACTTCTAAATTGCGTGCAAGTTGTAAAATCTGGTCGTCTTGTCGTTTCAATCTTAAAAGCATTTTAAGATCTGTTAGCTCATCAGACATGATTATTCCTCATAAGGATCGGGTTGTTCACATTTATGTTTGTCCCAACAATCGTCGCACACGTCTTCATTACAAAACTCGCATTCCTCTATATTAGGTTCTTCAATTAATTTGTGGCACACACTACACTCAATGAGAGGATGATCGAGTTTTGGTACGCGAGGGTCACTCGTGTTAAGTGCCTCCGTAGTTTTGAATAAGGACTGTGCGTATAGTAGTTCAGCTTCTGCTTGACTCAGTCTCTTTGTGAAAGGTCGAGGACATAAGGGAAATGTTTCTTGTGTAAATTTGCCGTACTCAAAATGCTGTAGCTTATCACTCACTGTCGACTCCCATTATTAGTTTTTCAATAGACTGTCTGTTAGTTATCTTACCTTGTAACCTTGCAAGGTCCGTATAGTCAGTTGACTTCTCTGCTAACAATCTAAATATGATAGGTGACTCTGTTGTAGTTAACCGATGTATGCGTTCCTCTGCCTGTTCGTAAACTATACTAGAGAGAGGTAAGTCTGTAAAGACCGAAGCACTTACATGAGGTAAGTCAATTGACTCTGCAATCAACTTGATCGTACCTATTATGTATTGAATTTTACCACGCTTGAGTTGGTTTAGCTTATGATCTCGTTCCTCAAGACTGTCAGCTCCAGTAAGAGATACTCCCCCACTTATAAGCATTGGTAAGGCGTGTGCAAAGTCTTTTGCTCCAGTAAACAATACAAACTGATCACTAAACGATTTTCTCCAAGTGTTGATCCAATCTACTTTAGGATTTTCCCATGCGTGGTTTGAATCTATTAAACCAGGATCAAGTGCACATCGTGTTAGCTTACTCATTCGCGCTAATGCGTTACGAACAAACACCGCATCGTTAAGGTCTCCGCTTCTCAAGAATACAATGGTTTCTTCTTTAAGTAGGTCGTACAAGACTCTTTGCTTGTCTCCCATAGTAACTTTTATATTCTTGTACAGTTTAGGGGGAAGCTGCGACGCAACTTGAGCCTTAGTACGTCTTAATATGAATGGTCTGATCATCCGAGCAAATGCGGGAGGATCTTTAAGGTCTCTAATCTCAGGCACAGTTTGTCTCGGTCCAATATACTTTTTACCTACTTCCATATACTCTTTAACAAAAGGCCAGTAACTACGAAAGTGTCCTGGAGACATCCAATTAAGAAGAGACCAAAGTTCGTCAGGCGTCTTGTCAAACGACGTTCCTGTTAACATCCAACGACAAATAGTGCTTAACCTCTTAAGCGCCTTTGTACGCTTGGTGGTTCTATTTCTATAGTTGTGACCTTCGTCAACTATGATTGCTTGCCATGTGCCAACCGCTTTTAAGGCCTTCCAAGAGTACATAAGAGATGTATGATATGTAAGCAAGTAAGCGTTAGTCAAAGGTTGTACGAACCAAGAACGCACACGCCTCTCATCAAACGCTCCCGCTTTGCCTACAAACTCAACAGGAACGTCAGGAGAATCCCAAACGCGGATTTCGTCTCTCCATTGAGTTCTGCTAACTGAGTTGATGACGACTAACTTTGGACCAGTTAGTATCGTAGCAGCAGACACTGCTTGGACAGTTTTACCCAACCCTTGCTGATCGTTGAGAATGCCTTTTTGATTTGCAAGAAGGAACTTCACTCCCTCAACTTGAAACGGCAGCAAGCTCATTAAGAAGCACCTCGACAGCTCTAGCCAGCGTTTGAAATTCGTTCTTTGAAGTAAGTTCAGGTTCTAACCTGACTAACATAATATTACCAACTCTGACTGTGTTACCAACAATGTCCCATACTGGAGTATCGTCGTGTGCTAAGGCGACTCCTGTTCCGGGTCGGATTCCTTCTGGTAAATCAATGACTACAAGATCTGTTTCTTCTTCAACTATCATGTCGTTATGCTTTTCACTCATTACTTCCTCCTTAGTCGTCTATCAAAATATAAGTAGTACGCGTGACGTGCTGCATCTCGTAAGTGCAAGCTTGTTGGTAGCGGTTCGTCTGCTTGAAGCCATTTAAGAAGCTCGCGGTCAGGAAATTGTTTCTTGATGCTCGGACTTTGAATCACTAGCTCTGTGTTCGTCGTAGCACATATGTACTTCATGACACCAATAATTTGAGACGATGGAAAGTCACTGTTGATTTGGTGTACAGCTTCTGCTGCAAATAGTCTGAAGCTTTCAATGGCAACGACAATCTCCAGGCTGCTTCCTTTTGCTAGCTGCAGCTCTTGATGGAGCTTGTCTAAAAACATCCAATGCTCTTCCCACTGTATTTCTTTCCATTGTAAAGGCAAGAATTGATGGTTGCTCAACTTAAAATGTACGAATCCAGTTGTCTTGCCAGGATCAATTGCAATAATCTCTTTTATTGGATTGGCCACGATATGTCTATTCCTTGTAGAAGTAACACAGCGACTAACGCTAACAAAAACGCGAGTCCTAGAATAGTAAGACAAGACGGCGGTTCCCCTCTCCCTGCTCCTCGCATTAGAATACCTCCACTCCATCAGGATTACGAAACATTACTTCTACATCTTCACTCTTTGCAATGAAGTTAACACTTCCTATTGACTTAATAGTAAATGCACCAAGAGGGCCTTGTGTAGGAGTGATCTCAAACACCGTTGTGTCATCTCTTTGTATACGTATGGCATCAACAGGAAAGTCAACTTCAATCCATTTGCTGTCTGGACCGTCAACCTTATACTTTAAGAAAAGAGTACTCATGACAGTTCGACTGCGCTTCCAACAATGATCTCTCCCAAAGTAATTCGTTCAGTAGGATTGCGTTGCTTAACCATATTTGCAAACCCTACTACTCGCATAGCCTGTTCGTTTACAGACTCAATGCACAGATGTCCTCGTTCATTTGTACTTACGATGTAAGTACGTTGTCCGATACGAACTTCAACGCTATCAGCCTCTTCAACTTCAAGTGATTGATTGTGCTGCGCGTTGATACTTACTCCAATTTGAGTTGTCATGATGGTCTCCTTTAAAATGGAATTTCGTCGTCATTGCGAGATAACTGACCCTCTGCACGGTTCACGTCAGCTTCACGCTCCTCAAGGTACTGAAACACAAGAGTTGCGTAACCTGCGATATCTTTCCAATGGTCTATGTTCGTTGGTGACTTTGCTATACGAGCCAACTTAGACAGTATGACCATCACAACATACAAAAAGTTCACTCGAGTGATTTCGTCTAGCTTTAGCGGTCGAGCCATCTCACTTGCGAGTATCCAAGCCTCTCCGTACTCTTCCCTGCGGTGCTTGATTAGTGCTTCGATTGTGTTTGGGTTACTCACTAAGACCTCCTAATCGGTAATGGATGAATATTTTTTGCTCTGTCGAATAGGTGATAAGAAACCTTTGTTCTGGTCCTGCTCATTGCGTTGTGTCGACGAGGATCATTTGAAGGTCGCACTTTCATAAAAATAGTAGGACCAGTTAAAGACGATTTGAAATGGTCTCCTATGGCCAAAGATTCAAATGAAGTACCTTCATACGTTGCGTTTTCGTCGGTCATGAACAGTCTCCTTTGCGTCGAACCAATCGTATACTGCTTGTCGTAGGTTAGAGCTAACTGCATTGTGTTGCTGAGGCGTCACTGATGGAGCAGTCTTAGTAAAAATAATGTAAGAATGTTTTAGTGCAGTGAACTTTGTGCCAATAGGCAATGATTCAAAGGTTGTTTTCATAACGAGAGTCTTCGTTGCAAGAATTTGATGTTGTCTAGCGCGTGAGAAGGAGACACTGGCGCATCAGTTAGTTCATATTTTTCTTGAGGGTGTATTTGTATTGGAACTTGTGCAGCTGCGATTGGTAAACTTGTATCCCACGAGCGCACACGCCTCCAGTCTAATCCATTGCTCATTTCAGAAAAGGTTGCGTAAATGCCTAGCATATGAATGTCATACTCTTTAGGAATGTACTTGAGTAGTGCTGTGCGAGTCTCTGATCCAAGCTGCTCAAGACTTTTTGGTATTCCAATCGTTTGAAACTTTTCGCCGTGCGATTGCACACCCGCTCTCATACATTCAATCCAGTCCATAACCGTCTTACCCTGAGGCACAAACATCTTACGATAGCGAAACAGCTTTTCATTGGATGCGTACTGGTTGAGATGGCGGAGGGTAGCACTTGCGTCTCCTAAGACATCAGGCAACACAACTTCGTCAGCTTCGAGCACAAGCGCGGCTTCTAGTAGTTGCCCTAAACCAACAGTTGTGCCTGTCGACTTGAGATCTGTTGTTACGTGTTGGTTGTCGATGATTGTAAATCGTTTCACACGACGGGCAGGCAATCTCTGAGGATTCTTCACTACCCATGCTGCCTGCCAAAATTCAATGTCTCCAGCAAGTGTCCATTGTAAGTCGTGTGGGGGCGCAATAACTGCAAGTTCAATTCTGCTCATCGTCTTCCTCCAGTTCAACTTGACTGACACTTGTCCACCAATACAGTGAGCCTAATAATTCTCTCGCCAGCATTACATCATCCCAATCAATCATATAAGGTAAATCAGCAGATGCGGTTTCAACACTAATGATTACACCTATGAGACGCGAATGCTCTTTGTGCCTAATGCGAGTACTTAGAGGCAGGAGAGGAGGTAGTTCCTTGTCTACTTTGTTATCGTTTGTTAGCTTCATGTCTCTTCTCCACAACTGTGTTTTCACCAAGCCAAATTATCCTTCTACCTACAGGGCCTGTAATGCTTATTGCATTGTATGTGCCTAAAACGTCTTGCGTTTGTATCACCTTTCGATACTTGACTCCTAAGTATATAAAGAAGTCATCAATGCCAATGTTCTTGAACTTAGTCTGTGACATCTTGGTTCCATCTATGACAGCAGTTTCTCCTGGAAGCATTGAGAGAGGAGCATTGTAACGTTCTATCAATTTCTCATGTACTCCAGGAAATGCCTCTTTGAGAATTTCAAGATTATCGCTATCTGCTTCTCTAAACAAGGCAGCCAACAAAGTATAAAAGTCTACTCCTGGCATCGACGATAGGACTCCGCCTTTATGATATTGGTCTCTACTGATCATTGTTGCGCCTCCTCGTCTAAGTGTTGATTGCAAGGGAACAACTCGCATTCCCAAAAAGTTCCTGCATGAAGTCCTCCCTCATGAATAGCTTTAAGCACACTGACTGGAGTGTGATCATCCAAAGTTACTGTTGCGTTAGGATGTAACGAGTCTGACACTACAGCTGTCAAAACTATCAACGACTTGGCTATAGACGCAAGGGCAAGAGACGACGCAAGGAAGTCTTTTTGTTGTACAGCTTCTAACGCATCGTTAACTAATACAA
>SDBV01000839.1_pt1 | contig 44654 bp, 54 predicted proteins | sample 2277081 | NCBI WGS metagenome assembly SDBV01 (sample SAMN10402039, study PRJNA504765) | marine sediment metagenome | isolation source: marine sediment core GS10_PC15, 223 cmbsf | place: Arctic Ocean: Southern Knipovich Ridge | collected 2010
CGATTTAACTTTAATAAAAAAATAATAACAGAACTGTTTAAAAATTCGTAACGCAAATGCTATCGCGTAATCAAATATTCTGATGTTATTAAACATGAGAGAGGAATATGGAATGGATAAGAAAATCTTTTTTGATATTATGATTGTTTTATTGGCGATTTCATCAATGAGATATGCATCTGCACCTCCTCCTCAACCAAGTGATTTTCTTAGTGAATCAAGTCTTTATAATAATCAACCAATTCAGATAGGCCATGTTGTTTCTGCTTATACTCTTGCAGGAGTTTTATGCGGAACATTTACAGTTACTGCAGAAAGCGAGTACGGGCCATTGCATTGTCAAGGGGATGACCCTGCTATTGCTGGAGATGATGGAGCTTATGAAAGTGATACTATTAGTTTTTATATTGAAGATGATGATGCAGTTGTTGTCGGTGATTCAACTTGGAATTCAGGTCAATCACAAACAGCGGATCTTACTTCTGTAAATTCAGCACCGACAATAAGTTCTATATCTGGTTTGTCTGGAACTGTCAAAGGAGGAAGCTCTCAAACAGTTACAGCGAATATTAATGATGTAGATCATCCGAAAGGAACAGCAGATCAAACTAGGATTTTTGTATGTACTACAGATTCTGCAACATCTTCAGGTTGTGGGGGAAATACTTATTGTAGCACTTCTCTTAGTTCCACAATAAGTCCTAATTGTAATTTTAATGTTGAATCAGATGACATCTCACATGATTATTATGTTTTTGTAGTAGATGCACATGATGCAATTAGTTCTTCAACTTCTGGAAGCTATACTTCAGACTCAACTCCTCCTACAATTGATTCATTTTCTCCATCAAGTAATTCTTGGACAAATGATGATACTCCTTATGTAATACTTACTTCAAACGAAAATTCCCAATGTAAATATGATGCTACTCCTGCTACTGAATATACTTCAAAAACTTACACAATGGATGATTCAACTACAAGCCATAGCATCACATTACAAAGTTTAGGTTCTGAAGGAAGTCATTATCGTTACTTTCAGTGTGAGGATACAGTAGGGAATACTATGGATATTGCAAATGAATATAATTATACAATAAAATTGGACGAAACAAATCCTTTGGCAGGGGCTGTTTCGATTTCAAATAGCAACTGGAACATAACACATATGAAAAATACAACAATTGATTTTAATTGGTCTGGTTATTCAGATGGTCCTTCTGGACTTAATTATTACTATTATAGTTTTTCAGATGGTCCTAATGGCGGAGCACAAGTTAGCAGTAGCACTTTATCAGCAACTTTGACTGGCGCTTCTCAAGGAAGCAATACTGTTTATGTTTGGGCAGAAGATAAAGCAACTAACGAGGGAGCTTCTGCAAGTGTTTCCATAATTGTTGATACTGTTTCTCCAACAGTTAGTTATGCTAAAAATGATTTGAAAAGTTATTCTACAGATGATTTTAATATAACTGTTACAATTAGCGATGCAACAACCTCAATAAAAGGAACTCCAGAATATAGATACAAAATTGGGAGTGATGCTTGGGGTTCTTGGACAGATTTAATTTCAAGTGGAGCTGACTGGAAATTTGGAGTATCAAAACCAGGAACAGATTGGGATTCAAGAAAAGGAGAAACAATTTCTTATGAAGTTAGAGTAAATGATACTTTAGATAATCAGAAAACCCAGGCTGGAACTGAAGTTATAGATGATTTCTTCTTAATCACATTCAATGTTACAGACAGGATTTTGAATCAAAGTTTAACTGGATTGAATATTGTTGCAAATGACGATACTTGTAATGGCGGCGGATGTAATTTTGATTATAATGTTAGTGTTCAAAAATTGGGAAGCACAACTCTTTCATATACAATTACTAAATCTGGTTTTCAAACAGTTTCTAATTCATTTACAGTTACAGAAAGCACTGTTGTGAATATTTCAATGAATGATACACAAAATCCTACAATAGATGCTTTAAATTTTGTAGCAAGGACAGGAAGCGGGAATGAAGATTATTATATTGATTTAACTGTAAATTCTTCAGATAATCTTGCTGTAGAGAGTGTTTCTTTTATTTATGGTATTGGTGGTCCAACAAAGGATTTGAATTTAAGTTTGACTCAATCAGGTAGTACTGATTCATGGACAGGAACTCTTGGTCCTTTTACAGATAGTATGAAAATTTATTCGACAAGTAATGCTACTGATTATTATGATAATAAAGGAGGAAATGATAATCCTATTTTATGGTTTTTATTTATCGCGGGAACAGGAAGTGATCAGGTTACAACCACTGTGAGTGGCGGGGGTTCTAGTGGAAGTTCTGGAAGTGGAATAATTACAAGCCCAGGTTTAATTGGAACTTACTTTGACGCTATAGTTAAAATTTTTGAATCTTCCCTTACAATAGGGCAAGGGGGTTTTGCAGAAGCTGAACTGACATTGATTAACAAGGGGAAAGAGCCAGATAGAGATACATGGCTTACTTATTATTTAATTGGTCCTGATGGAAAAAAGTATTTTGAAACAAGGGAACAAATTTATGAAATCCCTATTGGAGAAATCAAACTCTCAAAAAAATTGAAAGTTCCGAAAAATGCAGAACAAGGAACCTGGCAATTTCATATGGAATATCAGACTTCTATGCAACCCTTGATTCATGTTTGGGATAGTTTTGAAGTTATTAAAAAATCAAAAAAACCTTTTTATTTTCCATTAGGTTCTTTAAAGGAATTTAATTATTTTTGGATAATTATTCCAATGAGCTTGTTGATTTTATTATTTAAGAGGAGAAAGAAAGAGAAGAAGGAGAAAAAAATAATAAAGAGAAAGAGTCATATTGAATATAAAAATAAAATTAAACGAAATTTAAAGAGAATTAAATCCAGAACTTTTTTGATAGCTATTCTTAGTTTTATGTTTATGGGAATTCTATTTTTAGCAGGAAATAATATGACTGGATTTGTTGTTAGCGATTCAGTTATTGAAAAAAATAATTGGAATGTCTTTGGATTTGTTTTGATTATTGGAATCTTAGGATTGCTAACTTTCTTATTTAGAAATAAAATTAAAGTTTCCGCAGAAAAAGTGAAGGATAGAATTAAACCAAAACATTCTAAAAATAGTGTTAAGGGATTAATGAAAAAGAAAGTTTATACTTGGGCAGGGGAATATATGGGAAAAGTTGAAGAAGTTATTTTAGAAGAAAATAAAATTGATGTGTTGAAAATTAAATTATGCAAAATAGTGAAAAAGAAAGTTAAGAAAGAAGGAATTGTTATCAAATATAATACTGTGAAATGGATAGGGCCATTGGTTGTTATTGATGATACGGTTTTAGGATATTTAAATAAATTTTAATGCAAAAACTATAAAAACAAAAAAATCTTAGTAAAAATATAAAAAGAGGGGAAAATGAAAAAGAAACCTAAAGAAGAATTATCTAGTTCACATCTTAAGAGTTTACAGAAAGAATTAAAGAAACTTGAAAGAGCAGATAATTATCTAGAAAAAGAAAAAGCAAAATTAATAAAAGATAAAGAAAAAATTAGAAAGAAAATAAAGAAAGAAAAAGAGGTTCTTAGACTAAAGAAACAGATTACAATAGTGAGGAATAGGAAAAAGTGAAACCTAAAAAGAAGTCAAAGAAGAAAACTACAAAAAAGAAAGATTGATTATCTTATTTAACCTCGTCGTCTTTCTTTCCAGTTAAATCTTCAAATTTTCTTTCTCTTCCTTTTCCTCAGCACAGAAATTATCCTGTATCCAATATAACTTACAAAAACTAAAACTATAAGACTAACAATAAAAATAAAGGGGGTAAGAAGATTTCTGTATCTTCCGACAACAGAAGCACCTAGTAAAGGAAGAGAACCATCACAAGTATCTTCAAAATTATCAATAATATAGCCAACCTGATTAGTTGATAAATTTTTTTCTAATTCCTGATTAACTTCTATGGTTAAAACTTCGAGTTCTTTTTCAGTATATTCTATGCTTCTTTTTTTATTTATATGTCCTTTTAATGATTCAAATATCAATGGACAAGGAATAGTTTCCGCTATTCCATCTTGCCTTACAAGAAATCCTCCTCCAGAAATAAAACTCTCTACTGCTGGTTCTTCTGCAATTGTTCCTTCAACAATTCCTCCCTCTGGAACCGGCGCCATTATAAAATCATCCCTCTAACCGAAATCTCCACCAAAAAAAGTTGTTTATGCTAAAACAACTTGCAAAGATACAATACTAACCAAAAGCAATACCATCATTCCTTTTTTCATAAAATTATTAAGAAAAATTCTTTTTTATAATTATTGTCTATGATAATATTCAGAATTTACTTTATATCCAAAGCATCAAATTTTCTTTTCTCAACTCAAAAACAAAAAAGCGCCCCGACCTGTTCCCAATCCATGAAATCTTCTTTAAACTCATTACATTCATTTATTAGAAATTTCAGAATTGCTCTGATTCGAAAGAAATTAAGCATTGTTTGGCCAACCCCGGTTGGAACGGATTTTTCAAATCCGTAGAACGCCCCGACCGGGATTCGAACCCGGGTCACCTGCGTGAAAGGCAGACATACTAGACCTCTGTACTATCGGGGCTTGTTGCGTTTCCCGATAGTTAAAGAGGCGAAGTCTCAAGTTCGAGTGACTGTGTCGATTCGGACTTGGTAGGAATTTATTCCTGCCTGTACTATCGGGGCTTGTAGGTAGAACCTAAATTTTAGAGAAAAACTTTGTTTTTAAAATTAACTAATTATATTTCTAATTAATTATTATCTTTGCCATAGAAGATTTTTTTAAAAGTCACAAAACTAATATAACCTTTACAATGGAGCATCCAAAAAAACCCCATACATTTATTTTTCATTTTTTTAAACATTTTTGTATTTAATATTAATGATATAAGCCCAAACTATTTAATCCTTTTGGTATAAATTCAGTGTAATCCTTTTTTATACCAATCCGATACTTATTTTATGGGAGAAATTGAAAAAGACTATTCTTGGATAATTCGGGGCAAACAAAGAAAGAAAATTATTAAAACAATGAATAAATCAAAGATTCCAACTCAAATAAAAGAAGAAACCAAACTTAGTTTGAATAATGTCAGTGATGTTTTAAGAGAGTTCAGAAAAAAGAAAATTGCAAAATGTGTCAATCCAGAAGATAAAACTGGAAGATTGTATCAATTAACTGTTAAGGGAATGAGAATTAGGGAAATGGTTGAGGATTGAAATTAATTTTTTTGAGAAAAGACATAAAGATTATATGATTTAAAGATAAAGATTTTTAAGATATACCCAATTAATAAATTTATGAGAATAAAAATAATCTCAATTTTTAAAAAAGAGGAAGAAATTAAAAAAAATTGTTGACAGGATAAAAAGTTATTCTTTTAATGATTTACAGAAACATAATCATTTTGATTTTTCTATTATGGAAAAAGCAACGGATTTACAACTTTTGCAAGATATTTTTCCCAAGTTTGAATTAATAAAATCAATTGAATTAAGAGAAAATAAAAGAGGGAAACAACACCATAGTTTTAATTATGAATTGTCTGATGGAACATTTATTATTATTGCTTTAATTTTGAGCAAAGAGCTACCAATAATAATCAATGGATATCACAGCCGTACAAATTATAAAAGATTTGAGAAAAGCTTGAGAAAATATTATGGAGATAAATTTATCTAATAATCTGGCTCATATTTATTAAAGGAATAGATATTTTTCCTTTTTGATTTTGAAAGGCAAGAATTAATACAACCCCAAGTAAATTATCTTTTTTTGCTATAATCATTTGAATACCTTTTAATTCATCTAAGATATTTGGATTAAGATTATAATCTATTAAAACATTAGATGCATTTAATATTTGTATTCCAACAATTTTGCCCCTACCTGTCAAATTAAAAATAAAATCTCCCATTTTAAATCGTTCTTTTACATTTTCATCATCTCCCTTATAAGATACAATTAGATTATCATCTATTTCGTTATAAGAAAATTTACATTCTCTATTTTCCATACTTAATTATTGATTGGAGGTTATTTAAGTTTTTTGTTAAGGGTTTGAATTAAATAAAATCATCTCAAGATAAAAGTGTAAGGAGCAAGAGCCCAAATATCAGTTCTTATATCTAAGTTATAATGTAGAGTTGTTTAGATTTATTGGGGAAGTTAGATTGTTTTTTGTTCCATCTTTACCATGTAACCTAAATTATAACCCTACCAAAAAGTTTAAATATTTCATTTTTCTTAATATATCATAAATAGACAAAGGGATTCTGACGAAGACGATTTTATATCGCCAGTAGGTTAGACGAATCCTTAACCCTATTTATTCTTGTCCTCTCCTTTGGATATTTAATAAATTATCAATTACTAAACTTACTTTATACTCTGGAGTTCCTTTTCTCAACTCACTCTCTTTTTTTATATCTATATTTTAATATACATAGGGGATAATAAATATTCTTATAAATTGAGGAAGATTAACATTTTTAAGAGAAATTATTAAAAGGTAGAAACTTTTTATAACATAATAAAATGAGCGTTCAAAATATAATTCATACTGTAAGAAATATTATGAGGAAAGATCCTGGAGTAGATGGAGATGCTCAAAGAATTTCTCAAATGACTTGGATGATTTTCTTAAAAGTTTTTGATTCCATGGAAGAAGAAAAGGAAGCAGAGAATTCTAAGTATAAATCACCTTTGTCAGAAAAGATTAGGTGGAGAAATTGGGCGTCTGATGATGAAGGAATTACAGGAGATGAATTACTAGATTTTATTAATGAAAAAATTTTTGGAGAAATCAAAACTCTTGATGTTGAAAATAATAGAAAAGCTATGATTGTTCGTCAGGTTTTTGAGGACACTTATAATTATATGAAAAATGGGGTTTTAATACGGCAAGTTATTAATGAGATAAACAAAATTGATTTTACTTCTTCAAAAGATAGGCATTTGTTTAACGATATTTATGAGACAATTTTAAAAGAATTACAAAGTGCTGGAAGTGCGGGAGAGTTTTATACTCCACGGGCGGTTACCCAATTTATTGTGGATATGGTTAATCCAAAATTAGGAGAAATTATTTTGGATCCTGCTTGTGGCACTGGAGGTTTCTTAATATCTTCTTTGGAGAATATGAAAAAAGAAGTTGATAATGTTGAAGAATTACAGATTTTAGCGAAAAATATCAGAGGTATTGAAAAGAAACCTTTACCTCATTTACTTTGTATGACTAATTTAATTTTGCATGATATAGAGGAGCCGAATATTAAACAAGATAATTCTTTATCTAAGCCGTTAAGAGAGTATTCTTCAAAGGATATGGTTGATGTTGTTGTTACAAATCCTCCTTTTGGCGGAGCAGAAGAAGACGGAATAGAAAAGAATTTCCCAAACGAATTTCAGACAAGAGAAACAGCAGATTTATTTTTGGTTTTAATTATGAAATTATTAAGAGATGAAGGAAGGTGTGGAATTGTTTTACCCGATGGATTTTTATTTGGTGAAGGTGTTAAAACAAGGATAAAAGAGAAATTGTTATCCGAATTTAATTTACATACAATTGTTCGTTTGCCTAATGGAGTCTTTAATCCTTATACTGGAATAAGAACAAATTTATTATTTTTTGAAAAAGGAAAACCTACCAAAGATATTTGGTATTTTGAACATCCTCTTCCAGAGGGATATAAAACTTACAATAAGGGGAAACCGATTCAAATAAAAGAATTTGATTTTGAAAAAGAATGGTGGAAAGATAGAGAAAATAAGAAATTTAAAAATAATTGTTGGAAAGTTTCTATTGAGGAAATAGAGAAAAGAAATTTTAATTTAGATATAAATAATCCAAATGGAAAAGAGGAAGAAGAAAATTTTAGTAGTAAAGAGATTTTAGGGAAGTTGGAGAGGAGTTTTGAGAAGAGTAGGGAGTTGATTGAGAAGATTAAGGGGGAGATTTAGAGAATGACTCTTATTGTTTCAATGTGTACCAAATCAGGGATTTATATGATTGCAGATAGAAAATTAACTCGGCATTCCGATGTTTATGAAGATGCTGGAGAAACTTCAAAAATTATAGAATTAAACGATAAAGTAGTTTTATCTTTTTGGGGAACTTATGAATTAAGAATAGGTGAAAATGTCAAAAAATTATTATCTGATTTTAAGAAACAAATTCAAGATGGAGAAAAAATAGAGGTTATTTCTGAAAAATTAAAAAAATTTCTTGAAAATAAAAATTTGTTAGATTTTGATGATGAATTGGGATTTCATTTAATTGGTTATGACCTAGAAAATAAACCTTGTTTGAAACATGTTTTTCATACAAAATGGCTACAACAAAATCAATTTATTAATGAAGATTCTCGTTTTAATTATCATGAACCTTTAACCAAGAATGAGGGTGTTCATGCAGTTGGCCATAAGTTAATTTCAATAGATAACCCATTTCCAGTTTTATTTAATGGAGAAAATTCTCTGCCTAATTTGATTATTAATGGTATGAAATTATATCAAGATTCTATATGTTATTGGGACTTTAAAGAAAACGAATCAAAAGAGTTTTTATTAAATATTTTAGATTGGGCAATTAAATTAGAAAAATTTAGGAAGCATTTTAAAGACATGAAAAATAGCATTATTAATTATCCCCTAGATTTTTGTTCTGTAAAATTAAGTGAAATAAAAATAGATGAGATTAAGAAAAATGAAAAGTAAAATTCCTACATTTCTAAAAGAACGTCAAGATAGATTTAAACCAATAGGAGTTAATGAATTAGGATTGATGAGGGAAATGGGGGTCTTTGAAAAATGAATGAAAGAAATATTATAATTTTAAAAAAAAGAATAGATAGATGTATCAATGTCTTTATTAGAAATTTAAATTATTTATCCCAATGCAGGTCAGACGAATATCTTAAAACTATAGATTATTATGAAAGCATTTTAGACGAACTTCAAGAAGGAACTCGTTTAATCTTGGACTTCAATAATCTAAAAGAAGATATAGGAAAAGTTAGACCATGCGGAGTAGTAGTAAATTTAGAAATACAACAGGCTGGAAAAACTGTTCAAAATATAAATAATGTTTTAAGGGAATTGCAAACAGCACAAGATTGTCTTTATCATTTTCTAAAACCCAATTTAAATAAAAATGAAAAAATAAAGATTGTGGCGTTACAAAAAGAGTTGGAAGAATTAGAAAAAAAAGATTGTGATATATTGATTATTCAAAACTTAAAAGAAGCTTTGTCTGAAGTGGAATCAAACCATTATCTTGCAGGGGCAATGATCAGTGCAAGATTAATAGATCATATAATTCGTTTTATCAAAGAAAAGGAAAGTTTACCTAAGGCAAATATCAACGATGAGATTGTAAAAAGGTTAAGAGAATTAAAAGTTTTAGAAAAAGATGATGTTGCAGGAAGCGACAAAAAGTTTTTCATAGATGCTTCCAAATCTTCTAGAGATGAAATTATTCATAAAATAAGATATTTCCCAAATGCCCCAGAATGTTTTTCTCTTTTGAGTTATGCGTTTAGAATGAGTGATCTGTTAATTAAATATTTAGAAAAGAAAAATGAAAAAAGTTAAACTTGGTGAGATTGTTAAGGATTTAACAGAAGAAAGAAAAATAGTTATTGAAGATGATAATGATATAATTGAGCCTACAATAACCTCTAAAACTCATTCAATCTCTATAAGGAAAATTTGTAAAGGTGTAGATTTAAAAGTAAAAAAGAGAGTTCTAATAAAAGAAGGAGATTTAGTTTTTTCTAAATTACATACACAGAATGGATCTTTTGCTTTTTCAAATAAGGAGTATAAATCAACTACAACCTTTTTACCATTAAAAATTTTAGAAGAGAAAGTCCTTAAGGAATTTTTATTTAATCAGCTTCATTTGTTAGTTCCAAAACTGCAAGCTTCAGATACTGTAGGAAGAGAGACATATAAAACAAAAGATATTTTAGATATAGAAATAAATCTCCCTTCAATTAAAGAACAAGAAAAAATAGTTAAAAAAATTCAATCAATAGAAAAAGAGATAAGAGAATTAGAAAAAAATGTTTTTTATGACAAAACTCTCCTATCAAAACTTAAACAAGCAATCCTTTCTGAGGCTGTTTCTGGAAAGTTAGTTCCTCAAAATCCAAAAGAGGAATCAGCTGTTGAGTTGTTGAAGAAGATTAAGAAAGAGAAAGAGAAGTTGATTAAGGAAGGGAAGATTAAGAAGGGGAAAGAGTTGCCTGTGATTGAAGAAGATGAAATACCTTATAAGTTGCCGAAGGGTTGGGTTTGGTGTAGGTTAGGGGATATTTGCGAAATAGGAACTGGGGCGACTCCAAATACAAAAAATAAAGAATATTATGCTGGAACTATAAATTGGGTAACAAGTGCTTTGACAAATAAGCTTTTCATTGAGAATACGGAAAAAACAATTACTGAAAAAGCGATAAAAGAAACAAATTGTAAAATTTACCCAAAAGGAACTTTAATCCTTGCAATGTATGGGCAAGGCAAAACTAGGGGGCAAATTTCTGAATTAAACATTAAATCTGCTACAAATCAGGCATGTGCTACACTCAGTTTAAATGGAATTTCAAAAGAAACAAAAAATTATATTAAATTATTTTTCCAAAAGTCCTATAATGAAATAAGAAAATTAGCAGAAGGAGGGGCTCAACCCAATTTAAATTTAGTAAAAATAAAGAAAACTTTAATTCCCCTCCCTCCCCTCCCCGAACAAAAAAGAATTGTTGAAAAGATTGATTCTCTTATGGAATTTTGTGATGAGTTAGGATTGAGGATTAAGGAGAATAAGGAAAGTAGTGAGGGGTTGATGGGGGCTGTTTTGGGAGAGGTTTTTTGGAATGAAAAATAATATTAGAACAGAAGTAGAACTTCTTGGTTTATTTGAAGAATTAATGAAAAAAAGAAATTTTATTGTTCATAGAGAACCGCTTATTTCTGGTTCTATGAGGCCAGATTTTATCCTAGAAAAAGATAATAAAAAATTCGTTGTTGAAATAAAAAATGTTACAAGGATTAAACCACGTTCGGTTTATCAAATAATCTCTTATTTACTTAAAGATAAAACCTTTGAGGGAGGATATCTTGCCGTCCCTTTTTATACAAAAATCTCTCCTTTTGTTGAAAAAGAACTAAAGAAAAAGGGAATTGGACTTATCCGTTTTGAAAAAGATAAACTTCAATTTATAGAAGAACCGAAGGAGAAATCGTTTTTATTAAATTCTATTATTTCTGATTCTTCTAAAAAAATATTTGATAAACGCAAAATACCAAAAAGTGAATGGCAAAGACTTGTAGAAGATATCGCTCAGAAAGTTGCAGAAAATTTTGATAAAAGTTTAGAAAAAAAAGAAATTAAAAACTTCCCAAAAAACATTCTTATTTTTGTTATTATTGCTTCTTTGATTGGTTCTTCATTATGGTCAATGATACAATTTTTTATTGATAGTTCTAATAATAAAATTATTTCTTTATTGGTTTCTGTAGCTATATTTATCATATTGATTCTGATATTAATAATATATTACTTTTATGAGAGAAAAAAATATGCAGAGGGATCAGAAGATGACTGAAGAAAAAAGAAAATTATATGAAGATAAAGAAAAATTAATTGAAATTGAATTAGCAAGCACAAAAGATACCATGTCCAAAATGTTAGATAGACTTCCAAATGAAGAGTTGCCATTTATGGAACCTCATTTGAGAGCATTATATTTTGAGACTTATTTTTTAGTTGCAGAGGGATTCTATAATGCTTCATTAGTTTTGATGGGCATCTTATTAGAAAATATTATTAAAGAAAAATTGTTTATGGAAAACATAAAAGATGAAGAACTTGAAAAAATGAATTTTGGTGGGGCTTTAATCAAAATAAAACCATTTATTTCTGATGATGAATTTAAATTTTTAGAAGATAGGAAATTAAGACTCCGTAATCCTTATGCTCATTATAACAAGATGAAACTTTCTGAAGGCGTTTATTTTCCAGTATGGAAAATTAAGAATCCAGTAGAAAAATTAATTGCCTTACATAAAAGAGTGAACAAAGGAGAATTAACTGAAGCTGAGGCTCAGAAAGAATTGATACGCGGAATAGACCCCGAAATGATGAGTTCTAAAGAATTTAGACCAATTTCTCAAATTGCTAAAAGTGAGAGAGAGAAATCCCAAGTCGTAAATGTTTTTTTAGAGATTGATAAATTTGTTAAAAAATTTGCCGAGAAATATTTTAAACCTCAAAACCAATAGATATATATCTTTTCAAGGTATTTATTTTTTATAAAAACGAAATGGTTTGAAATTTAAAATCATTTATTAAAAATTAAAATGTTAAAACAAGTATATAGATTAATGAATATTCAAGATTCTGGACTTTCTTATCTTAAAGAGAAATATCCTTCAGGGTATGTTTTCCAAACTCACGAGTTGGATGAAGAAAAATTTTTAGTGGTTTTAGTAACTAAAATAGAAAATTCTAATAAATTTGCTTTAGATTCAATGAAAGCACTTCCCTATATCTTTAATAAAAAGGCTAGTTATTCAAAAATACCTATTTGGCTAAATTATGCCCATAAAATTTTATTCTTTAAAAAAGGTGGTTTAAAACCAATTGAAAATATTGAATTAATTAAGAATTTGTATACTCAAACATGGATTCATGAATTTTTGTATGCAAAACCCTTTATGCAGGTTAGTTCAATGAAGTTAGATTTGATTAAATTAGTTTATCAAGCAAATGAAGAAAGATTAAAAAAGTTTAATTATCCTTTTTCTGAAGACCCTTTAGATAAAAAAACTTATGAACTTTCTGCATTATTGGATAAATCAGGTTTAGAAATGGGAAAAGCATTTTATTCTTTTTTAAGATTATCCAAGGAATGTTATGACCTTTCTCATGAAATTTCTCATCATCCTCATCGCAAAAAAATTCAATCTTTGCAAAATAGATTATATTTACTTGAACCTAAAATTGAGAAAATAAAAAATATAGTTTGTGAAAGAGAAAAAATTTGGTTAGAATGGAATTTGGTTCTTAAAGAATATTTGAATAGAAAAAATAAATGGAAAAAATTAATTCTTGGGTTTGTAATAGAAGCAGTTCCAATACCTTTTTTGGGTTCCATTTCTGCCCTTATTTCAGAAGGATTGAATGAAATTAAAGAAAATATTGTGGGGCATAAAAGTTTGCAAAAATCTCTAAAAAAATATGAAGATTTGATAAAATTTGCAGAACGATATCAAAAAGATTTATTTGAAATTGAATTTCCAGAAGAAAAATTTCAATAGATTAATTACATTCATTTATACAACATCCCTTCAATCTCCTTCACCATCCCCCCATACTTCACCTTCCCGCCAAACAATTTCATAATCTCTAAAGGTCTCCCAACAAAATATTTAAACATACAAGCTTATTCTCTTAATATAAAATGAATATTAAAATAAACCTCCCAAACAATGATGATGTTAAAGAAAACATTTATGCTTTAATAAAAATATTGGATGAAATGAATTCATGTAAAGATAATAAAATTATTCTGGATTTTTCAGAAGTAAACTGGATGCCACCCTGTTGTATTATTCTAATTAGTAATAAAGTTCTTGAACTAAAAGAAAAAGGATTAGAATTTGATTGGATTCCTTCAAGTGATGAGAAAGTTACCTTACATATGAAAAAATTAGGTTTTCCTTTGGGCTCAGAAATTGATGGGGGTTCTTATGTTCCAATTACCCATATTTTAAAAGACAACTCAGATAGAAAAAAATTAGGAAGGGAAATTAGCGATTTATTAAATAAAATAATTGACAAAATACCTAATAATATTAATGGAGTTTCATACATTCTTGCTGAATTATCAGATAATATTGAAGACCATTCAGAATATTCTTGTGCATCAATAATGGCTCAATATTTTCCAAGCAAAAGAGAAGTAGAAATTATTGTTTTTGATGATGGAATGACAATTCCTGGAATTTTTTCTAAAAATAATATTCAATTCAAGAATGATTCCGAAGCAATTGAGAAAGCTCTTTCAGGCGAAGTTTCAACTCCTAAATTGCATAAACAAGAAGAAGGTAGGGGATATGGTTTAAGAACTTGTAGAAGTTTATCTACAAAAGATTTTAAAGGAGAAGTTTATCTTTTCTCAAGAAATGGTTTAGTTATTTCAAAATATAATAAAGAAAATTTTTCAGAAATTCTTAAAAATCCACTAAACGGAACTCTTTTTTGTGTTAAAATAAAATTACCCTCAAAAGACATACCTTTTTATGATAAAGTGGAATAAGCATTCCGATAATTTTAAATATGTCCTTTTATTCTATAATCTATGGAAAAAAGAATATCACTTTTTGAGGTATTCGGCAATAATATTATAACTCGAAATTCAATTGCAGATTTTTTTGAAGAGATAAGTTTTTTGAAGATTGATAAAATTGTATTAGATTTTGATAATATTAACTTCATTTCAAGATCGTGTGCCGACGAATACCTAAAACAAAGAAAGAAAAGTAAAAAGAAAATCGTAGAGGTAAATATGTCAAAAAATGTTTGCGATATGTTTTCTCTAGTTAATAGACAATATGAAAAAGAAGGTTCAAGCATTTTAATTCAAGTTATTCCTGAATGTAATTCTAACTCTTTAGTTTTTGCTTAATTTTTTCCATTAACTAAATAAATCCTCGCCTCAATTTCCTTAACCATCTCCCTATACTTCGCTTTCCCTCCAAACAATTTCATAATCTCTAAAGGTCTTCCAAATTTATTCAAAGGTTCAACTCTTAAGACTTCAGCGTCTTCTAAGTTTTCTATTCCTTCGTCACTATATTTCTTAAGCAAAGCTTCAATAACTTCTCTTGCTTTTTCTCCATATTTATCAAAGTAATTATCTTTTTGGACTTTTCTTGCTCTTTCACTTCGAGTTAAAGGTTTCTTTCCATATGCAACATGAAGAATTAAATCAAACGGGTCGTATTGTTTTCCGTTTGGTATTTGTTCTCTCAAAGCATCAAAGACTATCCCTTTTTGAGAAAGCTCTTCAATTAAAGCTCTTTTTTGGTCAAGAACATTCCACTTACTAATGAAATCATTTAATGTTTTATATTCCCCATTTATTTCTTTTTTAGTATAATCAATCATTTTATCTGCAATCAATTTTCCAGAAGAATCAAGATATTGTTCCGATTGATTTAAAATAGAAACCTCTGTTTCTTTAACATAAAACTTTCTTGTCTTTATATCATAATCTTCAATATTAACATTCGGCTTTTGCATTTTTTCAATCTCCAATATTTCTTTTTCATACATTTCTTCTGGTTTTATTTCTTCATCTGAATTAAAATTCATCAACTGAACAGGTTCCCCATCAAAATCTTTATCTGCAAATTTATTTGTATTATTTCTAAAATCCATAATTGTAAAATGAGTTTTCCCATAATCTTCTCTTATTCTTGTTCCCCTTCCAATAATTTGCTTAAACTCGGTCATAGAATTTATCGGAGCATCAAGAACAATTAACTTACAAGTCTGAGCATCAACTCCAGTAGTCATTAATTTTGAAGTTGTTGCAATCACAGGATATTTTTCAGAAGGATCAATAAAATTATCTAACTGGGCTTTCCCAATCTTGTTGTCCCCAGTTATTCTCATGACATACTTTTTATTTTTAGTATACAAATCCTTATTCTCATTAATCAATGCCCTTGTCATCCTTTCCGCATGTTCAATATCCACACAAAAAACAATTGTCTTACTCATTCTATCTGTGTTTTTCAAAAACTCTGTTATTTTCTTAGCAACGACATTTGTTCTTTCATCAATCACCAAAGTTCTATCAAATTCCCTGTTTGTATAATTATAATCTGGAATCTCATTTCCATATTTGTCTTTTTCTCCTTTCTTTGGCCTATATCCTTGAACATCTTTATCTATTGCAACCTTAATAACTCTATAAGGAGATAAAAATCCATCATCAATTCCTTGCTTTAAAGAATAAGTATAAATTGGATCTCCAAAATAATCTATGTTTGAAATTTTATCTGTCTCTTTTGGAGTTGCAGTCATTCCAATTTGAACAGCATCAGAAAAATATTCTAAAATCTCACGCCATGCAGAATCAGCTCTCGCACTTCCCCTATGGCATTCATCCACGATTATTAAGTCAAAAAAATCTTTTGAGAATCCCTTGAAAATCTTTTTTTCTTCCCCTTCTCCAGTTATTCCTTGATAAAGAGATAAATATACTTCATAAGAAGGGTCTGCCTTTCTATTTTTTATTTTAGTCATAACTTTTTGTAGAGGTTTAAGATCTTTTCTCCTAGGATCATCTATTAAAATATTTCTATCTGCAAGATACAAAATTCTCGGATTATGCCCTTTTGGTTTCCATCCTTCCCTTAATCTCCAAATTGTTTGAAAAGCAGTATATGTCTTTCCAGTTCCTGTCGCCATAACTAAAAGAATTCTTTTCTGACCTTTAGCAATCTTCTCAATTGTTCTATTAACCGCAATCCTTTGATAATATCTTGGATCTTTCCAATCAGTTTCAAAATAATAATCTGTTGTGATTAAATCTTCAATTTTTTCTGTAATCCCATTATATTCTTTATATTTTTCCCATAACTCTTTTGGAGAAGGAAATTCACTTAAAGAAAATTCTTTATTTTCACCAGATTTTAAATCTTGCAAAGCAAATCCGTCTCCATTAGAACTAAAAGCAAAAGGAATATCTAAAATCTCGGCGTAATCAACCGCTTGTTGTAAACCATCGCCCACTGAATGCTTATTGTCCTTTGCTTCTACAACCGCAATAGGAATATTATTTTTGTAATAAAGAATATAATCTGCTTTCTTTGGAATTCCTCTTTTTGTGATTTTTCCATAAATATAAACCCTTCCAACTGTAAAGTATTTCTCTTCACGAATTTGCTTATCCCTATCCCAACCAGATTTTTCAATAGCAGGCAAAATAAACTTTGTTCTAATATCTGCTTCTGTTAATTGCTTTTTATCCATAAGAAATTTAATGAAAATAGCTTTTTATAGATTTATGTGAATATCCTCATCTCAAATAACCCCTTCCTCTTTCATACTAAAATAATTATTTCCACCAATAATTATATGGTCCAAAATTTGAATTCCAAACAATTCCCCCGCTTTTACTAAATCTTTTGTAACTTCAATATCATATGAACTTGGGCTTGGATCTCCAGAAGGATGGTTATGCAAGAGAATAATTGCTGCAGCGTTTTCATCTAATGCGATTTTGAAAATTTCTCTTGGATGGACAAGAGATTCATTTAATGAGCCAATAAAAATAGTTTCCTGTTTAATTATTCTCTTTCTTGAATCCAGATAAATTCCCTTAAAATGTTCTTTTTCCAAATGTGCCATCTCTGGAATAAATAATTTTGCTACATCTTTAGCATTTTTTATTTGAGCTTGTTTATCTTCCTTAAATGCAGAAAGCCTTTTTCCCAATTCGAAACAAGAAATAACTGATAATGCTTTTGCGTTTCCAATTCCTAATTCTTTTTTTAATACAGAAAAATTTAATTTTGATAAGGAACGAATATTATATTTCTTGAAAAATCTTTTTGATAATTCTAAAACATTTTCTTTTTTATTTCCAGTTCTTAAAATTATTGCTAAAAGTTCAGAATTGGTTAAATTACTTGCGCCATATTTGATTAATTTTTCTCTAGGTCTTTCTTCAAATAAAGTATTATTAAGATTCATATTCTTGAAAATATAAATAAATTATATGGCATCCTCTCCACACTAAAGTGTGGAGTTTCCATGGTGCGCTGATTGATTTTGTTTTAGTATGATTTGATTTTTTCATATTAGATCTCTATTTTATCTACAACAAAAACAAAAATTGTTCTTGTATCCGTCTCTATTTTTTGGCACTTTACTTTTTCATTGAATGTTAATTGTCCTCTTAATTCTCTCGGAATCAAGAAGTATTTAGTTGCTTCATTCGTGCCTCTTTGGGATAAATTGGTTTTAATTTCTGCGGCATCTTCTGAAAAAAGATGTATATTGTTTATATGGCCCTTTAATTTTAAGGATTCTTCATAGTCCATTTCTACTTCAAAGACTATTCTGTCGTCCTTCATTATCTTTGTTCCAAGAATTCTTCCCATTTTTTTTAAAAGTCTTTCATGTATTTAAAGCTAACTAAATTCACTCCTCTAACTTAATGAAAAATAATTATATTCTTTGTCCTACTTCTTGGATAAATATATAAAAAACTTATCACCCTTTAAAATAAGGAAAATTTATAAGCATAAAATTGGTTATTGAATTGAGGTGTGTATGGGAAAAATAATTAACTCTAAAATTTCTGCGGATAAAATAGTTTATAAAATTGAATTAAATTATCATGAAGCAAGGCAATTAAAAAACCACACAAAAAATACGCATATATTTTCTCTCGATTTATGCCAAAATAATTCAAGAATTATCCAAAGAGGTGCAAAACGGGGTGCAAAATATTTTGTGATTCCGTTGAGTTTAAAATCTAGAAAGAAAAAAAAATACAATAAAATATCTTATCAGAAAATTGAGAATAAAAATAAAGTAGCTTTTGTTTACGTGGTCAATAAAGACCCTCTTTTTTAATAATTCTTATAGGATAAAAAAAACCATTTTATATCAAATAAATTTTATTTTTATGTTTTTTCTCAGATAATATTAATAAAAATTATTTTGTCCAGTCAATTTGAAAAAAGATTGTAAGAGAATAAAAATTACTTTGAAAAGAAAATATGTTCAAAATCTAATTAAAGATGTTGAAAAAAATAAAATAAAAATAGTTGGTCTTTCAATCATCAATTTGAATTTTAATTTGAATGATGTTCTGACTCCAAAACAAGCAGAAATTTTAATGCCCTCCTTACAAAAAGGATATTATGAATTCCCAAAAAAAATTAATTTAAATTCTCTTGCAAAAGAAATTAACCTTTCTCCAAGTACTCTATGCGTACATTTACAAAAAATAGAAAGTAAAATTTCAAATTCAGATTATATAGATTTATTTTTCAAGAATAAAGAAATTTAACTCTAGTGAATTAACGTTTCATGGATTTAAAGATAAGTAAAACTAAAAGAGATATCAAAAACGCAAGTGCGACAAATCCCAATATCCAAGAAAGGAATAAGAAAAACTCTTGATACATCAAACTGTTTGAAACAGAATATAATAACGACGATAAAACAGCCAATACTACAAATATTATTAAATTCCTTAACACAAGATTAATTTTTCTTTTTGTTGCCCTAACTCTTCTTTTTGGTCTTACAGGAATTTTTCTAGCAACCGATTTTTTTACAGGAGACCTTTTTCTTACAACTTTTTTCTTCACCACTTTCTTTTTAGCAACCATAAACAATCAAATAAAAAGGACTTTATAAATATTACTCCAAGAAAATATTTTAACTATTTATTAATTTTATTTCCTTCAATTTCATTTCTTCAATACTTTCATTTGATCTCCAATTCATTTTTATAGCATTAGTCGTTATAGATTTAAGATTCCCAAAAACCGAACCCAGCCATGAGAAATAAAGTTTGCTTGCTTGTCTAATTCCCTTTACACTTGTGAAATCAACCTCTTGGCCTTTTAATGTTATAGCAAAACTAACATATGTAAAAATTATTAATGCTATTAGAAACATTGCAAGTATTTTATGCTTGAATCTTTTGAATTCGATGATTAACCAAACTGAAATAACTAACACACCTACAATAATTAGCGTTGGATTAAGCCCCATGACTATTGTAGAATACAAAGGTATAAAAATATTTCTACTTCTTTTATAGTGAATAAAGTCCTATAGTACAGTGGTCAAGTATACGACCCTCTGGAGGTTGTGACCCAGGTTTCCCAAAAGGGATGACCTCTTGGCCTCGATTCCTGGCAGAATTTTTATTGGCAATAAACTTTTAATACTTCTTTTCAATGTTTTTTATGTAGCCCTGTAGTATAGTGGTCAAGTATAGCTGGTTCTGGGCCAGCTGACCCAGGTTCGAATCCTGGCAGGGCTATGTATTAAATAAAAATTTAAAAAGAGTTTAATCTATTTTTATTCATTGCCCCGATAGTACAGAGGCCAAGTATGCCACCCTCTCAAAACGAAGAGGTGAAAGAATCTTGATGAAAGAGGAAGTCTAGCGTCTCAACGCAACCTCTTTGGAGTACGGTGGTGACCCGAGTTCGAATCTCGGTCGGGGCGTTCATGAAGTTGAACAAAGTGAAACTTCATAGCCACGCATTCTAAATAATAATTACGAGCTTCGGACGAGCAGAGGAGAATCTCGGTCGGGGCGTATGGATTCGAACAGTTCGAATATTGGCCTGAAATTTATTTCAGGTTCTCGCCTGTGTAACAGGTTCTCGCACTGGGAATTAAATGAGACGGTGTGCTGGGAACGAAGTGAGGCGGTATCGGGGCGTTTGCACATTGTGATACATTTGGGATTTTAGATAAAATTAAAATTTTATAAATAACTTCTTCTTTAGAATATTATGGAAAAAGACTGGAAAAATTGGATGTGGCAGGAACAAAATGTTATTTCTACACCAGAACAATTAGCAGAATATTTTAAAAATATCTCACTAGATTATTTCAAAAATTTGTTTAAAGAAAATCTTAAAGTAAGAATAACTCCTTATATATTACATCAAATTCCAGAAAATGTTTCAAAAGAGGAATTGGAAGAGAGTCCTTGGTTTTTACAATTTTTTCCACTTGGAGAATTGTATCAGAATAAAGCCGATGCATATCAAAAAGGAGAAAATTGGGAGAAAGAAGAAGAGTTTCCTACAAGTAATCTACATCATAAATATACAAATAGAGCATTAGTTAGATTGAGTGAATGTTTGGGACATTGTAATTTTTGTTTTGAATTTATGAGAGTATTAGAAAAAGATAAACTTTCTTGTAAAAAGTTTCTTTGGAATGATTGGAATAAATCTCTTGAATACATAAAAAATCATCCAGAGATAGAAGAAGTGATTATTAGCGGAGGAGAACCTCTTTTGCTATCTGATGAAAAATTAGATTCTATACTTTTTGATTTAAGAAATATAAAAGATGGTTCTGGAAACTCCAAAGTAAAATTCATTAGAATTCATACAAGAGCATTAACCCACAATCCATTTAGAGTTACAGATTCTTTGGCAAGCATTTTGAAAAAGCATAAAGTAAATGCAATAATGTTTAATGTTGCGCATGTTTCTGAGATTACTGAGGACTTTCTTGAAGCAGTTCATAAGATAAGAAAAATTATGGGAGAAGATTCCCCTATATTAGGAACCCATACCCCTTTGTTAAAAAATTTAAATTCTGACGCAAAAATATTGTGGGAATTATTTTCAAAACTATATATGAATAACATTAAACCTCACTATCTAATACATATGATGCCTTTTTGTCCTTATGGAGATAGGCAAAGAACCTCTGTCATAAAAGGTGTGGAGATAATGAAAAAACTAAAAAGAAAGAAATCAAATCCTGCTTTGCCAGAATATATTTTAGCCCATGATGATGGAAAAATAACTGTTCCATTGGAGAAAAATGGAACTCCTGAATTTATTTATACTAAGAATGAATATGGAGATAAAATTGTTAAATTCTTGAATTGGAAAGGAAAGTGGAGAGAATATTTGGATTTGAAAAGATAAATTTTAAACAAGATATAAATGATCATACCTCAAGAATAAAATACAATCATGGGGAATAGATTTGGAAGTGGGTATAATCTTAAGGAATAAGAAATATCCTAATAGCATTACTTTTAGTATTTCTCTGGTCGGGGTGTTATACTGATTTGAAAATCCACAGCCATCTAATTTAAATATAATAGCTTCTACAAAAAAATATGGGAATATTCGACATACTTAAAAAATTATTCAAAGAAAAAAAAGTTGAAGAAATTGTCATAGAGAAGCTCAATTTTTCTAATATTGGAAATTGGATTGAAGATAAAACCAAAGAGAATGAACATAAAGAAAAAGAAATTATTCAAGAGATTAAAGAAAAAATTGAGAATTTTATAGAAGATTTTAAAGATAAAATAACAGCTTTGGAAAATTTTGATATTGAAGCAAAAAAGGAAAAAGAAGAAATAAAAAATATTGTATCTAATAGCAGAGAAAAATATATTGAATCAACAGAAAGCTTAATTGAAAAATTACAAAATATAAGAGAACCAAAACTGAAACAATTCATGGCAGAAATAAATAAGATTTTTCTTGATTTCAATAAAAGCTCATATAAAAATTATGAAAGAGCCACAATTTTGGTTGGAAAAGAAATGGCAGGCGTAAAAGAAAGTGTGAAATCTTTTTCAAGAGAATTACTAAAGACTTATGAGGAAAACAAGGGCATCACGGAATTTTTTAAAACAATTTCAGAAATCAAAATACAACACCAAAATATAAATTCAATTAAGAATACTCTAAAAACAATTATTGAAAAAAAGGAATTTCTAAATAAAAAAATAGATGAAAAAGAAGAAGAAACAAATACTCTAAAAAAAGAAATAGAAGAGATTAAGAAAAGCCAAAGTTATGCGGATTATTTAGACAGTCAGAAAAAAGAAGAATACTTAAAATCAGAGGTAAAAAGGAATATTTTAGAATTAAAACAATTGATTGATTTCAAAATACTATCTAGTTTTTTCCACATAAATCCAGAACAAATGAAAACTGTAAAAAAACATAGAGAAGATTTTTACACATTCTTTTTAGAAGATGGTGGTGAATCAGTTATAAAATTATTGGACGAAGTCAAGTTAAATAATTTGGCAACGTCAGAAAAAATAAAAAAAATTCATTTCAAATTAGAAGAAATTCAAAAACATAAAGAAGAAATAAAACATGATAAAACCAAAGAAGTATATCAAAGAATAAAAAAAGTGACTATAGAAGTTGATGAATTAAAAATTGAAGAAGTTAAAGAAAAAAAGAGAGAAGAGAAATTACAAATAAATAAAGAAGATTTAGTCCATTCATTGAAAAACGGATTTGAGAAATTGAATGTTGAAATTATTTGAATTGCACAACTTTTAAATAATAAGTTTTATTCCAATATATATGAAAAAAAAGAGAGATAATTTTTTTAGTGTAATCGCCAGAAGTCAAACTTATCTAAATATGGTTTATTTGTTGTTATCATTTGTTTTGGGAATTTTTTATTTTGTATTCATTGTTATAGGAATCTCTCTTGGTCTTGGCTTAATTATTACTTTCTTTGGAATTCCTATTTTATTTTTTACACTTTTATTGGCGCGTGTATTCGCTAGTTTTGAACGTCAACAAGCAATAGTTATATTGGGAATTAAGATAGCCCCTACAAAAATGAAGCGTCCAAAAGGATTGTTGAAAACGGTACAAGCATATCTTAATGATTCATTCACTTGGAAGAGTTTGATTTATACTTTTATAAAATTTCCCTTGGGAATAATTTCATTTGTTGCATTAGTAACATTAATACCTATTTCATTGAGTTTAATTGTAACCCCAATATTGTATCACCTTATGGAAATAGGTGTGCTTCAAGGCCCTCTTTGTATATCTTCAAGTGGAATTTGTTTTCTAAATAGTTATACAATTACAATTATTATAGGAGTCATTGGAATACTTTTGTTATTTGTTTTCTTACACATGCTTAATGCTCTTGCATATGTTTCTGGTTTATTAGCAAAAGCCATGTTGGGTAAAAATAAATAAAATAAGAGGATTATTTTTTAGCTTTTTGTTTTTCTAAAACTGCTTTTGTTCTAGCCCTATCTTCTTTTTGAATTTTCTTTTGAGCTTCTTTTTGTTCAATAGACATAGGTTTCTTACCTGTTCGTAAACGTCTATGCATTGCTTGTTGTTTATTTTTTCTCAATCTTTTCTTTGCCATAAAAATTTTAACAAATTTGCATATATATAGGTTTTGGATAGATTTATTTGAAATATTGATTAGTAAAAAACCTTAAATATTTCACAAACTTACAAATATTGAAGGGGGTGTAAAATGAAAAGATTAAATGAAAAAATAAAGAATTTGAAATATTGGGATGTCGAATTAGTTAAATGGTCTACAATGGCTGCTATTTTGTTTATCCTAACAATCTGGCCAGGGTTATGGAATTTAGTTGAATCTGTAAATCCATGGTATTACTTTGCAGCATTCGTAATACTTGCTATACGACCTATTTACAAGTTTTTTGGTTAAGTTAATGTAAGAAAAATTATTTTTATTGAAAGAATAAATTTAGCGTAGATGGAGTTGATAATTATCTTTGTCTCCTAGAACCTTGACTGCCTCGACTTCCTTTTCCACCTCGATTACTTCGTTTCGCATTTCCTCTTGTACTTTTTTCACTATAATTTGATTTGCTACGACTATGGCTTCTTCCACTATTAGGTCCTCTTCTTTGCTCACCACTTCTGCCCTGGCTTGAATCTCTACTTCTTCCTCTACTCGAATCTCTTCCACGCGAAGCACCAGAACGTCTATTATTTGAAGAATTAACAATCATTCTAACTTTCTCAAACTCTGGAGCTATAACTTCTTCAATTTTTAATTTTTCATCTTTAAGAATATTATTAAAGTTATTGTAATCTCTACTTGATAAAATATTTATTGCGATTCCTTCTTTTCCTGCTCTTGCAGTTCTTCCAATTCTATGAATATAATCGTCACTTATTTTTGGCAAATCATAGTTGTAAACATGACTCACAGCTTGAATATCAAGTCCTCTAGCTGCAATATCTGTACATACTAAAACATTCGCTCCGCCTTTACCATTGAATTCTTGTAAAACTCTACTTCTTTTATTTTGTTGCAGTCCGCCGTGAATTGCCTTTGCATTAATTCCAAAATTACTCAAATTATCTGTTACAAAATCTACATTTCTTCGAGTAGCACAAAAAACCATAACTAAATTAATTTTTTCTTTTTTTAACAAATGAACAAATAAAGAAAACTTTGAACCATCTGGAACATCATAATAAATTTGTTTTAGTTTTGACGCGTCCACATGCGATTCAACAGAAACTTTTACTGGATTTTGCGTGTGTTTTTTAGCTAAAGGTTCTATTTCAGCATTAATTGTTGCAGAAAAAAGCATTGTCTGTCTTTCTTTTGGGCATTGACTTAATATAGATTCAACATCTCTTTTAAATCCCATATCAAACATTCTATCCACTTCATCTAATACAAGGAATTTAACTTGATTTAAATTCAATGTTCTTCTATTCAAGTGGTCTAAAATTCTTCCGGGTGTTCCGACGATAACATCTGTTTTTCTTATACGTCTAATTTGGTTTTCAATATTAACGCCACCATAAACTGGTAAAACATTTAATTCTCTATGTCTTGAAAATTTTTCAATTGTATTTGCAACTTGTTCTGCTAATTCTCTAGTTGGTGTCAAAATTAACGCTTGAACTTTGCCATTCTTTTCCAAATTTTCAATAATGCCTGAAGCAAATGCAAGAGTTTTTCCTGAACCCGTTGCAGAACCGCCGACAATATCTCTTCCAGCCAAGACTAAGGGGATTGTTTTATCCTGTATTTCCGACGGAGTTGTAATGCTATCTTTTTCAAGAATAGATACAAACTCGCGACTTAAGCCGAGTTCTTCAAATGTTTTCATTTTGTCAATATATTAATATCAAGAATTAATCCTGAACACAAGCCTTTACGACAAGTAGTCCAAGACTTACCAACATATAAAAATTAAGAAGATTGTTAGTTTATAAGAGTATTGGTTGATGGGCTTGTCAAATTAACGGGAGATAAAAATGTTGTCAAGTGAAGGGAGTTTTTTTAATCTTTATATTTAATTTCTACTTTTATAATCATGTGATTTAAACATCTTCTTGTTTGTCCTCTGCCCATACTTTTATATCCCCCCACACGAGATTATCCCTTCTTTAGAGGTTTCTTTATTTCCATATATTTCAAAGATAAAATCTCCAAGTTTTACACTATATCCCTTGTCCTCACAAAGAGAATTACTACAAGAAATCGCCCACGTATTTTTATTTAGTAAAATTTTGTGTTTTTGAGCAATATCCCCTTCTGTTCCTTCAATTTTTATTTCTTCTATATTTTTATCATTTGAGATTATAATTATTTCTACATTAAATTCATCATTTAATATTAAAGCAAGTTCAATAATAGATTTTTGAAGAGATAAAGTTGATTTATAATCCATGTGAGTAAGTGTGGAATAGAAATTGGGGGAAATAAATAGAATACTTTGTTGTTAAATAGTTTGAAATCTAATTAGTCTTTTGAAAATCTATTTGTTAAATAACTTTCATATTCTTCTAATTTATCAAGCTCTTTTTGAGAAATTTTATCTTGGTGAAGTCTTTTTATGTTTCCCACAACCCTTTTAAGATAAGCTTCTTCTACATTAACACCAAATTCTTCTGCAAGCCAGATAGAATAAACAAGCAAATCAGGGATTACTTTTTCTTTAATTTGTTCTGGCGAAAATTCTTTATGTCCATCTTCTATCATTTGGACATATTCAGCCAATCTCCCGAATAATTTTCCCATGTGGGAATAAGTATGTCTTACCTTATCAAAGCCCTCAAGTTCATCGGCTACGAATTTTTTATCATATTTTTTTTGAAGTTCTTGAAGACCTTTAACTGTTAAACGAGGTTCTTTTTTTAATATCTCTCCCAAATCCATAGCCTTTTGAAAACCACACCATTAATAAAGATTTATATTCAAAAGTATGAAGATTTATATTCAAAAGTCCTGATTCTTGACAAGATAATTAATTTTTAAGATAACTCCTATGATTTGACAATCTCTTGGTTGATGAGGGTATTAAATCTTCGTATAAAAGAGAATACAGAAAGGTTTATATAGTATTCTTACAATAATATATATGTATTCTTAAAGAGAATATGCAATTAAATATGGAGAAAAAAAACAATGAAAATAGACCTTGCAGAAGAAAGCTTAAAAAATCTTAAGACAAAGAAGATCTCTTTGAATCTTGATGAAGATTCAATCGAATTTATTGATGAACTTTCAAATATTACAAATCTTACAAGAACAACTGTAATAATGTCAATGATTGGTTCAGGTATGAAATCCTTATTGGTTGATTTAGAAAATACTTGGAAAAAGATGAAACGTGAAAAGAAAGGCAATCCTCAAAAAATTGATAATTTTTTAAAACAGACTAAAGAACTTAAGAAAAAATACAATTTGAATTAATTGTGAATAAAGAGTCTGAAGATTATTTAGATTTCTTTGCTTGTCTTCTTAGAATATCATAGATAGTGGTAATGCCTGCAAGATATCCTGTTTTATAGTCTTCAGATCTTTTGGATTCTAATGTTGGCAGAACAACCTCTATAAGTGAAGGGTTTTCTTTTAGAATTTCTCCAAAAATTTTATTACTTTTCTTTTTAAAATTTTTTGTCTTCTTTGCCTTGTCAATAGCTTTCGAATGTTCCTTGACTGTTTTTTCTGTAATAGTTGGTAAATTCATAAGTGGATTAATCGAAAAGATTATTTATACTTTTCCCAATATCTATAAACAAAAGAATATTTTTCAATGAATGAAAAAGCAATGGTCTGTTTATATTCTAGAATGTCAGGACGGTTCGTTTTACACGGGTGTGACAAATGACATTGATGCTCGAATGGAGACTCATTCGGTTGGAAAAGGAAGTAAATATGTTAATCAAAAAGGTTTCAAGAAATTACTTAGAGCTAAACCGTGTAAAGATAAATCTGACGCTTGCAAATGTGAATATGAAATAAAGCAATTGCATAGAAATGAGAAATTGGGATGGTTTGAATAGGGGAAATTATTTTTCGTAATTCCAAAACCCCAACATACCTTTTGCCTCAACAGGTTTAACTTTTTTAACATTTTTCAAAACAAAACCATATTTTCCCCAGGACGAATCTGCTAAATGTTTATTCTTATCTTTTCTATGTTCCTTATCTGTTTCGTACTTTTTAACATCAATTAATTCGGCCTCTCCAACAATGACTCCAACAGGCAATTTATCAAAACCAAATTTCTTCATAGCTTCTGGGTCGGGCACTTTAGAGGCGTGAATAAAAAATTTCCCTCTAAATTTTGTATTCCACTTTCTGAGTTCAATTGTCTTTTTGCCCGAAACAACAAGTTCTGCAAAAGGTTGTTTGAGAGATAAGGCTTTCATTTTAAATTTTTAATCTCCAAATATTTATCAATAATCCATTTGGTTCTTTTAGAAATCTTTAATTTACATCCAACTTTCCAATAACCAATATATTTTATTTCGTGTTTAGGTTTTGCATGGCCAGAAGTTTTAATTAAAAACACTTTAGCATGATTTATCACTTGTCTTCCTTTGTGGTCATGCCATTTTCCTCCATGATATCCAAAGAGATATTTTCTTTTTTTGGTCAATAATCCTGTTTCTTCTTTTAATTCCCTCATGGCAGCATGTTTTCTACTTTCTCCTTTATCTGTTCCACCGCCAGGTAAAGCAAATATTTTTCTTCTTCCTGCCACAACCAAAATTCCCTTTTTAGTATCGACAAGAGCCACACCCTTTTTTCTTATTCTCATTTGATAATAAATTAATCTTGGTATATAATTGTTTTTAGGAATGATTATTAGAAATGTATAAAAAATTATTTTTCCCAAGCCAATTCTTTATATTCTTTTAAAAGTGAAAGTGCTTCTTCCCCGGATTTAATAACAACATTTTTAATTTCTTTTAGATCATCACTATTTTGATATTTTTCTTTCATATCATCAGAAGTTAAAATGCAAATTGGCGTTAATTTATTTGGAGAAGCCCTAGTATAATGAATTGCATATTTAATATTTCTAATCATCTCATCTTCAATATTTTCTATTTCTTCTGGTTCATTAATTTTATTCAAAGAACTTTTTATATATTCTACTGAATAATTAGGATTATCTGCGATTATACTTTTTCTAGTTTTGTCTGACATTAAATTATGTTCTCTCTTATATTCTAGAGAACAACTTGAAATATACATTAGAGACAAAAAAGTTTCTGGATTGCTTTTCATTACTTTGTCAAAAAAATGTCTGTCTATTATAAAACGAAAAGAAAAAGAGACTGTCATTTTAATTTTTATAATTCTTTAATGAGGTTCTTACTAAGAAAATCCAAATCTACTACATCAGCACTAATTATTGTTTTAGGAGAATCTATTGTGTTAACAACTCTCATCAGAAATCTATCTGAGGTGCCCATTATTTTTCTTTTAAGTACCAAATCTGGCACCCTTATATCCGAATTAAAGAGGATATCTCCTTTTATATCTCTTGCTAAATCAATATTTATAATTGTTGTATTTGTCATAAAATTAACCCTCTTTTCATGATTTATAAATGTTTTCTCTCTTTAAATAATTTGTCCCTAATATGACCCCTTCTCTTTCAAAACAAATAAAAAAATAATAAAAAAATAAATTTAATTAATTAATAGCTTAACTAATATCTTCGTGGTCCACGAGAATCTCGACCAGGTCCTCTACCAGAGTCTCTTGAGCCCCTGTTAAAATCTCTTTGTGGTCTTTCTTCTCTTGGTTTTGCTTCATTAACAGTTAACTTTCTTCCTTCAATTTCTTTCTCATGCATTTCTGCAATTGCTTTCTTTGAAGCTGCTTCATCGTCAATAGTTACAAAACCGAAACCCTTAGATCTATTAGAAAACTTATCCTTGATTACTGTAGCTTCTGAAACTTCTCCGTACGAAGTGAAAAGTTCTTTCAAAGCGCTGTCATCAACTGTAAACGGTAAATTACCAACATATATCTTCATTTTTGTGCCTCCCTTGAACTGTGTAAACTAGTTCTAGGAACTATGAAATAAAGATTAGAAAAGGGTATATAAGGCTTTAGATTTCAGAATTTATTTCTTCATTCTTTTTCTAAATAAATACCAAACAATTATTATAATAACTAATCCAATAACAATCCATAAAGCTACTAAATTATTTTTCTTTTCAGAAACCTCTCCAGCTTCTTCGCTCTTAGCTTCTCCAGAAGCCGCTTCTTCCTCCTCTTCCTCATCTGCAATTGTCTCATCAGTTATTTCTTCATTGATAGACTTTGTTGTTATATCCGCCTTATTTGAATTAATAGAATTCAAAGTTACTAAAAGATCATAAAAATTATCTCCATTAAGTTCAAATTTCCTAGAATCTCCAATACTCAAAGTTGCTTGTTGAGGATCTGAACTCACATTAATTTTTACAGTGTTTGAAGTCAATGACAATATTTCAACATAATGATCTTCATTATTCGCTTTAAATTTTATCCTATCTCCAACAGGCAAAGCTCGCATAAAACCTTCTACAAATTGACTTTCGCTTAAAACAAAAGTTGAACCTTCAAAAGATGAAGATGAACCCGCAAGACCACTACAACTAGAAGTTGAATAAGAAGTCGTCCTTGAGGCTCTATTTCCCACACTATCGATACATGTTAAAGTATAAGAATAAGATTTTGCGCAACTTAAACCAGTTTCTGTAATAGTTGTGCCAGAAACAGTTCCTCTGTTGGAGGTGCATGTACCATCAGATGTTGTAAAAGCCAAATTAATTGATGTTGGAAAATAACTGGTCAAAGACAATGTTGTTGAAGGTGCAGTAGAATCAATCCAAACAATATAGGAATTATTTACACCAAAATTATTAACTGTATCATTAACATGAACATCAATTGTGTGATTCCCATCAGAGAGCCCAGTTAAATTAAAGACAGTACTATTACACCAATTACTCGCAACCGCAATTGTTTCATTTGTCCCATTAATATCAACAAGACAATAACTCCCAGTCTCTCCAGAAAGTAAATCAGTAACTGAAATATTTAATTCTAAAGTGCTAGTAGCATTCTTAAGAGTGGCATTAGTATAATCAACTAAATTTATCACAGGGGCTGTTGTATCAATATACATAGAAACATTTGAAGCGTTTGCGCTAAATCCAGAAGTTCCATTCAATGCCTCAACAGTGAAAGTATAATTTGCTTCAGTTGAATTAACAAAAGTCATAGCAGTTGCACTATTATTAGAAGCAGTTGTATTAACAAGCACATCATTCATCCAAATATAAATTGTATATCCAGTATCAGTAGTTGCATTTGTCCAATTTACAATAAAAGAACCTTCATCATATAATGAAGTAACATTATTATTGAAGACAACATTCGTCGGTGCGATTGCAGCAGTAGCCAAAACGAAGATTGCTAAAAGTAAAAAAATCCCTACAATAATTGAATACTTTTTATTAATCATTTAACACCTCTTGAGAAAAATAAGAAAAACTTCATTTAAATAACTTTTGGATTTTATAAAAATTAGATAACAAAAGCCACAGCCGAGAGTTGAACTCGGGACCTCTACATTTTCGGAAATCAAATCAATACCAATGTAACGCTCTACCATCTGAGCTACTGCGGCATACAATGCTGCTCTAACCAACTGAGGCTCGCGTAAGCGAGTCATCCCTTGTGGAAGCTACTGCGGCATGCTAATGTAAGAATATTTCCACAGACTTTATAAAACCTTATTCTAATAATTTTAAATGGAAGAAAAAAATTCTTTAAAAAAATTGAAAGAAAAATATTCCGAATTTCAAAAGAAATATGAATTACCAAATTTCAAAGAATTGAGCGAAGACTTTCAAATAGAAAGTATATCAGAACTTGATACAGATTTTTTATTAAGGGAGATTAGAAAATTCATGGCAGATAAATTAGCAAATTATTTGAGATTCATAGAAAATCTCCTAAATCCAGTAAATGTTCCGATGTTTGTATATTCAATTGTAAAAATAATAGAAACAAAAGAAAAAGAAATATTAAATGAAGCTTACAAAGAATTGACAAAAATAGAAGTAAATTTAATTGAAATTGATTTGCAGTATTCTGAACAAAAAGAAGCGGAATTCATAAAGAAATCTTTTTCAGACTGGCAAAAAATCAAGAAAAATCTTTTAGAAATTATAAAAAAGATAAAAGAAAACCAAGATACTAAAGTTGAAAAAAACGGCAAGAATTATTACGGGTAAAACTCCAAAAATCAAATTCTAAAACTTTAAATAAGTCCTTTGACTTATTTACTTACATATTTGAAAGATGGTGTACAAAAAATATATTAAAAGAAATGGTAAATTATATGGTCCCTATGTTTATCATAGTAAAAGAGTTGATGGTAAAGTTGTGTCAGAATATCATGGATATAAGAAGGAAGGCATATCTAAAAAATTTCTTTTGCCAATATTAATTGTGGGCATTCTTTCTATTTTGGTTCTTGGTTTTTTCTTAACTAAAAGTCCATTTACAGGAAAAGCGATTTTAGGCATAGAAGCAGATTACGAAGAAGGGACTTCATTAAAAGGAAGAATAAATATAAATTTACAAAAAGGAGAATTAATTCCAAAAGCCTCAAAAATAATCTTTGAAAACGAGGGACAAAGTTATGAGTTTGATCTTGAGGAAATTGTTTCAAATGAATTAGTCCAAGGAGATTTTTACATTGAAGACGAAAAAATTACTGGAACTGGAGAGGGTTATGGAACAATTGGAGAGAAAATTAGTTATCCAGAAATTGATTTCATATTAAATATTTACATTGAAGAAACTACAAAAGAAAAAGGATCGGATAAATCCAGAGAAAAAGTTGAAGAAGAATCTGGATTAGAGGAGAATGAAACAGCGGAAATTGTAGAACCTGAATTGGGCGAAATAATTGAACTAAAGGAAATCTCAGAACAGGAAATTGAAGAAGAGGAAACTGCATCTAACCAAGTAGGTCTGAAAGAAGGTGTATCCCAAGAAGGGGCGAGTAGTTCTTCGAGCCCCTCTGACGAGGGCAAAGAAGTAGAAGTTGAAAAAGAGGAAGCCGCACCAACAATCACTGGGGGCGTCATAAGCAGAATTTTTAGAAGTGTTTCAAATTTCTTTTTGAGTTTAACAACAACCGGTCAAGTATCTTTAGAATTAGAAAAGGAAATCATAGGAACAGTTTCTGCGGACAAAGAATTCACATACGATTTAGATGAAGGAGAAAATATCGAATTAAAAGCATTAAGTGTTGAAATAGATGGAAAAAAAATCTCTGATAATGAAATTCAATTAATCCTGGAAGAAAATAAAGTAACAGTAACGACTGATTATTCAATTAAAGAAAAGGGTTTTGGGCAAGATTATATTGAAGATGGTGGAGAAACACTTTCAATTGATTTAGATCAATTAAATTTAGTTCTTGAACCTGGAGAACTAGAAATAAAATTAGTTTACGGGAAGAATGAAATATTGGAATTAACAACTAATTTGGAATCTGGCGAAATAATTGTTGAAGAAACAGATGAAATCATAGAAGAAATAAATGAAACAATTGTTGAAACAAATGCAACGATTAAAGAAATAGTCCAGATTAAAGATATAGGGGATATCCTTACAATTGAAGAAAAAGCAGAACTTCTAATTACCTTTGGAAATGTGTCGATAAAAACAATCAAATCCGAATTAATAAATGATAGAATAATTATGGGATATCAAATAGGAAATTATGAAATAGAATATTCTTATGATTCTGCATTAAACGACACTGTATTAGATTTGCAAATGGAAAAGGACAGAATCAAATGGCTAAAAGATATTGCAAAAACTCTTTTAGAGAAAGAAAGTGAAGCAATAGAATTAGAAGAATTTAAAGGGGATTTTGGGTTTTAATTAGGAGGGTTTTATTATTTCTTTGCTTGCTTCCAAAGCACATCAAAATATTTTTCATAAGATTCTGCAGATTCTTTATTTTTAATCAAAAAACAAACAGGAGTTCCATGGACATTAATTGTAACAACATAATCTCTAAATATATCTATCCAAGCAGGAGTTTCAAGTTCTTTTTTCATATATCTCACTTCAGTTAAAGGAAGTAGTTTCCTAACCTCTCCATATTCTCTACTATCTGAATTATACAATATTTTTAATTTTATTCCCTTTTTTACTCTTTGATTATTCCATTCTACATAATAGGCTCCAAATTTTTCATTTGCTTCTTTAGGAGCACCAAAAACATAGATTGTTTCACCTTTTTTCATTTTATCCAACATTAATTTATGAAATGTTTTAAAACCATTTATTCCCTCATAGACTTCTGCAAAAGATTCTTCTTTTTTAGATTCATACTTTTCTTTCAAAACAGGAATTATTTTTCTTAATTGATCTTCTTTTTCTTTTAAGAGAATTTCTTTCTCTTTAAGATAATCCAAAAGCCTCATTGGATCTTTTGCTCTATAATATTTTGTTCCAGATTTTATTGATTGTGTTACAAGACCTTTTAGTAGAAGTTTGTCTAATATCAAATAAGCTTTTCCTGATGCAATTTGCGCCCTTTTTATTATCGGCCCAGTAGTAGAACTTCCCAAATCCAATAAAGCAAAATAAACTGAAATCTCTGATTTCGTTAAACCAATTCCTTCCAAAATATCTTCATACATATCTTTAATCCAATTCTAATATATTTAAATGTTTTTATTGATGCCCACTGAAGGGTAGGCAATATTTAAATAAGAATTTATTTAGTTCTTATTATGAAAATTAAATCAGAATCACAAAATAAAGAATCCTATGTATATAGTCATGCATCTATTAAATATAAATGTAAGGGGGCAAAATTAAAATGACTGGAACAATTGATGCTGGTTATGGAAATCCAATTATTGAACGCTTGGGAATGAATGAATACACTTATGTAAATCAAATTAAGTTAAATAGCCATAAAGTTGAGGGAAATGATGAAAAACTTAAAGAAATGATTACAAAGACAAAGAATATTGAGGGCAAACTCAATCTTAGGAATACTTTTCTTGATGAATCAATTTCTGAACATCTTGCATTTATGGATAGCTATGTGGCAATAGAAACACTACAAAATAAACATGGGGATGACTATATGCTTCCAATGTTAGGATTAAGAAAACCAAAATATCCTTTGGAATATCTTAATTATTGGTTTTTTGGGAAATTTCCAAAACAAGAATAAATTTTATTCAAATTAAAATGGATTACTATCTAGAAGATAAGAGTAGGTTGAAAGGACAACCAAAAAGAACAATTGCAGATTATGTAGAACAAAATGGAATTTTGGTTCCAAAAAGATTCAATTCTTTAAAAGAAGCAAAAGAATCTGATGTTCCTATTATTTGCAGGAGTGAACATATTCAAGATTATGATGGTGCATCTGGTTTATTAAATAGCCCCCTGTTAGAAGAATTTGCTAATATCAATGACAAACATGTATTGAGAGAAAAATTATTGGAACAAAATAAATATGGGATCGATAATGTTTCAACATTTATAGATATAAATCCAAACACATTCAAAAATGAAATCTCTTTCTCATATTGGGAGCATTTAGCAGGGAGTAATAGGACTGTTGTTGCAGATAGCACAATTAAAAGAAAGTATCACATAACAACTTTTGGGGAGGGAAGAGCAACATATACCATCCTTGAAGAAAATAAAATTAAAAATTTTGGAAATTCTCCAAAAAATTCTGAAAAAGAATTTAAAGGATTAGTCAAATTATATGAAAAAATTAGGAATCTTGATAAATTTGATTCTGATAATTGTCCAACTATGGAACTTCAAACATTTAAAGGAAAACATTATTTTTTACAATATATGAAAGGGAGAAATTTTAATCCCCCTAAATTTGAATTAAAAAGATGGATGAAAAAAGGTGAAAGAAAAGCCATGTTTGTGCGAGGAACAACATCATCTGAAGGAGAAATATACAATATCGCTATAAACCACCCTGATTTTGTTTATGAGCAACCAATGCCAGAAAGTGAAGACGGATTTTATGGAAAATCAGAAGAGGAAGAAACATATCCTGAGGTGATGGCAAAAAAATGGAAGTTAAGAATCATACCAACATTATATAAAAATGTGGAAGGAGATCTTTGGGATTCTGTTTTTATGGGACATGTATCTAGAAGCCAATTACATAAACCAGAAGTTTCTTTAATAGTAAATCCTGATAGATTCATGACTAATTCTGAAGTCTATAATTTGAAAAAAGGCAACGAAGACAAAATAAATTATATAAAAGTATTTGCTATTTCTGATGGAAAAAATGCTTATGTAAAAAGAGTTTAATTAACCAAAACTTAATATCTTCCCTTTTAGTTTTTAACGCCTCCGAGCAACCATCTTCTTTATAATAAATTTTGAACCGACAACTTTTGAAATTATTGCAAGAAAAATCAAATTTCCAAGAACGACTTTATAGACTCCTTCCTGAACAGGGATTTTTGTCTCCTTAGAGAAAAAATCTATTAAATCATCTATTTCTTCTTTATTCAAAACTATTGCAGTTTGTTTTTCTCCCATATTTCCTTTGACAACAATGTTTTTGTCTGCCCCATTACATTCAATAATCTTAACAAATTGGTCATTCAATAAAGGATTAAGTTTCCCCAAATTTATTTTATGTTCTGTTGGCACGGGTTTCAAATAATCAAAATGTGGTGGCAACCGAGTTTCTGGAATTGTCAATCTAGACTTAGGTTCAAAAGCAAAACTCTTTCTCTGAACAGGTGGCATTCCAATTTTCCTAACTCTTGTTTTTCTCTCAGAGGCATCTTTTTTCTTAGAGATAATCGAAATCTACATCTCTTTTGTTTTTATAACATCTTTAATTTTTTCTCTAATTTCCTCTCGAGGAAATTCAAGTCCTTCTCCTTCTAAAATTCTTTTTAATCTAGAAATTTGAGAACCAGAATTTTTTATCAACTCTCTCGTAAATGTTAACAAAAAAAGTTTTCTAAAATCCTTATTTCCATATTTTACAGAAATTTTTCCTTCCATATTAACTAAGTAAACTCAGGAGATTTAGAAGAAATTGATTTTTTATACTCTGCTTTTGAAGAATCCTGTCTTATTTCCTGTTTTGGAACTTGACCAGACATGGGCCTTGGAGGCATTCTTTGAATAGGTTTTGGAAAAGCCTTTGGAGTTTCATATGGTGGAGAATCATGTCCCCTATCTTCAATTCTATCATGCATCATTGTCAAACCCTGAGCAAGTGTTTTATTTTGATCAAACATATTATCCATTTTCTCTAGAAGAATTTTGGTATCTTTATTTGCTTTTTCCGTACCAGTATCTTTCTCCGCCAAAGACTTTGCAGAAATTTCAAACAATTCCAAAAGTTTAGAAATCTGACTAGTCAAACCATCAAATTTAACAGATAAATTGGTCATAACTTTTTGCAGAGATACAAAATTTTCTATCAACGCTCTTTCTGTCCTATTCTCTTTAGGAGTAATTGGTTTTTCTTCAGCATGCGTTTTATGATTAATTTTTTTCTTAGCCACCTTTTTTTTCACACTCTTTTTTTTAGCAACCATGTTTAATATAAGAATTTCTTATTTATAAATATTTAGAAAATTAATTTCAATAAATATCTAAATCCTTTCCTCCTTTCTCTCCTCCTTCATATTCTTTCTTTTCTTTTTCAATTGCTTCAATGTCTTTTTCTACATTTTTTTCAGGTGCCGGCGTTTCTTCTACAACACCTTCCTTTTTCGCTTCTTCAAGATATTTTTCAGAATCCTTTTTATCCTCCTCCGAAATATCTCTATGCTGATCTTTTTCAAGTTCTTCTTTTGTGATATCTTTTGGCAATTCTCTTTCAGTTGAATCTATTTCTTTATTTTCTTTGCCCCCTTCAGCAGTTGGGGGTACACCGTGAGGTGCCTTTACTTCTTCTGAAGCATTCTCTTCTTTTGGAACTTCTTGTTCTGGAGCTTCTTTCCCTTTTTCACTTTCTTCGTATTCTTTTTTTTCTTCTTCAATTGCTTCAACATCTTTTTCAACTCTCTCCTTGTCTAAACCTTTTGCAACTGGTTCATCGATTTTTTCTTCTGGTTTTGGGATTTCCCCACCCAAACTCTCAACCTCGCTCGGCTTTTCATTTTTCGCTTCGCTTATTTCATCTTGCGAAATTGTTCGCCGCCCCTCGGCAGACCTATTTTCTAATTCTTCATTATTTTCCATTTTTTCATCCTCCCTTTCAACTTTATTTTCTATCTCTTCAACATTTTCTATCTCTTCTTCTTTTTGTTCTTCCTGTTTCTTAACCTCATACTGCCGAGGTTCTTTATCTGTTCCTTTAACTAAACCTTCCTCAATTTCTTTTACGTATTCTGCGATGTCCTTTGCAACGTCTGCGTTAACGCTGATGCTGTCAATTCCATTCTCGACCAAAAATTTGGCCATTTCTTTTTTGCTCCCAGCCTGCCCACAAATACTTGTCTCAACTTTATATCTTTTACAAACCCTTATAACAAAAGCCAGTTGATACAAAACAGCGGGGTGCATTTCATTATACAAATGTTGGACCTTTTCATTCCCTCTATCAACCGCCAAAAGATATTGCGTCAAATCATTCGTTCCAAAAGAAATGAAATCAATTCCTTCTTCACAAAAATCTTTAATTAATTGAACAGCCGCGGGGGTTTCAACCATAACTCCAACACGAGCATTTGTAAAATTTATTTCTTTCAAAATCTTTTTAACTTCCCTAACTTCTTCAACCAAAATTACCTGTGGTAAAAGTAAACCAATTTTAGTTTCTTTTTCTGCAACCCTCCTTAAAGCATTTAATTCTGCTTTCAAAATTTCCGGATTTTTCAAACTATACCTAATTCCATGAAAACCAAGCATTGGATTTGCCTCCTTCACTTTAGGAGCACCCTTTAAATTTGCAAATTCATCACTTCTTATATCGGAGGTCCTCACCCATATTTCATCAAAGAATTCTGCAATTCCTGAAACGCCGCTAAATATAACTTCCTCATAGTCTTGAATTTTGCCCTTCTCTAAAAAATAATTTGGATGCTTTCCAGATTCTGCAATAATTCCCTCCATTCTGGTTAATCCAACTTTCTTTAAGCCAGTCTTAGAAGCACGTTCTGCAAAAGAAGGCAAATCAACCATGACTTTAATTTGCGTCTTAGTTTCAACATTTACTTTTTCAATAATTTTTTTCTCTGATTCAGCAACCTTTCCCTTGTAAATTTTTCCATGATAACCATCAACAGTAATTGTCTCCCCCTCTTTTAATTTCGTCGTCGCATCATGCGTTCCAACAATACATGGAATCCCCATTTCACGAGAAACGATTGCAGCATGAGCAGTAAGTCCCCCATCATCAGTAATAATTGCAGACGATTTTTGCATTGACACGACCATATCCGGATTAGTCATCTTCGTAACTAGAATATCCCCCTGATTTATTCTATGCAAATCCTCCAAATTATCAATAATTTTTATCTTACCAACAGCAATACCTGGAGAAGCAGCAAGTCCCTCTAAAATAGCTTCGCCTTTAATTTCTTTAATATCTTCCTCATCCACTCTTTTTCCAAGGGTTGTAATTGGTCTTGTCTGAACAATATAAATTCCTTCGTTTTCAATTGCAAATTCAATATCCTGTGGTTTTTTATAATGCGTTTCTAATTTCATTGCAATTTCAGACAGCTTCTTAATTTCATAATCTGTTAAAACTTGGTGCTTTGATTTGTCCTCCCTTAATTTAGTCACAGTCTTTCCCCCTGCAGAATCCCTTGTTATAGCAATTTTCTTATCGGCAATTTTCTTATCAAGAATTTTCAAATCTTCTGAAGTGACATATTTGTCAGGTGTAATCTTTCCAGAAACAATTCCTTCGCCCAATCCCCAAACAGCTTCCATAATAATACCTTCTTTATTGTAAGCGGGATCCTTAGAAAAAATAACTCCAGATTTATCTGCATCAACCATCTTTTGAACAACAACTGCCAAACTTGCTTGTTCATGTTTAAAGCCTTGTTTATTTCTATAATAAGTAGCTCGCGAAGTAAACAAAGAAGCAAAACATTTTCTCACATGTTTCAACAAACTATCAGGGCCCTTAATATTCAAATATGTATCTTGCTGTCCAGCAAAACTCGCCTCAGCCAAATCTTCCGTCGTCGCAGAACTCCTAACAGCAACAAAAATAGGTTCCGCAGAATTTCTTAAAATATCCAAAGCCGAACCTTCAGCCAAATCCAAATCCGCAGCTCCTAAATGTTCATACGATTCTGTAATTTCTTCGGCCATCTCTTTTGGAAATTCCGCCCCTTCAATTAACTCACGAATTTTCTTAGTAGATTCATCTAATTGTTTTGTATCTTCATAATGTATTTTATCTAGAATTTCTTTTATCTTTTCACCCATTCCAGATTCTTTAATAAAAAAATCATAAGCTTGAGCAGTCACAACAAATCCTGGAGGCACTGCAATTTTCAAATTATAAATCTCAGCTAAATTCGCACCCTTTCCCCCGGCAACATTTCCTGAATCTTTATTAATTTCAGAAAACCATTTTATAAAATCAATTTTTTCAGAATTCTCTTTTTCACTATCTTTTTTTTCTGGCATAAAATGTGAAATCAAATTATGTTAATAAATATTTGGGTTGGAATTAATATGTATTATTTACTTATTGCATCTGTAGGACAACCTTCGATTGCCGCATCAACGCATTTGGCGTTTGGATTTTTTACTTTCGCCTTATCTCCACTCATTTCAAAACCCTCAGGACAATTCGCCGAACATGCTCCGCATCCAATGCATTTTTCTTTATCTATAGAAACCATTGTTTTATTTTGTTTGTTAAGTTTATAAATTTTTCAATTAAAGAGTTTTTTTTTGAAAAAATTTGGGATTGGATTGAAGGAATTTTTTAATAAAAAATATTATAAACTAATTCTGGTTTAATATATAAAGAAAGATGGAGAAGAAATTTTTTAATAATCGTGGACAGATTTGGATAGAAACTGTAATTTATCTTCTAATTGCTTTTGTTATGATCGGTCTTGTTTTGTCATTTGTTAAACCAAAAATTGAGGAGTTAAGAGATAAAGCAGTTATTGAGCAGTCAATCAAAATACTTAATGATTTAGATACAATTATTTTAACAATTGGAACGCCTGGAAATAAGAGATTGCTTGAAGCGGGAATTAAAAAAGGTGCTTTGAATATTGATGCTGATCAAGATCTTTTATCTTTTGAAATGAGTAGTGCTTATCTTTATAGTGAACCAGGAGAATCAATTAATGTTGGGAATATTGTGGTGAAAACTGAAGAGAGAACGAGATATAATCTTATAACGCTGACATCAGATTATAGTGGGATGTATAACATAACCTATAAAGAAAAAGATGAATTAAAAGTTTTGAATAGTGCTTCGACTCCTTATAGATTGCTCATTTCAAATGAGGGTGAAGATTTAAATAAAAAGACGGTTATAAATATTGATTTGGCATAAAATGATAAACAATGAAATTAACAATTATCCGCAGGTTCAGATAGATTTTTCTGCAAAAATTCCTCCTTTGAAAAAGATGCATGATAAGACTAAAATTGATGTCAGATATGCTCTTATTTCTCCTTTTGCTTTTGTGCATATTTATTGGAATCCTAAAATTTATGAATTAGTTTATGAAATTGAAGAACCCATTTTAAGTAAAGAAGAAGTGGAACACAAGAATTTATTGGTTGTAGCAATGAGGAATTTAATTAATTTTGATAATATTGTCCAAAAAGATAATGTGAAATTGCTTGAATATATTGATAAGAGATTTAAGATTTTGGCGACGGAATTGGGAATTAAAATGTCTTATGAAAGTTATAGAAAAATTTATTATTATCTTGTTAGGGATTTTATTGGTTTTAATGAGACGGAAACTTTGTTGCGAGATTATTTTGTTGAAGATATAGAATGTAATGGGGTTGATAGCCCTGTTTATATTGTTCACAGAATTTATAGAAATATTAAGACTAATTTAATTTTTAAAGAAAATGACCAGCTTGAGAGTTTTGTTGAAAAACTTGCTCAGAGATGCGGGAAATATATTTCTTATGCTCAACCTATTTTGGATGGAAGTCTTCCGGATGGTTCGCGTGTCAATGCAACTTATACAAAAGATATTACAAGCAAGGGTCCAACTTTTACCATAAGAAAGTTTACTAAAAATCCTTGGACTCCTGTACAGCTAATTAATCGTAAAACTTTGAGTCCGGAAATGTTTGCGTATTTGTGGATTTTGTTAGAATATAAAATGAATCTTTTAATTGTGGGGGGCACTGCTTCTGGTAAGACTACTTTATTGAATGCTATTGCGTTTTTTATTCCTCCCGAAGCGAGAGTTGTTTCAATTGAAGATACAAGAGAATTAAATTTACCGCGGGAGAATTGGCTTCCGAGTGTTGTTCGGGCGGCTACTGGTGCTCAAAATATTGGCGAGATAAGTTTGTTTACTTTGCTTAGGGCCTCGTTTAGACAGAATCCAGATTATGTTATTGTTGGTGAAACGAGAGGGAAGGAAGCTTCGGTTTTGTTCCAGGGAATGGCTTCAGGACATTCATCGATTAGTACAATTCACGCGGATTCTGTTGACACACTTATTAAAAGATTAGAGACGCCTCCAATTGAGCTTTCACCGACGCTACTTAATGTTCTGGACTGTGTTTGTATTATGACTCACGCAATTGTTGATAAACAGGAAACGAGAAAGTTAAAAGAAATAGTCGAGATAATTAATGTAACTCCGGATGGGATCGCAATCACAAATACCCCCTTTAAATGGGATGCGAGAGAGGATGAATTTTATTCTAAAAGAAATAGTAAAATTTTTGAAAAAATACAAAAAAGATATGGTATTGAGATTAAAGAATTAGATTTAGAATATAAAAAGAGGGTGGAATTGTTATATGTGTTATATAAAGAAAAAATTTTCAAATTTAATGATGTTCAAAAAATAATTAACGAGTATTATAAAAATCCTAAAGGGGTTTTGAAAAGATTTAATATAAAGTAAAGAAAATATTATTATCCCCACAAAATAGAAAGATATATAAACATGTGGGGGTAAAATAGTTTATGCATTATAAGAATAAGATAATTAACGGAAAGGAATATAGATATGCCATAAAATCTTTTAGATTGCCTAAAGGAAAATCTAAAAAGGTTGAGATTTTGGTTAGGGATAAAAGTAAGAATGAGGTTGAATCGTTATTAGAAAAAAAGAAGAGTAAAGAAATCCTTAAATATATGTTGAAGATGTATGAAATAAATTCCATCTTTAATAAAGATGAATTTGAAAAAATAGAAAACATTGTGGGGAATTATAAAAGACTTTTAAAGGGATTGCCTAAACAATCTAAGAAGGATTTATTTGATAGATTTACTGCTAATTTTACATATGAAAGTAACGCTCTTGAAGGAAATTCTTTGACATTAAAAGATGTTTCAATCGTAATGTTTGAAAATATTTCTATAAAAAATAAGAATTTGAGAGAAATTTATGAAACGAGAAATTCCCGGGCTGTTGTTGAGAAAATTATTGATAATAAATTTAAGATTTCAGAAGAAGATATTATTGCGATACATAAAATTTTAGTTAAGGACCTAGGAATTAGTGTTGGTTACAAAAAGTTTCCAAATGTTTTAGTCGGAAAAAAGATTAAATTAACGCCTCCTGAAAAAGTTGAAATTGAGATGAAGAAATTGGTTAAATGGTATAAAGACAATAGGGAGAGAATTCATCCTTTAAGATTGGCTAGTTTATTTCATGGTAAATTTGAACAAATACATCCTTTTGAAGATGGCAATGGAAGAGTTGGAAGGTTTTTAATTAATGTAATTTTAATAAAAAATAAATATCCTCCATTAATAATTAGAAAATCTCAAAGAATTTCGTATTTAACTGCTTTAGAAAAATTTGATAAGAAATATTCTGGAACCTTAGAAAGATTTATATTGGAGAAATTCAAAGAGACTTATAAAAAATTTTTTGAAATATATATTAAGTATTTATGAGATGATTAAAAAACTTAATTAGTTAGATTTATTAAATAAAAAAACATGAATTAATTATGGAAAAAAGTGATGATGAGGGTGAGTTGTCTTTTCTTAGTCAGATGGTTATTTCCCTTGAAGAGGCAGAGTCAAAGTTAGAAGAAGCTTATAATAATAAAAAGCCAGAGCAGTTTAAAGCTATAAAGGAATTTATTTTAAAATTAAATAAGAGAATTGAAGAGGTGATAAAATGAAGGGGGATGTTTCTTTTGATGCATTGAAAAAACTTATTAAGAGAGAAAAGGAAATTGTTAAAGAAATTGATATTACTTCTAGATATTATGAAGATGCTGATGAAGATGAAAAAAAAATACTTTCTTCACAAATGAAATCATTGAAACAATCTCTTTTCAAAATTAATAAAAGAATTCCAAGTGAATTGAGCAAATTATATTTGATAAAACCTCTTAAGACAGAAAAGAAGATTGAACTTCAGACCAAAGATAGAAGATTTGTTTCTGAAATAAAATCTCCGCCAATTTCTGTTAAACATAAACCAATTGTTCAGGATACAAAACAACTTCCTCAGACGGATGTTTTGAAAGGGGCTGGGGTTGGAAAAATATATTCTAAGAAAGAGTTGAAACCGGATAGGCTTGAGAGAGAAACTATTAAGAG
>SDBV01000840.1_pt1 | contig 44646 bp, 42 predicted proteins | sample 2277081 | NCBI WGS metagenome assembly SDBV01 (sample SAMN10402039, study PRJNA504765) | marine sediment metagenome | isolation source: marine sediment core GS10_PC15, 223 cmbsf | place: Arctic Ocean: Southern Knipovich Ridge | collected 2010
GCGGCGGTTGTTCCGTTCCTTCGAGGCTCTCGAAGTTCGGTTTCTTCTTCTTTTTCTTGAGTTCTTTCGCCAGCCGTTTCTGCCGCTCCTCGATCGTCTCGGCCGGTTTCTTCCGGCAACCACCACAGCCCGGCAAGGCCAGCAACACCCCAAAACCCAACAGCGAGCAAAGCACCACGCGTACGATCGCGTGCCGTTGTGCGTCCTCGACCGAGTTGCTCTCGCCGCGGTTCATCATATTCGGCCACCCTTTGCTCCCTTTTAGTGTAAACGCTCAGGGCGGCTGCGAAAAGAGGGGGCTCAGGTCCGTCGGCTCAGGCCGGCTGCAGGATTTGCAGCGTGATGCCGGTCACCAGATCCTGGACCGCCTTGCGGAATTCGAGCATGTGCGGGGCGATCAGGTGGGCCTCCAACGCCTCGACGCTCTCCCACTTCTCGATGACCGTGACCACGTTCTCACGGGCCGGCTCTTGGAGGTCGATGTTCGTCGGCAGGTCGAGCCACGGCCCGTATTCAATACAGCCCTCCTCGGCACGCACCTTGGGGACCATCGCCTTGAAGATAGCCAGGAACGCATCCCGCTGTCCCTCGGCCACTTCGATCGCAGCAATAACGCTAATCATGGTTTGACTCCTTGCTCATTGGTCATTGGTCATTTTCCCCTCACACCTTCACCCGACCAATCGAAAACCGCTCCAACAATTCCTCATCCGGTTCCACGCCGATGCCCGGCTCCGACCAGAGCGAAACCTGCATCTTGCCGTCTTCCGCGTCGGGCTGCGGCAGCAGCGGTTCGGCCAGGTCCTGTTCGAGAATCTCATGGGCGGGGAAAAAGTCGGCGGGGGCGGTGAAGTTTTCTCGCGCGGCCAGTGCCAGTCCGGCCCGGGCGCCGATCGTCGTTTGCGGCATCGCGCCCAAGTAACACGGCACCTGGTTCTGGCGGCACAGGTCGTCGATCGCCATGGCCGACGTGAGACCCCCTACCCTGCCCTGCTTGAGGTTCACATAGCGGCAGCTTTTCAGTTCCATGGCCATGTCGGCCCGGGCTACGCTCGTGATGCTTTCGTCGAGACAGATGGGCGTGCGGATCGTGTCCTGGGCCATGGCGTGGCCGACCAGGTCGTCGGCGCCGAACGGCTGCTCGATCATCGTCAAGGCAAAATCATCCAGCCGGCAGAGCATCTCCATGTGCTGGAGGCCCAGCCCGCCCTCGCAATCGATCAGCACCTCGAGCGTGGGAAACTCCTTGCGCACGAAGTCGACCATCCGCACGTCCCAGCCCGGTCGGAATTTCAGTTTTGCGCGCGAGAACCCGGCCTCGACGGCCCGGCCGATGGCCGCAATGAAATCGTCGATCGAGTCCATCTGATCGAACGTCGCGCCGACCTCGATCGATTCCCGCTTGCCATCGAGAACTTGATGAAGCGGCTTCTCTTGCCGCCGAGCATTGAGGTCCCACCAGGCCGCGTCGAGGGCCGCCTTGGCGAACGGGTTGCCGCGAAACTTGTCGAGTTGTTCGGCCAACTCGTCACCCGAGTCGACCGAGGTAGAAACTACGGCCGGAGCCAACCAGTCGCGCAAACAAGAAAACGCGCCGGCGGCCCATTCGTCATTGAGCGTCGGCCCGTTGCCAGGGCTCGATTCACCCCAGCCGCACGTCTCGCCGCTCTGCAACCGCACCAGCACCGTTTCAAGTGTGTCCACAGGCCCCAGCGGCGTTTTGATCGCCTGCCGCAAGGGAAGCCCGAGGTGAATGATTTCAACAGAGTCGATTTGCATGATATAAATGGGGTTCCGTACAAAGTTTAGCGGCACTCAATCACCGCAAACCCCAATTCTCCCCGACTCGCCCCAGCATGTCTACCCCGGGGGGCACCTTCGCGGAAATGCCCGCCAACGGTCTGGTTGCCGGAAATGGCAAGCAGTCCGGTTGACTTGCCGACGCGACGGTCGTACCATAGATTCAGTAACGCTCGGCGAACCGAACCGCGTCCAGCAGAATAAGGGTCGATGATGACCGACGACCAACTACTGAAACGAATCGCTTGGGATCCGAAAGTGATGGCCGGGAAACCGGTGATTCGGGGAACGCGACTAACGGTCGACTCCATTCTCAGTCTGCTGGCGCACGGCCAAAGTGTCTCGGAGATTGTGCAAGAATACGAGGGCTTGTCCGGCGAAGACGTTCAGGCCTGTCTGCTGTTCGCCAAGAAGTCGCTCGAAGACACCGAGTTCATGCCGCTGTCTGCGGAGAGCCAGTAGATGCGATTCCTCGTGGACGAATGTACGGGGCCCGCGGTGGCACGCTGGCTACGGGAGCAAGGTCACGACGTCTTCTCCGTGTTTGACGAAGCACGTGGCATGAACGATGAAGAGTTGATCCACAAAGCGTTTGCCGAAAACTGGATTCTGATCACCAACGACAAGGATTTCGGCGAAAAGGTCTTTCGAGAGCGTCGCCAACACAAGGGCGTCGTTTTGCTTCGGCTGGACGACGAGCGGGCCGCCAGCAAGATCGATACACTCGAAAGAGTGCTAAACGATTACGCAGACCGATTGGCCGAGCGTTTCGTGGTCGTTACTCCAACGCAAGTTCGCTTTGCCCGGACTTGAGTGTCTCCACCGCGTACATCGCCGTGCCGGCGACGGCTAAACGGGGTGCTCTTCGGCCAACTCGATGGCCCTTAGCAATCCTCGGGCCTTGTTGAGCGTTTCGTGCCATTCGTTTTCCGGCACGCTGTCGGCGACGATGCCGGCGCCGGCTTGGACGTAGGCTTTGTTGCCTTGCACTACTATCGTGCGCAAGGCGATGCAGGTGTCCATGTTGCCGTTGAAGTCGAAGTAGCCGACCGCGCCGCCGTACGGGCCGCGGCGATGCGGCTCGATCTCGTCGATGATCTCCATGGCGCGGACTTTCGGGGCCCCGGAAACCGTGCCGGCCGGTAGGCAGGCGGCCATGGCGTCGAAGGCGGTTTGGTCTTCGGTGAGTTGACCGTCGACGTTGCTGGTGATGTGCATTACGTGGCTGTAACGCTCGATGGTCATCACGTCGGTCAGCTCGACCGTGCGATATTGGCACACGCGGCCCACGTCGTTGCGGCCCAAGTCGACCAGCATCACGTGCTCGGCCCGTTCCTTGGGGTCGGCCAGGAGCTCTTCGGCGAGTGCTTTGTCCTCTTCTTCGGTGGCGCCGCGAGGTCGCGTGCCGGCCAAGGGGCGGACGGTCAGCTTGCCGTCGACCACTCGGGCCATCACCTCGGGGGAACTGCCTACCAGCGTGACGCTGGGCGTGCGGACGTAGAACATGAACGGGCTGGGGTTGACCACGCGCAGGCGGCGATAGATCTCGAACGGATGCGTTTTGATCGGCACTTCCAGGCGCTGGCTGAAGACGACCTGGAAGATGTCGCCGGCCCGGATGTACTCGACGCACTTCCGGACGGCCTTCTCGAAGTCCGCCTGGGTGAAGTTCGACGTGTAGGGGATCGTCACCTCGCCGGCTGTGCGGATGTCGACCGGACGCAACTCGGTTGGTCGCGTGGTAAGCTGGTCGACCAGTCGATCCACCCGGGCACAGGCGTCGTCGTAGGCCTGTCGCAGGTCCATGCCGGGCCGGTCGAGTCGGGCCATGGCCACTACGATGATGGTCTTCGAAACGTTATCGAACACGACCATCTGGTCGTAGAAGGCGAAGGCCAGATCGGGGAGTTGGCGGTCGTCTTCGGGAGCATTGGGCAAGTGCTCGCAGTAGCGGACCGTGTCGTAGCCGGCGTAGCCGATCGCCCCGCTGCAAAACGGCGGCAACTCGGGCAAAGTCACCTCGCGGACCCCCTCGATCCGGCGTCGCAACTCGTCCAGCGGGTTGTCGGACTCGAACTGCCGGGTGACCAGCGTGGGAGACCCGGCGGCCGAGATGCCCGAGTACTCGTTGGTGGTCACGCGATTGCCGTAGGCTTCGATCTCGAAATAGGGCTCGGTGGCCAGGAAGCTGTAGCGACCGACCTTCTCGCCGCCGATCACGCTCTCGAACAGGCAGGCACAGCGGCCGGCGTCGATCTTGTGGAAGGCCGAGACGGGCGTCAGGGCGTCGCCGACCAATCGGCGGTAGACGGGGACCAGATCGGCGTCTTGGGCCAGTTTTTTGAACGTGTCGAAATCGGGGCAGTGGGTATCCATGCTGATCGAGCGTGTGGGGGTAGCGGCGGGTTGTGTCTGGTCGGAAACGGGGTCTCCTGACGTCAGTTTAGGTTATCACTACCTGCGGTCGGCGACAACCTAACCTTTCACGGGGCGACTTGTCTCGCTTCGGCCGGACAAGCAGCGGACAGCCCGAGGGGCGCTTTGGGGTAATCGTAGGTCACGGGGAAACCAGGGTCCCTTCCGATATCCGCGGGTTTCTCCCCCTTCTGGTGGATAACGACTCGCCTTGACAGCCGGGTGGCCGCTGATAGAATCTTGTTGGCAGCGCTTCGATAGCTGCCGTTTTTGTGGTGGCGTCGTTCGACGTCATGGGGTTGGATTGGGTGGTGGTTTTTCGGAACCCCCCAACCTGAAGCGGCTATCGGCTGATGTTAGACGGAGTCTTGCGATCATGAAATGTCAGAAATGCGACAAACCGGCGACCTTTCATATCACCGAACTGACCGATGGGAAGCCGCAGGAGTTGCATTTATGCGAGGACCACGCCCGGGAATACTTGACGGCCTCGGGCGCCGAACCTTCCAACCTGGGCAGCATGGCGGCCGTGTTGGCCCAGCAGATGGTCCAACAGATGGCCGTCGGACAGACGGCCGAGGAATTGGCCGAGTTGGACCAGCACAGTTGTCCGGTCTGCGGAATTACCTTTTACGAGTTTCGCAGCAAGGGACGATTGGGGTGTCCGCATGACTACACCGCTTTCCAACAGCAACTCGAACCGCTCATTTTGAACATCCACGGAGAATCGGAGCATATAGGCAAGACGCCCCAGCGGTCGGCCGAGGGAAGTCAGCAGCGAACCGAGTTGATCCGCTTGCGCCGCGAGATGAAGGAAGCCGTGGCCGAGGAAGCGTACGAACGGGCGTCGAGTATCCGTGACAAGATCCAACGGATCGAAGATCAGGAATCAGGGAATCAGGGGCCTGAAGATCAAGGACCTGGGGAGTCGGAAGAATAGCCCCGGAAGAATAGGCCCGGAAGAATAGACATGGAACTGAACGATCTAACAAAACGTAGCGGCGAATGGCTTCGAGGGTGTGGCCCGGAAAGCGATATCGTCATCAGCAGCCGGATCCGCCTGGCCCGAAATCTGGCCGACTACCCGTTCATCACCCGTGCTTCGGAGCTGGACCGCGAGCGGATCGAGAACAGTGTGCGGGAACGGATTCTCAGCATCAAAGAGTCGGGTGAACTGCTCTACGTGGATGTCGAGGAGCTGGAAGGGGTCGACCGGCAGTTGCTCGTCGAGCGGCACCTGATCAGCCGGGAACATGCCGAGAGCGAAGGGGCCCGCGCCGTGGCGTTGGACGTCGGCGAGAAGTTCAGCGTCATGGTCAACGAGGAAGATCATTTGCGGATGCAGGTGATGCAGAGCGGATTCGACCTGCAAAGTGCCTGGGAGTATGTCAATCGGATCGACGACCTGATCGAAGAGAAGATCACCTACGCCTTCCACGAGCGACTGGGGTATCTGACCGCCTGTCCGACCAACGTGGGCACGGGAATGCGAGTGAGCGTAATGCTCCATCTGCCCGCGCTGGTCATCACCCGACAGATCGACAAGGTCTTTCGCAGTCTGCAAAAAATCAGCCTGGCCGTGCGAGGGCTCTACGGCGAGGGATCGCAGGCGATGGGTGATTTCTACCAGATCAGCAATCAGATCACCTTAGGCCGCAGCGAAACCGAACTGATCGAGCAGATCGGCGAGATCGTGCCCGTGATCATCGATTACGAACGCCAAGCCCGCGAGTTCCTGGTCAAGGAAAGCCACGAGAATCTGCACGATCGGGTCAGCCGAGCCTACGGCATCCTGCGGACGGCCCAGACGATCAGTTCGGAAGAGACCATGCACCTGCTCTCGAGCGTGCGGATGGGCGTGAACCTGGGGCTGATCTCCGACCTGGAGATCCCGGCCGTCAACAAGCTCTTCATCCACACCCAGCCGGCCCATCTCCAAAAGCTCCGCGGGATCGAACTCGACCCGGACGACCGCAACATCGAGCGAGCCGCCTATCTCCGCCGTCATCTAAACAAAGAAAACGGCTCCGACGGCGCCGAGACAAACTAAGCCCGGCCGGGTGGAAATAGAGAGCCCCGCACAGCGATCCGGCGCTTAGTCGGGGTAGATATATCGGCCTTCTCTGGCGTCGAACTTGATCGTCGGCACATCATCATCGAAGTAGCTTTCTAGGCACTCCTTCATGGGGCCGGGATACATCTTTACCCGGATCGTGCCGCGTGAATCTTGCCAGCCGGCGCCGTAGAAGATGTAGGTGTTGCCCAGGAACTCGAACAGATCGGCGTCGGTCGCGTTGATGCCGTCCTCGATCTCGGGCTCTAACATTGGATGCTTGGTCGGGCTCAGGTCCCAGACGGCCAGATCTTTCGAACGCAAGAGAAACGTGAAGTATCGGGAGTCCGGCCGGTGATACTCATACGAGGCGGCCGCGCGGCCCTTGTTGCGATGGATGCCGATCATGGCGTAGTAATAGGGCTCGATATAGCGGATCGTCGGGTTGGCCAGGACGGAGTTCTCGGCCTTGTCGGCAAATACCAGCTCCTTGATCGGCTCCCAATGAGACAGGTCAGCCGATCGCGCCAGCCTAAAACACCACTGGACCGGCTGGTTGGACTCATAGGCCATCAGGTAGCCGTCCGGACCCTTGCAGACCGACGTATTGAAGAAGTGCTCGCCCTTTGCATTGGCGATGACACGTTCCTTCTGCCAGTTCTTCAGATCCGTGGACCAGAACCGGTAAATCGAGGCGGTCCAGTCGTTCTTCGTGTTCTCGGTGGCAAAGACGTTGAGCTGCTGGCCGTTGACGAAGGCGCAGTTGAAAGCAAACGTTTCGCCGAAGCGGCAGATCACTTCGGTCGTGGTCATGTCGACAATGTACATGTCGATCGCATGGTTGCTGTCGACCTCATTGGTCAACCGCGAGTTCTCGACCAGCAGCGGACGGCCCTGATAGACAACCGGCGTGTTCTCGATCCGCCGCGGGCCAAAGCCGATAGGCAGTTTGATCAGCTTAGGATTCTCAATGGCTCCATGGCACAAGCCTACCCAGAGAAGTGCCGCAAGAGCCAATGTCACGATCAATACATTGTTCTTCATCTTACAATCTCCTATCAACAGTAGGCTCTCTTGGTTGCAACCGTTCACGCCCCATGACGATCGGGAGTGGGTCACCACAGAGTACACAGAGGACACAGAGAACGATGCGAACAGGATGTTCCCTTTCTTTGCTTGCTCTGTGTGCTCTGTGAACTCTGTGGTTTATCCATTGTGCATGGCGCGCATACTCCAAGGTTCAGCAGTTGGACTGAACATTAGCCCTGAGATCCTAATCCCTAACCCCTCGCCCCTAACCCCTCAGCTGCCGGGAGATTTGTCGGAGGCGGCCAGGGCTACCGGTACGGCGATGGCCGTGGCGATAATGGCGGCTAGGATCCAGGGATTGGAGAGAAACTTCGGTGCCCGCTGCCAGGGACGGGGAGCCGAACTTCGTGTAGACGCCAGACGGACAAAGGGTTCCGCCGAGGGTGGGGCCGTGCCGGGCGCCCAGAGACGGTACGTGCCGACCTGTTGAGCCGAAGCGACCTGATGCACGCCGCCGCGTACTTGCTTGAACGTGAAGACACCCTGCTCGTCCGTGAAGCCGGTGGCCACCACGTGCGTGTCATGCTGCAAGGTGACGGGCGCCTTGGCGACGGGTGCGCCTTCGGCATTGGTGACTTTTCCGACCAGCACCCCGCCGAATCCCAGGGTCACGTCACCCAGAACTGCCGGCGGCTGCGGTTGGGGTTTCGGCGGATCGGCGGCCAACGCCGACGGCGGCAGGCAGACTCCCAAAACGGCCAGCCAGACGAGAACGTAGGGAAAAATGCGCTTTCGCTTCATGGTTCAGGTTCCTTAATCGGCCGAGCCACATTCGCGATCTGCTGCGAATGACTCAGTAAAGTGCCCAGTGGCTCGGCAACTGCCCAGTGGCTCGGCAACGGAATTGGAGAAAGAAAAGGTTTTGACAAGGCCCCCGCGTGAACCGCAGTCCGTCGCAGGGGATCTTTCAAGATGTGGGAGGCTTATATCGAAACCGGGCCGGCGCGACAACCCCAATCCCCTCACGGGTCGCAGTAGCCGGGTGGCGTGCGATAGCCCAAAAGTACTTGGCCCGCTGTTCTCTCCGCCGTAACGAGGGTAGAATACACGGTTTTTGTGCAACGACGTCGGGAGAGCGGATCATGATTCACCCCATGGTGGAACTTGTCGAGGCGGGGCAAGACCTGTCGATGCAACAGATGTCGGACACCATGGGCCAGATCATGCAGGGCCGTGGTTCGCACGAAGATATCGCCCGGCTGCTGGTCGCGCTGCACGAAAAGGGAGAGACCGTCTCGGAAGTGGCCGGTGCGGCGGCGGCCATGCGGCAACACATGACCCCGATCCGGACCGACCGGACCGGACTGCTCGACACGTGTGGCACCGGCGGCGACGGTGCTCGAACGTTCAACATTAGCACCATGGCGGCCTTGGTCACCGCGGCGGCCGGGGTGCCGGTTGCGAAGCACGGGAATCGCGGTATCACCAGCCGCAGCGGGTCGGCCGACGTGTTGGCCGCCTTGGGCGTGAACATCGAGGCCGACGTGCCGCAGATCGAGGCCTGTCTCGAGGAACTGGGGATCTGTTTCTGTTTCGCACCCCTGTTGCATCGGGCCATGAAACACGTCGGACCGGTCCGCAAGAAGCTGGGTATCCCGACGATCTTCAATATCCTGGGCCCGTTGGTCAATCCGGCCGGCGCGGAGTTTCAGTTGCTCGGTGTGGGCCGCGACCCGTTGCGGGCCGTGTTGGCTGAGGCCTTGGCCATGCTGGGTACCCGACGTACGTTGGTTGTTCACGGGGCGGACGGGTTGGATGAAGTTTCGCTCGGCGATACGACGCATGTCACCGAGGCCACCGAGAGCGGCCTGCGCGAATTCACCTGGACGGCCGAAGACTTCGGGCTACCGCCGGCCGGGCGCGAAACGATGTTGGTCGAGGGGCCGGAGGAAAGTGCAACGATGATTCGCGAGATCCTCGACGGGAAGGCCGGCCCGCCTCGTGATATCGTGGTGCTCAATGCGGCGGCCGCACTCTGGACCGCCGGCCGAAACGCGTCGCCGAAGGCGTGTGCCCTTCTGGCGGCCGAGGCGATCGACAGCGGCGCGGCCAAGGATTTGCTGAGCCGGTTGGCGGAGCGGTCATGGGCAAAATGAACATGGGAAAAATGAACTCAGCCACCCTGCGGTTGGTTTTGTTGGTCTCCTGCGGCCATGCGCTGGTCCACGTGTACGAACACTCGCTGGCCAGTGTCGAGCAACTCATGGTGGCAGACCCCGCCTTCGAAATCCCGGACGCCGACCGGCAGGAGATCTCCGGCGAGTTGGGTAACTGGCTGCGGTTGCCGTTCGGGCTATGTGCCTTGGCCGCCGGATGGCTGGCCGACCGATTCGGCGCCAAACGCCTTTTGCTGATCTACTCGCTGGGGTGCGCTGCGGCGGCTGGCATGGCATGGTGGGCCCCGAACTTGCTGATGATTACCGCGGCCATGTTCACGTTGGGGTTGTTTGCGAGTATCTATCATCCGGCCGGTGTGGGACTGATCACGCATCACACCAACCCGGAGAACCGGCCCATGGCCTTGGGGTACCACGGCGTTTTCGGTTCGGCGGGGATCGCCGCCGGTCCGTTTCTGGCCGGGTTGGTGCTCCATACGGGCGTCACTTGGCGGGAGTACTACTTGGTGCTGACCATTCCCGGGATCCTGTTGGCCCTCTTGTTGATTCTCAGGCTGACCAGTCAACAGCAGCAGTCCAGCGCGAGCAATCCTCAGTCGGTTGACGGGGACGGCGAGGACGATGCCTATTGGCGATCCTATTTTACGCTGATCACCATGGCTTGCGTGGCGGGGTTCGTTTACGCGGCCATCTTGCACTTCCTGCCGCGTTACCTCGACGACACCGGTCTGCAATTCAGCGGGATTCCCGAGGCCAGTTTGCGCAACTATCTGACGGCGGCCGTGCTGCTGTTGGGGATGGTGGGCCAATACGCGGCCGGGCGCGTGGCGCGCCCGACCACCTTGGAGCCGCTGATGACGATGGCCTTTTTTGCCACGGTGCCTTGCGTTTTGTGGATGGGGTTTGCCGAAGGAACCACCCGAATTTGGGCGGCCGCCCTGTTCTCGCCGCTGTTTTTCATGCACCAGCCACTCTTCAACAGCCTGGTGGCCAAGTACGTCCCTCGAAAGCGGCGGAGTCTATGCTACGGGCTGAGTTTCACCCTAGGATTCGGCGTCGGCAGCCTAGGCCCGAACTTCGCCGGCCGTGTCGAAAGCTACGCACTACGATACGGCGCCCTGGCCGGCGTACTAACCCTGGCCGGCTGCCTGTCCCTAATCCTCTGGCGATGGCACGGCCCGGTCGTCGAGGAAGAATAGCCGCTCGCGGCCTTGCAGGGCCAAAGGTTAGAGAGAGATCGTAGGCAGAAGGGGGCCTTCATGGCGAGTTCCCGGATTCTCTCGTGCGGACATCAAGGGCGAGGATGCGCCAACATGACGAAAAAGTGAGGGAAAAGGGGGCATGATGGAAAAGGGGACAGGCACCGAGCCGGAGAGATTTCCGGAGGGTTTAGCATCTATTCATGCTCGAAGCCAGTTCCCTTTTTCCACTCCACAAAACCCACTTTTGCAGTTCCCTCCCGGAACTCGGCTTGGGCATGAAGGACTGACCGATCTCTTGGTGATGGGCCGTGTGGGCGTATACGTGGACCATCCGGTCGTCGAAGAGGTCGGTACGCTGGCCGACGCCACGGATTCGGCACTAATTACGCTCTGGCCTCAAGTCTTCCCTTATACTCTCGTACGATGCATTACCACCTCAACACTGCCGTAACACGGTCCGTCGAGAGCCGATATTTCGTGCGAAATGTCGGCATCAGGCCCCAACTTGCTGCTCCATTCGCCGTTGGGAAGTTGACGCGCAGCATGTGTGGGGCTTCGATCTCTTGTGTATATCACTACCTTCTCGTATCCTTGCTCCAAATCATAGCTATCACAGACCTCGTACCCAAGAATCTCAAAGCAACGAACAAAGGCAGCAAGAGTATCTTCTTCCGGCGCACCGGGCGGCCAGTGATAGCCCATTCCATAGAGTTGTTTACTGACCCGTGGCCACCATGGTCTACTGCCATCCTCTCCAGCAGCCCAAGCTATGCAATTGTAGAGCGATGTGGGACAGCTCGTGATTTCGTAGTCTGTATTCTTGAGATCGGGGAAGTTGTTGTCTACTGCATCTGGCCGCTTAAACCTCAAAGTCATTTTGCCCCCCCCATTCCAACCACAGTTCAGCGATTTGCTGAGTTCCACCATCGAAGTCATCAGGGACGGGATTGGCTCCAGTCATGGCGTGTAGTGCCCAAAGCCAAAGGCCTGGTTCGTCTCGAAGCTGGGCTAAAATGAGTGGGATGGCTTGGGGGCCTAGTCCTATTATCTGCTGGTAGGCATCGTGCAAGAAGAGTTCTCTTGGCGATGATATGAATGCCGTTTCTTGTCGCCACAATTCCTTTAGTTCAAGGAATTTCTTAGAGAGTGGGTGCTCCCTTGGAGCCTTGATAGTCGCTCGGGTTGTCGCACGGATTTCATGCGGAAAACGCCTATTCGTATAGTCTGAGGCCGCCGTTGGTTCGGAAGTTGACTTCTCGTATTCAGCAAATCTCTTTTCCATTACCAAGAGGCGAGAATGGAGTTGATCTTGTGTCCTCGACTTATCAGAAAGAGCCTTTTCGAGTTCAGCAATCTTGCTTTGATTTGATGCCGCTATAAGAAGAGGGGCAACATGTGGCGAAACGAACTCTTGTGGTCTTTGGAAATCGGAAACCATTATTCGTCCTCCTCCTCGACAACAGGCAATTCATGTTCTTTAGCATAATGGGTGAGAGAGTCCATTTGCACTTGGGCCAATTGAAGCCACTTGGTCAGTGTTGACAAGCCCTTCTGCGTAAGTTGAATGCCTACCGAGTCTTCCTCGTCATTATGGAAGGTTAGTTTCAGCGTTGTTACTGGGAACAGCCTAACTACTTTCGGCGAGTATTCATCCGGTGTATCTTTTTTGGTTGAGAATTCCTGATCAAATTCAGGAATCATCGTGCAGTGCGTAGATATCCCTCGAATCCTCAGAAGAGGAAGACTCGGGACAGTTTTTTCTGCGAATTGAGTCACCAGACTAGCGATCGGACTTATCAGATTGACAAAAACGCTTGTTCGATCTGCTGGAATAATCCCGATTTCCTCAAGGTCACTGAGGATATCTTCCAGAGACTCCGTCTCCGCGACAACGTTCATAGCGATGTATTGGAGAGGCCGCGAATACTGCAGGACCTCTCCAAGCGGCTCATCAATTTCTTTAGAAAAATGAGCCCATCTGGTTTCTTCATTCAGATCACTATAGCTCTTGAACGCAGTTATGAATTTGCAGAGCTTCGCCATTTTGTCATTGGATAACTTTGATATGCGCTCGACATCTTCTCTGAACTCCTTTTCAAAGAAAGTTGCATTGTCTTTGACTGTTTCCGTCTTCATAATACACCTCATAAGTTCAATTCACAGCACCGCCATGACGGTGTTGCTGGGTTCACCCTCGCCGGCTTTGTTGACGGGGATGATGCGGTATTCGAGTTCTCTGCCTCGCTCCTGGTCCGACAAAGTGATTTCGCTTTCGATGGCCATTCCGGCGTCGGTCCAGGTGCCGGAGGGTCGTTGGCGGCGATTGACTTTGAATGCCGCGACTCTGCCGCCGTCTGATGGGGCTTTCCAGTCGAGGGAAATCCAGCCTTCGCCCCGGCGCGGGACTTCAAGCGTGCAGGGTTGGGGTTGGCCGGGCGTCTCCACCGATAGTCTTGGCCTTGCATCCGCCCCAGTCGATGAGCTTTAGTTTGTCGTCGTCATAATCAACCGTGTTCTCGGCACAGCGCAGGTCGCCCTTTATGTTGGCTCTCCCGTTTCTAGGTGCAGACCCCTGGAAACTTGCGAGCCAGCGTGACCTGCCGGGGGCCACCCCCGGCGACTACTGCTATAGCTTGGGCAGAAGAGTCGACGTTGTCAAGGGCGGAAAGCCCGCAAAGGCCCGATTTCTTGGCATATTTCGGCTCATCCCCCCCGCCGCTTGCGGATCCGGGCTGTACACGGGCGCAAAAGAACTCTAGAATTGGCCTTTTGTGGGAAATACTATCACTGCGTAGGATGGTGGAGGACCGATGGCACGGAAGGTGATCCTCGACGTTGACCCGGGTATTGACGATGCGATGGCGCTTTGTATGGCGTTGTTCGACCCGCGGTTGGAGGTGGTGGCTGTTACGGCGGTGGGGGGGAATTGCTCGCCGACTCAGGCCACGCGGAACATCCAGGCCATTATCGAGCAACTCGACCCACCACGCTGGCCGCGACTCGGCGCCGCTTCCATGCCCGAGGGCGGGCTCCCCGTCGATGGGCGGAACCTGCACGGCGTTGACGGATTAGGCGGCGTCGACTTCGAGGTGGCCGAGTTGCATCACATGCACCCGGCCGAGAAGGTCCTCTGCGATCAGATCCGCGATGCACCGGAAGGGACCATTACGATCGTGGCCTTGGGCCCGCTGACGAACATTGCCCGGGCCTTCCAGCGCGATCCGGAATTGGCCTCGCTGGTGGGGCGGGTGGTGATGATGGGCGGTTCGGTCTCCGGGTCGGGAAACATCACTCCGGCCGCCGAATTCAACATCTATTGCGACCCGACGTCCGCGCGGGCCGTCTTTCGCTCGCATTCGACCAAAACGCTGATCCCCCTGGACGTGACCAACCGGATCGTGCTCAGCTACGACCTGTTCAACGAACTACCGGACGAATCGACGCGGGTGGGTCGGTTCTTGCGGGCCATCTTGCCGCCGGCCTTTCGCGGCTACCGGCAGCAGTTCGGCCTCGAAGGGATTCACGTCCACGATACGGTCACCTTGATGGCCGTGTTGTATCCGGAACTGTTCACCACGGAAGAGATGGCCGGCGACGTAGAGACCACCGGTGAACTGACCACCGGAGCCACGGTCTTCGATCGTCGCCACGTACCTGCTTGGCGACACAACATGGAAGTGGCCGTCGACATGAACGCCGAGGCGGTCAGTGACGCCATCGTTCGAGGTCTCAACAGCGCGGCCCGCCGGGCGTGATGCCCCGGCGGGAGTCTTCTGTTTAGCCGCCGCGTCCACGCGGTGTTAGGCGGTTAACCCGGCGTGGCCGCCTGGGGCTAAACAAAGAACTCCTGCAATCACGGGATCTGATTTAACGGTTCAGCTTATACTGACTGCGGTCTCCCACCTCGACTTCCAAGGTGATCTCCTGTCGATCGCGATAGATTACCAAGGGTGTTTTGGCGCCGATTTCGGTGAGACTGACCAAATTGATCAGGTGCGTGTCGTCGCGGACCGGGACGTTGTTGAATTGCAGGATCACGTCGCCGATCTTCAGGTCGGCCGCTTCGGCCGGCGCGCCGAGGGTGATCTGCGAGATGCGGGCGCCCATCAAGCGCGGTAGGCCCAGTTCGATGGCCATGGCCGTGCCGAACTCCACGTCAAGATTGACCCCCAAGAACGCGCGGCTGACTTTGCCCTTTTCGATCAGTTGTTGGGCGAAGAACACGAACATGTTAACGGGAATCGCGAACCCGATGCCCTCGTTCCCGCCGGAATTGCTGGCAATGGCCGTATTGATACCCACGATTTCAGCGCGTAGATTCACCAGGGGTCCGCCGCTGTTGCCGGGGTTGATCGAGGCGTCGGTCTGAATGAAGTCCTGTAGCGAAACGCTCGTGTCCCCCATTTCCAAATCATGACGGCTCTTGGCGCTAATGATCCCGAAAGTGACCGACCGGCTCAGCCCGAACGGACTGCCTACCGCGAGCACGAAATCGCCGACTTCCAACTTGTCGCTATCGCCGATCCGGGCGGCTACCAGGTTGGGCGCCTCGATGGCCATGACTCCCACGTCGGTCTCGTCATGATGCCAGGAGCGGGTGGGATGAATGGTGCGCCCGTCGGCCAACGAGATCTTGATCCCCTCGAGCGAGGCGCCGTGAATCACATGTCGGTTCGTCAAGACGTAGTACTTTTCGGCGAGCTGAATGATCACCCCCGAGGCGGCCTCTTCGGTGTGGTGTCGGGGATGCGAACGGCTCGTTTGCCTACGGTCGGCCGCCTCGATGTGCACCACCGTGGGGCGGATCAATTTGGCGACATTCTTGACGACTCGGGACTGCGCTTCGAGCACGGTCGCGTCGCGTTGAAGCTCTCGGTACAGTTCGGCCCGTTTCTCCGGTGCGGACGGCCCGTCATACTCGATGGCCGTTTGCAGAACGCTCTGAGCCCATGCGCCGTTACAGACCAGCAGGACCAAAAAGAAAACCAGGAAAAAACGCCCCCGCCCAAATCCAACGGTCGGTAGGTTCAGGCGAAACGGGCGGCATGTCATCATGGAGTCGTCTCCCGGGAAGGTCGAGCCCGAAGCGTGCGGCTGAAGGACACCTTATCAGCCGAAGGGATCACCACGATCGGTAGGCTTTCTCTCAGGCCGGCCGCCGGAAACATCGCGCCGGCCATGGGGCCTGCAATTCGTCGTTGATCGTTCCCGATTATAGCAGCCCCCCGGTGTAGCGGGCAAGCCAGCGGAAATCAAGAAACATCGAGTTCAATGTCGTTGATCGACAAATCGGCTTCGCCCGAGGGGGAGTCCAACAAGCGGCTCCAATCGACGTCGGCGCCGGGTGCCACTCCTTGACGCTCGGCCTCCCGTTGACACGTGATGCAGCAGGTGGCATAGGGCAACGCATTCAGGCGAGCCAGGGGAATGCTGGTCGAGCAGCCTTCGCACACGCCATAATGCCCGTCGCGCATCTGCTGCAGAGCATACTCGATTCGGGCCAGTTCACGACTTTCCACTTCGGCCAATTGCGAGCTGATTTCGTCTTGGACAGAATCCAGAGCGGCATCGACGACGTCTCCGGAGGCCTGCGCCTTCAGTTCCTTGAGCAAGCTCAAGTCTCCCGCCAGGGCCTTTCGCAGTGCATCGCGTCGCTTGATGAGGACCTGCCTCATGTTCACAATAGCGTCTTTGCGGCTCATGAGATTGTTCTTCGGCGTCCGAATCGGGCCGCGCCAAGGGAAGCCCCCCCTTAGAGTAGCCTTATCAGAACCCCTCCTCTGAATTTGTGAAAAATGTTCCGTTACCTGGTGCGGTCTGCGACGCGCGAATGCACGGCAAAGTTGACCGCAACCAAACTATAGTACGCAAGTCATGCTCGTGTGGGCCAAAAAAACCAATCCCACTCAATTCGTGTCTTCTCGGCCCGTAATGCTGTTCGTAAGTTATTGCTATAAAACGCCTTACGGCAATCCGGCGATTTGCCCCAGCGAAAGGCCCGCCAAAACGTCTATTGCACGCCTACCGGGACACTTTCGCCCGGCAGTACGGTTCGGCGCCCCGGCGTCGCTATCCGATAATCGTCAAAACCGGCAAAGATATACAGCCGTTTTTCCCCAATAGGCCGAGAAACCCCGCGACGCGAACCGGACTTTTGACGCACCAGCGGGCGTAAGCTAAATGTACAAGGAGACTTAGCGCGGCGACGCGACGTGCCCAGCACGCCGGCCAGTCGTCAAATAGAGCCATTGAATACCGCCCCAGCCGGGAAGAAAAAATGCAAGAAAGTGCAGACTATTCCAGTTCCGTATTGGAGGCCACCGCCAGAGAAGTGGTTGCCGGCGAACTGGTTCTGAAAGTCAGTGGTACCATACGCGACGGACAGGTCGTGCGCGATGGCCAGGTGGTGAGACTTTCCTCGCCGAAATGCACGATCGGTTCCGGCTCGAACTGCACGCTGCGCCTGCGGGCGCGGGGCGTCGGACCGGTCCACTGCCTGGTGCTCCGCGGCCCCAAGCGAACCATTGTGCGTCGCTGGTTGCCCGATACGCGGCTTAACGGACGAACGTTTGACGATGCCGAGTTGTCCGTTGGCGATCGCTTGAGCATCGGGCCCATTGAACTGGAGGTCCTCGAGTTGGGCGATCCGGCAGCCATGGGCGACAATCATCCCGCCGATAGCGAGCAAACACCCCAGCGAGAGATCGAAACGCTTACCCGGCGGCTCTCGCTGGCGAATTACCAGGGACGGCAGCGAACTCGACGTCTGGTCGAGCAGTTGCGCAACGCCCGGGAGGAGGTGGCTCGACTTCAAGGGGTGACCTCCAAGCAGCCGTCGGTCAGCGAGGCCGAGCAAAGGGGACAGGAAACCGCGCACACCGCGATCGGGTCGGAACAGAGCGATCCGGTGGCCGGTTTCCAGAGGCCGTCGGCAAGCGAGTCCAGGGGAAGGAAGGGTCTTGCCCCCGTCGATCTTTCCGACGTGTTGCATCGAATGAAGCTCGACGCACTGGAAGCCGGCCAGGGTGACGCGGCAGCTGAGGCCGGCGTGCAATCCGGTCCCGCTTGGCAGGATGATCGACAAGAATCGCCTACCGATCCGGCCGAGCACGAGGAAGAGGAGTCCGTCGACGACTATATGGCGAACCTGATGCAACGGGTCCGCGCACAGACGAGCGAGAGTGCCTCGAGCACCCCGTGGACGGCAAGTGTGACGCCTCGACCGGATCCCGAGACGACCCGGCAAGTCCCGGAAACGCCCGGACTGAATATCGAAGCGTCCGAAGAACAAGAAGAGCTGAGGGAATTGTCGCCTCGGGCGGTGGCGCCGGAGAGACTTACCGACTTGGCCGCGATGCGAAAACTGGCCAACGTTTCGGCCCAGTCGGCCATCGACGGCCACTCTCGCGATCAGATCAAGATGGCGATCCGTACCAAGCTGGCCGTCATGGCCATGGGACTTGCAGGCGGTGCCGCATTGACGTGGTTCTGGTGGGCCATGAATGGCGGTGATATGGCGCTCTATTTGGCGTTTGCTTGCTTCCTGGGGGTGGTGTTCTGGGGAATCCAGTACGCCGTCTTGACCCGGAAAATGATCGTCAATCGGGCCGGCAGCCTGGACTCGAGCCAAAAGTCGAACTCTACCGAGAAATCGCAGCCGCAAGACGCTGGCCAGCAATCCTCGACCGAGGCCTAGCAGACCGGCCCCGGTCAGAACCCTCGGGCGGCCTTGACGTCGTCGAAGTCGCACAGGTGATATTCGATGTCCACGTAGTCGAGCACCTTGCACAGCCCGCGCAGGGCCACGCCCATCCCGTCCGGGCCGCTGAAACCGCCGAACTGCCCTCCGCCCTTGAGATGCGGTTCTAAGTCGAGGAAGACGCCGGGGATCCCGCGGCGGCGGAGTTTTCTTTCCAACTTCGGCAGCCCCCGGGCAAGCAGCCGCAGGATGGCTTCGTAGGCGGTGTCACCCCGATCGGCCGGCACGAAATTGTGCAAGGCGTCCTCGTCGACGTGTCGACCCCGTGCCATCGGTCGCCGGCTGTGATAGTCCTTGATATGGACCCACCCCAGCCCGGGTTGCATCGCGAGGAAGTGCTCGGGTAACTCGGCTTGCGTGAAGCCTTGCACCAGCAGGTTGGCCGCGTCGAAGACCAGGAGCATGGCCGGGTGGTTGACCTTGCGATACAACTCCCCCAGCAGGAACCCGTCGCCGCCGACCAGATTGGCCTCGACCTCCACGCCAAACGTGAGGTCCGAGCGGTGACAGACTTCGGCAATTTGCCCCAACTGGTCGACCGCCTGCGAGAGATGGTCCTTCGGGTCGGTTCCCTTGGGATGATAGAACGAGAAGCCGCGGATCAGCTTCGTTTCGAAGGCATGGGCCAATTCGCAGGCCTTCTTCACGTCTCGGTCAAGATACCGCTTAAACGGCACATAGGCGTTCTTGGTGCCGTCGTCGACATTGCGGAGCTTGACCTTGCCGATGGGCGAACCGATCGACGAGACGTTCAGCCCATACTCGTCCTGCAGGTGCCGAACCTTCTGGATCTCGGTTTTCGTCAGCTTCATCACGTTCTTGATACCGCCGCCGACGTCGACGAACCGGATACTATAATACTGCAACCCCAAAGCGGCAAAGGCGGCAAACTGCTCGACCGCCTGCTTGTGGTTGGCGGCTTCGTCAGCAAAACCCGAAAGGATCACGCGAGGTGTGTCGGCCATGGAAAGGGTCCTAGGTTTGTAGGTAGAGTTAGTAGGTTAAGAACTTAAACTGTAAACGCCACCACGGGGCTTGTCCCCGTGGAGCGATGATTGACCACTAGCACGGTCTGTTTTCCCCACGTTTTTCGCCAATCTAGGCCGTCGCACTACGACTTCGACGAAAACGTGGCCGTCACGGTCGTGGTGATTCCCCCCCGGGCCGTGAAGGCCGCCACTAATTCCATCCGCCGCGGCTGTAACACGGCCGTCAGGTCGTCGAGGATCCGGTTCGTGACGTTCTCGTAGAAAATGCCCTCGTTGCGGAACTGCTGTAGGTAGGATTTCAGACTCTTCAGCTCGACGCACTTCTCGTCCGCAACGTAAGTGAACGTCAGCGTGCCAAAATCCGGCTGGCCCGTCTTCGGACACACGGACGTGAACTCGGGACAGACAATCTCGATCGTGTAATCCCGGCCCGGATGCTGGTTCTCGAACGTCTCCAGAATGTCGCGAAACTGTTGGCCCACCGACCCTCTCCTTTGCCAATTCGCCCCATCATGCCATAATCGATAGAGTACGAAAAGGGGAGGCCGCCTGAAATGATGATCAGTGAAGACCAGAAACGGGCCGTCGTGTTGCTCTCCGGGGGGCTCGATTCGGCCACCGTCGCCGCGATCGCCCGGCAGGCGGGATTCTCGCTGTTTGCCCTCTCGGTCGACTATGGGCAGCGACACCGCTTCGAGCTCGACGCGGCGCGGCGCGTGGCCGGGACCCTGGAAGTCCGCCGCCATGCCTTCATTCGGGTCGATTTGGCGCAATTCGGCGGAAGTGCTCTGACCGATCAGATCGACGTGCCCAAGGATCGGCCTGACGAGGAAATCGAACAAGGCATCCCGGTCACCTACGTGCCGGCACGCAATACGGTCCTGCTCTCGCTGGCCTTGGCCTATGCCGAGACGGTCGACGCGGCCGACATTTTCATCGGCGTCAACGCGGTCGACTACAGCGGCTACCCCGACTGCCGGGCCGAGTTCATCGACGCGTTCGCTCGCATGGCCAATTTGGCCACCAAGGCCAGCGTCGAAGGACGGCTGAACTTCACGATCCACACTCCGTTGATCGAACTGACCAAAGCCCAAATCATCCAACGCGGCACCGAATTGGGTGTCGACTACAGCCTGACCCACACCTGCTACGACCCCGACCCACAAGGCATCAGTTGCGGCCGTTGCGACGCCTGCCGCCTGCGCCTAAAAGGCTTCACCGAAGCCGGCCAAGAAGACCCCCTAAAACACCAACCCTAGCCGCTTGCGGCTTTGCAGTATCCCGCTTTCGGCGTTCCCCATGCTAATCACCGAAATCTTCCCCTCGACCCAAGGCGAAGGCTCCCTGACCGGCGCCCGCAGCATCTTCGTGCGCGTTGGCGGCTGCAATCTCCGCTGCTGGTACTGCGACACACCTTATGCTTCCGTGGTCCCCGAAGGCAAGGACCTGTCGGTCGAACAAATCGCGGCCCGGGTCGAGCAGCTTGCCGCCGCATCGGAAGATCGGCCGCAGATCAAGCACGTCGTGCTGACCGGCGGCGAGCCGATGCTGTTCGCCGAATTGATCCCCCTGGCCCGGGCGATCCGCCAAGCCGGGCGGCATCTGACGATCGAAACCAACGGAACACTCTATCTGCCGGTCGAATGCGACCTGATGTCGATCAGCCCGAAACTGTCCGGCTCCGGCCCCCCAGCGGGAGAAAACGACCAGTGGCCGCAACGTCACGAACAGACCCGCCAGGCGCCCGACGCGTTGCGGCAGTTGATCGGGCAGTATCCCTACCAACTGAAGTTCGTCGTCGACACTCCTGAAGATTGTGCAGAAGTAGAAGAGTTTCTGGCAGATTTTCCCGAGATCGACCGCCGCCTAGTGATGCTCATGCCGCAGGGAATCGATCAAGCGGAACTGACCGAAAAAGCCGAGTGGCTGATCCCCTATTGCCAGGGGCATCAACTAAAGTTCTGTCCCCGACGCCAAATCGAATGGTTCGGCACGGGGCGAGAGGGAATGCTATGAATGACGAGCGCAATCTGGTTCCCACGCTCTGCGTGGGAACCCACTGTCGGGACGCTCCGCGTCCGTTGAATAGCGAGAAGACGTGTCTTCCAGGGGCCCGACGCAGAGCGTCGAAGCATGGCGTTCCCACGCAGAGCATGGGAACGAGGTAGCTTCCCCATTTCCTTCACACGCATTCCGCCTCACGTAGGGCGCGCCTGAGCATGGTCATTTTGTCGTGCACTTCCTTGCGGTGGATGGGGATCTCCTTGGGCCCCTCGAAGCCCAGTTTCACCCGATCTCCGCGGATCTCCAGCACGACCACCTCGATCTCGTCGCCGATGACGATCCGTTCTCCTCGCTTGCGGCTTAGTACCAACATGGCTCGATCCTCCTTGTCATGAACACTCGATCCCTGAACGCCCGACCCCTTGCTCTCGTTACGCGAACGCCGCCCACCCGGTTCATGTTTCCTTTCAGGAGGAAAGAACAGCAGAACAGGTTCGGGCCAAAACAGGATTTTCGCGTCGGCCGCGAGACATGATTAGGGCCGTATTTATGACTGCCATACCTGTTATAAACAAAGAATACCCCAACCACATCGTTTCACGCAAGGTCATTTTCAGCCACCGGCAGACAGCACTGCTGTCGCCGCTGGCCCGAATGTAAAGCCGCGACCATTGGTCGCGCAAAAGATCCCCCGACAAACCCACCCCGCCTACTGCTCACGCCGAAGGGTCGCATAGGGTCGAGCCGCCATCGCGGCCCGAACGGCAGCCAGCGAGGCCAGCAGGCCGGTCGCGAAAACCAATGCCAAGGTCACCCCCAGCGACATCCAGGGAACGGAAGCCGCCGAGCGAATCCAATGTGGCAGCACGGCCACCAGGGCCGCCAACAGGCCGTATCCCAGCCCGGCCGACAGCAACAGGGCGTTTTCCAGCAGCACCAATTCCGCCAGTCGGGCACGTCGAAAGCCCGTGGCCGCCAGCAGGGCCAACTCCCCGCGGCGCTGCACCACGTTGCGAAGTTGCACGGCCGCCAGCCCAAAAGTCCCCAGCAGCAGCCCTAGCCCGCCCAAGCTCTGGAAGGTCGAAAGATAAGTATTCTGCACGGCCAGCAAATCGGCCAATCGCGATTCGGTCCGCTGGGCCACCAGACCATGGTCCCCCAACGCGCGCTCCAAGGTTCGGGCCAACTCGGTCGTCTGCCGTGGCGGCGTCTCGACGAGGAAATACCGATAGCCGGTCACCTCGGGAAAATGCTGCCGAAAAGCGGTCGGGCCAAGCAGGAGGTCGCCCTGAAAAATGCTGCCCGCCAGTAGCCCGACGATTTTCAGCCGCACCGTCTTTCCCTGGCCGTCCAGCACGTCATACGTCTCGCCCACGCCGCCGTACAAGTGCAACGAGTACATGGCCGTGTTCATATCCAACACGGCCGGCACCAAGGGCGTGCCGTCAGCGTCCGTGCCAAGTTCCTCTTCCAGCAGGGTCCACGGATTCTCAGTCGGTGCCTCAGCCGAGCCGGCCCAGGCAAACCCGCCGCGATCGAGGAACTCCCGCGAAAGCCCCAGAATCCTCGGTTGGCGGGGCTGATAAAGGTTCAGGCAACTGGCATCGTCGCCCGGCTTGACCCGAATCATCATGGCTTGCGTCTCGCTCGGCCAGGCCTGGTCCCCGTAGACCGGCTGATCCGTCTCGGCGATCAGGGCGAACCCTCCATCGCCGCTGGCCAAGGTGGGAACTTGCTGGGTCGGGTCGAGGTGAAAGGCACTAATCGCGGCGATCAGGAAACAGGCCGAGGCGATCAGGCCGATCGTCAGTGTGCTCCGGCCCGGGTTTCGTGCGGCATTTCGGGCGGCCACTCGCCAAAGATTCCCCCGGCCTGCAGTGATCGCCTTACCGGCGGCGGAGGATCGCAATCGGCTCCACTGCCAGCAGAGCCCGGCGATCAAGACCATGGCCCCCGCGCCGAAAAAGGCCCCGGCCTGTGCCTGTTGGCCCATGCGCGACGCCGCCAGTGCCAGTCCGATCGCCGCAAGGAGCATCACCCCGGCCGTCCACGCAGCTAAGCGTCCCTGGCCGGGGATCAGCAGGCTGACGTCCTCGGTCTGCCCGGCCAACAATTGCCGAAGCGCCATGCGACGCGTACGCCGGATGGTCCAAAGGATGGCCAATTGGGCGATGACCAGTCCGCTTACAAACCCGACGGCCAAGCTGAGGGGCGTTACGTGCAATCGCAAAAAGGGCTCCACCACGGCCGCCAGCCACCAGGTCCGCAAGCCCAAGAGCATCAGGGCCGCGTAGCCGACTCCCAAGGGCACGCCCAACAGGCTCCCCAACGCGGCAACCGCCAGCCCCTCGCCGGCCAACACCCGGGCAACCCGGCGTCGACGCAAGCCCAGCGCCAAGAGCGTGCCGACCTCGGCCGCCCGTTGCTCGACGCCTAGGCGAAACAACAGGGCCACCAGCATCGCGGCGGCCCCGATAATGAAGAAACTGAACGAAAGAAACAGCACGTCAAACGGCGTGGTCCCGGCCGAGGCCGCCAGCCCCTGACGTTTGACCGGCTGGAAGACCCACCCCATGCCGGCCGGATCGACCTCTAGCTCCTGCCGAAGCTGCTGGGCCGTGGTATCGCCGCTCGGGAGGATTTGCAGCGAACTGGTCGCCCCGAACCGACTCCCCCAGAGCCGTCGACCGGTATCCAACGAGACGAAGGCCTTGGGCGTGGCCTTGTGATTGTCCCAGTACTGCTCGTCTTGCGGACGGATGCGCTGGGCATCGAACGGGAAGGGGGGATCCCAATCGGACATCGACAGTTGGTCGGTCACACCGGCCACCTTGGGTGTCAGTGCCGGATCGGCCGCCGGACCGCTCAACTCGACAACAGCCTCTAGCGTCAGTTCGACCGACCGCTGGCGCGGCTGCTCGTGGGAGCTCTCCGGCTCGAAGTAGGTCAATTGCACGGAGTCCCCAGGCTTCGCACTCAGTTCGTCGGCCGCCCAGGAGTTCAGCACCACACGGTCGTCGGCCAAGGGCCCGATCGATGCTCCTTGCGGCGTTTGCCAGGGTCCCCAAGGCGGCGTCTCGCCGAAATCGAGCGCCGCAACCGTCGAATAAGGGATCCGCTGCCCGCGGCAGGCGATCGTGTTGGCCAGGTAGATCAGCGTCGGCCGGACTTCCCGGTCTCCCAGGGCTTCAACAACCGACCGCTCGGCCGCCGGCGAGAAGAGGAGCCGATCGGTCGTGATTTGGATATATCCGCGCGGCGTCGATTCGATCCGTAGCCCCAAGTCCTCGGGCGTCGGTCGCAACATCCGTTGCAGCAGCTTGGACGCCTCGGTCGGCGGCGCCGACTCCCCGTCATGACCGGCGACCAGGATCGTATTGGCCTTGTCGGACTGCTCCAGGGTCTCGGCCAGCCAGTCGAGCGAGACATAGGCGTTACGGGGCAGCCGTTGCGAGGCGCGGAGATCGAACCGTCCGAGGCCCTCGGCCGGCACGATGTCGACCACCGTCACCCGCCGGGTCTGGACCGTCTCGGTCGTTCGCCCCAAAGGGCTCTCGGCCGGAATGGTCCCGATCTGCGGCAGCCGCAACAGCAGCGGATCGCCGATCGAAACACCCAAGTGTTTGGCCAGCGGACCGTTCAGAACGATCTGGCGCGGCCCCGGCGCCTTGCCGGGATCCGTGGTGCCTAGGTCCCAAAACCGCTGGTCGCAGCCGATCAGCCGCACGCCGTTGGCTACTTCGGCGTTGAATTGTACGGTGGCCCGAACTTGCAGGATGGGCACGGCGCGGCTGAAATGCCGGTCGAACTCGGGCTGCGCGGCCAGTTCGTCGGCCAAGGCCGTGCGAAAGAAGCGGTCGCTCAAGAGGGCCTCGTCCACTTGCCCCAGCCGATCCAACGTCAAATCGCGCAGACTACCCCGCATCGAGTCGCCCACCAGCAGGGCCCCGGTCAACACGGCCGCCGCGGCCGCCACACCCAACGCCACCGACGCATTCGAGCGCCAATGGTGCAGCAGCGAGGCAATTATGAGGCGAAAGAGGGACATGTTATAGCGCCGTCAATTCCTCCAATTCCAGCCGTTGATCCATCATTCCAGCCAACCTCATACTATGGGTTACCACGACCAGCAACATCTTCTCTTGCTGTTGCATATCGAGCAGCAATCGGGCGATCCCTTCGGCGGTGGTGCGATCGAGGTTGCCGGTCGGTTCGTCGGCCAACAGCAGCGTCGGCCCGTTGATCAGCGCCCGGGCCAGGGCCACGCGTTGACGCTCGCCGCCGGAGAGTTCGGCCGGCCGATGGTCCAGCCGGTCGGTTAGTCCCACTCGCTCGACGAGCATTCGGGCACGCTCAACCATTGCGGCCGGCGTGGGACCCTCGGCCAAGGTCGGGATCAGCACGTTTTCCAACACGGAACACTGCGGCAGCAGGTGGTGATCCTGAAAGACGAACCCGATCCGCCGGTTGCGAAAGGCGGCCAAGGCGGGCTCGTCCAACTCGGCCGGATCCTGCCCGTCGAGCATCACCCGGCCGGCACTGGGCGGCTCCAAGGTGCCGATAATGCTCAGCAGCGTACTCTTGCCCGACCCGCTAGGCCCCACCACCGCCAGACTCTGCCCGGTTTCCACCCCGAACGAAACATCCCGCAGCACCACCAGCGGCTCGGCCCGGGTGGGAAACTCCTTGCGCAGGTTTTCGACCAAAAGCTTCGCCATCAAACGGCCTTGCCCATCCTATATAGCCGCGACCGGTGGTCGCGCCCCGCGGCATTCACAAATCACAAAACCAACTCATTCAATCTATCACCCAACTCGGCCTGCGACAGGGCCACTTGCTGAAAAATGGGGAGTAATTGGTCGTAGACCTTCGCGTGATCGGGGTTCGGCTCGGCCGTGTGCTCGATCTGGTGGACCTGATCGATCTTGTCGAAATCGCTCCACAGTCCGGCCCCGACGGCCGCCACGGCCGCGGCGCCCAGCGAGCCGGCCTCTTGGCCGACGTTGGTCTTGACGATTCGGATGTTGCAGGCGTCGGCGAAGATCTGTCGCCATAGCCGGCTCTCACTACCGCCGCCGACCGCCACCATCTCTTGGCCCACCTGGCCCAATTTCCGCAGTCCGTCCAGCGCGACCCGCATGTTCAGGGCGACGCCTTCCATGGCCGCGCGGATCACGTCGGCCTGGGTGTGGCCTAGGTCCAAGCCCAGCAGCGCGCCGCGGATGTGCGGGCTGGCCTCCAGCGAGGAGCCGCCGGCCAGATTGGGGTTAAACAGCAGCTTGTTGGCCCCTGGCGGCGACTTTTCGGCCAAGGCGGTCATCAGTTCGTAGGAGCTTTTGCCGTCCCGCTGAGCCTCGGCCATCAGGTTGGCACACATCTGATTGCGAACCCATTGAAACGCCGAGCCGGTCGAGAAGATGCCCAAGGCCGAGGTGAACATCTTGGGAACCACGTGGGTGAAGACGAACGGCTTGCTGCGATCGTCCAGCAGCGGCTCGCCCGAGGAGACGGCGATCCAGGTCGACGAGCCGGCCGACGTGTAGAGCCGCCCTTCGGCAATGTTGCGGGCGCCCAGGGCCATGCACGAATTGTCGACCCCGCCGCAGGCCACCTTGACGCGTTGCGGCAGGCCCAACTCCCCGGCAGCCTGGGCCGTCAACTGGCCGAGAATGTGTGTCGAGGGGACGATTTCGGGAAACCGCTCTCGCGGCAGCCCGGCCGCGGTGAGCAAACTTTCGTCGTAGTCCCAGCCGGTCAGGTTGTAGACGCCGCTGCCGGACGCGTAGGAGTAATCCGTCTGGATCCGGCCGGTCAGCCGATAATTGACATAGTCCTTCGTGCCGACGATCTTGTCGATCCGCTCGAACATGTCGGGCTCGTGGTCGCGATACCACATGATCTTGAAGACCGTGTAGTGCGGTGCGGGAAAGCCGTTGCCGGTCGTGCGATACCAGGCGGCCGGGTCGATCTGCTCGAAGAAATTGGCCAGTTGCGTGGTCGGGCGTTTGTCGGACCAGATGGGCGTCGACTCGCGCAGCAGATTGCCGTCGGCGTCCAAGGGCACGCAACCGAGGCTATGGCCCGAGATGGCCAGGCACTCGATCTCGCTGGGGTCGACGTGCTTCTCGGCCAGCAGCCGATTGGTGCTTTTGACGATCGCCTCCCACCAATCCATGGGCCGCTGCTCGTGCCAGCCGGCCTGGGGATATTGGGTCTCGTAGGGCACGAATACGGCGGCCAGGCAGTGGCCGTCGACATCGTAAAGCGACGCCTTGTTGCCGCCGGTTCCCAAGTCGTAGGCGATGATGGACATTGGATAGGGGCTAGGGGTTAGGGGCTAGGGGATAGAGTTCTTGTCGCAAGTTCTGCGCACGAGGCGAGCTTGTTTTGGGGGTCAGGGGGCAGCACTTGGATTCTACGTTTGTCCCGAGATTCTGGTCTTTGTATCCCGATTTCCTAGCCCCTAATCCCTAGCCCCTAACCCCTCCTATAGTCCGAAGGCGGCTTTGAAGGCGCCGGCTACTTCGGGGTGGACGTCCGGGTTGATGCCGTCGGTGTCGTAGGGGAAACCGAGGGCGTCCAGGTCGTGTTTCAGTTGGACGATCTCTTGCTCGGGGCTGACTCGCGGCGGCACGGCCCGACCCAGCGGCGTTAGCCAGGCGTTGAGCGTGTGCCCGCCGTCGACCATCAGGTCGTGGCCGGTGACGAAGTTCGAGGCGGCCGAGGCCAGGAAGATCGCGGCCCCATACAGGTCCTCCGGTCGTTCGACGTGGCCCATCGGCGTCAACTCGCGAATTCGCTCTCGAACCTCAACCGGTGTGGAGGCGTGCATGGGTGTCAACAGGTAACTGGGGCTGATGCAGTTGACGTTGATGTTGAAACGGCCCCACTGCGCGGCCAACATGCGGGTCATCTGCACTACGCCGGCCTTCGAGGCGTTGTAGGCGGCGTTGCAGTTGGAGATCGTGGCCGACATCGAGGCGATGTTGATGATCTTCCCGTCGATCGGGTCCTGGCGGAGGAACTGCTGGGCCTCGGCCTGGCAGCAGAGGTAGGCGCCGGTGAAGTTCACGCCGATTACCTTGTCCCAGTCGGCCTTGGCAAAGTCCTCGTCGCCGCCAAGGATCCCCAGGCCCGCGTTGTTGATGCCGATATCGAGCCGCCCGAACCGCTCGACCACCTTCCGGACCATGGCCTGGACCTGCTCTTTGTCGGAGACATCGCAGCGGACGAACAGCGAATCGCGGCCGGCCGCCTTGATCTCCTCGACCGTCTTCTGGCCGGTGGCTTGATCGATGTCGACGATGGCCACGTCGGCCCCTGCCTGGGCCAACGCCAGGGCACACCCGCGACCAATACCCACGGCCGCCCCGGTAACCAAGGCTTTCTTTGAAGTCAAATCGAACAGCGACAAGTCTGCCATGCTTTCTTCCTTTGTCTAGTTTAGCTAAACCTCCGGCGTCAGGTACGGTACAGGTTATCCGAATGGGTTGGCCAAAACAAGCAGGCGGAATCGGCAGCACGCCGATTGGAGATTCGTCGGGCGAAACGTCGATTCGGGGGGATATACATGGTCCAAGCGGCTGCCAGGTGGTTCCCATTGTCGGTCGGATCTGTATATTACAGGCACCTTGGCCCCTTAGGGGTCCGGCATTTCGTGGGCGTGACCTTTCGGCCGGTTGGCTCGGTCACGGTCGATCTTCATTCGATTCGAGTTACAGAAGGAGAAACCATGGCTTCCTTACCGGATTATGTCGCGGCGGCAAAACCTGTTCCCCTCGATGCACGCCAAGCGTGGTACAAAAACACGGCACAGACCTACGCGGGCATCATGCTCTGGTTCGTGTTCTGGCAGGACATTGTTTCCGGAGCCGGTACGTTCGGCGGGTCGCTCTCGGCCGGGTTGTGCGTGGCCTTGACCAGCCTGGTCGTCGCGGCCCTGTTCTGCCACTTTCTGACCTATCTCGTGCCCGGCATGTTGGGCATGAAGACCGGGCTGCCGCTTTATGTGGTCGGTACGTCGACCTACGGTGTGCGCGGCGGGTTCATCATGCCGGGTTTCCTGATGGGGGCCTTGCAGTTTGGCTGGCTGGCGGTCAATGCGTTCTTCTCCTGCCTGCTGATTTGCCTCTGCTTCAAGGTCGGGCTGGACGATGCCGGAGACGTGATCATTCCCGGCCCCGTACACGGGACGATGACCGTGGTGTTCATTCTTTTCGCGGTGTTCATGGGCATCATGGGCATCCGCTATGTGGCCAAGGTGGCCACGTTCGTGCCGCTGATCCCGCTGGCCATTTTGGTGATCCTGCTGGTGAAGACGGCGGGTGGCATCAGTTCGTTCGACGCGTCGCAACTCAATGCGACCAACCATAGGGCCGCTCATGTTGTTGTCGCACAGGCTCAAACACAGGCGGAATACGCCCCAGCGGCCAATCAAGAGGCTGCTGACGAAGGAGCTGCCGATGAAGAGGCGGCGGCCGAGGAAGCCGCCCCGGCTAAGGCCGCCACGCCGAAAGATTTGGTGGCCAAGAGGCCCTTGGACTTCGTCGGCGTGTTTCTGTTCCTGGCGACCTATGTCGTCGGATTCTTTGCCACCGCGGGTGCGGCCGGGGCCGATTTCGGTATGAACAACCGAAACGCCTCCGACGTGCATTGGGGCGGACTGGTGGGTATCGTCGGGGCGACCGTCTTCGCCGGCGGCGTGGGCATGCTCGTGGTCGCCGGGGCCTACGGCACCGAAGGCATGATCTCCCCCGAGAACCTCACCCAACTGAACCCCGTGAAACTGATGCCCGACATCATGAAGGGCGAAGCCGTGATGGGCCTAAAACCGGCCGACTGGATGTTGTTCCTGTTGGCGGCCTCCTCGCTGGCCCCGGCCTGCTTCCCGGCCTTCATCGCGGCCAATAGCTTCCGTACCACCATGCCGAACATCAGCCCATGGATCACGGTCGGATCGGGAGCGCTGGTCGCGATCGCCCTGGCCGTCAGCGGCTGGGCCGGCGAGGCCGTGGCCGTGTTCGCGGTCGTGGGCGCTTCGTTCGGGCCCATCTGCGGGGCCATGATGGCCGACTACCTGTTGGCCGGTCGCCAATGGGCCGGGCCGCGAGCCGGGTTCAATCTGGCCGGTTGGATTTCCTGGGCCGTCGGGTTCTATATCGGGGCCGTCGATCTGGTCGTGGACAAGCTCGTTGACAGGGTGCCTGAACTGTCGGTCCTGGAACTGAACGTCCCCTGCCCGCCGATGGCCGCGCTGATCGTCGGGTTCGTCCTCTACTTGGTCCTGGCCAAGGCCGGGCTACAGAGCAGAAGCCTCGAAATGCCCGCCGAGTAGGGATTGCTCCAAAGAAAAACCCCCGATTTTCGCGGGGGTTTTTCTATGCGCACGGCACCAAAGCCGCCGGGCGGCGTCCCGGGGGATATCCCACCGACGCAGTCGGTGGGCTTTGGGGTAACTGTCTTGCTTACGGGTTTTCGGACAGCCTCGCTAAACCTTGATATTCGGGTTCGTGTACCGCATGCAGTCGTCGCTGTGGTAGTTAGACGGCTCGGTGAGGATGCAGCCTTGGGGGCCGGCCTGTTGCCAGTGCTTTTCCAGGTGCTTGGTCAACCCGGCCACGTCGCCCACGCCCAGCGGCGTTTCCTTTAGGGCCGTGATGAACTCCTTCTGGCTTTCCGGCGGCGTGACCGCCAGATTGGCCGTCGGCTCGCCTTCGCCGTAGGTGAAGGTTTGGCCCCAGCGGACGTGCCACGACTCCATCTTGATGCCGATCCCGGCCGCCTCGTCGGCCACGTGCCAATGCTCGGGTACCATCTGGCCGGGCAACAAGATCATCTCCAAGGCACAGTAGTTGTGCTGCTGACTATCGACCCAGACAAACCCGCCGAGACCGAGGTTGGTGAATTCACCTAATCCCCAGTCTTTGGCGTACATTTTCTCCTGGGGATTTTCAGGGATGGGGAAATGGGCTCGGCGGAGCATTTCGAGATAGATTTCCTTGGCCGCCTCGGCGTCGAAGGCGCCGTCGCCGTCGTAGAAGTCGCTGTTGCTGAAGGACAACGGGGCCCTGCCGCGAACGGTCCGTCGGCGGCCACGTTGGGCCTCCGCCCGTGAGGGCAGCAACAGGCTGCTGCCGGCCAGGATCGTGGCACAGGCCGTGCGGCGTCGAATCTTCGTTTTTTCGTTCATGATGGATTCCCTCCAGGGGCAGGCGTTTCGTGGCGTGACAAAAGAACAGCCCCATGATACCCCGATCGCCCCGGCCGTGCAAATATGGGCAGAAAGAGGCCAAATCCGGGCAATTTGCCACCGATAGGCGCCCGTGCTACAATGGGCCCTCGTGACGTCCATTCCCCGAACCCGAAAGGAACCCTACCATGCTTCAACGATCACTGCTTTTACGATCATTGGCCGGCCTCGTTCTGCTCTGCGTCCTGAGTTCCGTGGCCGAGGCTGAAGAGGGCTTTGTCTCGATGTTCAACGGCAAGGACCTGACCGGCTGGGAAGGCAAACCGGGTGGTTGGTGGGTCGAGGACGGGACCATTACCGCTCAGAGCACCGAAGAGAAGCCCTGCATCAAGCATCACTACCTGATGTGGCGCGGCGGCGAACCGGGGGATTTCGAACTGCGGCTCTCCTACAAGATTATCGGCGGCAACTCGGGCATCCAAATCCGCAGCCGGGAAGTGCCCGACTGGGACACCAGCGGATACCAGGCCGACTTGGAGGCCGGAACGCAATGGACCGGCTGTCTCTTCGAGCACACCCGCGGCGGCGTGGCCATGCGGGGAGAGAAGGTCGTGATCGACGAGGACGGCAATCGGCAGGTGACCAAGATCGGCGATTCGGCCGACTTGGCCAAACACGTCAAGCAAAACGACTGGAACGACTACACGATCATCGCCCGGGGCCCGGAGATCATTCTCAAGATTAACGGCCAAGTGATGGCCCATGCCGTAGATCACGACAAGAAGCACGCGGCCGCCAAGGGGATCATCGCGCTGCAAATGCACCCCGGCCCGCCGATGAAGGTGCAGTTCAAGGACCTGCGGATCAAGAAGCTCGACTGAGCGACGGCTCAGGTCGCTTTTTCTTCAGCCGCTTTCCAGGGCGGGGCTTTGCCGTTGGTGTCGAGGCCGTTGGTGTCGAGGCCGTTGGTGTTGAGGTATTGGTGGATGTCGGCTGCGGCGAGGCGTCCGGCGCCCATGGCTTCGATCACCGTGGCCGAGCCGGTCACGATGTCACCGCCGGCCCAGACGGTCTGGTGGGTGGTGCGGCCGTTGTCGTCTGCTTCGATGTATCCCCAACGGTTCAACTGGAGGCCTTTGGTCGTTTTGGCCAGCAAGGGATTGGCCCCGGCGCCGACGGCCACGATGACCAGATCGGTCTCGATCAAGAATTCGGAGCCTTCGATCGGTATGGGCCGGCGGCGTCCCGAGTCGTCCGGCTCGCCGAGCTCCATCTGCAGGCATTTCATCCCGCAGACCATGCCGCGGTCGTCCCCTTCGAAGGCCACGGGATTGGTCAGCAATTTGAAGATCACGCCCTCCTCTTCGGCGTGATGGATCTCCTCGTCGCGGGCGGGTAGCTCCGTGCGGGAACGGCGGTAGACGATGTAGACCTCCTCGGCGCCCAGCCGCAAGGCGACTCGGGCGGAGTCCATGGCCACGTTACCCCCGCCGATCACGCAGACTTTCTTCCCTCGGACCACGGGCGTGTCGTACTCGGGAAAGCGGTAGGCCTTCATCAGGTTGCTGCGGGTGAGGTATTCGTTGGCCGAATAGACGCCGCCAAGGTCCTCGCCGTCGACACCCAGGAACATGGGCAGTCCCGCGCCGACGCCGATATAGACCGCATCGAACCCGGACTCGTCCAGCAGCTCGTCGATCGTGACCGTCTGTCCGACCACCTGGTTCAGCTCGAGCTTGACTCCCAACTGCAGCAGGTAGTCGACCTCCTTCTCGACGATGTCTTTGGGCAGGCGGAACTCGGGGATGCCGTACATCAACACGCCGCCCGGCTTATGGAAGGCCTCGAAGATGGTCACCTCGTAGCCCAGCAGGATCAAGTCGCCGGCCACCGTCAGACCCGAGGGGCCGGAACCGATCACCGCGACCTTCTTGCCGTTGGGAGGTTGTTTATCGGGAAGTTCGATCAGGTCGTTCTCGCGTTCGAAGTCGGCCACGAACCGCTCGATCCGCCCGACGGCCACCGGCTCGAACTTCTTGCTCAGGGTGCACACGGCCTCGCATTGCGACTCCTGCGGGCAAACCCTTCCGCAGACGGCCGGCAAGGCGTTGGTCAGCTTGACCTTTCGAGCGGCCGCGGCAAACTCGCCGGCGGCAACCAGATCGAGAAAGCCCGGGATGTCGACGCTGACCGGGCAACCACCCACACAGCCCGGCTTCTTGCAGATCAGGCAGCGCTCGGCCTCCCCTCGGGCCTGCTCCGAGCTGTAGCCCAGCGGGACTTCTTCGAAATTGTGACGCCGCACTTGCGGGTCCTGCTCCGGCATCGGGGCACGCGGTCTCTGGAACGCTTTCTGGGGCTTCGGTTTATCGCTCATTATAGCTGGGCCTCTTGTGATTGGGCCTCCTCGACGTATTGGTCGAGCGAACATTTCTCTTCTTCGAGGTAGATCTTCTGCCGGGACAGGACCGTGTCCCAATCGACCAGATGGCCGTCGAATTCGGGGCCGTCGATGCAAGTGAACAACATCTGATCGCCCACCGTCACACGGCAGCCGCCGCACATGCCCGTACCGTCGACCATGATCGTGTTGAGGCTGACGATCGTCTTCACGCCGGAGGCTCGGGTCGTCTCGGCACAGAATTTCATCATGATGGCCGGCCCGATCGCATAGATGCAAGCCACGGGGGATTCGGCGTCCTCGACCAGTTCTTTCAACGGCTCGGTGACCAGTGCCTTGCGTCCGGCGCTGCCGTCGTCGGTAGTGATAATGTGCCGGTCGCTGACGTCCGCCAGCTTGTCGGTCCAGAACAACAGCTCGCTGTTTCGGGCCCCCTGGATCGAGATCACGCGGTTGCCGCGTTGCTTCATGGCCTTGGCAATCGGATAGATCGGCGCGGTCCCCACGCCGCCGGCGACCATCACGACCGTGCCGAAATCGTCGATTTCGGACGGTTGGCCCAGCGGTCCGATCAGGGCGTAGAGGTTGTCACCCTCGGCCAGGCTGGCCAATTTGCGGGACGAGGTGCCGATGGCCATCAGCACCAGTGTGATGGTGCCGGCCTGGGCGTCGTAGTCGGCGATGGTCAAGGGAACGCGCTCGCCGCGTTCGTCGGCCATGACGATCACGAAATGGCCCGCCCGGGCCTTGGCGGCCACCTGGGGTGATTCGACCACGAACTCGTGAATGTCGGGAACTAATTGGAACTTACGCAGGATACGTGGCATGGCAAATCGGATGGGGACTGAGGACGCAATGGGAAGCCAAACAACCCGGTCGATGCGGGGTTTTTGGCACGCCGAACGGGGACTGTTCACCAGCGTGCCACGGCCGTGTCGGCCGTGTGAAGTTGGGAAGCAGCCCCGGTTTGGGCACGGCTGACACAGCCGTGGCACTTCATCTACACCTACTATCCTCGATTTTGGCGGACTTGTCGAGTGCGGGCGGCGGAAGCATTTAGTATTATCCAGGCTAATGTTATGTATTAGCGAATCGGGGGGTTTATTATTCGGACAGAACTGCTAATATAAGTGTTTCTTGTTTGTGTATTAGCCGTTCGGCCGTGAAGATTGCGGCATAGGCAAGTCGCATGAGGGCATGTGAGCTTTCATGAGGAGTGGTCGGGGTTAGGATTAGCCGGCCGCGCATAGCGTATTCGTTGTACCAATTTCAGAACCGTGCCAAGGAGTAATTGTTGTGAATCTGCAAAGACCCAATGCGAACGATGCGACCCATTCGGTCAACCGCTCGCGGAGCGTGGTACCCCAGTCGGGGTTGTGTTCCCGGTGTGTTGACGGGTGTAAGGGTAACTGTGAAGTGTTTCGGGCCACGTTTCGGGGCCGCGAATTGATCTATCCGGGACCCTTTGGCGACGTGACCGCCGGCGGAGACAAGGATTACCCGATTGACTACTCGCATCTGAACATCCAGGGCTACGCGCTGGGCGGCGAGGGGCTTCCGGAAGGCGTCGAGGCGAATCCCGACACCTGCAGGTTCCCGGACGTGGACGTCGAAACCGAGTATGGCTGGGACAAGAAGGTCAAGATGGCGGCGCCGGTGTTTACCGGGGCCCTGGGTTCGACCGAGATCGCGCGGAAGAACTGGGAGCACTTCGCCATCGGAGCGGCGCTGAGCGGCGTGACGCTCGTTTGTGGCGAGAACGTTTGCGGGATCGATCCGGAATTGGAGCTCGAGTCCGACGGCAAGATCAAGCATGCCCCCGACATGGACCGGCGTATCGAGACCTACAAGAAATATCACCGCGGCTTCGGTGAGATTCTCGTGCAGATGAACGTCGAGGACACCCGGCTGGGCGTGGCCGAGTATGTCATCAAGAAGCACGGCTTGGACACCATCGAGCTGAAATGGGGCCAAGGGGCCAAGTGCATCGGCGGCGAGATCAAGGTCAACACGATCGAGCGGGCGAAGGAGCTTCAGAAGCGAGGCTACATCGTCACGCCCGACCCGTCCGATCCGATCGTCCAGGCGTCATTTCTCGACGGGGCGATTAAGGAGTTCGAGCGCCACAGCCGCCTTGGATTCGTCGACGAGGAAGGCTTCATGGGCGAGGTTCAGCGGCTTCGCGACCTGGGTTTCAAGCGGGTCACGCTGAAGACGGGCGCCTATCCGCTGCGCGAGTTGGCCATGGCCCTGAAGTGGGGGGGGAAGGCAAAGATCGACCTGTTGACCATCGACGGGGCGCCCGGCGGTACCGGCATGAGCCCCTGGCGGATGATGGAAGAATGGGGTATGCCCTCGATATACCTGCACTCCGCGGCCGTCGAATTCGCCGACAAGCTGACCAAGAAGGGTGAACGCGTACCCGATCTGGCCTTTGCCGGCGGGTTCAGCAGCGAAGACCACCTGTTCAAGTGCCTGGCCCTGGGAGCGCCGTACGTGAAGGCCGTCTGTATGGGCCGTGCGTTGATGATTCCGGGCATGGTGGGCAAGAATGTGGCCACATGGATGCACAACGGAGAAATGCCGAAGACGGTCAAGCAATACGGGTCCACCCCGGAAGAAATCTTCGTCTGCTGGGAGCAGGTGGCCGACATTGTGGGCAAGAGCGAGATGAAGAACATCCCGCTCGGTGCCGTCGGCATCTACTCCTATGCCGACAAGCTGAAGGTCGGCCTGCAGCAGTTGATGGCCGGTGCCCGACGCTTCAACATTCCGTCGATCACCCGCAGGGAACTGTTCAGCTTGACCAAGGAGTGTGCCGAAGTGACGGGTATCCCCTACGTCATGGACGCCTACCGCGAAGAGGCCGAGGCGATCCTCGACAGCTAAGCGGTTACGCGTAACAGACAGTCTGTTTTCGAATCTTCAACGCCCGCGGGCTTCGGCTCGTGGGCGTTTTTCTTGGTTTTGTGCTGTGAAATCGCAGCGTATTGGTACGCGACGAGGTTAGGGTTCAGGGTTCAGCACTTGGATTCCACGTTTGTCCTGAGATCCTGAACCCTAAGGCCATTACAAGCAAGGTGTTATGCTTGGCCGAAGGTACTCCGGGACACCAGATATTCCGATTTGTGCTCCGGAAGATGTAAGGTGCGGCGAGGCGGTTGAGGAGCAGGGGTAATTCCGGGCTACCGCTCCGTTGCCGAGTATGGTATCCTGCGTGAGGGTGTGTGAAACTCGGCTAAGTGATCGTCAAGAGCCCCGAATTGAATACTTTGAGCGTGACGCCGCTCACCATTAACCAATAGCACGAGTTAGTCATGAGACTCGATTGGATCAGTGCGGAGAACTTCCGCTGTTTCAAGTCGCAGCGATTCGAGTTAGCGGAGCAATTCAACCTATTCATCGGCGACAACGGTGAGGGGAAGACCGCGATTCTCGATGCGCTGGCAGTCGCCGTAGGCTCTTTCTACTTGAAGCTTCCCTGGCAAGCGAGGGTCTTCAGGCAAGACGAGGTCCGCGTGGCGTGGCATACGCTTGGGGAGACTCCCACACTGGAACAGCAGTACCCGGTAGTGGTGGCCTGCGAAGGCGAGGTTGGCAAGCGGAAGGCAACTTGGGAACGCCGGCTCAATGGCGCGAAAAGCCGAACCACTCGGAAAACGGCCGCTCAGATCCAGGACATTGCTGAAGAGATGTTCGATCAGGTCAAGAACGGCGAGCCTGTTACGCTCCCGGTCGTTTCCTACTACGGTACTGGGCGGTTGTGGGTTCAGAAACGACGGACGGGAGTCGGCAAGCAACGCTTGTCGCCGGAGAAGCCGGGATCTCGACTGCGTGCTTATCAGGACGGCTTGGACCCCGCATCCGACGAGAAGCGGGTGCTGGAATGGTTCAAGACACAGGAGTTGGCCGCCATCCAAGAGGAGCGGTCGATCGGGGCCCTTGAAGCCGTCCGTGCCGCGATCTTGACGTGCGTGGACGGTGCAACGAGAGTGCGCTTCGTTGTGCGGCGGGATCAGTTGATGGTGACTATCAAAGGCGAGGAATTGCCGCTTCATCTGCTCAGTGACGGCTATCACACCATGGTGGCCATGGTTGCCGACATCGCGATCAGGGCAGCAACTCTCAATCCGCAATTGGGCGAGCAGGCCGCTCTGGAGACTCCGGGTGTCGTTCTGATCGATGAGCTCGACCTGCACCTACACCCCAAGTGGCAACGTCGAGTGGTTGAAAACTTGATCAGGGCGTTTCCCAGAATTCAGTTCTTCGCCACGACGCATTCTCCGTTTATCATCCAGTCGTTGCGGGACAGTGAGAGTGTGCGACTGCATAACTTGCACAACGAACTGGCCGTCGATAGCGCAGGCCGGAGCATCGAAGACATCTCCGAAGAAATCCAGGGCGTCGAGAACGTGCAACGGAGCGAGCGTCACACCAACATGATCGAAGCGGCCAAACAGTACTATGGCGTTCTCGAAGGAGTCAAGAAGGCGAGCGACGCCGAAGTTGCGAGGCTCAAGGCGAAGCTTGACGAACTGGTTGAGCCATTCAGTGACGATCCCGCTTTCGTGGCCTTCTTGAACATGAAGAGGGCCGCCGCCGGCGTGCCTGGGGAGTGAAGATGCGACCGATTGCCCGAGGAGCGACGCCCCGTGACGAAGAAGGCGAGCCGAAACAGTTCTCGCACTACAGCCACGCCCGCAAGGATCTGATCGATCGACTGGGAAAGTATTGCTCCTATTGCGGTACTCGACTGGCGGCGCACTTGGGCGTCGAGCATGTCAGACCGAAAGATCCAAACCCCGATCTGGAACTGCAGTGGGACAACTTCCTATTGGCTTGCACGAACTGCAATTCGACGAAAGGGCACAGGGACGTAGTGCTAGACGAATACTTCTGGCCCCACAGAGACAATACATTCCGCGCCTTCGTGTACACCGAAGGTGGGCTGATCAGAGTCGACTCGAACCTGCCCGACGCCGAACGAAATCGGGCAAAGCAAACCATCGACTTGATGGGACTTGATCGCACGCCGATCAACGATCCCGCGAAGAAGGATCAACGATGGGAGAATCGTCGTGAGGTCTGGACGATGGCAGTTGATGCACGCCTGGACCTTGTTGCAAAAGACACCGCGAGCCTTCGTAAGTGGATCGTCAATACTGCCACAGGGCGGGGCTTCTGGTCGGTTTGGATGACTGTCTTCGCGGACGACCAAGATATGCTCCGCAGGCTAATGGACGCCTTTCCCGGCACCAGTAAGGACTGCTTCGATGATGAGTGCCATCCCATCCACCGCCCCGGCGGAGCACTATGACCGGCAGCCTTGTTTCGATTGGGGTGTCACTGCGCTGTTTAGGCGAGCGGTGAGTGGAGATCTCCCGTAGCCGCACTCGCCAGAGTGCGGCAGTCTCGCGTTGCCTGCGTTCTGGCGAACGCAGCTACCGGTAAGTCTTTCTCTGTCGACCGCCAACCGGGTTGTAAGTTCTTTCAGAAGAGGGGGTTGCGTTTTTTGTCGGTTGGCGACTCGTCTTGCCGATTGGCTGGCGGTCCGCTAGAATACGGCCCGTTTCCTTCTTTGGCCCGGATTGGGGGTAAGTGGCGGCCGAAGAAGGAGTTGGAGGCCCGCTGGCTGCTGGAAGCGGCGGGACGATTGTTCCTGTTGACGCGAAGTTAGAAAACGCCACACATGTCCGCGGAAAGGATGCCGCCGACGGAACCGTCTTTCTTGGCCGCGCCGCTGGGTTGGATTACCCGAGGGGTGTTGCGGTTCCCCGTGCCCACGCTGGCCCTGGCGGTGGCCGCTGCGCTGCTGGCCCTGGCCCTGGCGGGAAGTCGTCTGGGTTTTCGGACCAATCGACTGGACCTGCTCGATTCGAAATGCAGCTATAACCGGCTGTGGATCGACTACATTGAGGAATTCGGCGACGAGGACGACGTGGTGGTGGTGGTCGAAGGGCCCAGCCGCCAGCAGGTGGTGCCGGTGTTGGAGGAAATCTCGCAGGCCTTGGGGCGGCAAGATCGGTTGTTCAGCGCCGTGCTGCACGAGTTGGACCTCTCGAAGATCCGAAGCAAGGGGCTGCACTATCTCCCGGAAGCCGAGCTCGCCGGCGTGGAGCATTTCTTAGACAAAACGGAGCCCATTGTCCGCGGAGACTGGGCCCGACTGAACTTGGGTAACATGGTCGGCGGGATGTGTGCTCGGCTCGAGCAGACTTACCGAGCCCAATCACCCGAGTGTGCGGTCGTTCAGACCGAATTGGCCCGACTGGCCGAGAGCCTTTTGGCGGCCATCGACCGGCGCGACCAATACCGTTCGCCTTGGCCCGAAATGCCCGGCTCGGTGGCTACGATCAGCGAACTGAACTCCGAGTACCTGCTGACCAACGAGGGCCGGCTGGGGTTCGTGCTGTTGCGGCTGGCCAAGGACGAGTCGGACAGCTTCACCAAGGGCACCGAGGGAATCGACACGCTACGGCGGTTGATCGATCAGGTCGAAACGCGGCATCCGGAGACCAGCGTAGGGTTGACTGGTTTGCCGGTGATGGAAAACGACGAAATGCGGTCCAGCCAGGTCTCGATGCTTCAGGCCAGCCTGTTGTCGCTGGTGGGGGTGGCCTGCCTGTTCGTGGCCGGTTTTGGCGGAATCCGGCATCCGCTGATTACGGTCGGCTCGCTGTTGCTGGCCATGGCCTGGTCGTTCGGATATATCACGTTGGCTGTCGGACACCTGAACATCCTGAGCATCTCCTTCTGCGTGATCTTGATAGGGTTGGGAATCGATTTCGGCGTCCACTATGTGGCCCGATATCTCCAACTGCACGGCGAGATCCGCTCCAGCGGCGAGGCCCTGGTGCAAACCGCGCGCGGGGTCGGCCCGGGGATCCTTACCGGAGCCGTGACCACGGCCATTGCTTTCTTTACGGCCGGACTGACCGACTTCACCGGGGTGGCCGAATTGGGGGTGATCGCCGGCGGCGGGATCTTGCTGTGTTGTCTGGCGGCGTTTACCGTGTTGCCGGCCATGATTTACCTGGCCGATCAGCGGCGCGCACATCAGGTCCTGCCGGAGCCGTTGGATGTCCACGCCGTGTTGCGCCCCCTGTTTGCCCGCCCGGGCTTGCTGCTGCTGGTTACCTTGGCCGCGACGGTGGCTTTGTCGCTGGGAATGAGCCGGCTCTGGTACGATCACAACCTGTTGAACTTGCAGCCCGAGGGCCTCGAAAGCGTTCAACTGGAGCACAAGCTGTTGAACGAGAGCGATCAAAGCGTCTGGTTCGCGCTGTCGATTGCCGAGACGCAAGAGGACTTAATGGATCGCAAGAAGGCCTTCGAGGACTTGGCGTCGGTCGAAAGGGTGCAGACGATTTTCGATCCGCTGGCTCCAAGCAAGGACGGGGAAGCCGCGGCAAGTCTGATTCCCAGCAACTTAACGCAAAAAGGCCCGGTGATTCGGCGGATCTACCGCCGCCTGGCCGATCTGCCCGAACGCCCGCCGACGATCCCGGTCGATCCGCCGGCCGACCTGGGGCGGGTTTTGGCTCGGGCACAGACGCTTTTGGCCGGGGTGCCTCAAACGGGGCGAACCCAGCGGCAACTAGAACAGATTCGCGACAAGTTACGGCGGATGCCCGTGGCCGAATGCTGGGAACGGCTGGACAAATATCAGCAACGCATCTCGGGCGATCTGTTGAGCCGGTTGCACATGCTGCAAACCATGGCCAATCCCGAGCCGCCGCAATGGTCCGACCTGCCCGAGGGACTGGTCACCCGATTCGTGGGCCAAGACGGCAAGAAGTTTCTGCTGAAGATCTACCCGAAGGGCAGTATTTGGGACATGGACGCCATGAAGCGGTTTGTGGCCGAAGTGCGAAGCGTCGATTCGTGTGCCACCGGCAATCCGCTGCAAGCCTACGAGGCGTCGCGTCAGATGAAGCGGAGCTACGAGCAGGCGGCCTGGTACGCCTTGGCCGCGATTCTGGGCGTGCTGTACCTCGATTTTCGCAGCCTGCGATACACGTTTTTGGCGATGGTGCCGTTGGGCCTGGGGATGGCCCAGTTGTTTGGGACGTTGGGGCTCTTGAACATCCCGTTGAATCCGGCCAATATGATCGTGCTGCCGTTGATCCTGGGCATCGGAATCGACGACGGCGTGCACATGATACACGATTTCCGCCGCCAGACGGGCCGCTACCGAATGAGCCGCTCGACGGCCAGTGCGGTGCTGATCACCTCGTTGACGACCATGGTCGGTTTCGGCAGCCTGATGATCGCCAGCCATCGAGGCCTGCAGAGCCTGGGGCGGGTGTTGACGATCGGGGTGAGTTGTTGTTTGTTTACCTCGCTGGTGATGTTACCGGCGCTGCTGGCCTGGATGACCAGAAATCGGGCAATCGACCCCGAGGAAGAAGACCGCGTCGATCAAGAGGTGTGCAAAGCGAGCCGGTCCCAGGCGATCTACCGACGCGATGGTCCCCACCATCCGGGAACCGATCGCCACACGAGGCCAAGAGAAGTCCGCGTGAAGAAGGTGACCCCTCGAAACGAATAAGCAAAGACAGGCGGGCAGAAGGATCATTCCCCCCGAAGGAGGTGCTGTGCGTGGCCTCCTTCCCTTGTGAGTCGGGGAATGCTAAAATCCAAGTTTCTTGGCGCGGTGGCCGTGCCAGGCGCGCAGTGAATTAACGATCAACGAAATGGGAGTTTTTCAAAATGGCCAAGCCTAGCCGAAAGATCAAAAAAGCCAACCATGGCAAGCGTCCTGCCAACAGCAAGACCCGCAAACAGAAGCGGCAGGTAGTCCGAACGTGAGCCTGCTGAGGGGCGTCCGGCAAGATCATTTCGCCTGATACGGCTTCGTGGTGAAGGAGCAACTTGTGGCCAACAGACCGCTGATTCTCGAATTCTCCGAGTACGATCTGGATAACGTCGTAGCCGACATCGAGGAGATCCGTCGCTGGAACCGTCAACGCCATGAGATGGAACAGTTGACGACCATCTGCTATGAGGACGTCGAAAACAACGTCGTGGTCGGTTTCAAAGACCTTGGGCCGGACGAGTTTTGGGCTCGGGGGCACATGCCCGGGATGCCGCTGATGCCCGGCGTGATGATGTGCGAGGCGGCCGCCCAATTGGCTAGCTACCATAGCCAGAGAAACAAGTTGATGGAAGGCGTGATCGGGTTCGGTGGGTTGGAGAAAGTTCGCTTCCGTGGAATCGTGCGGCCGGGCGATCGGTTCGTAATCGTCGTCCGATTGCTCAAACTACGTCGCATGATCATGACCTGCGATTTCCAATGTTTCGTGGACCAGAATCTGGTTTGCGAAGGCGTGCTCAAGGGAGTCGCGTTGCCGGTGGAGGAATTGACCGGCGACCAGACGGCCAATTAGGCCTCAAGCGCGATGTTTCTTCCCTTCCACGACGACAACCCCACCCAGCGGATCCCGCTGGTGACCATCGCGCTGATTGCCGCCAATGTGGTGATCTTTCTCTGGAGTTGCCGGCAACCGATCCCCGAGCAGCAACAACTGGCCTACTTTCGCGGGTTCGTGCCGGCCTGGGCCTCGCAGCTACCCAACCCAAAGCCGCTCGAGGTACCCATCGATACGCTCGTGCGCAATAGGCGAACCGGCGAGATCGGCGTGCTGCGCGAGCGGATCCGAATCCAAACGTCCGCCCGAGCCGTGTTGCTTTCGCTGTTGACCTGCATGTTCCTGCACGGCGGCTGGCTGCACCTGTTCACCAATATGTGGTTCTTGTGGCTCTTCGGAAACCGAGTCGAGGATCGACTGGGGGTCGGGTCGTTCTTGTTCCTGTATTTACTCGGTGGATTGGTCGGCAGCGGGTGCCATTGGCTGAGCAATCCGCAGAGCGTGGCGCCGGTCATTGGGGCCAGCGGCGCTGTGGCGACGATCTTGGGGGCTTACGCCGTCACGTGGCCCTGGGCCCGAATTCATACCGTCGTACTGCTGATCGTGTTTGTTACTTTCGTCAGATTACCGGCCCTGGTCGTGTTGGGGATATGGTTCTTGCTCCAATTGATCCAAGGGATGCAAGAGACGGTCGTTCAAGGCGTGGCCTGGTGGGCCCATGTCGGTGGGTTCGCGGCCGGTTTGCTGCTGATGCCCCTGATGAGCAAATGGGTGGGGGCCGTGGACAGGAAAGTTTCTGCTAAGGAAAGTGATTAGCACTACAGCGCTCGGTTGAACAGCCAAGTACGGAGTTGTGAGTTGTAAGTTATGAGTTATCAGTTGTGAGTTGTAACTGGACTTTTGCAATCTTTCAAACGGCATTGTGAAAATGGGCTATTTCGTGTCTAATCTCTGCGATTTCGGATGGAGCACAACGACCAGGGAGGGTCAAACCATGCCAGGTATCGTGGAGTTTCCCGAGGTAGTGCAAGACGATGCGAGGGATTTCGGCTACTTGTTTTCCTTCGAGCCGTTACGGCGTCACTTCGCTGAGTATCTCACCGGGTTGATGCTCGCGCAGAACGAAACGGACACAGGTATCAATGGTGAGACTGCGACTACGTCCGCCCAATGCTTCCGGCACCGATTTCTCACCGCGGTGGATGGGGGTGTTGAACAGTTGAATTAACTGCAACTTGACCGTCTACCAAATGACGC